>Ga0209404_10000074_pt1 | contig 91314 bp, 77 predicted proteins | sample TroAtlMetagenome_2_FD_187447 | JGI IMG/M metagenome (GOLD analysis project Ga0209404, IMG submission 187447) | Marine eukaryotic phytoplankton communities from Atlantic Ocean - Tropical Atlantic ANT8 Metagenome (SPAdes) (version 2) | ecosystem: Environmental > Aquatic > Marine > Oceanic...
TCTCTTAATAACAAATAATTTAAATAAGATTGTTGTGTAAATATTCTCCTTGACATGTTACAAAATCACCACATTAAATATTTGCTCTTGTACTTCTTCCAGTGGTACTGGAACCTTAATTGTGTCTCCTATTTTGCAATGAAAATCTGTTGGCTTGGTATTATACCAAGCTAAAATCCACCACAAACGCGGGTCTCCGTAATACTTGTGGGCTATTTTAGATAAGTTATCCCCTACACTATAGAGGTGACGATGATGGCTTATATTCTCTTTAAATTCCAAGGAGTTTGGGTCGCCAAATGGAATTATACCATGATGTATTATTTCTGTATACCCTGTTCTTTCAAAAAAATCTACATAAATCCCTGCATCTTTGTTATTTCTTAATTTAAAAGCGTGTGAGTCCCAATCAGTCATAATATTTTCTCCTTCTTATTAGTCTTCGTCCGGATCATCGCTGGCTTGGACGGCAACCTCTGATATCTCATTTATGCTAGCCCCCCATGGCCAGGAATCTTGTAACCTCATGCCACTTTCGTTAAAGCCCAGCGGGTGTTCATGGAGGGGTTGGAACTGGAAACTTAACGAAAAAATCATCGGTATTAAATTACCTTCCTGTGTTATATAGTGGCCTGATTCAAATTTAGGTTGAAAGTTGATTCCTTGAACTGTTCCCAGAAGGCCGTTTGAATTTGTTGGGCTATGTATATAATTAGCATACTTGATCCTCATCAATGGAGGGGCTGAGATTGTTCTAGATTTATCGTTATTTCCAATGGGTGCACTATATACAGGATATAACATGCTGGTTAAATTTTCAATATTTTTAAAATTTTGTATTGCTTGGTTTTTTGATTCTGAAACTACATCCATGGCTATTTGTATTTGACGGGTTGTTGATTGATAATTTTTTACTGCATCTGTCCTGCCGAATGGTTGATCACCTCCCCAGCCAACATTATAGTTGTCTGAAAATTGAGTGATAAATGCCGGAAACGATACATTCATCGGCACAACAGCGCTTCGAAAATGTATAACCCCTGCGGCACCTGCATGGGATTGGGCAATATTATTTATAGAATAAAGGGTAGAGCGTTGTCCATTTGAATCTTCTATTGACATAATATTATATTAACTCCTTAACCATCATTACAGCTTTCTCACTTTCTCGGTTGGCACACCCAGCCCCTTAAGCGCTTCAATGTTTGTGTTGGTTGCCGCGATGACTTCATTTAACTTTTCTTTGGTTGCCTTCGGAGTGCTCGGGTGATTCAACATTTTAGATAAAATACCAGTCATACCTTTCAATGCGCCAACAATCGCGGTGGTCTGTGTGGTGCTGACTCGTCTGTTTTGGGCTGCGGATACTTGTTGGCTTTTGACCACTGCTGCTATCGCGACATTGTTCTGGGGGCCCATTAAATAGCTAAAGCCAGGTACCCCTGTGGGGGCTTTAGACGGGGTTATGACTTCATCGGTGTCCGGTGTGGTGATGCCCTTAGAGGAGTTTTTAAGAGCATCGTTGATTTCTTTAAGGCGCTTCTTGCCCTCGGTGCCGGTGAATATACCGGAGTCTCCGGTTATCTCATTGTACTCTGCCTCGGAAATGCCTGCGCGTTTCATCGCGGCTTTGAGTTTGTCGTCTCCACTAAGGTCACTTAGGCCTTTATTACCTTTGGTTCTGAAATATCTTAGAAAGTCTCTTGATATACCTAATCGGCCGGCTGATTTGTCTCTCAAAATTTTAATAAAGGATGCTTCTGCGGGGCTAACGTCATCCATGGGTTCATTAAGATCAAATGCCTTCGCCGAGGCGCGAATTGCGGCGACTTTTTTATTCAACGCTCGGGCGTCGATGGTGCCTTGACTAAAATCTTGTAAGGCGGTTTGAACTCGGCCGGCCAAGACGCCGCGGTTCTTATCGGGTAATGTCTGCAATATTCTTAACACATCAATAAGCATCGGGGCGGCATTGACAGCCGCAGAAAGATCTGCCGGTTTGCCGATGCCAGTTTTGGTCCCTACACTTTGGCCGAATTCAAGACCGATGCCGGCCTTGGTGAAGGATTTGGTCGCGTCGAGGTTATAACCTTGGTTTGTGAGCATACCACCGGGCGTGTACATTCTCCTATCATAAACCAAGCCTTGTTGTGTTTTAGGTATGATACCGATCCTCATCAGAGTTTCTACATTCGCTTCTAACTGTTTGGTAAAGCTTGTCATTCCTGCTGCAAGGTCCGTCAATGCCTTGTTCGCTTGACCTGGGGCGTCGAAAGACTCATTGACTTTTCTTCCCAATTTGGTTTTAAGAGATCCTCCGGCCGTAGATCCAGGTTGGTCGCCAAAAAGTAAAAACCTTCTTGCGTCCTCACGGCTGTATCCAGTCAAGCCCCTGATAGTATCTAATGCAAAGACTCCCAATTTACTGCCCGATTTAATTTCACCATATATTGGGTGCCTCATAATTGCCTCTCGCACCTTCACCATGCGGTCACTCTCACTCATCATTAATATTTCGTTTGGACTAAATACCACCTGCCCTAATATAGAATTCAGTTTTCCTGCGAAGGCGCTGGCTCCGGATAGTGTGTCTAATTTTTGGCCAAAGCCGGACATTAAAGTCCCTACGGAGACCCCGGTTGTTGCTGATAGTTGTTGAATTTTTTTAAATTCATTTTGTATCATGGGAGCATTGTATGCCATCGCTTTTGCAACTAATTGAAAATTTTGCGAAACCACACTAGGTAACATTTTTATTTCTTTGGCGAAATCAACAATTCCTTGGTTCAAATTTAATACTTCCTTTGCAGAAAGATTTAATGTATATGTTCCCAATTCTACATTTTTATTAAATTCACCATAACTTAAGCCCATCTCTCTCAACGTTCCAGCCAGAGCCGTCATTTTATCTGCATATAAGTCCATGCCCGTGCCGAGTTCAGTCTCAGCTAAGGTTCCGAACTGTTGAAAGGAGCCCATCAGTGCGTTAAAAGCTTCTGTTGCTGGTTTTGTTGATCCTAAGAATTTATTCATAAACATTGCCGCGTTTTGCAGGGAAGTCTCTAGGGGGCCCCCTTTTGCAAAAACGGCGCCGCGGGTTGCAACTCTCGACAATGTTTTTTCGATGTCTTTAACTAAGTTGTTAATATCATCGGTTTGTTCTAATATACCGCCTTCTCTAACTTTTATAAAAGACTCAGCCTCAATGCCGTCGATTCTGCTTTTTAACTTAGCGACTTGAGCTTTAAGTTTCGCGATTTGTTCATTTGCGGGATTCATTTTATAGCCTCTAAGATAAATAGATATTTTTTAAAAAATATTACTCTTCTTCTTGTGGGGAAATATGCTTAATGGTTCTTTGGACAAACCACCTTCTTAAACCTATGGGAAAATTATAGGCTTCTGTAAAAGAAAAGTTACCTTCTTTGACTAACAAAAATATCTCTTCGTATATATTTTGTTGTGCACTAGAGAAAGCCTCTGCGAAACAATGCCCAAGACAAGGGCACCTCCTTTTCAGAGACATTATTACACACCTGACAGGTTGTCTCTTGAAGCGTCGAGATTCTCGGACGGCAACTATTATAAAATTCTTTGAGGTAAGCCGCATCGGCTGCTGGTAACACTTCAATTAGTTCTGAAATAATTGAAGGGTCGGAAACTGTGTTTGCTGTTATAATTACTTGCTTCATGAATTCAAGTGTATAATTAAACTGCAAATTATATTTTTCTTTTTGTTCTCTACTTTTGTTGATAGTTTTAGCAACTTGTTCATCAAAGTTTACAATTTCCAGTTCTATATCAGTTACTGGTAGTTTAATGAAAAAAGTGTTTGATACTTCTGAGTATTTTGGCAACTGGTTTTCATCTTCTTCATCTTCCTTATAAAAGCTTGGCTCTATAATTTCATGCTTTGTTAGATCAAACTCGTGCGGAGTTGTTTTTCCACAATTTTCACAGAATGTTTCTGTCTTAAAAAGTGCACCATAACCGCTTATTCTTGCCTGTAGTAAAACTGCCATCTTGTCTTCTTCTAACAAGCTCTCAGAATCAACACCAGGAGTTAACATAATATTATCTATCAACTTATCGAACAGGGTCTTACCATTAGGATTACTTGCAGAACTCAACAAATCTTCATCCCTTGCCGTCATATGTCTTACTGTTACTTCTTTTAGACCCCTCAGCGCGTGGCCGTGGGGATAAAACCTACCACCAGACGGGAGTTTTACTATTTCTTCTGGTTTTATAAAAGGCAACCCAAAAAGGTCTCTTATGTTTTTTCGGGATCCAGGTGGGGCCCCGGGGGGTGTGGGTGGAGCCTCAACTTGAGGGCTTTGTTCTTGTTTTTCTTCTGACTCTTTATAATCCGGGTTTGTATTACCGGTGAATTTTTTTGAATTTCTACTCATTTATCCTCTTTCTTAAACTAAACTATATTATCAAACTTTAACTAAAAATTTAAATTTATTATCCTTCGCGGTTGTTCCAATTCCACTGCGGCTTTTGTTCTGTGGCTAACTCATTCAAAGTCGCCCAGTCATATTTAACTCCGATTTGTATATTCAATGCTTCATCCGAGCTATAATCTAGACCGTCAAAAGATACTGAGGTTATTTGAGGGTTTTTTAATATCCACTCTTCTAACACCTCTGCATTACTATTTGCTGAAATTTGTTGAATTTTAAATTCTCCCAAAGTGGTGACCATATCATTCTTTGAGATAGTTTTCATACCCGTTGCTGACGCAAGTACGTTTGTTGGTAACTCATAACCAAATGCTTGCAACATATTGTATAATGTCTGTGCTGCGTCGGGATCTACTGGGTCGACCAATGTTAAGCTAACATCCTGCCAGGTCACTCTTCCAGGGAAGTTAAACGTGTGCTGTAAAAACTGATGTGAAGTTGAGCCGATGTTAAAAGACGGCTTTGTCACAGATTTGATTATAAATTGAGGCGCGCCTGCGAAGTACAAAAGCCATCTAAACTTTCTCTTTGGCTCCATCCCCGCATTATTCCAAAATTGATCTGACATGATTTTAATCTCCTAAAATATATAGTATTTAATTTTATTTTTAATCGTCAAATTCAGCACCAGTGCTTGTGATTATGAAATCAACTGCGATGAACTCTATTGACCTTGCAGGCTTCAAGAATATCTTAGCGTACATAATATTTCTGTCTACTAAATCTGGGGTTGTTGTGCTCTCGTCTAATATAACTTTAAAGTCAGACAACCCAAATCTAACCTTTACATCTTCTAACAATGGAACTACTTGTCCAGTAAACCGAGACCAAGTCGATGGAACGTTTTGGTCGAAAAGAAGATTGCTACAAATTCTTGAAACTTCTTTTTTGATGAAAATTAGAAGCCTTCTAACATTAATCCTGTCAAGAGCGGACTGTGTAGATTGGAGAGTCTTCTGTCCAAAAACTACGATTCCCTCGGAAACAAAAGATGCGATCGGATTTATGTTTGCTTCATATAGGGTGTCCCTATCTTTAGACATAAGCTGTTCCGAGGTCTGCAAGACCGGCAACCCTGCGTTTCCTTGATTGAGCCCACCTCGATTGAAGCCGGCTGGGGCGAACCATACAGCATCTCTCTGTTCTGTATATGCCATAACACCCAAAGCAATAACTGATGGTGGTACCCAAACGTCTCTTGACGATCTGGTATCTCTTATCTTCAACCAAGGATAATAAGTTGTCCCATAAGAAGAATTAATTTGTCTTTTCACTAAAGCTGCAGCGGATAACTCAGGTGTAGTGCCGTCGACTCTATCCTTAAAGTTCGTACACTTTCTTTGAGAAGGTGGAACATATACATCTGGAAGGTCGATAATAGCTAATGAGTCTGCTCTTGCTTCGCATGTATTGACTAACTTTGTAGTCAAGGATGTGTTTGTTATTCCTGGCATCGCTGCTAAATTGTGTTCTACTACTTCTGCATCCCTTATTAATTCTATTGCCCTGTCGACCGAAGCATATGCATAAGAGGTTGCTGATGTTTTACCTTGTAGCACATCATTATTGAAAGGATTTGCTTCAGTAATGTTTGTTCCATCGAAGCCGCCCAAGAGAGGCATATGAAAGCCCTTGATTATGTTTAATAGTGGCCTTAAAGAGCCCCCGTCATTGTCAGCTAACACTGCAGAATATGAAGTGCCTCCGCCATCCACAAAACCTGTTCCTGTAACTGTCGCTCCAGTAAAGTTAGTTGCATTGATAGAAGTTTGGCCTGCAATGCCGACAACGTCCTGGGTCAGAGTTAATACTGGACCTACAGCCAAAGCGGTGAGCGCTTGATCTGTTTGTGCGTTAATAACTGTGGCCAACCTATTAACAAAAGCATTCAAGTCGGCAAGTGCGGCGCGGCCGACTCTAAAGCGGCCGCTGCTATCTTTACTACCATCGGAATGGTTCTGGCCGGCGACAACTATATATGTTCCGGAGACCAAATTTGCATCCGTCAAGATCAATGTGTCATCTCCATCTGGAATCGCTGTAAAAGTTATTACTGCCGTAGCGTTTCGGCCAGTCTTGGAGCCGCGTTTCCAAACAATATCACCAACATCTGAATTTCTACTTATATTTAAAACTGTTGTTCCCGCGTCCTGGGCCTGTTGGCTTAAACTCACAACCACTTCATCCATTGAAAATGCCCAAGAATGTTCTGATAGGGAACCATCCGCGACACCATCGTCTTGGTCTGTAGCTAAGCCATTTAACTCTGACATTCTTCGAGTATGATCAACATACCCTTCATTTATTTGTTCTGTTGTTGTCCACTCACCTAGGCGAGCGCCACTCTTGCGTGAGAGCAAGTATGGCGTTGCTCCAAGATAAAATTGATCGTTCAAGGATCCACTACAAACGGATGGGAATTCAGGCCACTGGAAATTAATTGAACCAGAAGAAGATTGTGAAAGATGAATTTTGCCTTGCAAAAAGCCTCCGGCAGCGTTGACACCAGAAGCTGTAGATCCGTTGACAGAAGCTGATGCTTTCTTAGGTTGTACTGGACCGAAGAAACCAAACGGTATCAAAGATTTATTAGGTAATCCATTCGACTGGATATCTGCATCAAGTTGAACTCTTATATATTCTGAAATATTTGGATTCGATTCTCTTAATTTGTTTCTTTTTTCACCTGAATGCCATTCAAAATACTGGTCCCCTATTGCTTTTGCGATAAAGTTGTCGGATTTAGGATTAAGATTACACCTATCAAACCTTTCTACTTCTACTAACCTACCGGTGCCGTATTCTATTCTTTTAACAACAACACTAAACTCGCCGTATGGGTCGAGTGCACCTTCGCGGGCAACTTTTATATCTTCTATTCCAACTATTACGTTTCTTGAAGCTTCAGAGCCCTCTTGTAACGCCACTAATCTAAATAATTTTGTATTGTTTGTTGCATCAAATACACCCGCGTTTCTTGATGTATCTTGGGCTATAACCCAACCAGTACGACCTTCGCCGAGTTGGTGTTTCGGCCCTCTGTGCCCCTCCATGCCAGAGGCTAGTTTCATTATGACGGCTGTTCTTTTAACACCAGAGGAGCCTGACATTCTAGCAGTTAACTTAGATGCAGTTTCCTCGAACGTTTCTCCTAGCCAATACTTACTTGCTAGTGAGGCTGCAGTTGGATTTGCAATGTTGTCGTTTGACATGACAGGATTCGTGTTAAACTCTTCTCTCATTTCTTCTAGCGATGAAACAACATCTTTCGTTGTTGAACCATCAGTTAACTGAAACGTTACTCGGTTCTGAGAACTGAAATGCACAGGGGTTCCTGGGTTTGCAGTTATTATATTTGACCCTGATGTATTTTGACCTCTTAGTTTAACGCTGAATGATCCCGTTGTTCCATAAAAAATTGCTGCAAGGTCTGCGGTTTGGGCCGATGGTGGTGTTGCTGAACCTGAATGTGTAAAAACGAATAAACCGTATGCATTACTAGCGGCCCAGCCGGCTTCTGAATTTGGGACTGAGGCTGATGCTTCTTCTCCCGAGATACCTGCTAACCTCACCACTGTTATTGGTGAATCAATATTGGCTGACAAATAAGCCTTTGCTGCGTATGGTAAATAGCTTTCTCCAAGTAAATCAGTACCATCTCGCCAAGGATCTCGTCCTTCATTTCCAGGCATCGGCAATCCGAATACTCTATTAAATTCATCCTGTGTTTGTACTTTATAAGGTTTTAGGGATGGACCCTGCCTTGTGCGCCCAATTAACACTGGACCAACACCCGGGCCCTGGCCTGGAAGTTGTGATAAATCTATTTCTTTTAAAAATACTCCAGGGGAAACAAATCTGAATTTTCTTGTAGCCATGCTTAACATCTCCTTATGAGGATAAAATAATTGTTATTTTACTTATTAAATAGTTTTTCTTTCTTGCAATGGAAAGAAGAAAAAGAAAAGCCCGCCAAAAAGGCGGGCTGAGGTGGGAAATATGATAGGATTTGAAAGTTATTTCATTATTTTTTGATGTAATGAATTACTACTGCATCGTCGGAATCGACAACGCCAGATTCAAACACAACCTTCTGGCTTGAACCAGAACCCTCGATCGCATAGTCGAAGATAGATGCGCCCAAACCTGAACTGCCGCTTTGAGTCTGCAAAACACCGTTCAAGAATACTTGCACAGAATCTGCAAGAGGTTCTTGACTTAACGAAGCAGAGATATTGTTTGTTAAAGCACCAGTTCCTAGGAAAGTATCCTTTATTGCATCGACGGCTAGGACGCCAGATGAAACTTGGAGACCATCACCACTCATAAAAGTACCAAAATCGCTTACAAGTGCTTGTTTCATAGTACCACCATCATTTAGAACAACGCCGTCCCCTGCTACAAGGGTAACCGAGGCTGCAGTCGTGTCGCCATCCATGATGTTGAGTTCTGCTGCAGTTGCACTAACAAGAGTTCCAGCGAGCTTGAGGCCAGCTTCTGATCCGTCGTGGTCAGCTAAGTCCAGTGAAGCATAACTACCATCAACCGTCAAAGAGTGTGCCGGAGCAGACTGTTTTATGGTCATGCTGTCAATGCCCGATGCACTGAAGGAAGAACCTCCTGACATTGAGATTGATACACCTATCGACGTACCCGAAGAGTACGAGGATAATACAGTGGTAGCTATAACTGATCCGTCTGCAATCTTGACAGTACCGTTAGATCCAACCTTACTATTAAACGCTGATGCCTTAGCTGCGCTTGAGAAGTTAAGAGTAGTAACAGAAGCCGAGATTGTAGATTCCGTAAAGGCTGACTTGAAAGCTCCCAGGTCCTTTGAAGTGCTACTAATATCCGACTTGTTCACGGTAAGTGATGAAGCCGAAGAAGCGGCAGAGTTGAAAGAGACACTGATTGAGGTGTCACCAGAGGAGACCGAGCTACTGACAGTAAACGCGATCTTATCACTTCCGGATCCTTGGAATACAATGACCTCTCCACTGCTTATCGAAGTTCCTACTTCTGGAGATAACGTAAGTGCAGATGTTGATTGACTTAAAGACGACTCCTGAATTCTGGTCGCTTGGAATGCAGAGAAAGAAGTAGTCAGTCTATCAGACGATGCATCGTCGCCATAACGATCGGCTGATGAGTGAGTGATCTTTGCATCATACGAAGAAGCACCCATACTCAAGATAGCACCATCTGCCATATAAAGATCAGACCATCTCGTTGACGTATCGCCAAGGCCTGCTTGGTCGTTAGAGCCAGGCTTAACTTGTGCACCTGCTGCATCGAGAATAATATCCCCAGCAACGTCAAGTGTCAAGTCCCCAGAGGCGACATCAATCTCGTTTGCTGCAAAAGTAAACAAGGTTGCAGAGTCGTCCTTCATAACGATCTGACCGCTGTCAGCGTTAAGATCAATATCTCCTGCTGCGTCGATAATAACCTTCTGAGAAGATCCAGCAGCAGACAATGTAAGAGCACCGGCTGCGGTTTCGACCTTTCCTGCGTCTGTCATCAAGACATCGCCTTCAAGGTGAAGATCTTGCCATGCTGCGGATGTGGATCCAAGATCCGATGTATCATCTGCATTTGGTAAAAGGTTACCGTCAACCTTTACGTCTCCGCCGCCCGGATCCAAAACGATATCAGCCGCGGCGATAAGTTTGAGATCAGTATCGACATCGATATAGTCGTTGGCGCCGTCTATTTCAAGCTTGCCGGCACGGAAGGCTCCCAAGGTCATGTCAGCAACGGTAACTGCTTCACCACCAGAAGTATCTTTTGTACCAACACCCCATGTGTCATTGGCGACTCGGCCGATGACCATGTCCGTGGAAGAACCACCGTTTTCAATTGCGATACCACCCTGACCGTTTGCTGAAGAGTTTGCCTTGTTGAGAACAACAATTGGATCTTCGACAAGAAGGTTAGTCGTATCAAGTGTGGTTGTGGTTCCTTGTATTGTCAAGTCGCCGCCAACGACCACTGCGCCGTTGAAGGTTGCCTTACCGGCATCAGACATATCAAGAGTAAGAGCAGTGATTGAAGAACCACCATCATTACCCATAAAGATAATATCCTTGTCAGAAACAGCAGACTTGATTGTCAAGTTGCTCGATGCCATGTTGACACTACCAATCTCTGTTCCAGCGTCCTTAAAGACAACATCATCGCCTGCAGCATCAAGAACGATATCTGCAACAGAATCGAGCAAGATGTCACCAGAGTTAGATGATTGCAAGGTTACACCAGTGTGACCATCAACAGTTGCTGTGCCAGCAATAGAGTCAATTGTCAACCCACCAGCGGCAGTAGATACTGTCATTGCGTCCTGTGCAAGAATGTCACCTTCGAGGTGAAGGTCTTGCCATGCAGCCGAAGTTGATCCAAGATCATAAGTGTCATCAGCGCCTGGGAGGAGACCTGCAGAAGTTATACTAGCATACGTGGTACTAGCATCTTTGAAAGATACAGTTCCGCCGTCGGCATTGATCTCAATATCACCAGTTGCATCTAAGATGATGTTCTGACTCGAAGCAGCAGTAGATAGCGTTAGTGCGCCGGCGGCAGTTTCAACTTTGCCCGCATCTGTGAAAAGCACATCTCCTTCGAGGTGAAGGTCTTGCCAAGCGGCTGAAGTTGATCCAAGATCGTAGGTATCGTCGGCCCCTGGGAGGAGACCTGCAGAAGTTATACTAGCATACGTGGTACTAGCATCTTTAAAAGATACAGTTCCACCGTCAGCATTGATTTCAATGTCACCAGTCGCATCTAAGATAATATTTTGACTCGATGCAGCGGTAGATAGTGTTAGTGCGCCGGCTGCAGTTTCAACTTTGCCCGCATCTGTGAAAAGCACGTCTCCTTCAAGGTGAAGGTCTTGCCATGCAGCCGAAGTTGATCCAAGATCATAAGCGTCATCTGCATTTGGCAAAAGGTTACCGTCAACCTTGACATCTGATCCACCTGGGTCGAGAAGAATATCTGCTGCAGCGATAATTTGAAGATCTGTAGATACATCAATATAATCGGTGGTGCCGTCTATTTCTAATCTTGCTGTTTGAAGATTGCCTGCCAAGGTCATCTTATTTGTACTTGGGTTGTAATTTAAATGAGAACCATCTACTCGCAACTTACCGTCACCTGAGCCCTTTGTAACCGAGGTAACTGAAGAAATACTAGATTTATTCATCGTCGTTGCGTTTGACAAGCCCGCGTTAAAAGTTACAGCAACACTCGTAGCACTGGAACTTACGGAGCTATCAAAAGTAAAGGCTATCTTGTTGCTGCTGCTATCCGTAAAGATCACAGCTAAGCCTGCTGCAGCGGAAACACCATACTCCGGGCTGAAGGTTAACGAGGTGGTGGCGCTTGTTACAGTGCTCTCCTGGAGTCTTGATGTTTGGAACGATGAGTAGCTGGTGGCGTTATCACCGTTATATTCATTATCGTCATCTGCAAATACGAGTTGATATGCTCCAGATGCTCCTGACTCTCTTAGGTCCATCTTCGAAAAGTAATCCTGCATCGCCGCGGCGGTGATTGTTTGTGTTGCGCCTGCAGGTGAAGATGAAGCTGCATCTTGTGTAAGAAAGACGTAGTCATCGTCTAGGGTGGTGACTGCCGAGGCTAAAGATCCTGTAATCTTTAACTGTAATGGTTGTATAGTTGTTCTAGCCATAATATTATTTCCTCCTATGTTTTTTAAATATTTTGGAAGACTATAATAAAATTATAAAATTATAAAATTGAATGATTATTAAAAATTATTTAATGTAAGGTTATATTATAAAAATGGCGCTTAAAGGATCTAACTGGACTGGCATTATAAATAGCAATCTGAAGATTCAAGAGAACAATATTTTTTTGAGGTTTCTGACATTATTATCAAATCTGCAAAAATCAGAATCTAGAAATTCCAAAGCTAAAGACTGACAAACCTGGTTTGGATCATCAAAACTAAAGAAAAATTTTCCTGTTTCTAATCTTCTACATTCTTTTAGCTTAATTCCCCTAAGTTGGAGATATGCTGCTATGCCAATGTCACTCGTGTTATACATATTATTCTCAATCCTGTTTTACTTTTATATGTACAACTAAATAGTAATCTATTTGCTATTCTTGAAAATCTTTTCTAATAAAATAGGATTTCTCACCTTCAGATTGAGGCAGTTTTAGCTCGTATGTTAACTCTGGTGATACTGATAGTTCATCTCTTAACGCGGATGCCTTCTCATACATCATAGATTCTAGATTTTGAATTCTTCCTAGCAGTTGCATCTTTTTCTTTTCATAATCCAACGCCATTCTTGATAAATACTGTTCTGTTTGTTTCAGTGCCTGCTTATTGTGGAATAGGTCTTCTACCTGTTCCCATTCAATTTCAATTATTTCCTCTTCGTTGAACCCTCTAGGCTCTGGTGTTTCTTCTTGCTGTTGGGGAGTCTCTACTAGATCTTCCACATTAAGGTTGTTGTTTTCATCACTCATATTTGCTTCTCCTTTGCTTGTTTATGTGATTTTAATTGTGTTATTAAATATAACATATTATATAAAAAAAGTAAAACTATAAATTGTATTTTTTCATTTCTTCTTCGGAGACCATTACGCGTTCGCGAGGTATTTTGACCTCTACTATGTTTTCCCTTATTGAGATAAAAGGTTTTTCGCGGCTGGGTCCGTGTCCCACAAGATAACCTACAACTCTTATATCTATAGACATCTCAAACTTTCTGGCGTCGCCTTCGAAAGAAGATAAGTTGTCTTGTGACTGAAATTGCGGCTGAATAAAGCCCTCATATTTGTGGTCTCCAAATTCTAGTCTTACTGCTCTAACTGTACCAGGGTTTGTTATAAATGGCAACATTAAATCGTTAATTTGCTGCTGATATTCAGTTCTTAGTGTGACCTGATAGGATAATTCTACATTAACTGGCATTGGGATTGTCAAAATTTTATAGACTTTCTTTTTATTATTTATCGGATACGTTTCTTGTCCTGCTAACCTGTTTGCGGTTGCATTCGCAAAGTTTCTAGATTTTGCTTCGTTCAACACTCGACTTACTTCAAACGTGCCACCTTCTGAACCATATGACTCTGGGATATTGCCCACAAACACGCCCGGGGAGGCTGCTGGTTTTTGAAATGAATTTCTTTTTATAGAAATAGCTGGAAATACTAAGGCGCCTTGAATATCCCTTGAATCCGGTGAGTTTTTAGACAGAAAAGAGCGTTCAGAAGTACCCCACAAGATCGGAACAGTCGAAACACCCTTGTTAGTGTCTACTTGTAGGTTTAGTTTTTTCACAAATTCATATACAGACCGGTCGATTGTCTCTATTGTAGAGGGTTCGAAGTGTATTTTCTCTAATTCTTTGTTTTCAGACATTAAAAAGCCCCTCTCTAGCCCTAACACATGTGGCGGCAATTTCAAAGCTTGATTCTACCTGGCCAAAGAGCCACTTAGGTTCTTCAAGTGTTAAAATTTCATAAAAATATTGACCATATTGTATAAAATCACCTTCCCTTACAAACAAGTCTTGATCCTCTGTAAGCCTTCTTTTGTGGAACGCTACATTTATCCTTTCTATTCTGTCGACTCCCAAAGCAGTGACAGTTGTCGTTTGTGAAACATATTTCACCATTGCGTAAATCCTAACTGGATCCATAAAAACCTTATCAATAGCTTCGCCGTAAAGATCATGAAAGTTTGTGTCCTTTAAACTGACGGGGTAATAGATTATTGTTTGGCCCACGACCTTTTCTATTACTTCATCGTTAACCTGCTTTACTAAATCCTTTTCTTTTTGCCCCACGAATAAAGGCGGCGGTGGACTTTCAGGTTGTGACCATTTGTTATCATCAGACATCTATATTACCCTACAAAGATATAATTTGGAACCTTCTCGAGTACTTTTTCAGTATTTTCGAGCATATTCGCATCTTGCTCAGCCATCTTTGTATATGTAAGCTGAGCTAGAGTTTCTTTCAGTTCATCTCTAAGTTTATTTTGCTCTTCTTTTGCTTCTGATAGCAATGCAGTGCCATTTAGTGTTACTGCTTCTCCTGGAATCGGAACTGAACTGAACTTAGAACGAACTTGTCCCAGCGTTTCTTTGCATAATGCTAGTGCAAACCGGCGGATCCACTGCTTTCCTATAGAATTTATGTTTTCATATGGCAAATTCCCAATAGGTAGCGTATTCATGTTATTAACACCGTCTACTGATTTGTCATCTTCACTCTCCCAGACGTCTTCGGGTATTGAGAATTCAACCCACATCTTGCGGGGACCACCTGTATAAGGTATCGGACTAAGCCTTATCTTGTTATTTCTCAATTCATAAGAAAAGTGCGACATTCTAGTGTATATCGCATCTTCGAAAGCCATTGCTTGTGCTTTGTTCTGCCAAGCCGGTATTAACTGAAAGGTTGAATCATCAGAAAACTGTCCATAATTGTGTAGATTCCCAACAACGTTTAATCCACCATAATAACCAAAGAATCTCCACATTGCATGCGGAGTTTTATAATACACTTTCTTTATTAATATTTTTCTGCCGGCAATATCCTTAGAAGTGTAGGGATAAGTAATACCTCCAGAGAAATTTGACTTACTCATTCCTGCGTCGCCGGCGTCTGTCAAAGTTATATCCGTGTTTCCAGTAGACCCAGGAGTAACTTGTGTGATAGTTACCACGGAACCACTAGCAGAAGCTTTGATTTTAGTGTTTAGATCTAAGACAGTGGCCAAATTTGTTGCTGCTGCCTCTTTTGATCCACCAAGTATAAACGTAACATTGTTTTTATCAGTTGTATCACTTGAAGCTGCTACCTTTGCAACAATCTCCGTTTTATCTGCGGCAATAATTTTAATTTGATCATCATTTGCAAGTTTTGCTATATCTGTTATTGTAACCGAACCTGTTGCAACAATTTGGCTTTGTGACGTTATAATTTGTTGTAGGTCGTACTCTTGTTGCGGAGGGTTTACATCAAATGACGCAGAATATTGCACGGAACTGTTTAAGCCAATCTCTGAAGCTAGACCCTCTCCTACTCGTCGGGCCATGCTGTAGTCGAACTTTGGATATTTTAAGGCCACATGGGAGCCTGACAGGCTTCCACTTAAAGAACCACTCATCAGAACACCCTTTGAGTCAAAGGATCCTGTAGTGTTGCCAAGAGCGTCTGATAGCACATTTGTTGCTTGGTGTAAATTAACTATATATGAATACTCAAGCACTGCTTCCTCGTACGCAGCATAAACATTTCCTTGTGTTATTTCTAAATCTAAAATATCTCCCCCAAGTTTCTTATAAACATAGGAAACTTGATCCACAGCACCCGAAAGAAACTGACTAGAGTATAAAGAAGAATTTTCATCTGAATAAATTTTATATGGCACAGATTGATTAACCAAACTGTTTTGGTCTGAACCTGTCATTGGTAGCACAATTGCTGATAATGTGCTTTTTGGTGTCAATGTAGGTTTGTACATTATTAGCCCTCACTAAGTATAGTTCAATACTATAACTAGTTATTGAGCCAAGCATTTAACCTAGGCATCTGCTTTTGTTTTGGTGGTTCGCCTTTTGCGAGTTGTGGAGGTTGTTTTTTTCTTAGTGGAAGTTGTTGTTTTTTTCGCAGGAGTTCGCTTTTTTCTAGTGGTCTTTGGCTTTTCTTCCACTTCGGTCACTACTTCTTCTATTACTTCATCTTTAGGGGTCTCGGCCACCTCTTCAACTTTGTTGGTGGTGACCAAGCCCAAAAGATTTGCAAATTTAGCTTCCCATTTTTTCTTTATTTTTCCGAATCTCTTAAATTCTAAAAATATTTTCTTTTTCTTGCCCATTATTTATCCTTTCTTATTACGCTCTTTTGACTGTCACGCTATCAGTAAAAGTATCTCCTGTTGAGACGTAGTTAGGGATGGCGTCGGCGGCGCCTTCGGGTAGTCTCATGGCTGTGACTGTCAATTTAATATGCGAAGTTTTACCTGATGCGATTTGAGCAAGAAGTAAGTCTGCCACCGCGTCTTTACTGTGGCCATCTTTCAGAACCCAATTAGGGGCTGAAGATTCTCCTCCATCGTCAGTGTTTGCGAGGTCTAATGCCGCGAAGGGACCAGCTTCTGCGGCCAATGCTGCGGCTGCATCGTCAGCATGATCAGCAGTAGTTACTGTCTTAAAAGTAGCTGTGATTTTCACCGCATGTTTTGAACCGGCGTCGCCGCCCGCGGAGGTTGAGGCAGGATTATATTTGAGTGTCTCACCGGGGCGGGTACCAACAACACCGATTTCTGTCAGGTCGATATCGATTTGTCCATTTGTGTTATCTTTTTTTAAGAAATCAGCGGTGGGTGTCATAGTAATCACTGAGCGGGCGATATCAAATTTCTTTGTGATTGTTGCTGCTGTCGCGGTTGTTCCCGCTTCATTGTAGAGTGTGCAGACTAATGTATGCTCACCTGCAGTGAGAACTTTGTGTGATGAATTATTTATAATCATACCTTTACCTGCGCCGGATGATTCTTTTGGCATTGCTCTATATTTCTTTCTTCCAGAGCCACTTCCGTCGACAATAATATTGCCAGCGTCATTGGTGTTATTGCTGAGTGCTGTCGCATTACCATCTACTGACCATTTAACAATGTCTCCGTCTAATTTATCTCCGCCGGTGGTGTCACCAGGGCCCTGGAGGTAACCAGTAAATTTAAAGGTTTGGTTTCCGTTGTCCACAATATCTAGACTTTGGAATCTTACGTCAAGCTTTGTCGAATCCAGACTTTCGTCATTGGCTCCGTCGACGTTATCTAAAAACTGAAAATATTTTGTCATAAACTTTGATGATCTGTGTATTGCTCTTTTTTTCTTGCCCATTTTAATGGATCCTCCTTCAATAGGGTTATACAATATAAATAGTGTTACGTTTTACCAATAGAAAAAGAAAAGCCCCGCCAACTTAATGACGGGGCCCAACTTTAATCTATTTCTAGATTGTCAATCCTTAAGAGGATCGACCGGACTCACCAAGGAGACCACGTACAACAACAAGGCCATACATATCTGGTCGCACCATCTTCTTGGCGTAACGGGTCATGACACCCTTACGTGGCACGAAGTCTTCCGTACCAAAGATGGTTGGTGTTACCTGCAACGGTACATATGGGGCGTATACGAAGCCGCTCTCAAGGAACGAACTACCCTTACGGCCCACAAGAAGTACGTTGCGCAAGAAATAAGGATCAACGTAAACGTCGAACTTCTTGCTCAAGCTACCAGACTTAATAGCACCGATGGTGCCACGGTCCTGGTCAGCAGTTACGCTTGCGCGGAAGCCACTAGTGAACTCAAGGATGTTAGCAACCTCAGGGGAACAAACAACAAAGTTTGCGCCACCGCGGAGCGTCTTTCTATGGATCTGAGCACTCACATCATTGATTGTTTCAATGAGTGTTTCATACCACTCGCTAACTGTACCGGTGAAGTCTGGGGCTGCCGATTGATGTCCAACTTCTGCTCCAGATGAGTCAACAAACAAGCCAGGTGAGCGGCTCCAGTAACGAGTTCCGGCAGTTGCGCCCTCAACAAGTTCGTGAAGAAGTTCACGATCAATTTCCAAGGCGATCTGCTCAGAAAGAATACCAGTAAGCTCGACTTCTGCATCGAGATTGTGATATGCATTAAGGTCCTGACCGAGTTCAGGAGACCACTTTGCCTTCAACTTCTTGGTTGTCGCTGTTACAGCAATCGAATCAACCTTGATATCAATTTCTGACATTTCAGTTGTATTTTCGGATCCGCCTTTTCCACCAGAAGCCTTCTGGGCTCCTCCGGCGCCTGAAATGCCTGCACCTGGCTCTTCAAGAACCATTGTACCTGCAAGTAAAGCACCTGGTGCGGCTGAACCAACATTATCGATTTCATCTCGCTGCACGAAAGTAACGGCATCACCATCAAGCTCGTTTGATCGAAGAACACCACCATTCGCTGCGCCGTTTCCACTGAAGTCTTGACCCTCTAGTGCATACACCAAGCGAAGTTTACCACTAACAATTGAAGTCAACCTTCTAATTAAAGATGCATTGGCTTGGTTTGGATGTGCAAGTTCCAATGCCCCAAGTCGACCTCTGTCGATCTTCGCTGGTATATTAATATCTACAATTTGAACTCGGATATCAGCGCGCTGCAAGTCAGCATCGTAACGAATTGCTTTTTGCAAAACTTCTCTATCCTTGCCATCTACTACTGCAGACGGTATCACGGCGGCGGCTGTAGACATGTTTACAGTGTTAGTTCCAACCAAAGAAACCTGCGCGGTGCCGGCAACGGTGGCGGAGCCTGGTGCACTACTGTGCGAGTGTCCAACCTCATAGTGCCCGCCAGGACCAGATGCATCAGCACCTTCAAGGTCAACACCTTCCTGGATCTCCTTACCAAGTTTGTTACCACCATAAACCGACTCGGTTGCTCCGGCCCCAAGGCGCGCTTTGGTGTGGCTAAAATCAAGGAAGAAAATGAGACCGGACGGCAAGCTCATTGGCTGAACCGATACGAGATCATTTGCTATAAGTCCACCGAATACACGGCGAACGATAGGGAATGCAACTGCAGCGAAGCCTTCGACATCACCTGCAGCCATAGACGAGGCTTCTCGAAGAAGTTCCTTCGCCTGGTTTTCGAGAAGCACTGCCATTCCCTGCTTTGCTTGTCCGGCGCTAAGGCCTTCAAGCAAACCAGTGGCTTCCCACTTGTTTAAGAGAGCTTGTCCTTCAGCTTGCATATCGCGAGACTGAACGCCCTCTGTTAGTCTTTGTAAAACAGACATAATAAAATCACCTCCTTTTCTTTAAGATTTTTGTGTCTTTATACCTGCTAACATCTGCATTCTATTGAATAAGGGGTTAGCATCCTTTTTTGGTTGCTCATTACGAGCCGCGACAAGTAGTGAAGATTTTCTAGATACCATTTCATTTAATGTTGTGTCCCGTTTCACGTCTGAAATAGTTCCAACAGTATCACTCATTGTATCAAAAACAATCTTTGCTTCTTGTACTGTTTCGGCTTTGGAAATGGCTTCGACAATTTTTCTTTTTTGTCGCTCATTCAAGGAGGCATTTTCTAGAGCCTGGTTAATATACAGCAACTTTGCGTTTGAAACATTCATCGTTTCCAACTTTTCTTGCAATGTATTAAAAGCTGTTTCATATTTATTGTTATTAGTCTGCAGCTTCTTAGCCGCAGACGTTAAAGTCTTGTTTTCTTTTTGTAAAGCAGCAACATTTTTGCGAAGTTCTTCGTTTTCTTCCTTTACTTTGCTGTCCTGCTCTCTTGCCAATAACATGGCTTCATATTCTTTCATAATAGATTCTGGGGTTCCTGCCCAGCCTGATTTTTGTGGCTCGCCTTCGACGCGGACTCTCTCAAGAAGCTCGTCTAAGTCGACTTCTTCTTCACTAATTCCCATTTCGTCCAATATTTCTTGGACCATGTCTTGAGATACATCGATTCCTGCGCTGGGGCCTGCTGTGTCATCTACTGATAAATCTGATAAGTCGATCTCATCGTCAGTTGGTTCTTCGTTTGCAAATTTGTCCTCAATATCAATCCCTATTTCATCATCGCTAAAGTCATCATCACCACCAAAGACGCCAATTTCATCTTCATCTTCGTAGTCTGCATCTAGGGAGTCTAATTTAATTGTTACAAGTTCGTCTTCATCTGCAGAGAAACCATCTGGCAGGGTACCCATTAAAGAGTCTGGATCTAAGGGCTCCTGTTCTTCCTCGCCGATTTCTGGTGCTGGGTCTAATGCTGGTTCCTCTGTTGTGCCGAGGCCTTCAGTGTCACCTTCAAGGCCGGCGAAAGGGTCGTCTCCGAAATCATCTAAGCCGCCCAGATCACCCATTTCGTCATCTAATTCTTGTTCATTCAATAGGCGCCCAACAGCGTTTTTTACTTCTTCGGAATACTTTTCGATTACAAGCTGCTCTGCGTTTTTTAGCGCGGCTTCTTTGAGCGCTTTGGCATCGATTATGGCCTTTTCTAGTAAGTTTGACATTCTTTTGACTCCTAACAATTTAAACAGTTATGCACAAACAAATATATTTGTCTCTAAATAAATAGTATTTTATTCTTTTAAAGGGAAGGAAAAAATTTTATGATGTAGAGAAGGTAGAACAAGCTGCATAAACCTGTATTGATGCGGCGGCGGCGTCGTCGTTGTCAGTAAGGGTAAATTTTATCTTATCTATACCGCCAATCTCAACAAGGTGATGGCCGGCCGTGGCGAGTGCCGCCAAAGACGTGCCTGCTGTAGATGAAAGTGGTATATCAGAATAAGCGTTTGGGTTTCCATCCGCGTCGTATGTTGCTGCAGCGTACATTTGACCAACAATAGCCAAACGGGCACCATTTGCGGGAGCCTGAACAACAACGTGAAGGAACCTCTGGTTTTCAGTTATGCAAGTGACTGTTGTAGTCGCGCCAATTTGGAGTGTCAGTGGGGCTCCGGCTGCATTGATACCTGCTCGATGCGGTGATAATATATTTTTAGGGGTCCTTGTCCTCCCCCAGCTATTATAACTTCTCTTTTCACCCGAGGATGGTACATTATTAAATCCTGCCATTTTAAAATCTCCTATTTAAGTTTATCAAATTTATCTTTATAGTCTTGTGTTGACTTTTGTGAAAGGCGGCGCTTTCTGGCTCTCTTTTCTTTCCGCTTGACAGATTTTTTCTTAAAAAACCGCCTTTCCTTCAATTCATCGAAGAGTCCAGACTTTTTACACTTTCTGGTAAACTTCTTTATCATTCTTTCTACTTGTGATTGATCCCTAATCACTATTTCTACATGCACTGGCGTTCGCTTTCCCATCTTTGTTCCTTTACTTCAACTTTTGCCATTTTTGGCCCGCAAGGCCAAACAAATTACTAATATCTACTCCTGCATCCCCAGGGGCTCTGCCTGCCATTGGCGAATGAGTGTTTGACTGGCCGGTATTTGGTAATGGTTCCGTTCCCTCAAACACTCCTTTCATCTTTTCTCCGCCTATCGCGCTTAACATCTTGTTTTTTGTTTCCAAGAGCTTCTTTTTTCTCTCTTTTTCGGCTGATCTCTTGTTTTCTCTTAAAAACTTCTCATCAGCTTTACTTGGCTGTGGTGATTCCAGTATTTGACCTTGTGCTTTCGTAATGCCGAAAGCAACTTCGGCTACTAAATTTGAAAGAACCCCTTCTTCAAACAAAATTTCTTTTACACATTCTTTTATAATGCTTTTTAATTCAGATTTCTTCATTTTTCACCAAACTTATACAAAAAATTGTTTAAAGATCTTTGAATTTTATCTTCTTTAGTAAAAATGTTTGATCTTTCTTTGGCTTCGGTCATCATAAATGCACCTGGCGTGGATGGATCCGAAACCATGTCAAAACATATTAACTGAAAGTCGTCCTCAACCATGGTTACTCCATTGTTCTCTGAAACCGAACCCATTCCTCTTGAGGATATTCCAAGTTTAACTCCGGCCATTACTAATTCTTTTAACACTCTACCTGATGGTGTGTTGAGTACTTCTATTTTTCCCATACACTTTTTTTCTTCCATCCATATCTTGGTTACCAGGTGAGAAGCATTAGCTAAATTTATAACACTTGTGTCTGGATGATCCAATTCCCCAAGGGCGCGTCGCTCGTCGACCATCTTCATATAATTTGAGACTTCTCTTTCTAAAATCTTATGAGGATATACACGGCCGTTGCCGTTTTGTGTTTCGGACATTTGCATGACTCCAGATAGTATAATGGCGCCTTCAGCTACGCGCCTTTTTTCATCTTCGGTTAAAAGGTCCTGACATATACCACCTTCACACAACTCATAATATTCTCTTAATAATTTCATTTCTTACCTCTATGAAGTGCGGGGGCCACCCGCACCGGTTGCTTGCCCGTACAACAACGACGTACTGGCTGTAGTTTCCATTTTTTTGTTTCTATAAATCCCATTTTACTCTCTCCTCTCATCACAGATAGTATGGTTTACATTAATCCCATCATCACCCATTAGCATACTTCCTAAAAAGGACGCTGCAGAAGCAGCACAACCTAATAATAAAGCAGTGATTAAAGAATCATCAAAATTAATTAGTTGAGTATAGTCGTTTATGGTCCATAAAAATAAGCCCACCCAAAAGCCGGCGCACATAGGACAGCTAAATAATTTACCAAACCATCCTTTTGTGGGGCGAATGGGTTCAAATATTTTTCCATAAACTAAAATTTGCGTAAGACCATAAGAGATCAGGCAAAACCAAATAAAATTCATTCGTCCTCGCTTTCATCTTCTCTAATGAGTGAATAATTATATTGAAAACCATAAGGGCGAATTCGCGAGTCCATGGACCCCTTCTTTGCGTCTTGTGGTACATCGCCCAACTCTGTAGAGTCTTCATCAGAGGGTTGCAGTAGAGCGTCAAGCCGGTCATCATCAAATTCCTTAGAAGATTTAAAGTAAGGCTTCTCCCCAGTTATATATTCATGCAAAACATACAGAAATACCTGACTTTGATCAATACCTGGTATTTTTGATTGTAGAACTTCTGCTTCTAGGGAACCAAAAACATTACCGCCCTTAATCGAAGAATGGCTCACGATTCCTTTTTTTGCCAAAAAAGAAAACATTCTATCTTGGGCTGCGTAAACTTGATCATTCATAGCCTCTTTTGGGAAAGAAATACATTTGCTCTGTTCCGGCATAAAAACTATATCTATATCTTCGTGATCTAAAATTAGAATATTGCCGTCTAAAGTTCTTCTTGCTTTTAATTTAATTTTTGGATCAAATTCAATCTTTGCTTTAATTGCCATTTTCTTCTATCTCATCTATTTCTTCTATCATCTGCTGAGCGCTCAGGATTATTTCAACTACTTCAGTATCTATGTGCTTATCTTTTATATCTTCTAAGATATTATACACTTTTTCAAATCTTTCTTTAAGAGAATTATCATTCGCAATGCTAGTAGATTTCTTATATTGATTAATTTTTGATTTTAATTCTCCAACTTCTTCATTTAAATAAATTTTTAACTCCAAACCATTATCGGCAAAAGATGATATATATTTACTTAACAAAATCTTTTGATTTTCTGATAGTAAATTTGAATATTCTTCATTAAATTTATTGACAAAAGTCTTATAAGTCAAAGTATCAATTGGCTGCTGGATCGTTTTACTTTGCATTTCAATTGAAGATGACATTTCGTTTACAATACTTTGTTCTAACAATACCCTGTCCTTTACTGGTAGGGCACTTTGAAAAATTGAGTACACAGACGCAATAGTTTTGTAATTTGGTACGAAATTACCATATACCTTTGTGGACAAGGTTCTATTGATCTTGCTGATCATGGCGCTCTGTTCTTGGAACAACCTCTTCTTGTCCAGGGAATCATACCTCTGTTTTACTTGAAAAACTATTTTTTCTGCTGTCGATTTTTCTATATCCTTAGTTTCATATATAGATTTATAGAGTTCTAGTTCTTCTTTCAAAAGTGATGAACCTTCGAAACAATCCTTAATAATAGAAACAATCTTATTTTGTTTGTTTCTGTTATTTTTCACGACAGATTCAGTAAGTTCTCTAACCAGCGCCTCATAAACAAACGCGGTATTTCTTTTTTTATTGTGTCTCAGTCTCATTCTTTTGTTTCCTCGCTTTTAAGCTCTCGAATAAAGCATCTAGTTCTTTTTGGTTTTTTAAGATCTTGTGCTCCTCTGCTTTATAATTAGTTTCTTTCTCTTCATAAATACTGGTACCTTTTGCAATCCCACTCAACTCACTATATCCAGGAAACATTTTTCTTGTGGTACCGGTCTCTGGAGTTGCTGCTCTATTAAGGTTCTTCTTTCTTGGTCCGGATGTTTTTCTCCTATCGCCTCCTGGTGTCAAGGTTCTAGGTTCATACCATCCATGAGACTTATCAGTTGTTGTTCTGCCTTTACTGTCCTCTCTTTTACCAGGAGGTGCAGCCAAGAGATCTCCCTCTTCGGGACCTGGTGAGTCTGCTGCCGTGTCTCCGGCATCAAGATCTGGCCCTGCTCCCAATTCAGGCTCAGGGCCTACAACACCCGCGCCGCCGGGTTCGCCTAGGTCAAGGGCCCCGCCTGGGCCTGGGTCGGGGCCTGCGTTGAGGCCCGCGGTGAGAGCAGCCTGTTCCGCCTCGCCTGCAGTCTCAAGTGCTGCTTCATATTTTTTATCATAAAACATCTCTCTTCTGTTTCTAATAAATTCTTCATCTGACATTCCGAATAACTTCTTAGCCAACCACTGTTTTGAAAAGAAGCCCTCTGTGGCGGCGCCAACAATATCAAATTTAGTCTTCCAATATTCAAGCTCTTGCATTTCAGAGATTTTTGAGGGGTTATTCAAATGGCACCTGAAAGAAACAAGATCCTCGTCTCTATAGCCCAAAGTATAGAGATGAATCACGCCAATTTTTTCTATCTCAGAAATGAGAGACTTTTGCAACCTTTGTACTGTTCGTGCAAATCTTATATCCTTCTGTGCTAGGGTTGTCTTATCCTCTTCTGTTTTTTCCCCATCTGATGAAATATAGGCTGACGGTATCTTTAATGCAGAAAACAATTTGTCTCTTAAATATTTTACGTCTTCGATGTCTCCGGTAAATTTGCCTCCGGGGACGCTTTCAATTCTTGTAGAAGATTGTCCTCTAACGGGTACAAAATAATCTTCTTCGATCGAAAGTGGATTATAACGGAGATCAACGCGTCCGGTTTCAGCATCAACTACTTGGTTCCTTTTCATTGTGGTCATGACCTTTTGCATATACTGTTCTACATCTTGTGGGGGAATATTCCCCACGTCAATATAGAAGGCGCGGCGCTCGGGTGATCTAACAATTCTATAAGCCATCATCGCGTCTTCGAGTAAAGTGAGTTGTCTCCATATTCTCCTTGATGGTTCTAAAACGGAAGTTCCATAAGGGTTGTATTTATCCTGTCCCAATACTCTAAAATGTGCTATTTGCCAATTTTCAAATGTTAAGCCAGCAGAATTCCATTGGAATTGTACATAATTTGGATTTGTTTTGTCTTCCCCTTCTAATCTTTCAACTTCTCTTGTTGGAAGGCCAATAACTGAAGTTACGCCTAAATCGTTATCGATGTCAAGATACAAGAAGTAGTCTCCATATTTACACATTGTTCTACACCAGGAGAATAAATTATGCTCAATGTTCAAAACATCGCTATAAAGTGACTGCAATATGGCCCTGATCTCTTCGTTATCACATTCAACTGTCATCATATGTGATAAGGCTGAATAGGTTGTCATTTCATCTGCATAGATGTCTAAAGCTGATGCTATCTCCGGCGTGTATTCCATTTGATCAAAATCCACATATCTTTCAGTTCTCTGCTGAGAGGTCATATATCCTGCTTGTAGATTGTCATAAGGATTATAGGCGGTTTTCATAAAATCTCTGCCAGAGGCAGAAGTGAACTTTGAGGCAAACTTATCTAAGTCTATCCTTCTTAATCTGTGACTGTTCTGTGTTCTATATTGTGTTAGGGGACCGGAAAGTAATTTTGTTAATCTCCGGAACAGTGTGCTTTGTGGATTTCTAGTGTTGTTGTTTGTTTTCTTTACCATTTTTTATCCTTTAAATAACCACGGGAAATCTTGATATGCTTTGTTTTGCTTATTCACAGAATCCTGTATGGTTAATTTTCTATTTCCTATCATGCCTTTTATCCTAGTATCTAATTGGTTTGAATTTTTTGTTATAGATCCAATAAATGCTTTTGCGTAATCAATATCTCTTTGATTTGAAGTCAATGCTGTGTCGCGGACCCAACACCCTATTGCGGCCGCTATAATTAAATCATCGTTATAAGATCTCATAGCTTCTGGTTTTCCATTGTTCCATATAAAAGTTCTCATTTCTGATAGCAAACGAGATGAATATACTTTAATTAGGTTATTTCTGATGAATTCTTCTAGTTTAGCTACAATTAAAGGACGAGTTTTCGAGGTCATAGAGAAGCCCACAACAGCGTTTGACATTTGATCAGCCTGGTATTCTTCCACAAATTCGTGAGTTGACTTTACAGAGTGGTACAAATTAGGGTATTGCCTTTCTTTTAATTTGTCAAGTACGGCGAACCCTACAGAATTGTTTTCAACCACTAAAAGTGCTGATCCGTATTCCTGTCCCATATCATATAAAACCCTGGAAAATACATCAGGTGTACATTTCCCTTGATATTCGGCTACTATTTCCATAGTCTCCAGCTTAAATACATGACAAACAGAATAATCTTTGCCGTCGCCCCTTGCTACATCTGCAGCCAGCAAGTAAGTATTTCCCTCTTGCTTGTTTTCCCATATCCATAGATTTCTATCAAAACCAGTTCTATATTTGGGATCTTTTGTCATTTCACTATACTTCGATATGTCTTCAGGGGCAAAAACTGTTTCGCCCGACATATTGAAATTACACTCTAATTCTTGTGCTATTTCTCTCCTTGACATATTTCTGGTCTCTTTTTCAAACCACTGATCATCCCTGTCTGGGTGTGCCTGCCATGGTAATTTAGTGTAGTAAAAATCGTTTGTTTTATTCTCTGCCTCAACATATATCTTGTGAAACCAGTTTCCTACGCCATTTGGAGTCGATAGTGCTATGCAGCGGCCGCCAGTAGAGAGTGTAGGGTAAAGGCCCATCCACAACTCATCTAAACCTTCGACATGAGCAGCCTCATCGATAACCAACAAAGACAAAGCTTCCGATCGGCCAGCGTCACCAGAGGTAGAAGATGCTTTGATCTGAGATCCATTAGATAATTGGAATGAAGTCCGGTTGTCGATATCAACGTTTGAAATTCTTAACCAAGGTGGCAGGTTTTTGATTATTGCTTTTACTTTTTTTACTAAATTTGCTGCAGTGTTAAATTTAGTAGCTATAACCAAAACGTTCTTTTCCCTGTGAAACATCATCATCCAAGCTACATAGGCTGCTGTGATAGTGGATATCCCTAACTGGCGCGCTTTTAATATAACGTTAAACCTATGATCTTCGAAGTCTTCTAATAATTTTTCTTGAAAGTCATATAAATGAAAAGGTATTAAGCCTTTTTGAGGGTGTGTTATTTTTGCGTATGTGTGAATGAAATAGTCGGGCTTTTTGCCACAACGGACAATCTCTTTCATTATTTCTCTTTTTGTGAGTTTTATTGCCACCGAAGTTCCTATTTGAGACCACCAAGTTTAAGCATTTTATCATAAGCTGGGTCTGTGGGTCTTTCTTCTACCTCACTTGAAACATCTTCCGAGGTGCCGCCAATTTTGTAGCACTTGTGCACCTTGACGCTGCAGCGGATTCGAGATATATATTCAACCAAAACATCTACTTCGCTCGGTTCAGATAAGGTAAGCGCGGACTTTTTAACTTTCTTGTATTCTTTTTGAATAAAGGATTTTACCTTTTCCACCATTGACTCCATTTCACCCTCAAAATCATTAGAGTGAACCTCTTTAAGAGGTATCTCTGCGTGGTATTTAATGTGAAGCCGGTCGCCAGCTATGGAGGCACCAAACCCGTCCATAACCCTCTGATCAAGGAGAGGGTTACCTTCCTCTCTTCGAAGTCCTATTTTTATTGGCTCCCCGTTCTCGTCGTGGGCGCCGTCATAGGTGTTGGATAGTACCTGTGAAATACAGTCTATAATTTCTAAAGTTGTTGCCATTGTGTATATTCCTCTTGCAATAAATAGTTTGCTATTAATAAATAGTTAGTCATTTGGCCTCCAGCCAGATTTCCACCTTTCTTCCCTGTCTTCGATATACTGAATATAACAATTGAAGCAGCATTGGTATTTTATCATGTATAGATCATCGTACTGGGAAAATGAATAGGATGAACAAATGGGACAAATTCTGGGGATTTTTTGTTTCTGGCTTTTGTCCTTTATTGTAAATCCTTCTTTTTCTTCTATTTTTTCATTTTTGTTGCTTTTAGTGTAAAAATCTTTGAGATCTTGTAGATATTTTTCTTCTTTATCCTTCGTCCAGGATCCTTTTGGGTTTTGTATTGCCTCTGAGCCATACTTGTCTTTTATGGCTTTTTCAATTTTTGCTATCTTATTTAAATCTTTTTCTTTCATAGTATCACTTTGCCGCGAATATTATAGCTAAAGTGGTTAATACACCTGCGGCTACGCCTCCGGCTGCCCACCAAAGCGAGTTATCGTTTGGTGTCTGCATTGTGACACCTGTGAGTTCACTGATTTGATTGTTTTTTATTTGCAATATTTGTTCGTGTTCTTTGTTCAAGCTATCAATTTGAATCTGAAGCTGGTCGATCTCAAAAGTATAGCTTGCTCTAATTCTTGCTATATCGTGCTGGCATCTTAGCTGGCACTTTTCTTTCTCTCTTTCAGCGGAAGAAATCAGTAAAGAGTTAGCTGTACTGTTATAACACCATATGGGATCACCGTCAGGACTAAGATTTAGTTTATTAATAATTTCTTCGTCAGTAACATATATCGCTGACGCCGGTGGAGAAAACTCTTTATCTAGTTCCAAATCAGCTAATGCGGAAAATGGGTAACACAATATTAATATAATTGCAACTAGTCTAGTTTTTAAATTTAATTCCAAAGTCATTTTCAATCTTTCTTATAATCTCTTCAGGGTTACCTTTAGATTTTATCACAATTTTTCTGACATCTTCAATTTGTTTTTCAGAAAGTTGCTTGTTTTCCTCTTTGAATCTTTCCTCTAACCTTAGAATAGTCTCTTTAAATTGTTTTTGCAAATTCCTAAGGTTAATTATTTCTTCATTGTGAATTCGATTTATGGTTTCTATTTCTTCCCTGTGTGCTCTCTTATTAATTTCAATAGTCTTTCTTAAAGCTTCTGTATTTTTTTTTGAAAAAATATAAATGAATAAAGACCAGCATATCAATAGTGGTATTTTCCAATTATGTTTTAGCCACACCCAGGATTTTTCTAAACCCGTTTTAAAAATTAGCCACGTCATCATTACTTGGTCCATGTTTCCATTTAACAGCCATGTCAACTAGTGCTTGAGTACCTATATATGCTAGTGTTATAGCGGTCCAATTATCACTAGTGACTGTGCCATATGCGCAAAGGCCTGTTGCTGTTAGCCATGCTAAAAATTTTCTTGATATAAATTTTTCTGTATGTTTGTCTGCGAATGCTTTCAATTCTGCCATCATAAATCCCCCTATATGTTTACATGTGCATAACCATCTCTTTTCTCAATGTTTATTTGCATATCCACACAATCTTTTAGATTATCTAGATGTGAAATAAGAAGAAAAGTTTTAAAATAGCCTTTGACCATATCTAAGATACGTACAAAGCCTTCCATGTTCTCTTCATCAAGAGCAGTTCCCGGCTCGTCAAGTATAAATAGGTCAGACTTTGGTAAACTGGACACAGTTAAAAAAGCCAAACGTATGGCCATGCTTGCAATAGTCTTCTCAGCGCCGGATCCCATCTCGAGCGGACGTGGGTCGTGGCTAGGATGCTTAATAAAAATATCTAACTTGTCTTCGTTGTTAGAAATGAACACTTCAAACTCCACAATATTAGTCAATATCTTAGATATCTCCTGGTTAATGTAAGGCAGTCTTTCTTTAATAATTTCATATGAAACACCATTAGGATGACAACAGACCATAAAAAGATGATAAGCTGCAAAGCTTTGTTCTAGTTCTCTAAACTCTTGCTGTTGGTCTTGTGTATGTGATAACTTTTGTTCGGAAGATCCATGTTTTTTGTGTAGTTGCATAATCTTTTGTTCACACAAATTGATCTCCTGTTCTTTATTTTCAGATTGCTTTTCTAACTTTTCCTTGTCTGATATTAATTGCTTTAAATTCTCAATGGCTTCCTTGTTTTCTTCATATTCTGTGGCTTTATTTTTAAGATCATCGAGTGCAACCTGCTCTTTAAATAAAAGACTGTCAGCCCGTTCAATAATTAGATTACTAGTCGTTATTGAATTTGCGAGACAATCTCTTTTCTCAACCAAAGCACTATGTTTCTCTATATATTTATCTACTTTTGTCATCTCATCGTGAGAGATTTCGGCGCCTATAATATTAATCTTCCGGGTTGTTATAGACATTTCTGATGCTTTTTGTTTAACCGCTTCTCCAATAAGCGGATGACAACTGGCACATACTTTGTCCTGTTCTGTTACTAATAGTCTTTTTTGCTCAGACAAGTTCTTCAAAAGTAAAATCAAATTATTTAATTCGTCGCTAACTTTTGTAAAAGACTCTTTCTTTTTCTTATAATTTTCAATTTCAAAGTCCTTCAAAAAGTCTTCAATCTTTTCATACTTAAGCTTATTATCATCAATATTTTTTTGCGCATTCGTTTTCTTAGCGTTTATTTGCAAAATGGCTTTCTCCTTTTCCGTTATCTTCTTGGCAGTAATAACAGGATCAATAATTTCTGCTGGAACTGAGGATATTTTATTTTGTAGGAGGCCGGCCTCTTGCATTAATTCTAGCATTTCTTCTTTTAGAGATATACAGATTGCTTTATTTTTCTCGATAGCAAGTTCACTTTTAATAATTTCTGTCTTAATATTTTTAATATTTGCATCAAAGTCAATACCCTCTAAACGCCTTAGAGCTACTTTTATTTCAGCAGATGCCTCTTTGGCCATCTTAAATTTCTTATCAAAAATTTCTAAATCCAAAAACTTTGCAAGAAACTCTTTCCTTTTAGTTGAGCCTTCGTTGATAAACGAAAGGGAATCTAATTGAGAAGCCATTGAGGTTGCTAGGAAGTCTGGTAGTGTGCCAAAATACTTTCTTACATTCTTATCAGTGTCTTGTCTGGAAGTACCGTTGAGGCCTGTATGGTTTCCAATAGCGTCTTGTGAATAAAACTCCAAGTCAGTTGTTGCCTCTTGAGTTTCAACTCCTTTTGAGCGTTTTGTATATTTGTTGGACTTGCGCTCAATAATATAATCTGTTCCATCTACTTTGATTGTTGCTGTTGCGACGCATTCATCTTTATTTTGATTGATAATATTTAGATTCTTACGAATAGATTTGGAAGTAGAGTTGTACATAGAATAAAGTAACGTATCAACAATAGAAGACTTGCCAGAGTAATTTTTACCAAATATACCAACAATACCTTCTAGTTTTGTAAAGTCGATGATATTACCTTCGCTATAGTTAAATAGATTGTCCCACTCCAAACTCTGAAGTGACCAATTAACATTTCGCATGACATCTTCATTTTCTTCTATCTGCTTATTAAACTGTTTATTTAGTTCATATACTTTTTCCAAAACTTCTTGCGTTGCTTCATATTCTTTTAGATACTCAGCCATTAGAGACTCTTGAGTATTCAAATCTCGCAGGTCTTGTTTTTCCAACCCTTCGGGGGCGGCAACCTTGATTTGTTTACCGGCTGCCCTATTGAGGTAAGTTACTGATTCTGGATTGTATTTATATTTCGCAATGTCTACAGCCTTGCGAACCTTATCTAAAGATACGTTATTCTCAGAAACTATTCTAAGTCTCGCTCCTTCCGGTGGTTTCTGTCTTGGCAGGTTGCCCTTTTCTGTCAGAGAAAGAGTAACGAAAGGTCTTGGGTTATTGAAGGTAATGAGTCTATTGGTAAAATCATCTTTACTTTCAATGTCCCAAAGTAAATAACCTTTGTCCAGTGACTCACCAAAATTTTGTTGTACTGTGGATCCAGCATACCAGATGCGACCTTCCTTATCTAGCTTCTGTGTTTTGTGGATATCTCCAAGAAAGGCAAAGTCAAACTCTTCAAAGATTTCGATACTGTGGTCGCCGCCTAGTGTCCAGTTACTGTCTGTTTTGGATTTATCAATAGCACCGTGATATAATGCTATGTTAACTAGGTTGTAGTCTGTTGGTTCAGTCCAGTTTTCCTCATCAAATACAGATAAAACATTTAGACAAAACTTATCATTGATTTTAGTCTCTCCGGCGTTTTTTAACAGGATGAGATTTGGGTCATTGATAGCCTTTGCGATTGGTGAAAGAGCGTCTTGTCTGGAGCCATTTCGAAGGTTACCGTCGTGATTGCCTAAAATCACATAGGTTGGCGCGATTGCCGCAAGGTTCTGGAAGAAATCTCTACACATATCTACAAACTCTGGTGAGATTTGTGTCTTAGTATGGGCAATATCTCCGCAATGGATAATGCAGTCCACTTTCTCTTCTTTTAGCGATTTGTAAAGTTGTTGAAATATTTCTTTGTATTCAAAATGATATTTTAGGTTTCGGATATGGGTATCCGCGATATGAGCAAATCTCATTTATTCTCCATGAATAATTGTTATGTTCTAAGTATAACAGGGATTGGTGTGGGTGTCAACTAAATTCTTTTGAGACCAAGCTCTTCTAGCTGATTTGGTGTAAGTTTCTCAAGAATGATAGCGAATGCTTTCTTTTCTGATTCGGTGATCATATTGAGGTCACCTGTTTCTGCTAAGTGATTCATCTCTTCTGCGATGATTTCTTTTAGTCTTCTTTTTGTAAGTTCCATTATTGTGCTCCTTGTTGGTCTTCTGCGTGTTGAACTAGTGCTTTTACTGCCGTGTACAGATCAATTATCCTGTGCTGATCTGTATAATTTTGCCCAGCTTTGCTCGATTCCATTTTTTGGATCATTTTCCGTGCTACAGGCAAACCTCGACCTTGAATAACTTCATTTATCTCTTCTTTTATTATCTTAATGAGTTCTGATTTTTTCATTGTTGTTCCTCTAGAAGTCAAGTTTATAATGTAAATAGTCTAAATCGGACACAATATCCGCATTTTGTTTTCGCTGTTCTACCACTTTTTGTGGCATCTCTCCGATGTCTGAATAACCGCTGACATCAATAGACATAACTTTAATACCATATTCTCTTAGTTTCTTTGCTATCCCAAACTCTTTTTCTTTAACATCTTCGTCCAAAGCCAGATATACATCTGGTTTTCTTTCGCATATCTTTTGGAACAGTCTTGAACCCTCTCTCAAGGTTGAGCCAAGTAAGGGTACAGCGTTCTTGCATTTCATTGCGTCAAATACACCCTCAGTTAAAACAACATTGTTGTCCCAATCAATATTTAAATCGTTAAAAATAATATCTTTGCTAATTTTTGGATTCTTATATTTCATCCAGTTTCCCGTATATGATCTTGCTACAAAAAAATTAACATTACCGTCTTTGTCGAAGCCCGGAACAATAACTCTGTCTTGATATTCGCCGTAGTTACAAAAGCCGATCTTCCATATCAATATATCTTTGTCTGAAAAGCCTCGAGAGTAAAGATAATTTAGGGCCCGTTTCTTAATCTTGGTCTTTCTACCAGTCAGAGTTTGAAAATTATCTGGTAGATCTACAATTTGAGATTGTTCTACTAAGCGCTCTTGGAAGATCTCTTCATATTTTGCAAGATTTACTTCACCCGCAAGGTTGCGCCAGTCGGCGTAATAGACTGGTGAATGCCTTCGAATGAGTGAAGATATCTTTGTACCGGAGTAGTCGCAAATCCAACACTTGAACACATTTTTTTCTATGTTGACCGATAATTTTAGTTTATGGTGATTACACTTTGGGCAACGAAATTGATGTTCATTGTCGTTAGTCCAGCAACGACCAAGGGCTCTCTTAAGTAATTTCAGCTTCTCTGACAAGCTTATCTCCTGCTAATGCGATTATAATACTATCACACATGTCTAGTGTACCAGGTTTTGGGTTTCCGTGTTTTGTATATTGTACCGCAATATGTGAGTACTTGTCAAGAATAAATTCAAGAACCTTCTCTTTTGAATTTTCACCCCTTTTAATTTTAAGTCCAGCTAACTTACGGGCGGAGGATGCGGCGAGCATTTGAGGGTGATTTCCGAAAATATCATAACAGAACCACGATATAATCCCATTAAACCTAGATAAAGTTGACAATGTTTGTGCTGATGAGAAGCCTGATCGGAACGTATGTAGAGATTGTTCTATGAACACTTTACTAATATTATGCTTCCTTTTTAAGAGCATTAATTTAATTCTTATATGGTGAGCTTTCTCATATAAAGATGGAAACTTATTTTTATTTCTAGTATCCCAATAAGTACTTTCCACAATCTTATTATTTTTAATTATTGTGGCTCCTGTAATGGAAGTTGATATATCTAATCCTAATATCACTATTTTTGCCTTTCATCCAAAAAAGAAAAAATTTTACTTAATATCTTTTCTTTCTCCTGTTCGTCTTCTGTGGCGAACCACTTCCAGACTAGTTTAGATTCTATATCATTAAGCTGTTTTTTTATATCACTTATTTCTTTTTCAGTTTTTTTAATTTCAATTTTAGAAATATTTGGCAGTTCGATTTCTAAATTTATAGCTATATCAGAAAGAATAATTATGTCGTTTTCTAATAGTGCTTTCTGGGCCATTAAGAACATATCTATCTTAATCTGTTTCTCGTTTTTTGATAACTCTGATCCTAACTTATCAGGGTGGATTTTTAATGCTATTTTTCGAAATAATTTCTTAACTAAAGTATCTGGTTTGTTATTTTTTAATTTTTGTTCTAAGGGGCTTTGGGGCGATGCAGTCTTCTGTTGTATATCTTTATTTGTAGGTTCTTCTATTTTTTGTTCTTCTGAAAGAATATTTCTCTCTTTCCTGTAAATTTCTTCTATTTTTGATGATGCAAGATGTATTATTTCTTTAGAGATTTGCAACTCTTCTCGAAGTGACTTTAACTTGTTAGCTAAAAAGATAATTTTTTTTTGCAAAAAGTTGTTTTTCATTATTCAAAGATCTATGCTCATTTTAATCATAAAATCTTTTTTTTCAACTTTTTTTATAGGATTTGCCAAAGAAACAACTGCTATCAAATTTTTGTTTTTATCATATATTCCTACTTTGGAAATATAGGTTTCTCCATCATATTCTTCTTCATACTCTTTATACAGTGATTTGTTTATTTTTTTTATATTCCTCCTTCTTTCTACATAATGAGAACCAGAAAAGGAATAATTTGATGATGATAGATATTCTAAATAAGTTGGGTTCAAAGAATAGTTCTCTTCGCTTTTTTCTGCGTATGCATACATTGTAAGAGAAGGTATTTTATTTACACCATTTGCGGTGATTGTATATGATGAAGAAGCAATATTTTTGTGAGCAATGGCTGTACCCACCTGCCTCACTCCTGTCCCAAAATTATTCCAACTTGGAGAAGATAAGGAAGAATTAGAATAAAAATAATCAGTATAACTAGAATGCAAAGAAGAGCTAGAATGCAACATTATTATTCCCTGATTGTACAAAATAGTTCCCACTGTCTGGCCAGAAGTAGAACCAGAAGTCTGTATTAATCTACCATCCTTTTTTATATCAGCAGCCTCTGCTAGCAGCGCGCCTGTCAAGTGATATTTTAAATTAATAGTACCTCTCTCTAATTTAGAACCATATACAATACCGGGAATACAAATTAAGTTCAGTTCAGATTGTTTAATTTGATCGTAATTATTGTGATAGTTAAAAGGTACCTGGGTTTTCAAGGGATTATTAAGAGCCACTATATATTTTTTATTGGAATGGGGTAAGCCCAATGAGGAACTAAAAATGGGCCCGCTTGGTATATATATTCTAGACAAAGAAGAAGTTACAGGATAGGACTGGGTCATCGTTGAGCCATATGCAAACATTGATAGGTCGTCGAACTGACTTGTACTAACGGTTCGATAAGCGTGACGCGTACTGGTCTTTTCTATAAAACCATGAACCATTGAGCCTGATGGTCGATTTATATTTAATTCATGAAGGCTAACTTCTCCCTGAGATATATGCTTAATAGTATTAGAAAAATCACCTTGTAAATTTTTTTCTTCTTGATAATATACTGAACCGCTGTGAACTATATAATTAATCTCTGGTTTCGTCAAGACAGTATTATAAACTAGGTCTTTCTTTTCGAAACTTTTAAAAGACATTTTAAAAGTCCAAGCGAACGCGGAGGGTCAATTCATTAGTTGGATCTTTTCTGAGGGGTTCTGACAACTTAGCAACGGCTAATAACTCATTATCTGCTGAATATAGCCCAACTGTTGTGACATAGGATCTTGGGAGATTAAGAATCTCATTTGTGCCCGGATTAGTTTTAACCCTAATTTTACTTCCTGTTAAGTATGTTGGGTTGGAACTATAATTAAATTCTGCGTTGTTTGCTCTACAAAAATAAATTGTAGAATTCAATTCAGTTGTGTTGTTAAAAGATATATTTTGGACCCTTCTCCTTATTCCATCTGCAAAGTTATCAATAGTTGCTTTCTTTAAAACATCGGAAGCAGAAGATGTAGCATTATTCATTATTTGTGCTGCACTTGGAAAAACTGATGGGTTCAATACTGCGACTCCGGCTTGATAGTAGATCAAACCAACACTTCCAGCGTCAACGCCGCCTATAAATGCTCCATCTGCATCATTGGCTCCGCCATTGATACTCATACCTGAGAGTCCATTAGCGATCGCGGTGTTACCGGCGGCACCGGAGTGTTTCTGGGTGATTGTCATCTCGTATGGGCCCGAGGATCCTCCGGGTCGAGTCACAGCGCTGACTGTTACCAAGTCTTTAATAGTGGCATTTGCTTCTATTCTAGCCTTCAAGTTCGACAGGCCTGCGTCAGTGCCTCCGCGGGCGAAAGTATTACCAGTATTGGAGGAGTTGTGAGTAGTGAAGACCTCGGCTGCTTGCAGCGTCCCATCTGCTTTGAGTACAATGAAAGAAATTGTCTGGCCGGCGCCTGAGTCATTTTGAGAAGATAATGTTGCCGACGCGGCCTGAGCGGTGGCTTTTAAAATGCCATATTCGCCGGCAGGGGAGTTAATTTTATATGAATTAACTGCGTCTGAGTCTGAAATAGTAGAGATTGAATTGAAAGGAGATGCATAAGTTGTGTTCGTTCCAACTTTCATAGAAAAGCTACCCTTTTTAATCTCATCTTTTACAAGCAGTCTTGAAAAATTTAAAAATATAACATCATCATGTTTAGTGCCGCCTGTACCAGAAAAGTCTCCATCAGCGTCAAATCTTCTAATTTTAGAATCAGTATCAAAACCGACTAAAACTTGCGCCATTTGATTATATATATTTACTTTTTTTGATACTTGAGAATTTGCTGAGCTAGAAACAGATGCTGCATTTGTACTGAATCCTGCTGAAATATCAAAAATATGGTTTGCGGAAGAGCTTTGGTATGGGTAATCATATACTGACTGGAACATTCCATGAGAAAAACTTTTTATATTGATCTCTCTGCCGGATGATGCTGCTGCATATGTTCCTGCTAGTAACGTTCCTGTAATTGGTATGCTTTCATGCAAAAGCGTTCTTGATGTTGTTTTGTCTCTTTGTGTTAGTGGTTTAAACGAAACTGCCATTTTTTTCTCCTAAAATTAACTATTATTACGTTGAAAAGGTTTTGCCCTTTATTATTCTTATTGGTATATCTACAGAATTTCCGGTTGTAGCACCAGTGACTGTGATATTCGTGTCTATGTATTTATAAGTTGCCAGTTTGGCGCCGCGGAAGCTTAAATTGACCCCAGATGATCCGAATTCATCAAAAAGACTATCTCCCTGGTGTATCAAATCTGAAACCCTTGGCGTAACTCTTAGTATACTGCCGAGAGGACCGTCAAACATCTCCCGTGATTTGAATTTCTTTATTGCATCAGGCTCAGCGCCTGATGTTATTTTATGACGCATTCTACCTTTTATGTTTTCTCTTGTTCCGACAATGGCGGATGACTGTTGTGAATCTACAATATAATATGTAGCTATTGAATCGTCATCGATAAATTGCTCTGTCATGGTAATTACGGAATCCGTAGCGTTTTTGCCTCCAATAAATCCCTGTAGTCTCAACAATCTATGATCCATTTTCACTATGTAGGATGTTTCCAGAAGGGATCCATCTATGTCTTGAGTTATAGACATTCCATTTTCGCTCGAATCGATTCCCTGGTCGACGCATATATGTGTGGTTTCCGAAGAGAACTCTCCCGGTAGGCCGTGGAGAAAGCCTGTTGCCGCGGTTGTTGTTGCATTATTGTCCACTTCAAAGGTCTTTGAGTCTGCAAGCAGATAATATCCACCAGTAGCCGCAATTGGCTTACAATCATCATAAGTATTATTGATCTTCAATATTGGCATAAACAAAACATTGTCCGCGGACAATGTTAGCAATCTAGATTTCATAATCGACTGGTCGCTGGTAAAAGCCTCTAATACTGGGGATTGTAAAATTTCCAGGTCATAAAAGGCACTGCCTCTTGCATCAGATGAATTCCACAGTTCGTAGTTTATCTCTTCATCACCTAACGCGAATTTTGCAATATTAAATTTACCCGATGCAAGTCTCTTTCTGCCTAAATCTGTTAAGACAGCGTCCAGAATAATATCGCCCGAGTTGTCTAAAAATGCCATTATAATACTCCTTTTAAATACAAAATCATTAGTAATTAGTATTTTATATGTAATAATTCTTTTTTATTTGCGTCTCATTTCCTATATTTTTTAATATTCCCCAGGATGTCCAGGACCGAATGGTGGCTTCTTACGTTTGCCCGCGCGTCCAGAGGGAGTTTGTTGTTTTTCGCCTTGTCCAGTTCCACCAACGCCGGAATATATTTTACTTGGAATTCTACCCTGGCCAGAGCCACCAGGGCCGGCGCCGAAGGGCATTTGTCGGTTTCCTTGACCAGAGCCACCAGGGCCTGCGCCGAAGGGCATTTGTCGGCTTCCTTGACCAGAGCCACCAGGGCCTGCGCCGAAGGGCATTTGTCGGCTTCCTTGACCAGAGCCACCAGGGCCTGCGCCTGGTGGTGAACCACCCTGATCTTGGGGAATTTCCCCCATTGCTACGCCGAGCCAATATAAGTTACCTAACAGAATATTCGTGTTGTCGCCAAATACGCCCTGCCTGAATAATGATAGCTGTCTCATAATATTTTCTTTCTCTATTTTTTTATTAACACACGAGTTTACAAACTCCGTTACTATTAAATCATCCCACAGACTACGTGTAAGATCGCGATAGCCCGCAAATAAGCCAGGATTATTTCTAAGATTAATATGAGAATAGGAGGTTCTGATATCCATTGATTCACCTGTTTCTGTTGACGTTACCCTAAATACAAAATCCCTATTCCAAACTGAATCTTCTTGATTAGCCGAGCCCAAAGAAACCCCATCGGTACCCCTAGAGGTTTCAGTCAGACCCTCTGGGTCGTCTTCGTTTGGATACTCTGAAGATGCACTTAAGTCTATGTAAGTTTGAATATCTGCCAAGTCCACTTCTAAATATCTATCAAATTCTAGACTATCTTCTTCAATATTAGGAAAGTTATATATGTCTAACTCCCAATAACCATCTGTGTCTATCATAACCTTCACAACTTTTGATGGATTTGATATACCTGCATAATCTCGAGTACGGAATGTCAAATAATATGTTTTATTTTTTCTAAAATACACTGAGAAGTAGGGATACCGCGCAGTTGTCTCCTCGAATCTGCCTTGTGAAAAGTCTTCATAATCCTGTGGAGGTTCAGATAAAACCAACATCTGATAGTGAGTTGGGTTTGAATCTGAACCATATTGTATATCAGTTTCACCTTCTTCGATATTTTGCACTCTCGTCATTCTTTCAATTATCTGCCTATCGCCCTCTATAATGGAAATTGGTGTCTCGGTGTATCTGCCGTGATTTTGATCAAAAACTATTAAAGACTGCACAAGGTCAATTCCGACATCTCCTCTATAAAATTTTACCTCTGGTGATAATGGAGGGAGATCTGCGACCAAAACATCTTGCGAGAAATAAGGTGCTTCGATAATTGAAAAATATGTATTTGTTACGACGGGAATTTTAAGTGAAAAACTCGGGCCATGGACCACATTGTTACCTTCGTCATCGATTGAGCCCACTGGGTTGCGGACTGTTCCAAGCTTATAGCCCAAATCTCTAGTATACTTATATTTTGACCCTACAACAAAATTTATAGTATATATATTATAAGTGTATTCTTGACCATATAATATTTGAGTATCTAAAAACTCAAACTGTGACATACCCGGATCATTAAAGAAATAAAATTGTTGTATTACCTCATTAGTTGCTTTGTTAATTTTCTCTATACGATAAGCCATTACTTCTGAATATGAAAGATTTCCTTTCAAAATCCTATCAAATGTCCTAGTTTTATCTGCTATGAAAGTTAACAATTGTTCTCCAAAATCAGCGAGGTTGGAAACCATATTAGCTTTCCAAACACCGCGGGAATCTGGGTTTAAAAAAGTGGCTGTACCGGGGTCCGTTGAAAAACCTAATGGATAATCATCCGGGTCCATAGCTTCTGCCAAGGATCTAGAATTAAGTGTACCCTCAGTCGAAGTTAAATAAGCTTCAATAAGATTTAATATATCTTCCTGTGCGCGGGGTTTGTAATATTTTGATACTTTCTCTCCAGTATTTATATTGGGATAAATAGGAAAATCCACTTTTGTTTCTAGGATTTGTGCGTAAACCTTTTCCGTTGATATGCTCTCTGGATCCAAAATTCCTATCATCAGAGAGTCTAAATCATGATCTCTCAATAATTTAGTTATCTCCCCCTTATCTTGATCCGGTGTTGGGAAGGCAATTCTGGTATGGATCTGCGCTAGTGGTTGTGCTATATTAAAAAAGCTTGCAAAATCTGTGTTGGCTGCCGGGTCCATCGCGGACTCATTTATATTTAACATTTTCACTGTTTCTTCTGCCGGAAACTTTTGCACCATTTCGTCTTCAGCACAAGGAAATGGGACACTGTCAGTCCCTTCACCATGTCCATATTCATAAGAAAATCTCCTATAAATACTTTGCTTTGTTAGTTCTGGCGGAATGGCCATTTCTGGTCTTCTTGATGCATAATCATATTCTCCTCCTAGCCAGGTAGGAACTTCATCTTCATATATGAGTTGATTTGGTATCCTAACTTGTATATCTACCAAGTGTGGGAAAACTTCAGATCTTTGATCTGCTTCTTGTGCAAAATAAGCAGCAGGTGCTTTGAAGGAATTATCACTAAATTGTCTCTGTTTATCTGGCACCATACTCTCCATGAGTGCTCTTGCGTCGTCAGAATCGAAGTTTGCTATTTGAGAAATAACTGTATGGTCCAAATTCAATGAAACGAGTTCTCTATTTCTTATATTTATCTGACTCGCTATTGGATTAGGATCGTCCGGATCTTGTATTAAAGCTTCGGGACCGTTATTTTCAGTATTATTAATATGAAAGGGTACCCCCATTATCATTTCTGCAGATTCAAAGCCTAAATATTGATTAAAGTTACCTGAAGCCTCATAGAATTCACTGTAAACTCTCCCTGTGCAAAACCGAAATTCGTCTACTAAATCATCCGATAACAATCGTAGATCCGATGCTTGGCTTCCCTGTAGTGCCTGGGATGCGTCGTTAACGGCAAAAATTGGACTTCGAGGTAACCAGGTGAATATGTATGGCGCATAATAAAACTGCCTAGGGACTATAATGGAATATCTATAGTTTGGAGGCTCTGGAATATCATTTTGCGCAGATGGAAATTGTGGTAAGGTACTTGAAAGATCGTAATCTCTAGCTGGACCTGGCGGGTCCGAGGAGGGGGAGGGGGATGATCCGTCACCCGAGGAGGCCCCGGGGGTACTAGAACCTTCTTCAATTTCTAACTCTCGACACGGGTCTTCAAATTCTGACATTTTCTTTATATCTCCAAAAATATTGAGTTGTTTACTGCTATGGCCTGACCCTCGTCAACCATGGGATCAAGTTTTACAAAAATAATACCAGGGGATAACATAGGTTGGTTTTCTATCTCTATATCACTAATATCAATTGGCTGCGGGTCTAAACCCGGAGTATAAATTTTAAGCTGTCTGCCATGGTCCTCAAATGGATTATTTTCCAGCGACACGCCTGGGCGAGGTTGGTCAAATATTTTTTTTGTTTTTCCTTCATTCAAAAAATTAGTCTTATAGCTTTTATTATTGATAATATCATCAGATAATACCCTGTAATTGCTAAACATCTTTAATAACATATCATAAATGCTTGATACCTTTTCTTTTGTTAGGGATAAATCTTTATAACTTTTTTCAACTTCGTCTAAGAAAAAGTTCTTTTTGTCCCCCCTATACGCGGCTCTACAGATTGCTTCTCTGAAGCCGGCTGATGTGTCAGGTAATATAAAGTTAAAAAGCTCATTGTCTCGAAAGTTTGGCAAATTAGAAAACAATTCTGTCCCCCCTTTGGATAATCCGAATGATATGCCTTTATAAAATTTCTTAAGAGCAGAAGAATAAAAACTAAACTCTGGCTTTTCCGAGAAACCCAGATCTCTAAGAGAAGGATCCTGAAGTAAAATTATTTTCTTGTCAATTTGAGATTTCTTTTCTTTTTTTGCAGATCGATATTCTTCTGAACTAATAACAGTCTTTACCGACCCATGTGTTTTGTTATCTGGGTGGATATGTTTTGTACTCTTTCCTCGCGAGGAGGCAGATTTCTGATTGTTGGTGCTTTCTTTTGAAAGTTTCTTTTCCTTTGTATCATTTCTCGTTTTTTTAACTAAACAAAATCTATATGGAGAGACCATAGTGGATCCTGATTTCGTTTTTTTTAAAAATTTCGTAGTGTCCCTTTTTGTCAACTCTTTTTTATAATTTTCAAATTTTTTAGATGGCTGATAGTTTGTCTCCTCTTTTGAGAAGTCTGCTAATAAAGAGGTTGGTTTAAAGGATTCTATAACTATGCCCGTTTTAGTACTTACAGATATTATTTTAGCAGGGTATCGGGAGGACATACTAGGAATTGTATATTCAGTATTTGCAATACCATAATCTATAATTTTTTCCTCTCCTGAGAGGATGACATTTTTTAAAGATTTATAAGAGTTATCCAGTATAATCAACAACTCCCTTAGTCTATTTATTTTTATAAATGACAAATTAAACGCAGATTGTAAATTTACAGTGCTTTCCGCTACTAAGTCTTGCCTTGTCTTTCCAGATAATAATGATTGTGTATTATATAAATAATTAATTGCTTGGGTTACTATACTTTGGTTACTTGCGTCTTCTAGAAAAGAAGAAGTGAATTGTTGCTTGTTATAATTGTAACTTCCAGAATGGCCATCAAGGGACAAGACATTATGTGGTACAGATGCTTTATTTATAAATGATTCAAACTGTTTTAAAAATTCCTTTAATTGTTTGGTTTCTTGTTCTAAAACCATACTTATTCCATCACAAACTTCTAGTTCAATTTTGTAGGTATATTTTCCTGTATCAATATTATTAAATATGTCGTAATCTCTTATAATAAATTGTCTGGAATGTGGACTTCCAGGTACAAAAATATAGGTATTTTTTTTTGTTCTATTTAGAGTATGAATTCGCGATTCGAAAATAGAGCCGCGGTTGTTTCTTGTTTTATATAGATTATCTTTTAACATATCATCTGTTATTAAAAAAGCCGGTTTCTTAGTATTTTTTTTATCGCTGGATGATATAATTTCAAAACTTGGCTCATTCTTGTCGTATTCTACGTATTTTAAAGAAGATTGTTTATTAGGTTGAGATGCTTTATTTTCTAATCTTTTTCTAAAAACTCTTAGATTTAAAATGTTGCTATAATATAACATTTTTCTTATCATCTGTTGATTATCATACTTTTCATATAGAGAAATTAAAAATCCAAATCTCGAAAAATATTTTGCTAATCTTTTAAAGTTTACACTTGCGATGAACCCATAGTGGCTATCACTCAGGGCGCCCGATTCAGAAGAGGGATCATAGACCATATTTATATGAGAAGTTAGGTTTGTGCCATAGTCCAGTATATTAATATTATTAACTGACTCTATATTTTTATATTTTTCGAATGATTTTTCTGCATCTCTCAATGTGTTTGACATATCGAAGAAAGAGTGTATCTGTTGTGTTATTTCTTGATCATAACTGGGGTCGAAACCGTCTAAAGAAAACGCCATGTTTGGGTTTTGTCTTTGTTTCGTAGAAGTAGCGGCGAGAGGAAGATCTGATGTTATCTTATAATTTAATACTTCTCTAACTTCTAGCTTTTCACCCATCAGTCCTTTTTCGTGGCCGGCCATCCAACCAATATAGCCATTGGGGCCAGGGTTTGTTTCTCCGTGATAGTGTGCTGCTCCGTAATATGGCTGCAAGTGATTTGACTTTCCAGGGTTCGTTATATAAAAAACATCTCTAAATTCAGGGACCCTCAATATGCCGGTTTGGGTTTTAGATAATAAGAGATCATACGACGCGCTGGTTCCGAAACTAATTTTTGTTGATTTTAGTGAATCATCAATCTCATTATTGATGAAGCACAATAGATGCAATTTTTCTAAATTTCTATTTTCTTGGATCTTGGAGATCCTATTGTGACTTATGCTGGTTTCATACATTATCTCAAAGTTATTCCTACCTTGTATATCTGATTGGTTAAATTCTATAGAATTATGATTTTGTAAAACTTCAGTCATTGGTATCTTTGTATATATTATATTTCCTTTATCTTTTCTATTAATGGAGTCCCACTTATTTAACAGACCCAATCTTGTATGTGCATTTAGAAATTGTGGTAAATATTTTTCTGCTTCAGAATCCACAAGTACCATATATAAAAAAGATTTATCCACAAAAGAACTTTGAGAAAAAGAATTAAATGATATTTGATCCCCCTGGTTATATAATAAAATTGTAATGTCAACTTTATTAGTGTCTGACGAGACATGTACTCTTTTAGTTTGTACAGCCGGGAAAAGATTAGAGTTGTATTTCATACATCTTCTCCCCTCTTGTAGTATCCGTTCTGCTTTTCTGTTTCTTCTTTCATTATCACATCTTTGTCAGTTTTTATTTTAAATAATTTATTAATCTCTTTTAGTTTTTTAATTTTTCGCAGCACATCGTCGCCAGAATCGGTCTTTTCTACTTCAAAGACCTCTATCTTAAAATTCTTAAAAGCTGAGTCTGCATTAAGTTGTTGTAAATCTAGCACTATTTTTTCTCTTAAAAGTTTAATTTTTGAGTTGTCCCTGAAGATTATTTCGTCTGAGGCTAAGTCCACAAACTTTTCTGCGGAATACATGCTGGGATTCTCTATGTCTCCTCTCTCTTCCTTTAGGTTAAATTCTGGTATTATATGGATTGTTGGCCTTTTTCTTGGCACACCTGAGCCTGTGATCTCTGAAAAGGTTATTTTTTCAAATTCTTTACCAAAATTGCGAAGATCAAATCGTGGTGCTTGTTGCACTCCTATATTCTTATTATTTAAAGGGTATAATAATATTTTTTCTTGTATTTTTTCTGCCACCTCTTTTATGATTGGTTCAAAAATATCTCTTTCTTTGCTTTCTATTTTCCTAGACTCCAAATCAAAACGTTCTTCTACGGGGCTTGTTAAATATTGTGTCTTTAATTTTGGAGTATTTTTCAAGATCCTGTCTTTGACATCGTTCTGGTGCTCGACAAAACCTGCACACTGAGAATTATATAATATATCATCATCAAAAAATTGATAAAACTGCGGCTTAAAAGACCCTATTGAATATAAATATTTGCCATATTGAGTAAGCTGTATATCCATAACTTCTTGTTGTTTGTCAAAAAATACCATTTACTTGTCCTTTTAACTTTCTTTCTCTTTAATATATGTAACGCTTATTGCGTCGCTGGTGCCGATCGAATCCACAAAAGTCACAGTGTTTCCGGAAATGGTATAATCGTTTCCGGTACCTGAGGTTTGTAAAACTCCGTTAAGATAAATAGATTCTGTTCCACTTTTTATTCTAAAACCGGTTCCAGGGTTGACTGTGATTGCATTGCCAGATGGTGCTGCGGCGCCGGATGCCTTCATTTGATGTCTAAATATCATATTGTCGAGTGCTAAAAATTTAGTCGCATCAACTTCAGATTGACCAGTTTGGATATTATCAAGAGCTTTGGGCGATAATTTGATTTTATTCTGTATGTCGTCTAATAAACTTAACTCAAATTGTGGCGCTATAGGCTCAGGCGCCTCCTGAATATCTCTTGAGAAATAATCAACTTTAGAGTCTATCTTTATCATCTCAATTATAGAGAAGAAATCATAAGGCCAATTGTATGAATATTTCGAAAATATCTCTCTATCTCTTCTGATTGTTGACTGTACAGTTTTACCTCCAAGTTCTTGGGCCCCCGAAAGGTCAAGTATATCTTCCCTATTTTTTGAAATAGAATCTTTTATAACATTGACGTAATCCGACTCTGCCCTATATTTAACTTTAAAGACTAACCATCTTACTTCTTTTTCTAGAAAAAGTTCGGGATTTTTATATATTGAACCTTTTCCTTTGAACAGATTATCAACATCTGGCAATACTATGCTAGAAATATATTCTACATCTGTATCTATTTCACTCTGGAGAACTCTAGAATGTTGTGCAACTGAAATACTCTTTCCACTTTCTGGGTAGAGATTCTGCCACAAGTGGGAAAGATCTTCTTGTCCTATTTCAGCTTTAAATTGAAAAATATATGATACAAAAGGATCTACATCATCGTTTTTTATAAAGTCAAATTGTGGCGGAAACACATATTTGTCCATCATTCTTAACTGATAGGCTATATTTTCTTGTGCTAAAATTCCAGGATTTTCATAAAATGATTCATACGATTCTTCTACTAATTCTGTTTCTTGGTCATTTGATGACAATCTTAAAGCATCAAGAAATTGCTGCTTTTTAAATGAGTTGTAATTTCTAGATTCTGCTAAAGATGACGGATCCATATCGAAAAACCTCAGTTCACATTCGTCTTCAAGGTAATACGGTATTGCCACTACGGCCTCACAAACTCTTTTCTTAGATGCTAGTCTTCCTAATTTATATTTTCTAGAAGGGTTTGCCTCCTGTGGGACTGAATATGCATAATTGTAAGTGTCTCTAACAAAACCAACTGCTGAAGCTAAGTCTCCCACACTAGTCTTTCCGTCGTCTCTGGCGCCTAAAATAGTTAGATAGTAACCTTTTCCTTCGTTTGTGGGCAGCTTTTCGCCATATTGGTGCCACATTCCCCTTGATGCTGTTAAATAAGGAGTACTTGAACTGTTGAATTCTTGATAATAGTTTGTTTGGTTTCGGGTTTTCCATGGGGACCCTGAAACTTGATCTACCTGGTTGGTGGTTAAATTTAACGCGGAGACCTTATTATTTGAAAAATCCATAACTGGCGTTTCCCATCTTGGGTGTATTACCCATCTGTAATTAGCCGGGCCGTCTTGTTGGGAGGAGGTAGTTTTGCCCGGGGATCCTTGAAAATTATAATTATCTGCCGCTAGGCTTACATATCTTGTTAGATTTAGACTGGCTGAAACCACCATCGATTCTTTAAAATTAGTATTAGTTGAGGCATTATTTGGTGATTGCATATTTGTATATGTAACACTCATTCCGTTAATAATTTCTGGTATTGTATACCTTCTTGTTTCCGAAGGAGTAAAAGAAATCTCCGCATATGGATCTGTGTTTGGGTCTAAATATGGTGGCACATATGGCAAAAATCCATGTGAGCCCGACGTTGCGGCCTTTGTCTCCGTTAAAAAATCGACCTTTGATGGCAATACTGAGGCGCCGCCTGCAAAACCTGTTTTTCGGTTGGTCGAGTCCGTGGTGCCAAACTGACCACCAGTGCCTGATATTGTAGTATTTCCCGCATCTCCTGATTCAACTTGTGTTAAAGTTATTATATCTGTAGAGGTTGAGTAATTAGCTGTAATTAAGTTTTGGTGGCCATTTGCATGCCCTATGGCTGTTGCAAGTGAAGTACCTATTTGGTCAGGCGTATTACCAGAGGAATAGGATCCTAATGCCACTAAAATGTTACCTGAACTATCTGTGTTTCCTGTTCCGAAAGTTGTACCTGATGTGCCATTTGAAAATCCTGCGATACTTAAACCTGCTGAAAAATTTGTTGCTATAGCATTGTTGCCTGCTGTGCCGGCTGTTGCCTGGGTTAGTGTCAACTTTCTGGATCCATCATTTGAAACATTAATTGTGTTGTTATGGCCATTTGTACTCTCTATTACAGTTTCAGCTTGGGCAATGACTGAATGCATTCCAGTTGACATACCAAAAACTTGTATTTTAACCCTGCCGCTGCTGTCTGTTTGTCCACTGGTACTAAAGGTGTCATGTACAAAAATATATGTTTTTTCAGTTGGAGAAGACTGTGCGTCCTTCAAAGTAAAGGTTGCGCCGTTTAGATCACTAGCTTTACTTACTGCGGTTGCTATTTCTATAGTAGCAGTGGCAGCGACTGCTGCGGTGTCTAAGACAAACTTATAAGTTTTTGTTTGACTGTTTGTTGACTGTAGAGTTACTGTATTATTGTTAAGCGCGTTTCGCCAGTCTGGGTCATTTCCAGAAAGAGATGATGGTACAGACATGTCGAGCGAGCCTGATGCTGGAGTCCCAGGAACAGTTGTTGTTTCTGGTGTATATGTAGCTATTTCCGGGGTGCTTTCATCCACCGGTGGCCCGAAAGCAGAGTGCCTGTCATACATCACTACATCATTATTAGTAATATAAACCCTCATTTTGTAGACAACTCCATTGTTTAATAGTGGACTAACTGGTTGTGATATAGCAGTCTGTAATTTTTCATCTTCTAAGAAAAATTTAACTGTTTCCGAAGCAAAATTACCAATTGCGCTCTTATACGGTAACATTGAGTTTACAAAACCTTGATATGTACTAGAAAAATTTATTGCGTTATTTGTGATAGTTTTTTGCCTATTCAAGGTGCCAAATGTAGGAGGATACTCATTAACCTTTAAATATTCCCTTGTGCCATAAAAAATACTGGCGCTTGGGTGTGGTTCATTATCAGGAACTATCTGGTTGTATAGCCTCTCGGGATATAAAAGATCATCAAAATTTACTCTCCTGGATGTTTCCCCTTTTAATCTTGGTATACCTGAATCAACAGTATTATTTATCAGAGAGCCCGTATAGCAAACACTTGATCCCAAACTCGCTCCATCAAAATTTCCAATAGGTATATAAACTTTACTGTTGACCAAATAATTTTCAAAAGCTCCGTCAGTCGAGGAAAATAGAGGATAATCAACTGCAAGGCCAGATTTAATAGAATTAAATAAAACACCTGGTGCTAGGAGCGGCTTTGAAACTTTAGATTTTGTATTCTCTATCTTCAAATCTAACAGAGCCAGTGCAGTACCCTCTGTTATTTGTGTGTTAGATATATAACTGGCGTTATAAGAGCCTGATTTTAAATAATTTCTGTGGAAAATTTCTGATACTTGGACTGCACGTTCTGCAGGATACATTCCCCTATATGGCAAAAATCTTTTTGCTGCAGAGCATTTTAGTGTTAATTTGCCAGCGAATAAATCTACATTTTGATTATCTAAATTTTCCTGAAATGGTTGAAAATATTTCATAAAATCAGAAGTAGAATATGTTTTAAAAAATTGAGTCCCTATCGATATATCACCCGATGATGAGTGATAAATCGCTCCTGTCAAATGTAAAAAGTCGTCTGTAATGGTAGGATTATCCAAATCCGAAGAAGCATATATATCTTCTATATATTTACTTATTGTAAATTCTGGTATTATAGAATAGTTTTGACCTACAAGTCTAATTTCTTCTGCATATTTGTCGTAAGAATCGTAAAACGGTCCGATTTTGTTGCTTGAGGTTGCTTCCCACAATGATTCTCCTGCCAAGAATTCGTCGGATCCGAAAATTTGCGGGATTCTTCTGTTATAGATAGGTGCAAATGGGGGGGCGCCTCGCAAGAAATTATTTCCAAGTGGAAAAATACTATAATCATTTTGTAAAATTCCTTCGTTTCTTGTAGCCTGATCTCGATTGTTCGAGAATTGGGTCCCATCATTAAAGAAAGATGATGTAATGCTGATTGGTTTAGTAGAGAAATCACTTCTAGAATCCAAAACCCATTTACTTGTTTTAATCATGGACCTACTATTTTCAGAAGCAAACGGATTATAAGTCATCTTATGGCTCATGAGGTCGACCATTTCATAGGTTCCAAAATAATCTTTTTGAAACTCTTTGTGGTTAATTATTTGGGTTGGCTGTAAAAATAACTTTTGATCATAAGCTGATTGGCTTACTAAATAATCTGAATAATTTAAATTTCCTGTTAAAGCTAGAGATCTGTTTGCAAGTTTAGAGTCCCATCCAAAAAACTTAAATTTTTCTCTAGTTCTTGCATTTTTTGTATATGTATTTATTTCTCTTGGATATATCGTTTCTAAATAATTTAGTTCTGTTTTGTTATATTGTCCCCTGATTAGGTCTAATCTACCTATCGTGTTATTTAGTATTTTTAAATTTTCGTGATCTAAAAATGGCTCTTCTTCAAACCTTATCAGGTCTGACATCTCTTGATTTGCGAATCCTGTAATGTTATTTTGTAATGGCAAACTAAGTGTGAAACTTGGCATTAATTGTATATTTTCTCGAGATGAAGCCCTGTACGCTTCTAGTACAATCTCATGAAAAAACTGGTCGAAATTCCACATCGACTCAAGTTGACGCTGGTTTAAGTTCCTAGCTTGATTGTCTCCTAGAAACCCAAACAACTGGCCGGATTCATAAGTATGTATACTTAAACTAAGCGGCTTGTATTTTGAAGTGGCCATAACTTCTTTAAAGTTAGTAATGCTCCTAGGCTTTGCAAAAGTTCGATTGTCTTCTTCTGTCCTGGAGTAATCAAATTGATACCCCTGCCTGTGTGATGTAAATGGCACCTTTGATGTGAACACCGCTGAAAATATATTGTTTTTCTTGTGAGCCCTGGATATGGCGTGCTGGGATCCTCTTATTTGTTTCCACGATGGCCAGCCGTATGGGCCTTGGCGGTTTAATATTATAGAATTTAATGTTGATGCATCCCCAAAGAAACCAGATGCTGTTCGAATTGAATTTTCCGGGTTACCGCGGTGCATAGTATCAGGATTAATAAGGTTATTTACAAAATCTTGTTTGGTACCAGTAAAAATCTGATCCGTGCCGAGTGTGTTTGTATTTATAGACAAGGGTTCCAAAACAATTGTATTTAAATTCACAAAGTCAACAGGCGTGAACGTGCCGGCTGTGAATGAAGCATCCTCTGCGCCGTAAATTTGTGTTGCACCTCCGAAGGTGCCGGCGCCGAGTTCACTAGATGCCAAAAAAGTTATACTTGACTCTGATTTTATACCGGCAGCATGCTCATAGGTGTGTTGATGTCCTGAATTGCCATTAAGTCTTGTAAAGTTCAACGGCAGGAGCGCAGAAGCGGTGATCCACAGGTATCCAATATCAGTTTGAGGTATCTCATGTTGTACGAATAAATTATCTGGCTTGTAATAAATATCTCCCGTCATGCTCGGACTCAATGGGCCGGACATAAACCTTCTATAATTTCTATTAGTTTTATGTATTGACGCTTGAGTTGTAGAACCCGAACGGTACCCAAACCGTTCAGAATATTCTGAAGATAAATTATTAAGAACCCCTCTAACCAGAGTGTTTCTGTAATTTATTGTACTGTATACTGAAAATTCCTCTGCTTCTCTATCCAAACCATACTTTCCGGATGTTTCGGGGCCGCCCGGTGGGGAAAATCTATTTACGAAAACATGTTCTCTTCTTGTTCTATCTGGTACGAAATGGTTTACTGTGCCTATTATATATTCTGATTTATTAAGAGATCCTGTTAAATTTTTACCTTCTTGTTCTACTAAATAATTATTATTATTTGTTCTGCCGGCTGTTTGCACTATTTCATAATCTTTGTGATAATTTCCTTGCTTAATTGGGTCTGTGGAAGCTTTTATGTTGGCCATGCTATAAAGTCTACTAGATTCTATAGGACTATGAAACATGGTACTATACCTATCTGAAGTTTCGATAGTAAGTGAACTGGTAGTTTCTGATATTTTATATGCTTCGATTCTTTCTAAAGTTTGCCCTATTTTGTTTTTTCTGTGAGGGGGCCTAACATCAAGAAAATCAGGCTTATTTATTTTTAGCGAATCTCCCATAAAGTGGTTATTCGTTATTTTTAATTGTGTTTTAAACTTGCTAAAGTCTGTGCCGACTGAAGAACTGTATAAAGAAAAAGGTAATACAAAGTCTGCATCTGCATTATTATAATCCTGAATGCCAGAAACATTAGTTTTTGATGTATATCTTTCTTTTTGAATTGGTCTCGTGATGTCATCGCATTGTTTAAACTCATATATATCATCTGATGATATTGTTATATTTGTGTTATTTTGATATATTATCTTGTAGAGATCTTCAACTTTATTGGTGTCTTTATTATGCCCTATATTTAAAATCTTCTGCTTTGTAATTGTGTGTTTGTAGGGCCTAACTAGGTTTCTTAAAGCGTACTTTCTAAAATTGTTTCCTGGGTATGAATTTGAGATTTTAGTGGTCAATGTATCTTTAATCTCTTTTCTCCCTGTGCTGGTGGGTACCTCTTTTCTATCCTTTTGCCATAAACAATTTTTATTTTCCTGTTGGTCGTGATGGCCATGCTCCCAATCATATAGCAGTTCATTTATTGACAACATATTAGTTTCAAGTTTTGGTGGCTTAGTATCTATTATCGCGTATTTATGGTGATATTTATTTCTTTCAAGTGCATGACTTTCAACTACATTGTGCATGCCTGTGTTGTAAATTGTCGATGCGGCCAGTGTATGCTCCACAAGATTTCCAAACGAGGCGCCTATCCATTTATAATAATTAACAAATTTTTCAAAACTAATCTCATTCTGTACATTTTCAAAATATTTTTCTTTCAAATATTGCAATAATTTATAATTTGCTCGATATCTGTTAACTGGTTCACCTATAGCGTTATTAAGCAATTCAACTCCAGAAAAGAAACTTATCATATCTTTAGAAATCACCTCATACATGCTTTTTTCAAAAGATAGAATATTTGTTTCTGGAGTTAAAGAAAAATCAAATTTATCTACTGGGTTTTCTTTTAACTGTACTTGGTCTAAACCCTTAATGCTTGCTAATGGAGTATTTTTAATTTGGTTTATGTAATCCACATACACTATATCTGTCAACTTATTGTCAAAACCATGAGATTTAAAATCATAATTGGTCGACAGGTCAGAATCATATATTGGAGATGTAATATCTTGTCCGGATGTTTCATCCTCAATAGTGAAATTTGCCGTGTTATTATTAGAAACTTTACTAAAATTTATTCTAAAAAGTTTTGTGTTTTCTGATTTTATAGTTTGATCTGTGTTAATTTGTTTTGGTCTTAATTTTTGTCTTCCCCTGTGAGTGAAAGTCTTACTTCTTAATTGCAATTCTTCGTCTGTTAATTGATCCTTCCAAGCACTAAAATTGAGTATTCTTATATCGGTCTTATCTATAACTGAACCTGTAATGTTAGTCTTATTTGCTCCAATAAAAATAGTTTTATTCGCAGAGTTAAACAGATTGTAATTTGCCCTAGACAATTCTGATGTCAATGAAAAACTATCCATCAATTTATCATCAATATAGTTGTATCCTGAAAATATAATTTCATATTTTTCAGTTCCGTGATCAATGAGTGGGCTGCTTGTCTTCTTTCTTATTCTTAGTGATACGTTCCACCTTGAATCATCGTAGACCTTTTTCAGAAATGGTGTCTTCAAATCTTGTGATAAAAATTTACTAGATTTTAAGACAAAACGCGCTTTGGGATCTACAAGATTTTGCTTCTCAACAATCACAGTAAAATTGGCATTGTCCGGCGAAGGTGTTACAAAATTATTTTGTACCCCAGATACCTGTTTTATACCGAAAACACTAGATGTAGATATTTCGTGCTGAGCTTCGACTCTTTTTGCAAAAATAAATGAGCCTTCAAAAGTATACTCGTTTGGCACAGTTGAAGTCGGTATAAAACTTGAGTCGCCGGCTGATGTGTAGAATTGGTGTAAATTTGCGGAGCTATTATCTCGAAAATTTATTATTTGAACTCTTTCTGCCTTTTTTTCAGTCTTATTGTCTTTAAACGGGATTTCACCGCCCACTAGAGAATAAACATCACTAATAACGTCAGTTGAGACGCCGGCTAATTTATATATTGCAGCATACCCAGCTTCAGTGCCTTTTTTATTGAATATCGCCCTTCGATAATTTTTAATATTTTGATGTATAGTCCTTGCACTGACTTGCGTTGGTTTAGTATATCTAAGGTGGCCGGAAATTTGCTCCATCTGGTCTAGTAAGGGCTCCTCTTCCTGCAAAATCATTGATGTCATATCTGTGTCAATACCTTCATCCTCTGCTTGTTCTAGCGGTAGCCTTCCAGTATTCTGGTTTGATAATCCTGTTTGTATATACTCATCAACACAACCTACAAAGTATTTGTCCCCGTAATCTAAATAATTTTCGTCATAGGATCCTGTAGTGTTTGTTCCCGCTTGAATCACACCGTCCCAATTGGGGCCTCTAGAGCGAAGAGTAGCATCGAGTTTATTTCTTACTTCATCAAATTGCACTGCCATCATTTGCAGGAGTATTTGAAATTCTCGCTTACTTTCACTGTCTTGTTCAACAAAATCCTGGCGCGCCCATTCCGGTATAAATCTTTCTAAATTATTATTGTTCAACCTATCGTAAGCTTCTCCAATCTTTCTGGTTTTTGATATTAGTTTTTGAACTGTCTGATCTGAATTTTCTAATATCGGAGTCTGGACTTCTGTATTTTTTGTTGCTTGTGATTGATTGATCGCTGATTCTGGTATTAGAGTATTTTCATCATATTCTCTTATTCTTCCTGTTATTTCGTTTCCAGAATAATCAAAAACCAAACTATCTTTTTTTGTCTTGCCAATTGGTGGCTTATTGAAATTGTAATATAGGCCCATTCTAGACGTATATTCCTTATTAGAAAAATCATTTGCAAACACTTTTTTATCAAAGTAGCGGCCGATTTCTCTATTGTTCCTAAGTCCCTTCCAATATTTGAAGTCGTCCAAAGAACCCGAAAACGAACCGGGTGATGAGGTTGCAGTATTATCTTTTCCTATTTTTCCACAAATATAGGATTTTACTTCTGGCATTTCTCCTATTCCAGACTGCGTTACAGTCTGGTTTATCTGGCCATCTACATAAAGTTTAAATTTTAAATTATTATTTATTTTAATAGCAGAGACAGCATAATGGTGCCACTTGCCATCACCGACACTAGCAGTAGTAATTGGCTGTACTGGGTCTGCAGGGTCTCCTATTTGAATGTCTGTAGAGCCGGTTGTTGCCGTTGTATATGTGACGCGGAATGGTGAGCCGGCGGAGGCCGACAAATGAAGCTTAAACTTAGCTTGATTTTCTGGTTGAGTACTTCCTGGTAATGTACCAATATCAAAGACAACTTCTTGTTGTTTTGAAGCATTAAACCCATCCTTTTTCATCCAAAACTCTACAGTATTTCCCTTTGAAGGACTTAATAAAACCCCTGGTTCGTCATTGCTAAGTTGTCCCAAGAATTCAATTTGGGGTATTTTTCCCGCTCCTCCATTAAATTCTATGTACTGTTTGTAATTAAATCTAACGCTGCCGACTGCGCCTGGCCATTTTTGATTGAAAAGAGCAGTATCTAGACTTGGTGAGGTCATATACCAATCATAGTGTTCCTCTTGGGTGCCATCAAAGGGATAGTAATTAATTATGTTGTATATTGCATCTACATAATATTGTTGCGCGCTGCCATAAAACGCAAAAGTAGAAGGATCAAAAGAATTGATTGGTGGTCGAAAAGCATCCATAAAAGATTGTTGCTTTGATATCAGCGAATCTGATTCTGCCTCATTTGATAATTTATTATTTTTCTGATTTAGGTGGGCCCTATTTGATCTTTTAAAATACTCTTCTTTTCTTTTATCCGCGGCAGTAGCTATAGTAATTTCCTGGCTATTTCCGTCTTTGCTGCTAAAATCTGTCATTATTCCACTCTAAACCTAAATTTTTCATTTAAAATTGATTTTTGATCGCCATGAATACAACAAAAAGAGATTTCATAAAGGTACCTTTGTTGTAAATAACTAGTGTCTAAAAGAAAGTTACAACCCCGTTCGTTATACCCAAGTCCAGAAAAATTTACTGCACTCCCGGTTGAAAATGGCACAATCACTAAATCATCTGCAACTCTTTTTATTTGGTAATATACGTTATCGAAATAATCAGGTGATGCATATCCTGTTACTTTTGAATATACATTAGGATTACTTAGTTTATTTTTTATAGTTACATTTAATTGAGACTTTTCTCCTGATTTGTAGCTTGGTTTCAAATTTTGTATAGATGCAATCTTGTCTATATTCACGCTTTCGCCAGAATATATATCTCTATATGATTTAACCTTAACAGGAGAATTACCACCAAAACCTCTTATATTGCCGGTATTCGAATCTAATGCTTTGGAATTACTTCCTGTTGGTATAGTCCATTTCTCATACAATGTGTCTTGAGCTATATTGTTTGATATGATGAAAGATGCTTTATAGACTCCCGTCGATTGTTTAACGCAAGTGACGTCAACTCCTGAAACTGCTTCTGAAGAGTTTCCTCTAAAATTTCTTTTTATTATTTGCAAGTCTAAGGCCGCTTTAGGAAGAGGCCATTTTACGTCAGGATCCGAATCAAATACTGATCCACTTAGTGGTAAAGATTTTAAATAAGTTATAATGTCACCACCATTAGTGGGATCTGTTTTAGTGGTTAATGTGTCGTGTGTGTTCGATGCATTGAAAGATCCAAAATCGCCAAAGAATTTTGGAGGCTGCAGTGATGTAGTTATGGGATTTCCCGATGCATCTGCAGTTCGGTGTAACGTAACAGAAGAATTCCAGCCATGATTGTTACCCCCTACAACTCGAGTATAAATTCTGATTTTATTGAAGCCATAATTGATTGCCCGGAAAAGATTCGAGAACCCTGGATGTCTGTTCATTGTCTCAACTAAACTTTCCGCCGTCTTAACAATATTTTCCATACCATCAGGAGAATATGCCGGATATGCCTGGGGGTGTCGTTGGATATGCCTCATTGCTCTTGCTCTACTTGCAAAGTTACGCTGTTTCAAGCCGATGGGATAAAAATAAAAAGAAGTAGTTTCCAGCGTTAAGGGATTATAGTAAGATACTATGACTATACCAGAACCAGTATTTTGACTATTACCTCCAGTTGCCTGATCGTATGCTGATGTCTCTAAAAGAGTTAGCATCTCGAATTCAGCATAAGCATTTTTTAAATCATCAGCCTCACTGTTGGATGTTGTATATACCGTATTATCTAGTACTATTGAGACGTGTTCTGACAAGCCTTTATCTGTCGTCAATGCAAATTTTGGAATTGATGGTAGGTCCACTAGTTTCCCATTTATATAATTGTGATAGTAAAGGTTGTTTGTGTTTTGTGCATTTGTAAGCTTAGGGTCAGCAGTAACAAGTTTTCCTCTATCATCAGTAATCCTAGAATCCCACTGTGCCTCTATTACGGGCCTCTGGAAATAATATTCCGATTCTCTTGCCGAAAACTTCTTTGTGAAATATGATTTTTTTAAACTTCCGTCTTCGAAAGATCCAGAAAGCTTAATTAAAAAGCCATTGTTTTGAATCCCTGCGCCGCCTGAAAAGTTAACAACAACAGATGCCATATTTTTTGTTATTGTCGTGTTTCCGTAATACCCTTTATGCTTCTGGGTTATATTTACCTTTAATGGGTCGCTTCCATCAATTGCTCCGGAAAATATAGTGTTGAATGCTGAACTATCGAATAAACCTTTAAATTTTCCCACCACTGTTGATATATTGTTACTACTAACATCTAACAAATGTGTTTTGTCAGTTGATCCAGAAGTGTTAGCAGTTTGTACTATTCTGTAGTCGCCATTAGTGGCGCGGAATTTCAGTGTTTCACCAACGGGTGGCACGGTACCAAATTTTACAGATCCGGATGCTGCAGAAAAATAAGAGCTTTCTTGTGATTTGATATACTCTTCAATTATTGGCGTCACATTGATGCTCAAATCTTCTAAACCGGTATCGAAAGTTTGATTAAATTCTACTGGAATTGTAGCGCTATTCATCTCTTGTTTTATAGGTATCGATGCGCCTTCGGTCGCCCAAGAGAGGCCGGTATCTCTATATTGCCAGTTACAAGTGTCCAAGTCCGAAAACTCTTCCATATCTAAGCCTAATCCCTCCCTCCAAGATTCAAGAATCGGAATGGCTGAAATGGTAAAATTTTTAGGTATTGTATTCCCATGTTTTACATTAAACAAATTTAAATTAAATTGAACTGAAGATGATGCTGGTATCAAGTTTGAGGTTCTATTTGCGGTTATTTCAGTTATAGGAAATTGTACTAAAATTCTGGTTTTTTCTATTGATGAAGTAGTGGCTTGACCATAGACAGAATAAATTTCTAGAACGTCAGATGCGCCCATGTTCGATAATTTACCAGTCTGGGACATACCGCTTTTGAATGCTGTTGTGATAGTGTTATCTTTATTTGCTGTGTATCTTTTTATGGCCATTAGAATATTTTCCCTGTAATGTCTTGTATATTTTTAACTTCCCAAATATAATTTTCAGGCATGAAAATTTCTGATCCATCTGGCAAGGTATTTCCAGGGATGTCCCAAGATGTGTCTGAATAACCTTCTCCTGTTTTTACAATAATTTTTATTCTATTGATATTTTCAATTTTAGGAGATGTTATTTCATTTAGTTTTTGTGTTATCCTACCTATTGAAAATGGAGTTCCTATTGTGGGAGGATCTAATTGTAATTTTTCGTAAAGCTTTTCTTTTATTATGGACAAAGCTGTGTTTTTATTCTCTAAGCGAGACAACTTTAAATCAAGCTCAATCCCTAAATTTAAGATGCTGGCATCATATATATCATATTCATCATGAATCATTTTAACCCTGTTTAAATATGTTCGGACATTCGATCTGAGTGCGGAGCCTGCAGGAGCTAGTGTACCATCTGAAGTTTCCGAAACTAAATAAATATTTATTCTCTTTCTCAGCCCAGCGAGATTTTGTGTAACATTTACTTTCTTTATCTTACCATATTTTTCAGGCATTCTATATATTTGCGCTTTTAAGTCACGGTGAGTGACCGCTCTACCTTGAGAGCCTCTCGAAGCTCTTAGGATTTGCGAGATCTCTTGAGTTGAACCAAAAGATACATGGCCGCTAAAAGGCTCCGGATTATTACAAGATATATTGTTTTTAATTTCACTCATCAAAGAATCTGATAATGTATTTTTATCAAATTCTACTATTGCTGCAGTTACAGTATTTATAGTCCCTGCTGAAGCTCCAGTATTCACCCCATCGTTTGACCTATAAGTTATTGTAAGAGTTGTATCTTGAGGCGCTATACCAAAAGATTCGGAATCTGAAAACATTTCCGGTATAGTATCAACTTCCTCTGCAGCTATATTCCCCCTTGATTGTACAACGTTTGCTGAGGGTTCTGCTGGGATATCTGAGTTGTCCTGCCCTACCATCAATTGTTTATCTGAACCCTTGCCAAATAACATGTAGAATCTGCCACTCTCTTTTATTATCTGAAATCTTCTTGGGACCTGTTTTGTTGTATATGTTGACATGCCTTGAGAATATTCTTGTGCATTTCGTGGTTTGGTCTCTACCTCTATTGTGTCTAGCAGTAAATTTGCTACTTGAAAATATTCGCGGCCGCGGCTGTCGATACAACTAATGATTTCAGAAAAAGATTGGTCCGATATTAATATTTTTGAAAAGTGTGGCGTCTCTTGTTTTCCCACATCTACTGAAAAACTTCTTCTTTGGCCAAGTTTTGCAAGTTTTGTAATCTTTGCCAACTTCATCGCGGATGTGGATCCATCTACACTATACTGTGAATTTATAATTTCCATTGTATTTGGGTGAAAATATGCTGATTCCGCCAACTCCACTACTTGACCTTCTGCGCCGGAAAAAAGACTTTCAGCCTCAATTTCAAAAGCGGCATCTATATCGGGGGCACCTAATGCATCTTGTGGGTATGGTGCAATTATATCTAAAAACCCATATAAAACTGGTTGGGCTCCGAGGATCCAGCCGTCGTTAAGAGCTAGTTGGTCTAGAGAATCTTGGCCTCTTGCTGTATTGACATGGCACTCATTGGCCACAAAATGAGCATAAAAGTTTAATTGCTCGCCCATCATGGCCATTAAGTCAAACATCAATGCGCCAAAACTAGAGTCACTAAAATCCCTATAAGTATCAGGATATCTTGTTTTTGCTCTGTTTATTAAATCCGACCTTATCTCATCAAAAGTAACATTTGTGTAATCAGTCGTGTTACCACTTCTTCTATTTTCTGACATTATAATTCCCTCTCGTCGCTTGTATAAGAGATCCCCTTTCTGAAAAATTCTGGCTTTTCTGATTCAAATTTATCTAACTCTTCTATAAATATTTGGTTTTGCGAGTTTAATGAAAAAGAAGATGCAAAAACAACAGTATTGCGGATGGCGTAGATTAAAACAATTTTCATCCTATTGTTATCTATATCGTTGCTTTCTGAATTGAATTTAAGATCCATTAATTTTATCTGTGGCAAATATCTTTGAAGTTGCCCTACTATTTTTGATCTTAATCCCATAAATTGCTCAGATGTTGAAAAATCGAAAAGACATCTTCGCAGACCAATTCCAAGATTTGGTTTCATTGGCCACTCTCCGGGGTTTGTCAATAATAAATTTATAAAATTTCTTTGATACGATTTTTCTTTTGATGTTATCGGCCTATATGGACCATAAATATGATCATAGACCAACGGAAAATCAGGTTGCTGTTGCTTTTCTATAAAAGAGTTTCTTACTCTTGATTTTGTATCACTTATAAACGACATAATTTTTGTTCCACTTATTAAATAGTTTTAATCTAATAATCTTCGCATTCTTCAGAAGGTATTTCTTCGTTATTAATTACTCTGCAGTTTGCCTTTTTTAGTATCATATCTGATTTAAGTGCAGGAGTCGAAAGCGCTAAGGCAGTCCAAAGCGACAGGGCATGCCCGTATCTGCCGTATTTTCCAACATCATATTTGTTGCCTTTCTTCCAATCATCAGCATCTTCAGGATTTAAACAAGGTATATTAAAACCCCTGGACATATCTAAAAATGGAAGATTACCACCGTAAATATACGCGAGGGTCTTTAGTGTAGTTTTCCCAAGGCGCGCCGGTAATTTTCGCCATGAAGAAGTAACGGCGTATACAACATCCAGCGCGGCTATCGGTGTTATCGGTGCATAGGCCCCTTTTTCTTTGTTTCGTTGATCAGGCGTATCTCCCCTTGGCAAGAGAAGGCCGGCAGTCGTTGTGTCATCCATGGTACCCTCCCACGCAATCGATTTCCAACCAAAATCTCCGTATGGGTTGTCCTCGTGTGCGGATTCTATCCTTCTTAAATCACAATTCAAATAATGTTCTCTCATTTCTTGATAAGCAGGATCTAACACTCGAGCAATCCCTCTAAATATTATAGATGGAAATTGCAGCGCTAATTTTGCAAGGTCTTCAAGCATTTGCAAAAAGAATTCCCCGCCGGGGAAACCAAAACAAGAAGCTTTTGTTGGGTCTGCTGGAAACTGATCCGTTAAAGTCTTTTGATATTGGTCTGGCTTTAAGGGTATCAAACCCCATTGTTCTCGGGCTGAGGTTGAACAAAGTTTCATCAAAAAACTTATTGATTGTTTGCAAGATTCAAAAGTTGTAGGTAACTTATTATATCCTCCTAAAATTGATGAAGACATAATAGAGTACATGCCCATATATCTTTTTATGGGAAAAATTGTTTCGAACAGATCTCTATATTCTTGCTTTTCTTTTAGTTTCTGAACAATAAAATTTCTAGAAATTTCTCTGTCCATGCCATCCTTTAGGATTGATTCGCACGATTCTAGGTCTATTACTCTTTCATGCTTTACCAAAGGTATAGACAGTGCTAGATTATCCTCTAGATAGCCGGTAGACCGCACCCAGACCCTATATGCTCTTTGGGTTCTAGATATATCACCGCTGCGTATATCTTCAATATTGCATATTTCCCTCATAGCATTATCACTAAAAACATCATTTGGCCAGGGCCCAGAAATATTAAAAGTCCCAGATTGATCTTCCCCAGTTGGAATTAGACTTGAATCAAAATTAGATACCGCTAACAGATTTAGTCTACTGCCATGTTTTATAGTTGAATTTTCAAAAATATCGCGAAGTACTTCTGTGTCAAAAACGTTATTTATTCTTTCTATTAGCATGTTGAAACTTGCAGTACTTACAATCATTTCACCAGTTTCTTCAGAATTTTGATTAAACTTATCACTAAGTCGTAATCCTAAACCATTAGTATTAGTATTGGCTCGAATATTTGGGTCTTCTATAATCTCCTTCGTTATAATTTTACCTGATAGTGAAACGTATGTTTCTATGATAAAGTTAGAAGTATTTTTTTCATATACCTTTGATTGGGTCCTTCCAGGGCCGATAACTTCTTGTGCGGCAGAATATAACAATCCTGGGGCCCCCTGAATCGTCGTAGGGCCGAGAAAGGAAGAGGGTTCGCAAACTGGTATGTAATTTTTAGTATACCAATCAATACCATCTTCATCTGAAGTGTTGGGGTTAAATACTTGTTTTGAATAATCCGGGAGCTTTATAAGTTCCTCTTCTATTAGAGATTTTAAAGCCAAGTCTGTATTTGTTATACCTGTGGTTCTCTCTAAAATATCTCTCCACAAATGTTTACAATTTCGGTTTCGATCCAACTCTAATTTTACATGATATATTATATAATCTTTATATAAAGGTTCAGTTATAACCGGTTCTATATCCCAATCTGAAAATGCCAAACCTCCTTTTAGCAGCGTATCGATAAGACACACTCTAACGAAAGCAACTAACGCTAAATTTTGCAGTGATTTTTCTAGGGGACCTACTGAATCTATTGTCTGATTAAATGCTGAGTTTTCCGGCTTGCTAGCTTCTTTATAATATTCTTTTTTTGCATCTGATAATATAATTTTATTAAAATCTAAAACGGAATCACTAGTAAGTCCATATCTATTTCTGATACATTTATTCTCTTCGTCGATGTTTACTTCCGCTGCGAGTCTATTATGAAGTTGCCCTGCATACTCCTCATCAAAAAGAGGCGACTCTCTAAAACTATTTCCCATATTTTGAAAAACAGTTTCTGTCACATCTTTGTAAACATCAGTATATAAACCAGAATGTGCGGCTGAAGTAAGAGTATCCGTGGAAATCCCGTTGTTTTTTAAACTATTGGTTACTATCTTAGAAAAAGCTTCATTTTTGGAAAAATATTTATCTTCACCTCTTTCATTAAATTTTGTTATTCTATCTGGGATGGACTCACAGTATTTAAATTGTTTAAAATATCTAGAATTAATCTTTCCTGCAGGGTTTTTTCTTGATTGTAAAATGTGAAAATCACTCTCTACTGAAATATCAAACCTATCTTGATTTTTTTTCGCGGGTTTCTGGGTAAATACAATGCTTGGAGAATACGAATCCGTAACATTAAATTCTAATTTAATTTTTAAATCGCTTGGTCTAGGGACATGATCTCTTATTTGCAAACCGGAAAGCTCAGGGGCTATAAATTTTTCTGTTCTTATAAACTTTTGCATCATTAGCAAATGCTTCTCTGATATTTGACTTGGCCTATTTTCTAGCGCTGTCTCCAAATCGCCGGATAAAAGGCGTACGCGGTCTGAAATTGCCTTTAATAGGTCTGGGTTATTAATCGCTGTCTTTTCTACAAAGCCGTGCATTCGATCATAAATGTTCTCTCCACCATAATGCATCCCGATAGCTTTGGTTAAGTCCGCTCTCTGCTCGGCTGTTATTAATCCCTGTAGGTATGCTATTTCTTTTACCACCTCTTCTGTCATAGCAGTAAATGGTCCCCCCGCGTAGTCGGTCGTGGCTATTGGCCAATCGATCTCTGCTGTCGAGTTCAAACCTAAAACATGTGGATGCCAAGGGTAAGAGGATCGAGACCCCGGGTCCTGCGCGGGCCCGATTCCGTCTGGATCGTTGGCGCATGCAATCGTACTCAGAACAAACATATCTTCATTCTCCGGGTCATTAACTTTTCTCACATACTCTTCGTAACTTAATTTCCTTGGGTGATATTGATCTCCTTCAGAAGTTTTAGAAAAGACACTATAAGTTAATTTTGTTATACCTTGACTGTCTGTGATATTGAAATAGTTACTCTCTCGACCAGCTTGTGAATGCTGAGCGCATATGAAAGGAATATATTTTTCTCCTGTTTGAGGGTCTGTCGTTGGAGTAACTGCATATTTTACATGTACTTTTCTTTTTTGTACACCTCCGGTGTCTGGGTCTACATATTCAATTTCCTCTGTTTCAAACATTGTATATAACATCTTTGCTTGAAAGGCGGTAATCTCTATTTTTCCATATTCTTTAAGTTTTTCTATCCGAGTAGATGCATCTTCACGCATCTTTTCCCATGTCTTTTTTAAACTACCCAATGGCTTTGTTTCATTTATAACAATTCCATCAGCGACGCCAAAATCCTCTGACTGATTAAGTAAAACTTTTATATTCTGGTCTGTGATAATTTTTTGCTGCAATCCTGACTCTGTTGGGTTTTTAATGCCTTCAAGCGCTGAGCGTTTATTTCTATATGGCCGCCAGTGCGCAGTGCCCAAATATACTGCGTATTGTTCCCTTATAAGCTTTATATAGTTATTTACCATATGGAGGTTTAAATTTACAATAAAACTGCTATGTCGTTTATTTTTATGATCAAGATCAAAATACTCTTCATCACTGTATGTGTGCATTCGGTTGGATTCTCTACCAAAATTAAATTGCTCAGTTGTGTATGGCTCATCACGAATTTCGTAGGCGAAGTGGCCATTGTGTTCCCTTGGGTCGATTGAAGGGTCACCGATTCGGTCTTCTTCAAGTCTCGAACTGATGAGTACTCCTTCTTTGGTTCGTGCTTCATACTGCCATTTTTCTTCTTGGTTACCGTACAACATCGCGCCGACCCTACGCCATGGACCGGTCCATGGTTCCGGATAAAGCAATTGAAATATTTTCCCATCGTCATCTTGTTTAAACGTATTCATCCATTTTTTAAATCTTTCTACATTATATCTTATTTTAAATTTCTCTATATCTCTTAAAATACTTCCTTCTGCGGATAATTTAACAAGATCTGGCACATCACTATCATAAAGGTTTATATATCTATCAGATATTGTTAAACCGTCCAGATCTAGATCGGATATATAAAATTCAGGCCGATATATGTCGAGAGTATAGTCTCTCTGAAGTGTCTTAATACTGGCGTCACGTGGTCGGCCGGCGATGCCGTAAATTTCTTCTCTCTGTTCATATGGAAGAAAAAGTTCTAGGGCGAGATCCGCAGAAGTGTCAAATATAATTGATGGATCTGATTTGGCATTCGTGACAAATGAATTGCGTTGTGCCTGTGTTACATCCAAATTCAGTACGCCGGCGTTTTGATACATCTGATCATCCGACTCAAGAATTTCTTTATAGTTTTCTATTTCCAAGATTCCGATATCAATATCTTCTTTAAGTTTTTCGTCTCTAAGAATAAATTGTTGAACTTCTTGAGGTGTCAGCATATATTCCTCGTAGTCAGATGCACTCCCTATCAAATCATCGTACTCTTGTTTAGTTAGTTCTTGTTTTAATACCTCTGCCTTGGACATAAAGGATGATTGTTCTAAAGCTGTTCCATACAGGGCCAGACGCGTTGAATTAGCTTCCATTATTAGTTCGTTATCTGTAAAATATGTAGCTTCCTTGGTAGCGTCAGGGTGGTCCGCGGTTGAGATTGACATGTAAGGCACATAGGTGGATAAAGTTCCTTGGTATGCCAATTTGGCGGACATAAAGACATTTTCTGCAGTGGTCTGTAATTCTCTTTCTAAGAAGTCTGGAAGGGTATTGATGATCGCATTTGGGTTACCAATTCCGAATCCTGGTGGGACCATGCTACCTATCTCCATTCCTGAAAACTCTCTTAAGGAATTTTCAGTATTTTTCAGGTCTCTTTCGGCCTTATCTAACACTCTTTGTAACTCTTCTGAAGTTACGCAGTCCCCATCTCCAGCCTGTAGTCTGTTCCTTATTGACTGTAGCTCTGATGCGATATCTGAACAATCTGGTGCCTGAGATGTTTCAAAGGCTGTAATCTGAGAAATTTGTTCGCAAAGATTGTCTGGAACATATGAGCCCAAAACTTGGAAAAAGTTAGCGACTTCATCGTCGGTCATCTCTGTCTGCATTCCTTCAGATGTCACTCTTCTTACCATAGACATCCCGGCCGCGTCCAAAGTTTGGCCGGCCATGAGGCCGCACAATTCATTTCCGGTTACAATTTTTGCTACGTCTCCGAAAGCCTTTTTAGCACTCTCTGCCTTATCTTTTTCCACTGCGTCGCCTAAATTAGTCAAGGATTGCGCTAACGCTTGGTCAAATATTGGGCCGCCGGCGGAGGATCCTGCGGCGATAAACTCTCTCAATTGTTCTTCACAAAAAGGAGATACCAAACTATCAATCAATGTAGATATAAAGTTCAATAATAATTGATACAATAATTTCGCTAGCTGTTCTTTAAGAAATTTCCACTGATTAGGGTATTGGCCCCAAATTGGAACTTTCGGGAATGGCGGCAAATAAAGATCTGGAAGCTTTAGATTGACAGTTGGCATCTTTATACATTTCAAGTAATCACAAAGAAGTGATGCTAAATCTATTTTATCCAAAAATTGATCATACAAATCCCCGACGGTCTGTACTTTACCAGCCAATTTAAAGGCGTCATTCTCATTACCTTCAAAAGTTTGTCCATCCTTGTGGAGGCCGGTAGACTGTTTCCACCACTGGCTTGCAGGGTCTTCAAAATTTCTTTGCCACCAATTTTTTTTGTAAGAATTCCCTTCAGATTTGCCTTTTTTGGTTACTGGCTTTAGCCCTGAAGTGTACTTTGATAAGTATTTAGAGGACAAATGCTTGTCCATATTAATGCCTATATCTTTACAGGCGCCGCGGCCGTCGTCAAGTAAACTGCCAAAAGCTTGAGTCCATGGTCCGTCGCCAATTGGAAGCCGGTCTCCTGATTTGTTAGTCATCTTTAGAATATTACTTATGTAATTAACAGTTCTTGGCCTAGTGAATGTTTTTGAAATTCTTCCGTTGTTCCGGATCTGTGCTTCGTCAATAAACATTTTTGCCGTTATGGCGGCGGGCGCGCTGGCGCCGGGGGCGTTGGCGGTGCCTTTGAATGGTGCTTCGACTACTAGTTTTGTAATTTTTTTTCCTATTAGGGGTCCAAATCCAGCGCTGGACTCATCATAAACAAATTGAAATGAAAAATTTAACATAATATCATTTGGTCTGTTTTCAAGTGCGCCGGCGATGAATTTTTGCATCCCGCCGCGTTTAGTTTTTATCAGAGTTTCAACATCAGAGACAAATTCACTAAGCAAAGATCCTTCGTTGTTTGGTTCAAAATTACTTCGAGGGTCTATATCTAACCCTTCTGAAAGGGCTATATCATATGATTCTGATAAGTCTTTTTTTACTATTTTTATACGTTCTTTTAAATTTACAAGAGGAATCTTTAGGGTGTTACTTTGTTGTAATTCTCTATATTTTTTCTTATCCTTATCACTCAAGGTGCCTGATATAGTTCCATCATCAAATGCGGCCATCTGCTTAAACTGTTCATCGGTTGCAGAAGTTATATCATTCATATCTCCCATAGTGGCACCTAGGACAGAATCGACGCCCAAACCAGGCAGAGACATCACAGCTTTAGTATATGTATAATCATCTCCGCCTAAAGTATTCACACCTAAAAATTCCGAACCTGCAGAAGAGGCCGCGGCGTTCATATCAAATGGCCCTAAGGAGCCTAAATTCACCTCGCCCGGGCCAGTGCCCATATCTTGCTCTTTATATCCGTCCTTTAGGCGCCTGACAATCTCTCTTCTTCTTTTCCTTGCATGCATACGCCAGTCGTCAAGAGTACGCTGAGAATCCCCCGAAAGGTCTGCGCAAAAGAGATCTGCAGGAGACGGGGAATCTCCTGCGGGATCTCCTTCTCCAGATTCCTCTCTGATAACTTCCCCGTCTAATATAAAATTTAATTTTTCTGCATTTATGTGAAAAAGGGCCCTATATGTTTGCCCTGTTCTTAAGGACGGCGTCCTATATTCTATAAATTTTATTAAAGGATCAGTTCGACCAATATTACTTATGTCCCTCCATGATTGATAATTGTTTTTATCTTCATCAGAACTGCTTTGTAATATATCATCTGTGGTGAGTACCCAAAAGTTTCTGGACTTTTCAGATTGAGTTGGCTCTTTCTCAAACTCTTGTTTTAAGTATTTTATTTGTTCTTTAAGTGTTTCATATTTTTCTAAACACGCCACTTCCTCGTTGTTAAGCTGTAGATGTTCTGACCCTTTGATATCCACTGTTGGTAAAAGCATCTGAACAGACTGATCATTGATGTTTTCCTCGTAATATACTCCGTCGTATGATACCGTGCGACCCTTTATTCTACCTTCGTCATCATAGTCTATATACTTTTTTATATATTCTATATCACAACCATTTGGCATTTCGTCTGAAAGTCCCCAATTAAATAATTGATCGACTTGTGGATTGCGATCGCCGCCTGAAAAGTCATTATTAAGCTGTATTTGCTTAATTTCAATATCTTGCTGTATTTTTACGAATCTTGGTATAGCCATCTTCATGGCTTTGTTGGTAGATGATGGATATATTCCTGAATGTTCTGGTTCCGGTGTTGGTCTGACATTGCCAAACTGGGCTGATTGAAATGATGATAAGTATTGTTCGTTTGCAGGAATACACCAAATGTCTGGTTTTTCATAAAAGTCTAAAACTTGTCTTAGGGCCCTGTTTTCCAGATTAACAATTGTCTGCTCATCATACTGTGGGAATGGACCGCATTGCTCTAAAACAAAATCAGTTTCCGTGAAATGTCCAGTTGTAAATTTATCGATATAAAATGGTTCTGGATTTGTAAACGGATCTGGGTAAAAGAAGCGTTTTAATGATTGTTCTCTTTGGTCCGAGGTTGGCATCAAAGAGTCCAATAATTCTGAATTATTTAATACTTTAATTGCAGATGAATATAAAATACTCTTTTGGTCGTAAATCACATTATATTCTAAAGATGCATACCTGTAATCGAAATTAGTCGCGGAGTCGTCAGCACGTACCCAATTTCTACGTTCATCGACATGAGCCTTATATCTAGCCAAATCATATTCATTATTATATTCTAATGCATATCGCTCTAACTGGTCGGCATGCTGCGGATCGGTCGCTAAATATCCAGATGTTTTTAAATCATCAATAGTTTGACCGTAGGAGCCTCTTTGGGCTTCTTTTGCTAGAACTTCGGGGATTATATCTACGACCGGGCCGTTTTTATGAACTGCTGGTATATGATTATACCCTTGAAGACCGATAATGGTATGGGGCCTCCAGCCATGCATAACCGCCAAAGTGGCTTCGAATAAGTTACCAACCTCTTGGTTGAAAAGATCTAACATTGCTGTCAAAACGCGGAGTATGACGCGGTCGTATCTTTCTCCATCGCGCATTTCAGGAAAATATTCCTGCTGATCATATTCTTCTCCTAAGGGGTCCGGCTCGTACCACGCCGCGTCTTGTCTCTCATCCAATCGCTGACCCTCGTATGTAGTATCCTTACCTTCCGGCGCATAAGCAATGTCCTTCCAAGTGCCGCGGCTTGCTGGGTCTTTTTCTACGTCTTCTGCAGTTTTTCTTCTATTTGCTAATATTCCTCCTATACCATATTTCTCGAACAAATAACAAGTTATTAAAAACTGATTTTTAATTTGAAAGGCTAGTAGTGCTGATTTAAGTGAATCATCAAAAGTAGCAGCCTGCATTAAAGAAATTGGGCGCCCTGTATTACAATCAAACCAACGCTGTGAATCTAACGGGATTGAAGGGTCAAGAGGAGTATTCATAGGATCCAAATCTGGCCTTGAGGCCTCTAAACCATCAAGATCTTTTATTATATTTAAAGCTATTTTTATAGCTATTATATCTTTGCCGACTTGTCCAAATACTCTCGGCCCGAATGGTAAAGTTCCGTTCTCATTTATTATTTCTATTCTATATGGTCCCATTTTTTGTCACCTATGTCTATATTAATAATTATGTTATAGTAACATATTTGCTAAATATACAATCCTGATGGTATTGATTTAAGTAAGTTGTTTCCAAAGTTGGTACATTATATACTTTGGAAGCGTTGACTAGAATTAATTTAGCCATGTCTTGTATCTGTTTTATTTGATTCGCTGCTTGATTAATCGGGTTACATGTAGATGCGCCAAAGGGGCCGACATATATCTCGTTTGCAAACATATGATTTATAGCTTTTTGTTCAGTAATATAACTATTCATCAATTGGAGTATATCTTGAATATATTGGACCACATCTTGCATCATCTTTGAAACCTTGTCTCCGCGGAGAGCATAAGTTTGCCCTCTGGTTCCTACTCCATTTTTAGCTACAAGGTGTATCTTCCCAGAATCATTGATTGGATATCCATTTGAATCTAATCTAGTTTCAACATCCCCTCCGGCCACAAGATAAATATCTCTTCTGGAGTGTGCTCTGATCCTGTCTGCTTTTAATACGATTGCGCTGCAAGGGTTTTTATCATCCATAAAGCCAGAAAATTGTTTTTTTATTTTAAAATAATCATCTACTTTGCACATTTGTGAAATATAGATTCTGGCCGCGTCCATCACAAACCCAAGATGTGGATGATCATGAGTAAGTGTGACATTGCTTTTTAAATTTTGGTCGTGTCTCGTAGTGTAATGAGGCATGAGCTTTTCTGGAAATTTATCATATATTCTCTTGTCAATTGCGTATGGAGCGCCTCGGCCGACTATAATGTCGATGGCGCCGGCGCCCATGTGTGTTGAGTAGCCCGATTCTTCTGAATCTGAAAAATCTTGATTTGGATCTTCTTTCGAATTCGGACCGAAGGGGTACCTATCTCTACCCATTACAATTATTGTATTATTATTAACTTCTCCTGTTCCAAGCGACGCGTCGGGTTCGATTATTTTATCACCCGCTCTTTTCGCGAATATTGGTACAGGCTCTGATAATGATGATTTACCCAGCCCATTCCAACCTTTCATGTACCTTTCATCTTCTATGTGATATTTAATCTTTTCTTTTTTCACTTTTTCTCCTGTCTATTTCAACCTGACTTTGGTTTTGAGGCTGCTTGAGAATATATCTTGTCAATTCTTGCTATAAATTTAGTTACCGAATTTTTTTGAACTGAAATTTTTACAACATCGTTAAATCTCGGTTCAGTATTTGCCGATGCAAAGAAGGCAACTGGATGCATAGAGATTTTTGCTGCTTCTAACCGTGCTGCATCAATGTTTTTTTGATCTGTAGACTTCTTCTCCGCGGCTTTGTCTCTTTCTGGCTTGGGCGTATTTGCTGAAGTTTCTGATGCTGCTTTTGTTAAGGCTGAGGTGAAATCTTGTAATTTATTAATATCAATATCTGGCAGTATTGAACTAAACTCTTCCACCCAGACATGACATTCATAATATGTAATGCCGGACCGGCTGGTTTGACCCGCCTTGACACCCTGAACTTCTTGATTAATTGTTTTATGAAGCCACGTTTCTGAATGTATTCTGTCGAAAGCTGTTGAGTCCATTGGGCGGACGGAAAGGATCACTCCCAGTAAACGATCTTCTACCGCGTTACCATCTAAGTCCTTCTTCACCGTTTTTAACATATGCTGGAGTTTCAACGATGGTGAAGTATATACTGGTGGGGTAGTAGCGGCGTTTGGTCCCGGGGCATGAGTTACTGATGTTGGGGTTTTTGAACTGTCTCCGTTTGCCATGATTATTTCTCCTTTTCGTTGATTAGATCAAAAAGGTCTTGCCTCTCTTCCTCTGAGATTTTTTCATCTTTTGAGTTTCTTTTTTGCATCAATGAGGCTAATTTAACCAATTGTTCATTGGATCTTTGCAAGGTCTCAAGGTACTTTGCAGCTATTATTCCAAATTCCCTATGTCGATCCTCTCCGACTTGCATGTGTTTCATCAAACTCATTAACAAAGTTTTTGTAGCCGCTCGGTCATCAACAATATTTTGTGTCGCATCATCGATAAACGACTCTAATGATTTTTTACCACTCATAATAATATACTACCTGTTCCACTTTGTTTTAAATGTTCTATATTTTTCTCTGAGTTTATTCAAATTATTAACCACTTGCTTTGTATTTAAACCTGTCAACTCTCTTAAATATAGATAGACTGCTTTTTTATTAAATATTTCTATATCTTCAATATTATGAAGAAGTACTTTGACGGCCTCTAATACTGCTTTTTCATTTTCTTTTAAATTTCCCGTATCCCATTTATCAACTTGTTTCAAAAGACAAAGCCAAAATTCAGCCTCTGCTCTGTCACTTAAATAATCTTGAGCTTTTCCCGCGGCGCCTAGGGCATCTGGGCCTCCAGTTTGTACTATATTTTCGTAAGAAACTTCTTTTCTAATTTTTTTTGAATTTTGCTTTACTTTGTGAATAAACCAATTTTTAGTTACAACTGAAAAGTAAGAGAATGCTTTTGATCCTTTGTTCGGGTCGTATTTATCTAATATTGTTGTTAACCATATTTTACAATCATCTCTTAAATAGTCTATATTTGGTAAATTATTGAATTTATAAGTGAAGATTATTTTGTTTACCATTTCATCAAAAGCAGGTTGAATAAGTGTCATATAAAGTTTTGATTTTTCCTGTCTGCTTGAGGAAAGTGCGTATCTCACGATTGCATCTTCATGAACTTTTGTAAAATAATTATTTTTTGTTCTCTTTTTCCTCATCTATTCCTATATTATCTTTCAACTCCTCATTTAAAACGAGGTCTAAATTTTCTAACTTATCGATAAGCTCTGAAGTGTGTTGTAGTAGAGCCCTAAGTGTCTCATCTCCATAAAATGTTTCTAAACCATAAATTGTCTCAAGGTGTGCACGAAATTCTTCTATTAAATCACTAACTGAAAATATGTCTTCGTTTATCACTTTTATTGTTTTTAAAAGCCACCTAACATAAAATAAAGATAAACCACTAAAAATTAATGAAAACAAAAATAAATAAAACCATATACTCATATCTAAAACTCTTTTTCTTTCAATAAAATCTTTTCTTTTTTCATTTCTTCTTTTGCATCATTTATATATTTATTTACTATTGACCCGGGCTTGGGAACACCAAAGGAAGGAGTTTTATCGACAATTGATAATGAAGGAACTTTAAAAATATTATCAGAATCACAAAATAAGCATGTTTGTTCTTCAAAGGACATAGGGTGTTTTATTTCGAACTCTTCACAACAATCATTGCATTTGTAGCAATAAATAGGCATCAATCAGTATCCAAATTTTCCGATATTTCAGGGTTGAAAGATTGATTTCCTACCTTAAAAGTTGGCGGGTTTTGAACCGTGAGTTCTTCATTTTCATTCTGTTTAAACACAAAATCCTTCAATGTTGGCACTATATCACTTTGTTCTAGCAATGATTTTTGCAATGCCATCATGATGGCCCCCATTGCCTGATTAGATAATTTCATTATAACTTCTCCTTTTTAAATAATTGTATCACAATAAGTTCTTAATTTAAACATTATTTAAAGTTAATAGCTTTACCGAAGATAGGTTCCAATTGTTGCAAATACATTGGTAACCATTTTTTTCTAATATCTATAATATTTTTTGAGTTTTCAGCGCAATTAAATTTTTCAAAAATATCATATAATTCGTCATGTGTGCACACAACGGACCCAAATTTTGAAGCGGTTGAGGCCCGGGCATCGTGTGCTATTGTTATACTTGGGATTCCGAAGGTGGCTGCCCAGCCTGAGCCGTGGATTCTAGTTCCCACAACTAAATCAAAATTCTTATAAAACTCAAAATAGTCATTCATATCGGATGAATATAAAACATCCCAACCATTGTTTATTGCCTCTGCATAATCCACATAACTATGGCATATAACTGTAGGGTTATATTTATTTATAAACTCCTTACTTATTCTATTAACTTGTTCTGCCGGCGAACAGATATACCTAGAGTTTGCCTGGTAGCAGAAAGCTATTTTTTCTTTTTTTGTTACAATACTGGGGTCCATTTCAGTAACTGCATATATAGAAGGGCAAGGCGCTACGATCGAATTGGGAATCATACCAGCAGCGTTGTCTCTTGCAAATGCGATTGTGGCTGAAGAGTAAGGCCGGTCGCTTCGATATGGAAGGCCTCCGACACCTATATAAGAAAAAGGGACCCCATGAGATGATATAAGTCTGTATAAGTCGTCGTTAGGGCTTTCATAATATTCTGGTGAGCCTGCAAATACTATATGATCGATAATTTCATCTCCCACACCAAAGGTGTAACTGTTGTCTCCTTTCCTGTCCGGTTTAAAGTGTGGGTGTCTATTAAACATAATAAAGGTATGTGCTCCTAATAAGTTTCTGACCCCTTTTAGTATTAATTCGTCTCCCGGGTTCCACTGTTTTGTCGTTGAGAATGCTATTTTCATGTTATATTACTCCTCTCTTAGCTTCCAGTATACCATAAATTTCCATATAATTGTGTTCTTTGTAATTTGTAGTGATCATAATAAATTTTAGCTGCATGTAATGTTCTGTCATTCGGAGAAAAAATTACAATGCTGTTATTTTCATTAATAGATTTTTCTTCTTTGCACCAATCCCAAGGAACCCACTCTCTTTGGGTGTTGGGATTTTTTTCCCACTCTTCATATTTCCATTCATATTCTTTTTTGAAGGACATTATTTTTGTATGTATATCCAAAAGCTCTGCTCCGGGCTTGTTGATATTCAATAAATATGTCATAGCTTTTTCTCTCATATCCGGATGTGGACTTATTTGATATCTAGATAAATACTTTCTAATATCCGTATGTAACCTTGTTGGGCGCGAAAGATTAAACTTGCTTTTCAAACAATTATGAAATTTATCACTTCTAAAAAAATTCAACAAATTTATAAGAATCGGGTTTTCTGGCTTATCTAGTCTGAATCCCATCCCTAGAATACCTTTTTTATCTTTCACCATTTCGAGATATTCATTTAAATTAGTGGTCACACCTGCGCCGGCGAAGGGGGTATATTGCTTTTGTATAAGGTTTTGAAATAACTCCAAGTCGTTCTCACACTCATCAAAGTGGAGTTGCTTGTCCTGCAAAAGATTACTAAGGTGTTCTTCTTTTAATAAATCTTTTATTTCTAAGTGTTTGTATGGTTTTTCTATTATTTTTTCATTATTTATTTTTTCTAAAATATATTCAAACATTTTTTAATCTCCTTTAATTATGCGATATGAATCTTCATCCATGTGTGTGGTCGAAAATTCAAATAGTTCTGTATCTTCTATAGCTATCATTTGATGTCTAAGGCCTCGATAAACATGAAAATTATCCCCACGAGTGAGGATTTTCTCCTTTGCGTTCAATATATCATCTGAATCTGAATATTTGACCAGGATTCTTCCAGACTGTATATAAAACACTTCATCCTTTAATATGTGATAATGCCAAGAACACCTCTTCCCCTTTACAAAATAAAGAAGTTTTCCACAATACTCTTCATTATTTACTATCCATTTCTCAAAACCCCAGCCTTTTGGGACAAACTTCATCTGTATATTTATACTGTTTTCAGATTTCATTACTTATCTCGGAAGTAAAAAATAGAATGTCTTGACACCCTTTGTCATCCACATAAATGTCGCCTTGTGGCTTTCCTAAAAACAATCTATGATATTTCAGGCCCCACAGATCAAGTTGATTCTTAGTCAATTCATAAAATTCTTTATTTGCGGCGGAGGCGTCATTGTTGTGGCGACCCATACCTCTCGCAGTTAAGAAAAAGATTTGATTTCCTGACTCGAAAAGGCTGTTAATTAATGCTATTCTTTCTGGAAAAGGTTCCGCTTTTTCATACTCTCCATTTGTAATTGTACAAATTGTACCATCTATATCAAATACATAATTTTTCAATATCTTTCTCCGTTAAAGAATATGTGCCACTTTTTTGTACAACATAAGAAGCTGCTTTATTTGCCTTAATTATTGCTTCTTCTAATTGTCTGTTGTTTTTCACATAATTAATAGCAAGCACAGACAAAAAAGTATCTCCGGCTCCAGATACATCGAAAACGTCAACGCGGGTTACAGGGTATGTTTTCTTTTCCCACTTTGCACCTGCTGGGCCGAGGGTTACAACTAAATGCTGTGAAGGGAAATTGCACTCTAATTCTTTCTCTTCTCTCTCATTTAACTTTACTATTGCGCCTTCATAACAACTAATATCTCTTTTTTTAGAGTCAACAAAGACGGGAATATCACACAATAAACAAAATTTACATATTACTTTTGCTGCCTGCTCTGTGATGAAGCCTTTTTCATAATCAGAAATTATCACTAAATCATAAGAAGATATTGAATTTATTTCTGAGCAATTTAAATTTACTTGATTTAATTTCGAACTCTCTCCTGTATCAAGCCTCATTATGTGCTGGCCTGAGTCTAAGTCTACAAACCTTTCTTTAGTTATCTGTTCTTCGTTTGTAACTATATCAACGTCTACGACACTATTATAAGCTAATAAATTATTGTATATGTTCAAAGCCATTCCGCCCATAGTATCTGTATATTTATGAGACAAGACTGGAACTGGAGCTTCTGGGGATATCCTGTTGCAATGTCCATAGTGGAATTTATCTCTGCAAGAATCACCTATTAGTAATACTTTCAATCGTTTTTGTTGTTGAATATCCGTTAACATAATTAAAAATTTTCACCTTTGCATGATTTCGGCCGGCCACCTCTTCTTCATTATAGTCCCCTCCCTTAACGATAAAGTCTGGTTTTAAAGATTCTATTAATTTAAGCGGCTCTAGTTCGTTAAATATAACCACTTTATCCACATATTTTAAACTTTCTAATAAAAATTTTCTATCACTTTGTTTATTTATCGGACGTGACGATCCTTTTAACTTTAGAACTGATTCATCAGAGTTTAGACCTACAACCACTTGGCCTTCGCCGGCTAAATCTCTGCAGTATTGCAAAAGCAAAACATGGGCAGAATGTAGTATATCAAAACATCCATTTGTGAAAACTACATTCATAATATTTTTTTTATTACTTCCTCATAACCCATAGGTGTCGGGTTCAATGATTCATCAATCCAATTATTCTGCAATATATTTCTCATATATCCGCTATAGTGACTTTCTTCTGACCCTAAATATATTTTTTTCTTATTTTGTAAAGATGGAATTACTTCTATAAAATTACATAAACTAGAATCTACACAAGATATTGATTCTGATTCGTGTAGAACTTTAAACCAATCATATATTTGATAGTCTGCAATCGGCTCGAATACAATTGGGTTCTCAACAGCATTAATGTGACCAGCTAGTGGATGGTTCTTATAAATATGAACGATACTATATTTATCAGAATTATATTTTTTAATTGCTCTTTCTTTTATTATGGACAATAGCTCATCTTCTTTTTTTTCGTTTCTGTTCCAATTGAAATTCCATCTTTTCTCTAGGGGGACTTCAGCTAAAGTATATCTCATATCTATCCAATTTCGGTCTTTTTTTCGAAAGCTTTCTATTTTAGATAAATTGGATTTCAAATTGCCGGGAAAACCCCAAGAAATATCAAGCAATTTTGCATCGACTAATTGAGCGTACCTTCTAGCGTGCAAATATAGCTTAGCGCTTTTCTGAGCGTTTTCTAAATTCTCAGCATAAGGGTTCCTCCTATTATATGGATCCTGTAAATAAGAATTTTGTGATAATGATAATCCTGAAAATGTAATACATTTGCTATATGGTATTTCTCTAAAAAAATCTTCAAATTCGGAATATACTACCCACTCAACTTCATAGCCTAGGTCCGCATAATATTCTGCTATTGGAGAACATATAATTAGATCTCCGAGTTTTCCGGGCTGCAGCAAGACAAGTTTTTTCATGATATTTTAAATCCAGTTTTTGCTTTGAATTCTTCTAATATAGCTGGTTTATCTTCTGTTGTTGAGCGGAAATGCAAATAATCTTCTATTACCTCTTTTCTGAAAAGGTTCATAACTTTATCCTCTGTAAAATGTCGTAGGACATGTTCTTGTAATTTTTTTGCTTTCTTTTTATATAAGCCATAGTTGCTGTAAACCTTTCTTATTTGATCCTTGAATGAGGACTCTTTTGGATATGCCCATTGAGAATTTTCTTCAATTATATCTTCCCATGCTACGTGATCTGGTATTTTTGCCAGACTATAATCAACTTCTGCGAAAAAACTCTTTTTTGAAAAAACGTTATCTCTCGGGTCGGAAATCGTCAAAAAATCTAAATGGCCTGACCAATTAGTCGCGACAACTGGGAGTTGGTTATAAGCTGCTTCAAAGATGGGTAGGCCAAAACCCTCACCGTGCGATGCAGAAACTAAACACTTTACTTTTTCTAAAGAATATAAAGAGTGTATTTGTTCTTCGGACATATCGCCATGGACCAAATAGATACTACACTTGTAAGTACCCACAGTAGATTCTATAATATTTTTAATATAATTCTCTGTTTTTTCGAAATCAATAATACTATTTGAGGCACTGCCTGTTTTTAAAATTAGACCAACGTTCTCTTCTTCTCTGAACTCCTCTACAAACCATTTGATAGTGTTTTCCAAATTCTTCCTGGGGCCTAGCATGGCTACAGATAAAAAATTAAAATCTGTTTTTAAATTTAAATTGATTTTTTTATTTTTAACATCTTTTACCGGATATGGGATTACTGACACTGGGCAGCCACAATCTAATATGTAAGTATCTTTAGAGTGAGGATTCATCATCTTATAACTTGTATTGTTAAAACCGAATTTGGCGTGCTCTGAAGGTACTATAATTTTATCTATTTGTGCTGTTGTCTTTTCTAGCCATTTTGGATGGACCCGATCAGTTTCTATTCCTGCTGTGATGCAAACTGCGTATGGGGCCTTTTTTACAAATTCATTTGGCAGACCAACTAAAACATGCAAATCACAATGAAACGGTTCGTTAGCCAATCTATGAATTTCAAGAGAATCTGAAAAATTTTCTATATCTCTATCTATTTCTGATCTTTCTCTATTCATCTCCCAAGACCATGAAGTTTGTCCCCAGTTTAAAGGATTCACTAGTAAATCGACTTCTTTACATTCTTTTAATGCGCGATATACAAGTCGCGCATGCTCTCCATATCCAGAATTTGTTAAAATTGGAGCCTCTAATAAAACTTTTATCATATTTTTTTAAACCTCCAGTTTTTATATCCCTCTCTTGAAGACCAAGAGCCATATTTTTCCTCAACATGTTGCATGGCTTTTATCCACAAATCTTTGTATTGTTCAAATCCATAATTTTCCATTACATGTTTTCTGCCTAGTGAGCCTATTTCTTGTCTTTTGGCACTTGATAAATTATGAATTTTTTTTAATGCTGCTATGAAATCTTGTTTATTTATCCTATCCTCTCTTATGTATGGCACCTCTTGAGACCCTATGATTGCTTTTGAGCTAGGCTCAATACCAATTCCAAACCAATCTGTACCGTTAGTCACTTGTTCCTGTAATCCTCCTGTCATGTTTACAATAATTGGGACCTCGCAAGCTAAAGATTCTAATGTAGAGAGTCCAAACCCTTCTGCGTCTGAAATGTTGATAGTACAGTCGCATGCGGAATAGATGTTAGATAATGCTTCTGGTGGGAATTTTTCAGTAGAAAAAAGAACCTGATTGTGACTGGAAAGGTTCAATCGTTCTGCGATGGCATACAAATCTTGACCGTGTGGGTCTTTAGGATCTGTGTGCATCAATAAAGTAGCCTTGTCGTGCCCCACTTCATCTAAGAATTCTTTAAACCACCATATTAAGGTTCCGGATTGTTTTCTTCTTGCATTTCGGTTATTCCAAAAGAAGACAGTTTTTTCTTTGTTATCTCCGACAATATTTTTTCTATATTCTAAAACGTCTTTGGAATTTTTATTGTTTTTGAATATATCAGTATTTACAGTATGGGGTATTCTCATACAATCAACAGAGGGAGATACATTCCTTACAATATCATCTGTAACTTTACTGATTGTACATACTAGGTCGTTTGAATCATAGAATGATTTATTAAAATTGGGGTAAGGATAATTATCCCAGACATGGTAATATACCATGGGGACATTGACTCTAATCTCGTTCTCCATCTCCCATAGCCATATATAAAATCTAGGATCTGTCATAAACCATAAAATGTCTGGCTTGTAATCTTTCAGAGTTTGCCTTATTATATCTTTATTCCCGTAACCGTCTACTGGCTTGATTACCCAGTCTTCCAAATAACCCTCCACCATGAATGGTTCATAATTTTCATGCTTTATAGCTCCGGCTAAACACAAAAATTTATACTTTTTGGTAGACAATAAAGCCTCTATCATATATTTTGTTTGTGTTCCAACACCAGAAGGCACCAAGGGTGAATCTGATATTACTAATATTTTCTTCTTTTTCATGTGCAGTGCTCTGTTTTGTAAAATTTACAATACTTACAATTAAGTTTATTTTTAATTGCAGTTTCTCTTTCTATATTTATAACAGCATTTTCTAAAACTTTTAATGCATTTGATGTTTTTTTGGGGCCCGAAGTTGTTCTCACAACTTCTACCACATTTTTTTTTGCTGTTCTTTTGAGTAATACAAAGTAGGTCTCAATATTCTTGGGCGTGATATTGTGTTTTTTAGCGAAAAAATTCTTGTAATATGTTAATTGATAATTAATGATCGGGTCGCTTTTTTTATCTCTCGACCATCCCCAAGAACATGTTTTCCAATCTACTATATGATATTTGTCATCCGGCGTTTTTAAAACTAAATCTATAAATCCTTTAAATTTTTTATCATATGAATCAAATTCAGTTATTTCTTCCAACAACGGCTCTTCAATTGCATGTATTTTAAAATCTCCAAAATGTTCTCTCATCTTAGGTAACACATGATCACAAATTGGTTTAGCTTGCTCTACCATCTCTAATACAAGTTTTTTATTAGTTTTGTGACCGTTTAAAGCAAGAGATTTTATTTCTTCTATAAATTTTTTTTTGAAAATGCTGTATATATTTCCAGTGGATAAAGACTCGCAAGCTTCGTGAATTGCTGTTCCAAATATAGAATATTCATTACTAGAATAATAAGGTAGCTTATCGACATAAATCAATTTATGTCGATATGAACACTCCTTCCAATTCTTTAGTTCTGAAAAACTAATCCTCTTTATTTGCTTTTCTTGTTCTTCTAGTTCTTGTCTGTTTTGGCTTTGTTGTTTTTGTTGTTTTTTTAATTTCATAGACCCAAGTTCCGGTAGTGGTATAGTTAGAATCACCAACTATATTAGATACAATCTTATCAGGTTTTGAAACTAAAGTCAAGTTATTTTTATATTCTTCTGGAATGAGTAATAGAGGATCCAGGCACCATCTTAATCGTTCTTCCGTTGCATATTCTCTCTTTTTGCAAGATATCCTCACTGTTATCTTGTCCTCTTGTATATCTATTTCTTCTTTAAACACTGCTTTCCTCCTGGTTTTTTAATGTGTGTTTTTCTTTTAAAGACAATATTCTCTTTAAAATTTTAAATAATAATGGTGAAACCTTTTTTAATCGGCCGATGTCTTCTTTCATAAAAAATGCTTCAAAACCATTTGCAAAATATTCTCTAATTGAAGTTGCGCCGTATGGAGAATAAAATAAATCAGAGGTGATCATCCTTAGAGAATCGTAACCCACATAGTCATACAAAAACTTATCGAAAGTTTCGTCAAAATTTAAATTAGTGAAGTGCTTTTTATCTAAATCTAAATCCCTATTCCTACTCAACCTATTATATAATTCAACTCTTTTAGAATAAAATTCTTTTCTTAAAAGTTTGTCTCCATAAATTTCATTATGAAATATTTCTTCGACAGAATGCGCAAATTCATGAATCACATCATCCACTATATCTTCTTCGTTTTTATGTGTGTTCGAAAGAAAAATGTTTCCATTTTCATACATAGCCTCATAATCTCTCTCTTTCAGTCTATCAAAATCTCCAATAAAAATATTTTTTACATTCCTTCTTAAATGTTTGGGTAATAGCAGTAGGGCTCTTCTTATTGCATTTTTTATTGAAATGTTGTTTATTGGTTGATCTCGGACGCTTACTGCAATTCCAAAAATTGAAAAATGATCTTTTGTTTTTTGAAAGTGTTCTTCTCTGTATTTCATAATTTTAAAGCTGCCATTGATGCAACCTTAGATCTTTCTCCTTTTAAGAGAGTTATATGGCCGGTAATTGATTCTTCTTTTAATCTCTCTACCACGTAGGAAAGGCCGTTGTTGGTAGCATCTATATAGACATTATCTATTTGGTCTATATCTCCTGTTAATATTATCTTAGTGCCCTCACCCACTCTTGTTAGTACTGTTTTTATTTCATGTTGTGTCATATTCTGAACCTCATCGATAATGATAAATGCATTTGATATCGATCTACCTCTGATAAAAGTCATAGCTTCTATTTCTATTTGTCCCTGGTCTATATACATTTCCAAAGTAGCGCGGTCGTCGCCCATCAAATATTGCAAATTATCTTGTATTGGGGCTAGCCATGGCAACATCTTCTCTTGCATTGTGCCCGGTAAAAAACCTATATCTTTACCTACTGGTTCGACTGGTTTTGTTACTACTATTTTTCTATAGCTTGATTCCGAAGAGAATGTTTGTTCGAGGCCCGATGCTAGGGCCAACAGAGTCTTTCCAGAGCCGGCTTTACCCACCAGGGTTACTACCGGTACCATAGGGTCCATAAGAAGCTCTAGAGCGAACTGTTGCTCCTTATTGCGCGGCGCAGTATTCCAGACCTTCTTCGTTGCGCTGATAATTTTTTTCAGTGGAACATTGTAATTTACAAATCTAGCTAGGGCGGTCTTTTTTTCGTTACTGTTTGATATTAACATAATAAATTGATTTGGAGATAATTGATAGGTGTTTTGGTCTATCCATATATCCTCGCCTTTATAAAACTTATCTATGTCTTGTTCATCTACTAATATTTCAGCGCGGCCGGTAAAGAGACCTTCTGAATTTTCTACTACCTGCTCTGCCTGATAATCTTCTGTTAAGAGGCCTAAGGCGTCACATTTTACTCTCATATTTATGTCACGAGAGACAACAACTACTTTTCTGCTTTTTGGCGCTATGTCCTGTTCAGATAAGGCAGTAGCAATAATCTGGTTGTCGGAGTCCTCCGTGTCCAAATCATCCGGGAGGCATAGTGGATTATAAGAGCTAACCCTAACTATGCCTAAACCCTTTTCTATCCTGACCCCTTTCGATAAACTTCCTTTATCTCTAAGATTATCTAACTTTCTTATTGTTGAGCGCGCTTGTGATCCTACTGAATCTTGTCTTTTCTTATGTTTATCTATTTCTTCCAACACCTTCAGGGGTATAACAATATCATTATTAGTAAATGAATTTATACAATTAGAGTCTGTTAAATAGACACTCGTATCTAAGACATATGTTTTCTTAGCCAAAATATTTCCTTTTTTATAATTATATCTAAATTAATTAGAAATTTTAGTCTTTTTTATTGCTTTGGTCGGAATCTTATTGAAAAATACTGGCCTATTTGCACTAAGTGTCTGTTTTATTTGCACTCTATTTAAATTTTGAAAGTATTTATTTTTTTCGTTTTCTACTTCACAAGCAGGTGAATAAGATAAAAATATACTAAAAAACACTTGTAACATTATTTTCTCCTGTAAATAAATATATTTTACAGTATATTTATAATAGAATGACAATAAAAGCCAACATTTTATTAGGATTTTTAATTTTATTATTATCTGGGTGCTCTGTTAGTACTTCTTATGGGCATATAAGGAACCCCCCTACTAAAAGTTTTGTAAAAATACTGCACACCATAGAAGTTAAATCTTGTTCTGACCCGAAAGATAAAAATTGTCCTCTTGGTGTGCATGCCAGATCTGGGAGTGGTATGGCTATAAAACTAATTAATGGACATATGACAGTTTTAACTGCTGGTCATGTTTGTGATGCTGGGCCCACGAAAGCTTTGAAAGAATACAATCAAACAGTGATGGTTGTTGATCACAACTCCGATATACATCAAGCTTGGCCAATCCTAATATCTCAAAACAATAGCAAGGGCGCCCCAGATGCATGCATTCTTTATGTTCCAACCTTGAATGTTAAACAAGTAATCTTTAGCCGAAAGAAACCCAATATAGGTGAAGAGCTTTATTATATTGGCGCGCCATTGGGCATTTACCATCCGCCAAACGCTTTGATATTCAAAGGAATTTATAGTGGAAAAGCAAATGCTTCTACTGCATTAATTACTGCTCCAGCTATTGGAGGATCTAGCGGCTCTGCAGTAATTAATATGAAAAACGAAATTGTTGGCCTGATTTGGGGTTCAAATCTTAGGTTTCCGCATGCTAGTGTGATGACTAATCATAGGGCTTTTATATTGTTTTTAGATGCAGCCAAGAAGAAGTTACTAAAAGATTTGAAAAAATAATATTAATTATATTCGATGTATATCTTGTATCTCATAGAAATACTGTCGAGGGCCCCACCGGGTGGGGGTGATGATGGACTAAAAAGCACATTTTTAACTCTCTTGTCTTTCGCTAATTTACTTAAAAATTCTAATGATATTATTTTTAAAGTAAATCTATATGTATTTGGTCGGTTCAATCCATTAAAAAGTTTATGATTTTTAAAATCAACAACATCTTTATAATCCTTTAAATATCCTTCGATTAAATTAAAAGAGTCTTTTCGTGTCCTAATTTTATCCTCTTCTTTGAGGTTTGTAGATAATCCAATACTTTCTAAAAAACTCATCTATATAATCTCATCAACTAATCCATATTGCAGGCACTTTTCAGCTTCCCACCAAAGATCATGTTTCAAAAGTTTATCCATTTCTCTTTTTGGTATCTTTGTGTGTTCACTATAAATGGATTTTATTTTTTGCATCAACATTTTAGAATTTTCAAAGTCATCTTCCATTTCTTGAAACTTGCCCCACATAGCCCCAGATAGCTGGTGGACGAGCATGCACGAGTTTCTATGTATTTGTCGATGGGCGCCGACGCAAGACATAAGTGTGGCCGCAGAAGCGGCACATCCATCAATTATTGTGTGCACTGGTATTTTTGAATTTCTTATATAGTCTAAAGCTGCTAAACCTGCAAATACGGATCCTCCATAACTATTGATATGCAATTTAATTGGTGGGGGCTCATATTCTAAGGGGCCTGTTTTAGACAACATGCTTATATTTAAATTAAATAAATATTTATTTAATTTTAAGATCTTAGGTCGGGTCACTCCAGAATAAAAATATATTCTGTTGTGACTTGTATCAACCACATTGAAATCGGTAGAGGCATGACCTCTAGACTCTGTACTAAAATCGTGAATTGTAATTGGATTCTCTATTTGAGAATCTTCTATTGAGCCCCAAAATTGATCTTTCATTTTTTAAGAATCTCCAATATTAAAGATCTTAACTCCTTAAGATCTTTTGTCGCTTCCATACAAGTCTTTCTAGCTCTTCTTCCTGCTGATGCGTTGCCACTTTGGCATTTGATAACATCATCTTCTGCTGCGCACAAATTTTGTACTATTTGTTTTAATTTTTCCTCTAACATATTTTCTCCTTTTAAAGCAAAATTTGGTGGGCCCACCTGGACTTGAACCAGGAACCACCGGTTTATGAGACCGACGCTCTAACCAATTGAGCTATGAGCCCGTTAATATTTATTTTATAACATATTTCATAAGTAAGTTTCAACTATTTTTTTTCTAATAGTAGTTCTAATGCCTGGATTGATTTTCAAAATCCCGGGCATGAGATTGTGCCTAACATGGTTTCTAATGTATTCTGTTTTTAAATTAGTGGGATCCTCTACCCATTTGACACTCTTCCTTTCTGCATATTTTTTAATTGTATTTCTAGATGTCATTAAAAAAGGACGATAAATGTTCTCACCTCTTCTGTATGGTATGAGTTTAGAGTTTCCGTGCATGGAGGACATTACCCAAGTTTCCACAACATCATCAAGGTGATGACACGTTATTAGGAAGTTTGTTTTTATTCTTCCAAAGAAAGAATATCTTTCATTCCGCCAGAATTCCTCCATAGACCTCTTACCTTTAATTCCTTTAATTTTGCCAATAAATAGATCTAAGTTATTATTATTAGCATAATCCTCAACAAACTGTTGGGATTTGTGGGAGTGAATAGTGTCATGATTAAAGTATGCTAATCTCACTTTTCTTCTACCCTGCAGCAGAAAATGAGCAATCACCATACTATCAACACCGCCCGAGCAAGCTATCATCACGTTATGAGGAATTTTTCCTATAATTCTAATCATACTTATATATTACCAAAAAATTTAGATTTGTCAAGTTTATTTATATAAAGACATATATCTTTCGCCGCGGTCGCATAATATAGTAACAACTATACCACTTGGATTCATTTGCTCACAATATCTTTCTGATGCCAACAAATTTGCGCCCGATGAGATTCCGACCAAGATACCTGTGTTTTTTGTGAACTCTTGGGCTCTGGAGATTGCTTCGTCTGTTTTTATTTCTATAATTCTATCTGCCTTATTTGGATTAAAAAGAAAGTCTGCTCCGTCGCCGATGCCTTGTATACCATGATTTTTCTCATGGGGTCGCACTAGACACATCTTGGTCCTAAGATTGTTGCTCTCCTTATATCTCCTTATTCCCTCCATTGTGCCGCCGGTGCCGGCGCCGTGCACAAATGCTGACCATTGGTGTTTTGTATCTATAACCTGTTTGTGAATTTCTGGTGCTATATTTGCCTGATGGCATATTATATTGTAATTGTTTGTAAATTGCTTTGGAGACCAAGCGTTTTCATTTGCTAGTAAGTATTGATCACGCATTGCGATCGCGCCTTGGAAATCATTATCTGGAGCTTCAATGATCTTTGCTCCGTAAGCCAACATCATATCCCTTCTTTCTTGGGACATATTTTTTGGCATAAATATTAAACACTCGAGACCCAGTGCTGCGGAAATGGACGCGAGTGCAATCCCAGTATTACCAGAAGTTGCCTCGCAAAGAACAGTATCTTTTCGGATTCTTCCGAACATTTTCTCTCTCTCCACAATATAAAATATTACTCGATCTTTTATAGAACCAGTTGGATTGTAGGTCTCCAGCTTAGCGTATATATGTGATGTGATTTTTATAAGAGGTGTGTTTCCTATAAGTTGTTTTATTGTATTTAAATTATTTATCATCTCTTATTGTCATTAAATTGCGGTCTGTTGCTTTTTGAATTGTCCACATTTTATTTGGAGCATGCACAAAATCTAGGCCTGGTACTATATAATTTCCGTATTCCTCTAATACGTCTTTTATTGTATTTCCTTGTAAACCCCAATTGTTATTTAGCCAAGGGATTAGTATATCATAATATTGTCTTGATTTTGACAACATAGATATTTTTTTTGTTTGGTTTTTTATTGATTTTTGTCTAACCATGGAAATTTCGCTTGGAGATTCTATAACCCAAACTAAAGGAAAATTCCTAATTCCTTCATCATTTACATCTTGTTCTACCAATCCATCCTCAAGGCCTTGGTGAATGACATCTATATCTAAGCGAGAGAAAATATTATTTTTTCTATCTTTTCGAAATGTATTAGAAATTTCTTTTGCTTTTTTTATTGCTTTAGATTCCCATTCTGAATCTTCTTCTCTTTTACTTTTCAAATATTGCGCTATATCTGGGTCTGTAGGAGTGGTTTTTTTTAAAATCTCTTTTTCTATACTTGATAATTGATTGTATTTTTGCTTTCCTGATTGTGGTGTATAATTTTTTTTAACCTTAAGATGATTTGGCCAATAATTTTGTTCTTCTATAAAATTATTCCATCTTTCAAAGATTAATTTTATATTGTTTTTCTTGTCCATGTATTAATTAGATGAATTTAGATGAATTGTTGGCTAAATTTGCCTATTTTTTAATATTACCAGGATTCGCAGGGTCATCAGATAATTCTATAGGATCCGGCATAGAACTATCTAAAGATATCTTATTCATGGTCATCCATTGTTTTAGCTTTTCTTGGTCCCCTGACATATTAAGGAAAATATTATTCTTTAATATTACCCCTTTAGGATTTTCAGGAGTCAAAAGAAGCAATATCGGTATAGATTTTATAGGGCCCTGTAACTTTTCAATCATTTTAATATATTTTCTGTTCTGGTTTATTTGTGATTGAGAATCCAGATCTACATAAATCCATTGTTTTGCTGAGACTCCTGCAAGAGTAAACATTTTTTTTATTTCTTTGCAGGGCGGGCACCAAGAGGTACTAAGTTGTACTAAAATTGCCTGTTTGGATTCACTTTCCGTCAACTGTCGGCGCGTGAAAATTCGGGATATTGATGTATCTATTTCTTCCCTTATTATCGATTTTAACTTTTCTTTTGTTATTTTCATAATATTTATATTTCCCTTATTAAGTATTACTTGTTCTTTTAGATTTATTGTTTGTTTCTTGGTTTCAGGGGGCCCAAAAGTTATGCATGGGTCTTGTCCGCAGCCGCAATTATTATTCTTCGCTATTTTTATTTTGATCATTTCTTCTTCTGGTTCTGTGTTTATTTCATCATCAGAACTAGGATCACACATCTTGTGAGTCTTGAACTCTGATTCTTTTATTAAGATTTTTATACTCATATTTTAAATAGTATCTTTCTACTTAAAATGATAAATCTTAATTTTGTATAATAAATCTATTTGCTGTTTTTTTGGTAGGAACTGACAGTTACCGGAAAAAGTTCGTTTGCAATCGACAAACATGCCCGGGCAACTTGTTGTATTTCCCACTGGGCTCCTGAGTGGATTCTGAGGTTAATAAACTTTAATAAATTACCTAGGTTACAAGTGCCATAATATTCGGTATATAAATTTTGTGGCAAAACGCCTCTTGCCTGCTCTCTGCAGACGCCAGACTTTATCAAAGAATTGTATAGGTATAAACTAGATCGATTATGAGCAACAACAGCGTCAGATGCTGACAAAGTGGTTGAATCTAATTCGGGATTCACCAATTCATCATTACTAGCTTGCCTATTAGATTTATGTTGTGTTCTGAATACATCTGGAGAATAAAATTTCATATCTACATCTGTATATCTTCTACTTATCTCATTGTATGACCAAGTTCTGTGTCTATGATGTTGAGATCTTATGAATAGGGGAACTGTAAACTTGAATGTAATTACATTATGTTCTAATGTTGAGGTATGTTTATGTTTGATGAGGTAATTTATGAGTTTTTTATCTCTGTCATCTAAATTGTCCTTGTTAATACCGAATGAAACGCGAGCGGAATTAACGACAGTTAGATCGCTACCCATGTGGTCAACATATTCAACTGCTCCAATATTATCATGAAATATTTCTATTCTTTTGTTCATGGACTTATTATATCAAAAAGTAAATAATATTTCAAACTAAATTGAAAAACTTTCTCCGCAGCCGCACGTCCTTTTTGCATTTGGGTTTACGAATTTGAAGCCAGATTGGTTTAATTCATCGATGAAGTCTATCTGTGTGCCCATTAGATATAAATAACTCTTTGGGTCTACATAGATTTTCACTCCATGGCTCTCCAAGACTTTGTCTTTTTCTTTTTCAGTATCGAATTTCAACTGGTAAGTAAAACCGGAGCAACCTCCTCCTTGAACGGCAGCCCTTATTCCAGTTTCTTTTTTTTCTGCTAGGAGTGTTTTAATTTTGTTTGCAGCAAATTCAGTTAACGTAACCATATTAGAAAGGCTGCAATTCAAAAACAACTGTTATATTTACTCTGCCATGATTGTTTGTCGGATTAACAGATATCCCAATTACGTCATTAGCACTGAATGTGGCAGAATTTGAAAATGTTGCCTTAACCACTGTATTAGCTGTAGACAGATCTATAGTCTGAGTCTCTGTTGCTGTTGAATTTAACTGTTCTGTGCCGTCAGAGGACTTGTGAAAACCAACCTCCGTGCTTCCCGGTGTTGAGTCAGACCTAATCAATACATATTTTAATGTTCCATTTGAGGGCACAATAAATTTATTATTAACGCCTGGTGATGAGGTTGATCCAGTATCAACGGGTCTGATAAATACTTTATCACTGCTGCTGTTTGCAGTGTATTTTGCATTAAAAAAATGTTTCAGCACCAATGTGCTTTCATCTATATCATCGCCGGT
>Ga0209404_10000079_pt1 | contig 87568 bp, 145 predicted proteins | sample TroAtlMetagenome_2_FD_187447 | JGI IMG/M metagenome (GOLD analysis project Ga0209404, IMG submission 187447) | Marine eukaryotic phytoplankton communities from Atlantic Ocean - Tropical Atlantic ANT8 Metagenome (SPAdes) (version 2) | ecosystem: Environmental > Aquatic > Marine > Oceanic...
CATTGAGTGGATTAATTCCATATTCAGTTTCCGATACCAAATAAGCTATTAATATTAAAAAACTATAAATGATTCCAGTTAAGATCATGCCGCCTCCTCGTAATGAGCAGTAACACCAAATGGTGCTTTAATACTCTTATCACCGTGAATAATAAAAACTGTATCACAGTAGTTTTCATCACCCCATGAACCCCAAGGGTAACCATCTGTAAACATAATAAACTTCTTAGGTTCAATTTCATTTTCTTTCATGAACTCCCAATTAACATCAAAGTCGGTTCCCCCGCCTCCCATAGGTTCGTAGTCCATTAACTCATCAATGTTTGTAGGATCAAATACTTTGTAACCATATACGGCTGTATCAAAAGTCCAAATTTGAATCCTGTAATCTTCGTACATATCAGTAATACCTTTAACTTCACTAAAGAAGTCTTTAATCATTTTATTGCTGATTGAACCTGACATATCAACACAAAGACTAATATCAATTTTTTCATCAAAATCCATACCTGGAAGAACGGCGTCCATGTGCCAACTTCTACGATTTGGTTTCATAAAAGTAAAATCATTTTTAATTGTTGACTGAATTTGTTGTTGAAGTAACTCTCTCCAATCCATCTTAGGTTGAGTCCATTGCTCAATTAAACGTTTAATACCAGCTGGCATATTTCCAGCTTGAGCACCACCCGCCGCCTGAGCGGCATTTAAGACAGCTTCTTTCATTTCGTCTTTAAGAGCTCTACGTTCTTTTTCAGTCATTTTAGGTTTGCTCTTACTAACAGGATTACCATTTTCGTCTAGTTCCTGTTCTCCGTTAGCATCACCTTGACCTGAACCATCTTCATCTAAATGTTCGTCTAAAATTTTGTCCATCAAGTCGTCCATATCAACATATTTCTTTTCGACTTGCTCATAAAGGTCATCATATACTTTTTCAAATGACCAACCATAATATTTTGTTTCGTGTAAAATAGGAACAACCTGAATAGGAGTACCAACTTTATTTTGTACTAAATCTCCGTTAACACAATAGTCGGCGGCAATATTAGCCAACATAGCATTTCTACCATCATTACGACCTAAGTGATCATAAACAACGTGAAGTAATTCATGACCAAACAAGAACAATAGTTCTCCGTCTGATAGTCTTTCAATAAATTTTGTATTGTAAAAGAAGTTCTTACCGTTAGTGGCCGCGGTTGGACACCAAGCATCAGCATTAACAAGCTGAAGCCTTAAAGCAAGATTTCCGTAAAAAGGATGTAAAATAAGAAGTCCAATTCTAGCTTGAATTAGCCTTTCTCGACATTGTAGATCTAAAGCAGAATCAGTCTTAAATCCAACTTCACAACCTGCTTGGATTTTTTTATCTGCTGTATTTGTCTGTGCCATTTTTTGCTCCTTTTCTTAATTACTATACTATTATAATAACATCTTTAGCCAAAAAGTCAACCACTTTTTTTATCCAGTATTACTGCCACTAAATGTACCCTAGATTTGGTATCTCCGTTTAGGGCGGTATGGTTTTTGGTAGTATCTGTTAACCACCAAGTATGTTTTGGCAAGTGTTTAACTTCATCTTCAATTACCATAAGATTACCTATATCAGTAATCATTGGATAATGTATTCTAGGACTAGTATCACAATGCCAAGTAAGACATTTTTTGCTCTCTAAAGTCATTACCCTAACACGACCTAATACAAACTTATCATTTAAAACATTATAAGCTTCTTCAAATACAGTACCTTTAAATTGAGTACAAACTTCTGTAAATTCTTCTTCTTTTAAACCTTCAGCTCTCCATGGTACAATAGTTTCTTTAGTACCATTGTCGTAGGTAATAGTTTTCTTATTAGCCCAATCTTTCCATAACCCACCATAACCGTAAAAAGGATCATCTTCATGACCCTTTACAGTATTAATACAAACCTGACCTCCGGGAGTGTCCTCTCTCCCAAAAGTCAAGTCTGTGGTATTCGACCAAGCATCAGCTAGGTCAAATTTCGGAAAATGTAATTGCTTAAAGTGGCTCATAAAAATATTTACCCCTGGTTAGTAGGACCTAAGTCCTACGAATCCAATGAACGAGCTTTTCTAATGTACTTGCCAAATCTCTCATGGAACTCATTAAAGCTCTTTAATTCTTTTGGCTTAACCGCTATACCATATCTTACTATGGCAGTCTGAGCTCCCATAACTGTAAGTTCAGCATCGAAGTTATCCATCATAAACCTTAGGAAGTTTTCAACGTACTTCTGTGAACCAGCTTTATTCTTTTCAGCTTTTTCACGTAGCTCATAACACATTGACATAGTAAGTGAGTACCTACCACTCATTTCAACTTGAGCATCTAACGTTTTAATCTTACCTTCTAAGATCTCTGTTGGATTAGGAAGTTTATTTCTAGCCTTCCTAGTTGCCATAAACTTAACGGCAATACCTTCACCAACGGCTCCTGATACTAAATCAGTAAATGTTTCATCGTCTAAATCATCATCTGAGATTAGCTCTGAAACAAATGTCCACGAACGTGGAGTAGCAAATGAACGACTTGAACCTTTTGGATCAAAGTCATATAAATCTTGTTTATGAACTGTAATGTGTCCAATAACATCTGAATGGATATTATTGTTAACAGCCCAATCTAACCAGCTTTCGTAATCAACTCTCATTTCCAAATGTAGGAATCTGTTAGCCAATGGTGCCGGCATTCTGTAAGTAACACCCTTATCAGTTTCACGGTTACCAGCCGCGATAATAACAACGTTTTCAGGTAATGTATAATTACCTACCTTACGGTTAAGAACTAATTGGTAGGCCGCCGCCTGTGTACTTGGAGGAGCCGAGTTAAGCTCATCTAAAAATACGACAATAGTGTCATATTGTTTAGCAAGTTCTTCAGTTGGCAAATCAACTGGTGGTGCCCAGTCCATTGTACCTGTTTCTTTATTATAATAAGGAATACCCTTAATATCTGTAGGCTCCATAAGTGCCATACGTAGATCGATTAACAAGGCATTACCAATATCACCTGAATCAGTGATCCCTTGTGCTAATTCTGATTTACCAATACCGGGAGGACCCCAAAGGAAGATAGGACGTTTTTTAGCAAACGCCTTAACAATGCTCCTACGAGCTCCTTCTGAAGTTACTGTACGGTGTTCTGTAATTGTTGAGGACATATTTTTCTCCGTTTCGTTGTTTAAATTATTACTCATCTTTTTCTAACTATACATATAGTATAGCATCATAAGGCCAAAAGTCAACCAAAAAGACGTCTTTTTTTCATCTTTTTTTGCTTTATTTTATGCCATGTTTCTTAGAGATCTCGTCATATTGCTTATCATAGTACTCAGATTTCGCTTGAAAATAGCTCATATCTACTATCCAAAATAGCAAATATGCTACCAAACCAGCCATAATTCCATAGGCACCATTGGAAAAGAAGTATTCTCCTCCTGTGTATAATATCATTATTCCGGCCATACTTGCTAGTACAATGCCAATATTAATAGCAAATCTCTTAATAAAAAGTGTATTCATGTGTTTTCTCCTGTGTTATGACACTAGATGTAGTGTCTTATTATGTGTACAGTATACTATATCTAGTGGTGTTTGTCAACCGAATTAATACCAAGCGTCGGTATTAGCCATATATAATTTGAGGTCACCATTATATAAGGAAATCATATTAGCTTCTTGTTCACCAAATACGATTATTGATTGTTTTCTAGGTGGAAAGTAGTATGGGCAAGTTATATGATGATCTAGTTGTAATAACAATCTAGGATTATGTTTTATTGCCTTAACTGATTCTTGTATGGATATTGTGTATCGTTTAACGAACAGTTGCTGAGTAAATGCTTTAAATCCTTCTTCTGTTAATCGTAAACCTGAATGTGCTCTAGTGTTACGCCACCAAGTGGAAATCGCTTCTTCTTCAGTTGTATTGTCAAGATGCTTTACGAGAGAATTTGTAATCTCAATTTTATTAGAGGGGAACGTTTTCGCCACGGTCTAGTTTAACTACAGTAAATCTATCAGTAGCATATTTAGAATTTAATTTCTTTGCTAGGTTGATAGCATGGCCTGGATTGGAAAATGATACTTTCTTATACTTAGGTCCTGGATAACTTACTAGCATATTAAATGTTTTCAAGTTGATCGGACGATCCTCATAGTACACGGCCCATATGCCTTCACTGGCCAAGACTTGATCTGTCTGGTAACTTTTGTTATCTGTCTTTTCCAACAGTATTACTGGTTTAGGTCTACTCACTTCGATACTCCTGTTCTATGAGTATTTATCTTCTTTCTATGAGTAGTTAATGGTTTTTATATGATGCTTTAACTGGACCAGTTTTCGCCATCCATTTCAACTTCAACAGTTTGTTGCTCTATAATTTTACGTTGAGCTTGTATCAGTTGTTCTTGTACGTCTATTAATTTGTTCTGGAGTTGTGTTATACTATGAACAACATTCGACGCTACAGAGGTCTCTAAGGTCGTCGTAGAAGCATTTTTCTGTTGGTTTGCTTGTACTAATGCTCTAAAGTTTTCTATGTGTATACTCATTTAACTCTGCTTTGTTTAAGTGCCATTGCCATATCAGCCTTTGTTTTAAATGGCCCTCTATATGGATAACGTTCTAGTGTTACTAGTTTAGGACAAAAACTTCTAGTCCAACCGTTGCTTGGATATTCTACAATATAATATCCTGCTGAATGAACACTATTTGATTTATTGTTTTTAGTATACAAAGGTAGCTTTCTTTGTACTTCATACATTTCGTTAGTTGGCTCGTTAGCACACGGATATCCAAATAACATATATTGATTACCATCTTTGGTAATATTTTGAGCTACATCAACTTCTACTGGATCTTTAAAACAATCTTCGCCCCACTTGGTAATAATTTCATTCATTGTATATTTTACAGGGCGTTCAGAATGTCTACTAAAAATTTGATAGTTCTTTTGGTCCATTTTATTTACAGTACCTACTTTGGTTCCGTCTTCTTCCATAATCCAAAAGTTATTTTTAATTATTGTTTTGAGTTTAACTGTCATATTTACTCCTTATATCCTGACTGTAAGAAGTGAGCATAACTTTCTATATGTTCACTAATCTTTTGTAAGTCGTATTTGCCACAAAATTTTAAGAACTGGGCACCTACCATGGGATTGTTTTTACTGTTAATTGATTTAATAGTTTCGTCGATAAAATCTTTAATCTCATCTGGTTGAGCTGTAAGATCTATTAATGTAACATTACGTTGATAATCATCTAATACTCTGTGTTCTACTTCATTGTGATCAACCCAACGTTGTAGCATCATATTATTCCAATTGAAACCTTTACGATCTTTATCTTCAAAAGCTTCTAGTAATCCTACTTTGTTTTTTGTACCTTTTTTACGAACACCAGGGAAAGCACTAAAGACATTATCACTAGTATCGCCTCTCATACATTTCTCAAATAGTAACCATTTAGGGTCAGGTATTGCTTTAGGTTCTTTTGTTTTCTTATCTATTACAGCCTTACCTTTGTCGTCGAATATACCTTCAATAGTATGTAATTCATTTGTAATACCATTGTACTGATGTACGTTGTTATCTAACAGTTGATGAAAGTCTGTATCACTACTAATAATATAATGTTCATCATCTGGGTGTTGGTGTATAAACCTAGCAATTAAATCATCTGCTTCTGCTATTTCATTACGAATAACTGTACAATTACTTTTATCTCTTAAGAATGTACACAAATCATCAAATGTTTCCCAAAATACTTTATCTTCTTCTTGTTCTGCTTCTGTTAAAGCCTGACGAGCTACTACACGATTCTTTTTGTAAGGATCATAGAAGTCTTTACGCCAACTACGACCTTCTAAACAAAATACTACATGGTCTGCTTGAAACTTACGATACACCTTATTAACACTATTCATAGTAATATGAATACTAAGGCCTACCTTCTCATCTAAATTAGCACCACGAAAGGCAACGTGCCTAGCACGGAAAAATGTATTGGCTGTGTCTACAATTAAATACTTCATTCTGTTCCTCGTTCAAATATTATATACATTATAGCATCAATTTAGAGTCTGTCAACTTATTTCTCATATATTTGTAAAATTCAAAATGAGCTTCGTGTTGAAAGTACTTTAAAAATCTTGGAGATATATTCATGTTATTAAAAAAGTTTGACATACTAATTCCCCAAAACCAATATGTATTGGGTTGATCAATTTTTACCTTATCGTCCAAATCGCCCAAACCAACATTTTCGGGTATGTTACCTTGTCCAGGCATATCATCTGACCAGTAAAAGAAAAACTTATGTTCTGATCCTTTAATAGCTTTCATAGTTTCTTTAAGTTCATCTTGATACCATTCGTGCCTTTCAGCAGTTTCTTTCATAGAATCAATTCTCTTACATTCTTTTAAGTAATCTTTTTCTTTTAGTTCTAACCATTTATTAATAATGTCAGTATAGATAGCATTATCAGGATGAAAGGAATTTAAAGGATTGTCAGTATCGTTTAAATTTAGTCCTTCTTCGTTTAAGAAGCCTCTAAAATGTTGATCAACGTAAGATGTAAATGTAGTGTCGCCTTTTTTAACGCCATTTGTTTTTAGTACATTAAAGATTAGTTCTCTACCTCTTTTGTAGTCGAAATCAGTACCGTCCATTCTACACTCTATGCCCCACTCGTCATAATACTTACTCCAGTGGCTGTCTTTAGCACTACCCCAGTCTCCATATATAGAAAACAGTCTAGGGCTTACACCCGATAATGCTATAAAAACATAACATTCATCAAAGTTGTATGTGTTTAAATTTTCTCTAACTTCTTGTAAGATTCTGTCTGTAGTTGCTTCGTGTCTACAGAAGTTTTTAGTTCTAGCTGAATAAAGCTCAGCTAATCTATTTATCCACGAGTATTGAGCGTCTGTGGGGTGTACATAACGTTCCATACCAACCCAAGCACCATCTTCATCAGCAGTTCTGTAATTAGTAACAGTACCTACACCACCAGGTTGTCCATTTCCAAAATTAAGAAAAAACATTAACTAACCTCAGTCTTGCCATCGTCACGTTTAACCTTGTTAACAGTTGTTCTATTATCAGGATCAGCGTCATAGTTTTCCCAAGTTTCTAAAGCTACATTCTTACATACTTTTTGAAACCAGTTGTCTACAACATCTTCATCTGTTTTTCCTTGATAACCTTCGCCTCTTAATTGGTTTATAAAATAAATGTTCCAATCTAATTCGAAAGCACCTTGGCTTGGATTATTTTTATCTAAATCAAATCCAATAACGTTAACATAGGGTAACTCTTTTTCAGTAGCAAGATCTTTATCAGACTTATGTTCTTTTTTAGTCTTTGCTTTACTCTCTTTACTAAAAAGTTTTTTAAATGGGTTTTCCATAACTTCTCCTATATTCCTCTATCTCTTAATCGTTTAACAAATTCAGGATCGCCATCTTCTTCGTGTTTACCTTTCAGTTTGTAAGGTAAAGGTTCGTGTTCCATTGGCTCATCCTCTTCGACATTTGTTTTACTCCTATCTCTTATCATCTCATAACAAGATTTAAGTATAAGAAATGTAAACACACATACACATAAAACAAATAAAATAATTGTATGTAATACTTTGATTAGTAGTTCGGCTGTATTTTTTAAAAAGGATTGTTGAGTAAATTTTAAAGCGATCTCCTCTGCCGAAAACCAAATAGTTTTTAAGTCCATAATTTAAGTTCCTATAGCATTACCAAATAGATAAACGTGTACTCTAGCCGCCACATTATATCCTCGTTTAAATGCTCGTTCCGCCACTTTGCCAGCACCAGCAGTTTGTTCTTCTTCCCTTGCTCCTGTAGGCATAACCCATACAGGCCAATCAACACCAGCATCTCTAAATTTAGCTATTGCTGATTCCATTTCGTCCCATTCGCGATCCATATCGCCAACAACAAATTTTAGTTGTCCTTTAGCAGATGCTTTTCTATATTCACCTACTATTTCAGGTTTAATAGCTTTCTCTGGTTTCTCTCCAGATACTGTAAACAGTTTAGGACTACAAGAAAAGAATACTTCTTCTGGTATACTACTTGCCCAGTCTATAAATTCAGGTCTTAGTTTTTGTGTACCATTAGTTTCAAATGTCATTGAACTTGGTAAGTTACCTTGTCTTTCTAATTCTTTATATATTCCAACACTAGCTGTCTGCCCTGTTACCATTAAAGGTTCGCCACCTGTAAAACATAAGTGTTGCTTCATTTTACTTATTGGATGTAAAAATAATCCATCTGGGTTGCTATCACATTTCATTATATTAACAATTTTATTTGCCATAGCAGTAGGAGTTTCTTGTCCCATAAGGTCTTTAAACTTCTTCGCCCAAGTATAAGAACTATCACAGCCTTTATCCCATACAGGCAAGTCTTCAACTCGCTTTACAGAACTAACATCAAAGTCCTCAAATGGTAGTTCATATGTGTCTGGGTTAGTTGGATCTATTTGTCCAAAGCCATTACATTGTAAGTTACATAGAAAGAATCTAATCCAAGCAGTAGGCACACCTGTATAATGTCCTTCACCTTGAATACTGTGAAATATTTCAGAGTAATAAAACTTCTTTTCTACTGTCTTACTAAAATCATGTTGAGCAAAATTTGCCATTAAACAATCTCTTCTAAAATTCCTAATGCTTCAGCAAGTATAAAGCCAGCACCAGCAAACTTTAACCAATAAGCAATATCAGGCCAAAGGTCTCCATTATGACTACTAAATGCCATACCGGCTAGTATTAGTCCTACACCAGCACCAATTCTAATAGCACTCTTTATTAAACTAACGTAAAAGTGTCCTTTACCTGGGTCTTTACTTGCTGGCATAATTACTTTTTCTGGTATTGGCATTATGTTCTCTCCTCAACAATTTTATCAGCAAGTCCGTAAGCTACGGCCTCTTCTGCTGTCATAAAGTTATCTCTATCCATATCCTTAGATAACGTATCAAAGTCTTTACCTGTGTTAGTAACATACACTTCAGTTAATACTTTCTTCCAACGTAACAATTCGTTTGCTCTAATTTCTACGTCAGTAGCTTGACCACTAAACCCACCTAAAGGTTGATGTATCATGTGCCTAGCATTAGGTAACATAAAACGTTTGCCTTTAGTACCTGAACTTGCTAACAATGAACCCATTGAACAAGCCTGGCCCATTACTACTGTTGATATATCACATTTAACAAAGTTCATAGTATCAAGCATACTCATTCCATCAGTTACACTACCGCCTGGTGAATTAATATAAAGTGTAATATCTTTATCAGGGTCTTGACTCTCTAAAAATAAAAGTTGAGCAGTTATAATGTTAGCCATGTTTTCTTCTACAACACCACTTAACATTATAATTCTATCTTTCATTAAACGTGAATAGATATCATAACTTCTTTCACCTTTACTTGTTTGTTCAATAACTATTGGAATTAATGCCATTAATGTACCTCTCTACTTTCGTTAATATGTTCTGGTAGAATTAAATCTTCTACGACAGCACTATTGGCTCCGTGTTCAAATACTTCTACACTCTTTAGTCTTACACGACCGCCTGTGCCTTCTAATACTTTAGGAGCAACAAATGAAAAAGTATGTTCAGCAAATTTCTCACAACCAGCACCATCCATTTCTCTTAAATCAATTAGTCCTGCTTTGTTTAGTTCTCTAAAAGTTTCAATATAAGGATCGTTAATATCAACAGCCGTTTTATGATCGAATGTATCTTCTATCCATTCTTTGATCCATTTACAGTTGCCAAAATCGTAAACCCAATTACGTTCGTCTAGCTCTTCAGCTTCAAATATAAATTTAAACCCTAATGAGTATCCGTGAATTAAATTACAATGACTGTCAGCACTCCATTGCCTAAAAGCACATGAAAAGCCTCTGTCATTACCATATGTTTTTGTACTTTGATAAGCCATTATTTTTCCTCTCTAATTAAGGAGCAGAATTTTTTAAGACGGATGATCCCATTGTAGACGTCTAGTTTCATGTCATTATTATAACAGATAATATGGGGGGTTGTCAATATATTTATCCTACCCATTTTCCAACTCTTTAATATCTGTGACCTTGTCAAAAGGAACTACTCTTTTAACAAACATTCTTTCTGAATCTTGTACTTGATACATTTCACGTTTAGAATCTTGGGATAGCAAAGTACCCTTTCGTTCCATTTCGACATAGCCAGCGATTGGCAAGTCGGCTAAACTGTACATACCACCAATTCGACCAAATTCATCTATAGGCCATTCTACTTTATATGTACAAGTGTAAGTTTTGTATTCAGTTTTATCCATTGTATTCTCCTACATTTTCCCAAGGATAAACAAGCCAAACATCTTCTTCAGCTTTGTTAACTTCATCACAGTAATAATCAACACCGTCGAAATTACTTGATAAGTTTTCAGTTAGTGTAGCAAAACGAACATTGTCGCCACCGTTAAGACCCCAGTCCTTTGATAACCATTCAAATGTAGCACCAGTGTCATTTATATCATCTACTACTAAAATATTTTTGCCTAGTTTAGCATCTTCGGCCATCCAAGCAATACTGTCCCCAGACTTACCTGTTTCGCCATCACGTAAAGCAACCTTAACAGCCTCACATCTAATACCTGTCATATTACTTAAAATTGTAGCAGGTACATTACCGCCACGTGTAATACCTACAATGTAATCAGGTCTCCATTCACTATTGTAAAGTTGTACAAGTAATTGTGAACACATTTTTTCAACGTCACGCCAAGTATAAATTTTCTTCTTAATCATTTTGTTTTACCTTTAATATTTCATAATTGTCATCACCTGTTTCTTTAACTTTTAGAAAGCCAGCACGTCTTAGGCCGTCTATAGTTTCTGAAATAATAACAAAGTTCTTTCTATAAGCCATTCTATAACCAAATAATGTTCCTATAGTATAAACAGCAAGTAGCCATCCAGTTGTATACCAATCCATTTTTTCTCCTTAATTAAAACTTCCAACCAACGGAAGTAGTTACGTTATAAGTGTCGCCATTTACTGTATTAAATCTACTAACACCACCAATACTAAAGTTAAAGTTTTCTTTTACAAATTTAGCAGTAATACCAATATCAGTTTCTGTTTGAACCTTTTGACTATACGTTGTATCTGTATAGCTTACTGTATCACCATTTCTACTTGTAGGAGCATTAATGTTCATGTCTCCGGAAACAACACTAACAGGCTGTGCTAAGAAGCTTGTAAGTGACCAATTCTCGTCAACATTATGATTAACTTGAGTACTCCAACCGTAACTTAATAAATCATCTGAACTGTTAATTAGCGAATGTCCTACTGTTTCAACTTGAGTATATCCTAAATTTACATTAGCACTTAACCAAGTATTGTTACCTGTCTGCCAAGTATTACCTTTTTGTAAGAAAGCCGTTTGTGTTTCACCAATATCAAACATACCATTAAAGTATTTTCCTAGATACTGTCCTTCTTCTTTAAAATAACCAAATGTAGTACCGTCTAATGTGACAGCAATTTTGTTTGTATCATTTTCAGTTAAATGTAAAGCAAAGTCATTTGTACCAATAGCAGTCATACCAGCATAATTTGTAAAGCTATGGAAAGCAGTATCTATATTAACGTGAGCTTCAGCAATTGGCACTAACCATTCTCTATTAAAACTAGCTTCATCAATTTCTACAATCAACGAACTAACTTCATTTGGTATTGAACTACCACCTGCTATGTATCCTGTTGAACTAATAGTATTACCAGTTGTTCTACCATCTGTTGGAATACCTGTAGCACCTACTGGCTGTGTAGCTTTGTCCATATCTAATCTACCTTGTCCGTCTACACCTACATCATATCCGTCATAACTTTTATCAGCAGTTTGTAAAATTAATTTAACTGTGTTCTCACCTGTCATATGTGGCCACATCTGTCTAACTAAAGCAATACTACCTGTTACAACAGGAGCCGCCATACTAGTACCTGACATATCAATATATCCATTACCAACATTATCTAATGATGTAAACGCCTCTGGTGCTCTAATATAAAAGTCACTTACTGTATAATCATCTTGACAAACATCATTTACTACTTCTCTACAAATATGTCCAGCACCATTTGAATAGCTATTGTTTGTACCACTAGCAGGATCATATGAACCAACTATAATCATTCTTCCGTCTAGCATTAAATCGCCATTGTCATCTGTTACAGTAGCATACCAACCCGGAGTCGCCGCCACACTATAACCTTGGTTACCAGCACTATTAACAAATATAATTTCACTTCCTGACATAAATGTACTCAATGCTTCTATACTGTCTATGCCTCCGTAAAGTATGTTTCCGTCATCATCCATTGCTATCTTTGTATTAACATTGTGGTATGAACCGTTTTGGAATAATGTCTTGTTCCACTTGTATAAGTTTTTATTACCATCAATAAGTGATAATGATTTATAAGTGTCGTTTTGATTATTAACATCACTACCAACAACATAACTGTCGTCGAATGTAACATTATAGTCCCATCTTCCATTTATACTAACGTTAACTACATCAACGTTATTTTCTTTAAAGTAATTCCAATACTCTTCTTTATTGTAATTCAAACCTGTTTCTCTAACAACATACAATTTAGAATCAAATGCTACACCTACTGTACCTTTGCCATCTTTTTTAGCAACAATAGTACCAGCAACGTGTGAACCGTGTCCGTCCCAGTCTGTTGAACCGTTATTGTATACACCGCCTATTTGTCCATCTAATTCATCGTGATGAATATTAACACCTGTATCAATAATACCTACATTAACACCTTTACCAGTCCAACCTCTAGCCCAAGCATCATTAATACCTGCTTCTGCTATATGTTGAAAACTTGTACCTGTACCGTTAGCAAGATTGTCATCTGTGAAAACTGTTAAACTATCTAATGAACAAGCACTATATGAACTACCACAATATGCTCTTGTTTCACTATCTAAAAAGTCATTAGCATTATTTGAATAGCCTATTGTTTTAGTACCTAAGTTTTCATCTGAGTCTGTATAAGCAACACTATTCGAATCAACTGTTGATATTAATACCCTAGCAGTTCTAACAGGCTCACTGTCAGTTACGTCATGTTCTACTACGTTACCTGTTACAGTACTAACCTTTTCAGCAGTACCAGTTATAGTTTTACTTGTTCCGTCGCTATAATTAATTTTTGTATCAGTTCTTTTATAAGTTACTGTATCTTCTCTATATGAACTATAAGTTGTTGTGATTTGGTATGTGTCTGTATATGTTTTAGTAACAGTACCAGTTACTTCAACTACAGTTGAATCATATGTTGATTTAATTCTTGTACCATCTGTAGAAATAATTACCTTTTCTACAACATCATAATTTGGAACTACTATACTTTCTTGACTTGTTTCAGTTACGGCATTACTAGTTGTATTTTGAAGTGTAGAAGTTGTATTAAAGTTTGATTGAACAACATCTGTTTCTACAACGTCACCTGTTACAGTTTTAGTTACTGTTGGCTCACCATATTCAGTTGTAACCTTTCCATCAGTCCAAGTATGTTTTGTATCAGTTCTTTTATAAGTGATTGTATCTATTCTATGAGTATTATAAGTTTCAGTTGCCGTATACTTGTTTGTATATGTTTTAGAACAGTTACATCCTGAAGCAGTTGTTTCGTCAAAGTCTGTTGGCCAATAATCAGAAACTGTACCAGCACTATAAGTTACTGTTTCAGTTTTAATTGTAACAGTTCTAGTTGAACCTGTACTTACTACAATTTTTTTATCTTCTGTATATTCTACTATAACGTGTTCAGGATCACCTGTCTTAACAGGATCACTTCCTTCGTTAACATTATATACTAAATCATCTCTACTTTTTAATTCGTCAGCTTCTACTCTTGCTTTAATACTAGCAAACTCTGATGATGTTTCATCTACATAACCTGTAGTAGCACCGTCAGTCCAAAAGTTTTGATATGGCTCGTAATATCTAGTATACATATTATAACCAAAATCTATAACTTCACTTAATGCCATTGACTTCTGACAAGATGTTTGAGCACCACTTCCTGTTTTACAACCAGCAAGGTCTACTTGAACCATAACGTTTGCTAGTATAAGTTTATCAGCACTACTTAAACTATCGTACTCTGTCTTTAAACTTTTGATAGCATCAAAGCCATCTTTCATTGATTTGAATTTTGATTTATCAACACTTGTAGCACTAATACCATTTACACTTGTTAAAGTTTCTAAGGCATGGTCAATAGCACTTATATTGTTTTGAATGTTTGTACTTAATACTGTTGTGTTATTAGGACTAATAGAAACACCACTAGGTGTTCCACCACCACCGCCTCCACAGGCAGTTAAAAGAAATACTAGACCTATTATTAAAATTGATTTAAATTTAAACATAGTATAACCTCCTAATAAATTATTCAGTTTCGTTAACTTGTGATTTTAGTGTAAGTAGTCCAAAGAAAATACCAGCAATGGCAAATCCTAAACAACCTAACCAGTTATTGCTTTCATAACCTGTAGGACCGTCAATTGAACCAACGGCAAATATCATACACGTTAAAAATAAAACTCCGTAAATTGTAGTTTTCATAGTTTTTTGCTCCTTTTTGTTAACTTTTATACTATTATAATAACATCTTTACAGAATATGTCAACCAAAAAACACCAGAAAAATGGTGCTAAAAAGTCGCTATTTTACTGGAATATTTGGCCAAATAAACACGTCATTTGAGTACATTTCGTCTTCTTGTTCTTCGATTTCCATTTGTTGGGTAAAATCTTCATGATATTCATCTGGAGCAGTTGCCAGATCAAGAAGCATACAATCATCATAGTCTAACCCAAACTCACCAAGTATAAAACAACGACGTTCACCGTCTGGAAATTCAGCTTCAACTGTTTCTGATGATGAAGAAACTAGAAATACTTTTGTACCAATTTCCCATCTAACTTCTTTATCTACTTGGAAAACCGGATTCCATTCAATTTCGTCTTTTTCTAGTTCTATTAATCCGTTGCCAAATGTTTCTTTTGTGGGTGTTATTGTAACTCTATCTTCTTCAAATAAGTATTCTTCGTTTCCTGGATATTCGTATTCAGGATCGAAAGGTTCGTGTTCCCAAGTAGTTGGAATAGGTATTAATGTTGTATTATCGTTTCTTACTCTAACTTTATATACTACAGGAACCTTAAGTTCAAATGGCATTCTCATTTGACGTTCTTTAGGTCTTCTAGATGAGCCTCCTACAGAGGCTAACATTTGATGTAATTTTTTTGCTTGTATTCTTGCTTGAGCTTGATGTGGGTAAGGGATTGATTTAATTTTTTGAAAAGCCATAATAATAATTATATAATAAAAATTTTATAAAGTCAAGTAATGAGTTGGCCTGCCCGGTAGGACTCGAACCTACGACCTACAGCTTAGAAGGCTGTTGCTCTAATCCTGCTGAGCTACGGGCAGTCTTTTTTGGCACAGGTGGAAGGAATCGAACCCTCATCTTCGGTTTTGGAGACCGCTGTGTTACCATTAGCACCACACCCATATTGGTGCCCTCGGCCAGAATCGAACTGGCAAGCCTAATTCGGCGACGGATTTTAAGTCCGTTGTGTTTACCTATTTCACCACGAGGGCTATTGTTAAGAAGTACAGCCTGTGACACAGACGTACAATAATTCCTGACTTATGTTAGCTAAGATCCATTCGGCGACCCACAGAGTAAGTAAAACTTCCATAATGTATTCCTTTTCTAACTAGATTGGATATGAGGTTGATTCCATGAACCAACATTGAAATTGAAGTAATAAGCAGTATCGAAATAATCAGTCATAGCATCACTATTGTCATACCAACCGTTTTTATTATAACCATCTCCACGGATTGGTGCTGTTTTGATTATTTCAATAACCTTATTAAAAAATGATTTGTGATCTGGATGATGTTGATCTATCCAGTATTGATTTACTTGTATGTAATCTTCATTAAAACTAAACGGACTCTGTTTAAGTGTAACACTCACAGATGAGCTATGATCTTTACGAACTCCGAACTTACATTTTGGAAATGTTGCTTTAAGTTCTTTACGAATTGCTTGAACGTCTTCTTTATTAATGTATGCCATCTTTTGCTCCTTTTTATTAACTATACATATAGTATAGCATCTTAAAGCCAAAAGTCAACCACTTTATTAAAGTTTTTTATATATTATAGTTTTTTGATATTGATAGCGATTGGCTTACCTTTATTCTCACCTATTTCATACGATACAGATTCACCTTCTGTGATCTGATCAATATTAGCTTCTTGTAAAGCTGAAATGTGTAAGAACAAGTCTTTACCTTCTTCGCCAGTTTCAATAAAACCGAACCCTTTAGTAGGGTTAAACCATTTTATTTTTCCTGTGTTCATTCTGTTCCTTGTTCGTTTAGTTGTTCTTCTTGTTCCAATCTATACGTTTGTTGTAATAGATCAAACAAGAATCTTGTTGAGTAGTTAGCGTCGTCAATTTGATGTTCAAGTTCATTTGATAAAATGTTAACTTCTAAATATAACGAATCTAAATACGATTCTAAGTCATGTATTTTATGCCTCATATCAGTCATGACAACACTGATGTAGATCAATAGTCCTAAAACTATTGTTCTGAAAGCCGTCGCAAAAGTAATGAATTCTTTCATTAAATTTTTACCTTAATAAGTTTAAGGATACAAGAAGTAGGTATTACTGTACTTGATCCACCTTCACCTATTAGCCCTTCTTTGTTAAAATTAAAGTCACTCATGAAAACATGAACGTCTTTATCTTTCTTTACTAGCCATCCTGTACTTATACAAGTCGCAGGCTTTGACGCTTGAATTTCCTTCAACTCACGCCAGCTAGGATCTGACTCAATATCCTTCCAGTAGCATACATAATAGTCGAACTCTTTTACCGGAAGGTGAAAATCAGGTAAAGCGGCCGAAACCGCTTTACCTTTAATAGTTCTTGACTTTTCAGCCTTAGGCATCAATTCCTGAAGCCATTGCTTTGTAACCAGCAGAAATAATTCTACGTGAAGCAGTACCTAATCTGTACTTACTAGCACCAGTTTTCTTAGAATTAAGATAAATTGGGTAGCCAGCAAATCTTAGTGATTGTACTACTGATTGTGGGTTACCAGCACCAAATCTAGATTTGATTTGAGCACTTGTAAGTTCTTGTCCCTTTTCGAAAGCTTCTAGAACTCTTTGATTGATTGTTTTTGTATTAGCCATTGTTATTACCCTCCATAGGTTTTTATATAGTTTACTAATATTATGTAAAGAAAACATTTCTAACATAGTCCATACATTATAGCAAACTTTAAACCTAAGGTCAACCTTTTATACGGAAAGATTGGAGAAATTTCTCCAAAAAGAAAGGGCGAATTAATCGCCCTTATCAATTTGTTCATCATTTGGTAGGTTTGGTAAAGTGTTTTACTCTTTATCTTCTTCTTTATTCAACTTGTCTTGACCATATGGACCTTTGATCCAATTGATACAAGTACCAGGGTCTGTGTTTGAATACGGATCGTTTGGTGTATTATCCGTTTTACCCTCTTCTACCCATTGTTTAATAATTTTTTGGTTTTTAACTACCATAGCATATCGCCATGATCTTGGTCCAAAACCTTTATCTTGTTTATCTACTAACTGTTCCATACGTTTAGTAAACATACCGTTACCATCTGGTAACATCTTAACGTTTTCAATGCCAAGGTCTTTTGCCCAAGCATTCATAACGAAAGCATCGTTTACTGATATACAGTAGATATCGTCTATTCCTTCGTCAAGAAACTCTTGATATCTATCTTCGTATCCTGGAAGTTGCTGAGTTGAGCAAGTTGGAGTAAATGCTCCTGGTAAACTGAATACTACTACTGTCTTATCCTTAAACCAAAAATCTGAATCTACTGAATCCCACTCACCGTCTGTTCTCATCTTCCACTGAATGAAAGGAACGTTATGTCCTTCTTTATGTGCCATTGTTAACTCTCCGGATTGTCATTTTATTATAACTGTATTTAGTTGAATAAGGGGCTAAAGCCCCCTATTCTTATCTGTGTATATTATTTTACTCTATTTTTTAAGTAATTGAGTAATACGCCATAAGCTGGTAGGAACACAATTAAACCAACTACAATTTTAGTTAGTGTGTTGTTTTGTGCCACTATATGCCAGTTTTCGCCTATCCACGTTAAGTTTCCTTCAGCATCTGTTGAACCAGCGAATGCTGTAAAGAAGAAAGCATAAGTGTCAATGATGTTGGCCGCGATAGTTGAAATAGCCGGTGCCGCCCACCACATATCAGTATACTTCTCTCTAATATATTGGAAAACGTACACGTCAAGCATAGTACCAATAGCATAAGCCGTACCACTTGCTAAACCTACTCTGTAGGCGTGTTCATCACCTAGTGCCAATAATACAAGCACCGAGGCAATAATAGCCGGAATAATAGCCATTGCTACAACGGCTCTTCCTGCTTCTTTACCAACTAGCCTAACTGTTAGGTCAGTTGCTACCACAACGATCGGAAACGTAAATGCCGCCGCCGCCAGTGGAAACTCACCAAACAATGGTAAGTCGGCACCCGGAAATAAATTGAACCGGATGGTAACCAAGTAATTACTAACAGCAATTACTAATGTGTGTAAGATTACTAAATTTCTAACTAGTTTAGTATCAACACCTTCTAATAATGATTTTATCATCATTCCTCCTTTTTGGTTTAGTCTTTGGCAAACTCTTGTTGTAATTTGATGTTATCCATAAATTCTTTTTTAGTAGCTGAAACATCTTTAAAGTCGCCTCTAAGAACCGTAGTTTGGGTTAAACTACTTTTAGCTCTTATTCCTCTATTTTCACAACAGCCATGTGTTGCTTGTACATAAACACCCACGTCTTTTGAACCTGTATGCTTTTGTATTTCGTTAGCGATCATTACATTAAGTTCTTCTTGTAATGTTCCCCTCATAGCACACCATTGAGCTATTCTAGTATACTTGCTTAACCCTAATAATTTAGGTCCAGCAATAATACCAATATAAGCTACACCTTGTACTGGTTGGTGGTGATGTGAACAAAGACTTTTTAGTTCACTTCTTACTACTAACATTCCTTCATAACCATCTTCTACATAGTTAGGAAAGGAATTCGGATTTGGCATTGGATTATAACGACCAGACATAATCTCATTGATATACATCTTAGCCATACGTCTTCCAGTGTCCATACTGTTTGGATCGTTTTCACGATCAATTACTAAACTGTCTAAAACATTTTCAAAGGCTACAGTTGCCTCTTCGATAAGAGCTTGTTTATCTCCTTCTTCTAAATGTTCACTAATATTGTCGCCAGCCCAAAATTTTGTATTTGAGTCTTTTAGTCTTTGTTTTATTTCTTCACTTTTCTTCATTTATTACTCCGATGTTAAGGCAGTGGATTGCCATTAAAAGGTTTCTGTTGCTTCATAAAGTCTTTTGCCATCAAAAAACTTATCTACTTTCTTTGCTAATTGATCACATACTGATTCATAATCATTTAGTGTCATCATTTTATCAATATGTGCTATTAGCTTGTCTTTATGTTTTATGTAACTATCCCACGACTCTGTCCATTCGCTAGGATATAATACATCAGGTGTCGCCATTTCACTGTAACTTAACCTGTCGGGTACTAATGGTAGTGTACCTACCAAAGAACCCTCGTACCAGCTTATACCTAATGTTTCTTGTAAATTAGCACTAAAGACTAATTTACTTGTAGCTAGTAGTTTATGGTATTCATCTTTAGATAATTGCTTGTCTTGTGCTATTACCCAATTATATTGTGGCATACTCTCTGCCAAATCTTTAAAAATTTCTGGTTGTTTTTCTGGTGCTACTCTGTGTGGGAATACAATAGTATTATATTTTGGAGCACCTTTATATGGCTCAAGAGTTTCTTTTAAATACTCCATAGGCCAGCCAACTTGTTTAATACTGTGTAACAGTTGTCTATCTATATCTCTGTCATCATTCCAAAATGTATTTGTAAATAAATCAATATGAAACTTTGTAGCAAAGAAATTATCATCATAACATTCATACATACTCATTTCAGCATTTCTAACCCACGAAGCATCTCCAATTAGTCTACCTAAGAAGTCTTGTGGATCATAACTGCCGGCGTGCCACATACCACCAATTCTAATATCAACACCAAGTAATGACGCCATATACTTTAACTGTATTACTGTAGGATTCCAAGCATCTGTATATAAAAAGTAATCACCATCTTTGATTTTACCTTCACAAAACATAGTACCAATTTGTTCTAATTGATTAGACTTGTAAACATTTGTTCCACCAAAGTTTAAAAAAGCACCTGGTGTAGTTGCTTGTGGAGTTTCTCCTCCACTAATTACTACAACATCGCCGCCGTTATAGTGTTCACCTAGTTGTTTAGGTAAATGCTCTTTCCACTGTTTAGTGTAACGAGTATCTACAGCCTCAATGTCTACAATGTATACTGTCATCCTTTTATACCTAATAAAGTTTCTATTTTAGGATCATTATACTTGACTGATATAGCATCGTCCATATCATCTGTCCAAGCATTATCGTCCCATACAAAGTCTTTGCCATATGTATAACCATGTTTACCTAGTTGGTTACATACGTTACCAACAGCATCAACTAATGTATAATTGGCATTAAGGGCACCTCCCTCAATGCTATTACCTTGGGCATCTGTATTCCATGGATGTCTATTACTGTATTTAGAAATATCCAGCACTATTTCTTTTTTATAATCCATTTACGTTTACCAATGTTTTTTTGGTCCTTAACCCAGTTGTTAGGAACCCTTTTACCTTCTTTAAAGTCCATATAGCTTTTGTAAGACTTTTTGTTACTATTGTACAAGTCTGCTTCGTTAAATACCCAGCCAAATTGAATACAGAATCGTTTGTATCCATCGAGGTCACTGAAGACCTGTTCAACTTGCTTTTCCATTTTTTAAATCCTTTGTCTATCATATGTTGTAAGGAATAAAAGAACCGTTCTCTCCATCTTCGGAGACTTCGATCCAAACTGAACGACCTGGATAGCGTTCAGTAATTTTGTCAAAAAGTTCGTCTGAAATCATTTCACATGATTTGTAGTCTAGTAGGAGCACTTCAGAGTCGGCTGAGCCCTCTCCTTTATCTCCGTTACTACTTGTTCCTGTAGAGTAGAGTCTTTCGAGCCATCTTTTGAACTGGATGAATTCGATATCTCTATCGTCGTGGAACACTTCGATCCACACCCTGAAATGAAAAATATGACGGTGAGGATAGCCAAGAAACGATACATCGTCCCAATCTCCTGTTGCCAGCTTTGGATCGTCCAATGCCGCAGGGTATTTATGAATACCTTCCTTTTTAAACGTAACCCAGACCATTTTTTTAGCTTTTTGTTTAATGTCGCTACTGGTTTCTGCCATTGCTACTTGTCTCATCTGTGATTCCATTATTTCCCTCGCTTTTTGTTTTTCTTTTTATGTTCTTGTAACCAAACCCAATCTTTGTGTTCAACTACTGTTCCGTCATCTGCTATGTGTATTAAATTCTTATTTTTCCATTTCCAATAGCCTTTAAGCCATTGTTCTTGAGTTGTTTCTTTTTTTGATACTTTACGTTTCATTGTCTATAGTATACTAAATTGTAATACAAATGTCAACCTTTATGTTACCATATTTTGAATTCATATCCAAAAGTTATCCCCCAATTATTATCACCAGGTGCTACTTCATATGACGGAGCAACAAACCAATTGTCTTTAGTTAATCGTGCCATTGGAACAACCGGTGCTCCAGAGTAACCTGTTACCAAACCAACCTCAAGTGTACTTTCAAATGGAGCATTAAATTCCAATCCACCATAAGCTGAAATTGTTTCTTCACTATTATAGTATACTCCATATAATTTATTGTCTACTTGACATCTGGCGTGAGGGTGAAAATTATTGTAATTTCCTTCAAGGCCGACGTGTAACGACAATGCTACTAATAAAGATAAACAGCTCATCTATTCTTTCTGTTTCCAAACTTTAAATAGAATAGATTTATTTCTACGTCAGTTGCTAGGTATATTATACCTGTTCTTAATCTAGTGTTTGAATATCCTGTATCAAAGCACCAACTACTATTACATTCATAACTTCTTCGGTAATCATTATACCAAAAGTATTCTATTGAAGGTCCCCAAGTTTCCCAACACCAAGCTCTAATTTCTAAAAACATATTTACTGGAACTCTTATTTGATAGTCAAACTCGCCGTATAGTTTGTTACGATTATCTATCTTACGGACTTTCATATACATACTCATTTATGTACCTAGTCGTCTTTCTCCGATAATCTTAAACGATTAATTTCGTCTCTAATTGCCAACTTTTCTTTTTTAAGTTCTACTAAATTCCATTTGCCTTTAGTTGATCGATCAGCATTACGTTCTTGTTCAGCGTCTGTTGTTAGACGATCAAGTTCTTTATGCTTTTCTTGTAAACTTCTAATTCGAGTTTTTACTTTACTCATTTTCAATCTCCTTGTCTTTAGTGTATCTGTCCCAACAAGTAAATTTGTTGCCATCCATTAAGTCTTCTAAACTGTGACACCATACACCGGGATTAGTTTGGTCATAACCTATATCATCAATCTTAACCATAGTATTAGCAGGCCATTCTTGAATGTGTGGAATAGGTACTCTTAATTGTGGAATGAAATTATCATACTTAACTACTGCCGTATCAAGTATATAACTTGAACCTTCGTATGGAATATCTAGAGAACATAATATACCTTTCTTAAGAAAATGTGTAATCATTGATTCCCACCTTTCCCAGTCACCATCACGTGATCTTAAAGAATGGTTAGCACCAAAGAATATGTGTTCACACTTTTCTTGTTCGTATACTTTCTCTAGATAATCAATATTTTGAATACCAACTACAAATAATGTACGTTTTTCATAAGCAATAGTCTTTTCAACTTCTGTGCCTACAAAAAGGTTTACATTGTTTTTAACTGTACCTGAATACTCACGTTTCACTTAAAACTTCCATTTTTCTAACATATCTTTTGTTATATGAGAAGGTAGTTTTTCAATTTTACCACCTTTCTCAAAATAGCGATTCCACTGATCTTTCTTTTCAGTAGTCATATTGTCTATTTCTTTTTTACTAAAGTGATCAAAAACTGCTGATAACTTTTTAGCTTTTTTAGTGTTTCTGCCAGTTGCCATTATCATTATTCCTCCTCGAATAAAGCATTGAATTGAGATGAAGCATTAATTGTCTTCTTACCTATAGCACCTCTTGTACCAGGAACTCTCATCCAAAGTTTTGTATTGTGATCTATAAAGGCTAATGCCTCGTCACGATTGTCAATAGCAAATACTTGATCTATTGCTTCTGCTACTGATTCACGTGTGATCGTTTCATTAACAAGCCAAGCAGGATATGAACCAGAGTCCATTGCTTTATTGCCTTCTTGTACTGATCTAATATGTGTGTACACATTATGATTCATCATTAAGAAATAGCTAAAGCTATCCCAACTTGTCTTGCCTTCTTTATTATTTTTGTTTGTATCACCTGGAGCATATATACAAACATCATTAACTTTCAGTCCCTCTGATAGTGGGCTAGGGTACCAGTTTGTATGATGTTTCTCACACTCTTCATCCCAAGGTCTTGTATCTTGAGCAAAGCCTTTATCATCTGGAGCAGGCTCCATAATGTAAGACCATTTACCTTTGTGATCCAAACGCCAATTAGTATATTGCTGTCCATTAGCTGTACATAAGAACGGAGAAGCACAATCATAAGTTATTGTAAAACTTGGATTGTGATATTTTCGTACAGCTCGTTGGACGGCAGTTAACATAACACCCCATTCTAATTTAGAAGTTCCTAAGAAATGCATGAAGTCTTGTTTACCTTGTTCAAGTAAACCATCAAAACGTAATGTTACTAAACGTTTCAATGCTAGATGTATATCACACATATTCTGTCCACCCATTGACCAACCATTAAAATGATTGTCTGGATAAACTTTAGGATCACTGAAGTGTTTCATTTGTTCGTACCAGTCATCTGCTTGAGCAAAGTTCTCACCTTGTAATACATTTAAGAACTTACAGTTACCGTTACGATTTTTAATAAAGTATTCGTTATTAAATTTTGTGCCTTCTACAGCCTCTTGATAGGAACTAATATTACTAGCTTTAGCACCTTCTGGAGAACGTGATACCCAGGCTGGAATATCAAGTACCATTCCATAGTCCATGTACTCGTCCATCCATGCCAACACTTGTTCACGTTTCTTTTGTGCTTTAGCACAACCGCTATTAGCTCTCCAGTCACCTTCCCACTTACCTTTACCAATTTGGAAGCCACCTGAGTCACCTAACAACCAACTGTTGTCACGGTCTCTGTTCCTAGTCATATCTTCTTTTGGTACTTGTCCAATATCTAAATTGGCGTGTCCTGCCGAGTATAGGCTCCATTTATATTGCCATAAGCCGGCCGCTGGTTCTAACCAGTTGCCACTTTCAACAAGTCCATTCATATTAGATGGAATTCTATTGTTGGCTGTGTATTCTTCGTAACGTTGCTTACCAACAAACGTAGAATAAAACGAGCTTAAAGCAGGCAAAAAGATAGCATAATCTTTTTGTGATTCTGTTAGATTAGTGGGTAAGTCACTCATAGTACTTACTTGCTCTGTGCTGGAAGAATATATTCGTAAACAGCAATACCACTATCAACATTAATTTGAGCGGCACCCTGATCACTAAACATCATAGTTTTATCACCTGGCAGTTTTAGAATTTGTTGTAATTGTAATACAGGCCATGCCCAACCATGTGTCATTTTACCTTCTACATCTGGTTGGAATACAAAGTTACCAGCATGAGTAGAATGATCACCAAAGTAAAACTTAAGATGTCCATCTTCTGTTTTAGCAATAAATGTTGTTTCTTCAGCATGAACTTGAGCCTGATATGCCAAACGTTGTATTGATGCTACAGTTGGCTGTACAGTTACATTCCATTCAACACCTTTAAACTTAACTGACTTTAGTTTCTCATTAATAATCTCGCTTGTCATAAAACGATAATCATTTTTAAAGTCACCTGTTTCGTTTTCAAAATGAATTCCTACTGGAACATCTGTACCATTACGTTCTTGACGTAACAATTCTAGTTTAGCTTTATCTTTGTAAACTGGTATTTTCAATAGCAAGTCTAACTTGTTTAAGTTTGGCATACCAAACGTACCTATAAACTCTGCTACTGTATTTTTAAAGGTTGCTTTAACAATAACACTACGGTCTTCTGCTAAACCTTCTAATGTTGTTGCCTCGTCAGTGCCTTCAATCTTAACTAGATCAATAAAACCTAGTCCGTGTGTATGTAACACTATATCTTGTAAATAATCTTTCATTGATTTTCTCCATTCATGCCTATATTATAACTTAAACCATGCCTATATGTCAAGTCTTTTTTCGGTGATTTTTATTCGATTCAATCGCCGATTTTAATAACGAAAGATTGACATCTAAATCTTTCGCTACAGTTAGTAATGCTTGGGTGTCTTTTGGAAAACAATGACCTCCCCAACCATATTTGCCGTCTGGCCCAGGTACTGTAGTATGACCTGTTCCAATTCTTGTATCCAATCCCAATAAGTTGCTTACTGTATCGTAATTGGCTCCTGTTTTGCTACATAGTTCAAACAGTTCATTAAAGAACGTTAGCTTTGTTGCTAGAAAACTATTAGCCATATACTTTACAATACTTGCTTCTTCTATTGTACAGTTGTGAATATGTTTGACTAAAGGTAAAGATTTGTAAAGTAAGTCAGTCCAAAACGTTGTGTCCTCACCTCCAAGTATACAATACTTCTGGTTAACAAAATCTTCTTTAGCCGTTGCTTCTCTCAAAAACTCTGGATAGTATGTTACCTTAAACCTTTCCATATTAGCCAACTCTGTCCAAGGTACTGTACTTTTAATTAATATTGGAATTTGATATTCAAAGTTAGCTTCATAGTCTTTTGGCCAACGAACTTGTTGTAAAACATTCCAAACATTTGATACATCACACTTACCATCTGTTCCTTCTGGTGTGCTAACAGCAATTATCAATCCATCGGAACTGTGTATGTGATCTTCTATTTTATTTTTATTAAGTCTAGGATCAACTGGAATTACTTCGTGATTTTTAGCTAGTAAATCACCTATAGCACTTCCAACAAATCCATATCCTGCTACTATAAATTTCATATTATTGATTCCACATAATCCTTTACATTGTATTTAGGCTTCCAGCCTGTAGCAAGTAAAGGTCTTGTATCTGCTACATTTTCTGATGCTTCACAAGGTTCGCCTTCTTTTAATGGAACTTCCATTCCAGCTATTTGTGATAGTTCTTGAACACTAGTACCAACACCAGTACCTACATCAATTACACCAGATAGTATAGTGTTATTTAGGTTTTTTATAATAGCACTACACACATCATCTACGTGAATAAAGTCCCTAGTATGATCTGTAACATATTCTAACTTGTTATCTCTTATACGACCTATTAACATATCTTTTCTACTACCAGGTCCGTATACAGTTGTAAATCTCATACCTAAACTTCTAGGCGGTGCTATCGATTCCATTGCTTTCTTACTTGTACCGTAAGGAGATAACCACCAACGTTTAGCACAAGAGCTACTAGCATATATTACTCTCATATTACTTGACAATGCTAAAAAGAATAAGCTCTTACTTAACTCAACATTTGTATACCAGTATTCCTCAGGTTGTTCTAAACTTTTTCTTACATTGGCTAATCCTGCCAAATGAATTAACACGTCACAGTCTTCGGGTCTCCAATTAGCTATATCATGATCTTCGCTAATTAGCTTGTCCCATTCTACTACTTCGTGTCCAGATTCTTTTAAGAGTTCTACAAGCCTACTGCCTATAAATCCTCTACTACCTGTTACACTTACTTTCATATATCTCCTAATTAAAGCTAAACAAATCATCAAATGTAGTTGAGGTATCAGTATCACTAACTAAATCCCAATCAAGTACACCTAATAAGTTGTCTACTTTGTTGCTTATTACTGTTTGTTCCATTTCACTATCATCAAATGGTAATTCTTTAAACCATTTAGGTAAGTGTAATTGATCTGTTGGATATGCTACACTTTTCATTCCTAATGGATTTGGTCTTAACTTACAAACAATAACTTTCTGTCCATCCATAATTTCACCACTATACTTGTCGTGATTCATTTTACACAATGTATTCCAATTCATACTTGCTCTAACGTGTCCAGGCATATTTGTTTTACCCTCACGTCTTTCTGCTTCAGTAAACTTTGTTAAGTTGTTACAACGTTTTGGTGAACCTTTTTCCCAAGCAGGTCTGTGTTTAAAGTCTTGTTTGAAGTTTCTAATCTTTTCAATTACAGTATCTCTTTCATCACCTGTTAATACGCCTAACAATATGTCACTTAAAAACTCTTGTATTACTTTAGGTGTATCACTACGTTTAAGATCTAATCCCATAGCTTTTACTTTACCTGGACCATTACGATCTAAACGAGAACCTTCTAAATCATATATCAAAGCGGCATAACGTTTCTTAGTTATATACAAACCTTTAATAGCAACAATCTCTCTACCACCTTGAATAATTAAACCATTCTCTTTTGGACAATGAAAAGCATCTTTCATATGTTCTGGAAATGCTACATTAATTTGATCTGAGATATTATCATAAAGTTTAACACAAACGTCTTTATCCCATTCCATTTCTTTCTTTTCTACAGCATCTTTAACTACTGGCCAAGCACTAAAATACACAGAGTCTGTATCACCATATATAATACTTTCACCTCTGTGATCAAACTTACCTGTTACAATTTCATTAACTTTAGCACTCATAAATTTAGCAATAGTTCTACCTGTTAATGTTGTACTTTGTCCAATACGTTTATCAAAGAATCTACAACCTGGATTAAGAATAGCACCATATAAACTATTTAGGTTAATCTTTTTAACTAGCTGTCTTTTATCCCAGAATGCTTTACCTTCTGGTGTTGTTTGTTCGCTTTTTGTTTTCTGCATTATTTGACGTTCTTTATACCAACGTTCAAGTAGTCCTGGAATAATACCTTTTGTTTCGTATGTAAATATTGTACCATTAGCACTTAACATCCACTTCTCATTACCTAAGAATATTTTCTTATAGATTTCAGCACCTGTTAATATTTCATTTGGAGCATTTTCCCATTCAACAACAATTTCATCTACTTTGTCTTGGTCCATAACCATTTGATATTCTGTACTACCAAACTTGCCTTCCCAAGCCTCAGCAAATGATTTCTTATTGCCCATTGCTTCATTAACATTAGCATCACTATAGTCTGGTCTTAATTGCCCTACAATAGTTGCTGGGTCCATATTCAATGCTCTAATGGCACTTGGATATAGTGAATTAATATCAATAGCACCAATCCAGTCGTGTAACCCTTTCTTAGGATATGCCACATAAGCACCAGCGGCCTGTGTATTGCCTTCGTGCTTCTTTCTATCTGGAACTACAAAGCCTTGTTCGTGTGCTTCATTAATAATTGCTTGTTCTGTAACAGCCACAGCACCCATAGTTGTTTGTAGTAATACAGTATTAGAGTGAGCAAGTTCATTACTTAAATCAGCAAACCTTAATTTTTTATCTAGCTTATCAAGTAGCATTGTATCCTGTCTAGAATATTCAATAAACTTTTCCCAGTCATTGTTAAACAGTTGATCTAATGTTCCTTCATAAGCTACTTTAGTTTCACCTAGTTCATATTCACTGATGGCATCTAACGAATAAGAATGCATCTCATGGTAGGTGTATTTTCGATACAGTTGCATATAGTCCATATGTACACGACCTAGTAAGTCAAATGTAATTTGTTCTTTACCAAATCTTTCAAACTTACGTTCTCTAGGAAACTGTCCAAACAAACAAAAACGTCTTGTATCGTCTTTGCTTAATACACGAGTAACACGATTAACCATATAAGGAATATCATAACCTTCACTATTCCAACCACTTAATACATCAGCATCTTCAATTAAGTCTAAGAAAGTTTTTAACAAGTCTGCTTCTTTTTCAAATACAAATGTATTGTCAAACTTACTAGATATTCTATCTACTTCTTCTTTAGCCATTTGTCTTGGCGGAGTTAATAGTGTTACAAGTTGATCACACCATTGTAGATATACTGAAATTGCTGTTACTGGATTAAATGGATCTTCAGGTGGACTAAAACCTTTGTCTTTATCAAAGTCAACCTCAATATCAAAAAATGCTACTTGTAGTTTAGGAGCATCCTGTCCAAGATAGTTTTCTTCTAAACACCTAAACACAGGATTCATATCACTTTCATATGTTTTTACATTCACATGGAGAGCTTTCTCACGTCTAAAGTCTTTACTACTTCGACATTGAATCCTACTTACAGGATTACCATATATACTTTTGAACTTACCCTTGGGGTCATCATAGTACATTACATACTTTGCTTGATGTTCTTGGTATTGTCTGTTTTGGTTTTTGTCTCGTTCAACTATGTGAATTCTATCACGTTGACGATCAAAGAAAGCGTCTACATACATATTCGATTATGTGTCCTATAATAATAGTTATCTAAATCCATCCCATCGCCACTAAAAAGCCTAACACGTTTACACAAACAAACCAGGCAGTTAATAACATTACCCATGCCGCTCCTCTTCTATAGGCGGCATAACATTGAGTCGTTGATCCAATAAAAAAGAATGGATAAATTATTCTTAAGTCTGGATCGACAGCATTTACGGCCAACATTGAACTAGCAAGTACTGTAAAAACAAAACTTGTTAATTCAAAGCCAAATGCTACTTTATCACTTCTATATGAATTCGCCCAAAATTGGACGATAGCATTCATTATATCTTCCCAACAGTAGCCAAGATAGTTTCTAACAATTCTTGGTCTGATGTAATCTCCCCAAAGTTTCCTTTGTGTGCTGTTCGGATTGCTTTTTTCAGTACGCCTGGCTTAATTTCCATTTCCTCAGAAATAGCTTTTACTGTTTCTGCCAAGCCGGCGTTTAAGTCCTCGACTTCCTGCATTACGGTCATACCCTCATTGATAATTTGGGTAAGTTTTAATTTTTCATCTTGATTGAATACTTTGTCACTCATGAAGGATCTCCTTTCGTTTTTAATATTATTCTTTACATTATACTACCACTTTCTGTAGAAGTCAAGTTCTTTTCTGGATACATACTAATATAATTAAAGGAGACATAAATGGATTTAAATTTTGAAAGTTTTGGAAAGTTTAAGATAATCCAAGACGATGGTAATTGGGTCGACCGAAAAAGGTTTGGAGCAATAGTAGATTATTGGGGTCGTTATTTTTCAACAATGACTGTATTAGAAGGTGCTATTATACACAAAGCAGGCGATAAACCAAATGTAAAATTTGACCATTCTCCAAAAAAGATTGTAATCAAAGGACATACTTGTATTAATACACTTGCTATCCTATTTGCTTCTGTAAAGTGTGGACACACTTTATACTTTGATAATGCTAATAACTTAACCGAAGAATGGTATAATAAAGTCAAACCAGATATTTTAATGGTTGGCGAAGATGATTTATCATTTGAAGGTAGCAGATATACTAGTGGTCCTAATTGTGTTAGACTTTTGTTTACTAGACGCTTTAGAGGTAACGACGAGCCATTTACATACTCAGATGAAACTATGAGTAATGGGTCTAAAGATAGTATTTTAATTGAACATAGCGATACTAAACTACACAAATATAAAAAGTCAGAAATAAACGAATTAATCAAATCCTTATTAGTTAAGAAAACTGAAAAAGGTAAAGAAGTTGCTATTACTCCTCCAGCTGTTGCTTTCCTAGAACTAGATACAAGCAATCAAGTATCACAGTTAGTTAAATTTATTTTACCTCTAATGGTAGCAGGAAGTAAAATTATATTAGATACAGGTGTTACAAATTTTAACGTTAAAGATTCTATAACAGAGCATAGACCGGATCTAGTGTATTGGGGTGAGCAAATTGGTAAAATGATTAAAGACAAAGATAGTTTTATTACAAACTTATCACCAGCACCGTTGTATGTGCCACATATACGTCAGGATAAAAAGGTAGAAAAAGCTGTACCTGAATTTATTAAAGATCCAGATACAGCTTAATTTCGTTGCTCCGCTAACAGTATTTAGCTAATTCTTCCCCAATCAATTTTACAGTATTAGGTCCGAAGTGAGCACCATCTCTGGCTGTATCTATTTGTTCGTATCTTACTCTATTAGGAATGATGTTATCTATGATATCGATTTCATCTTCAAGGTATAAGTCGTCAGGTATACAAGTTTCTATTAGCTTTACTTTAGCATTCAGAGAATGATGTTTATCACAAGTTTCTCTTATGCTGTTAACAGCTTTAATAAATCTTAAAGCATTTTGATAATCGTTTGTACAGTCTGCTTGAAATTGTTTTTCGCCATTGTATCTATGGAAGTAACTATACATAACAATAACAGTATGAGGGTTGAATTTATTAACTGACCAGTTAACTATATCAGCAATAGCATCATTACCAGCACCATCAACACCTAAGTTAATAACATCTTTACCTATGTGTTTTGTAAACTGTTGTTCTATTGGTGCTCCCCAACCTTCAGTAAAACTATCTCCTATAGCAACAATACCTGAATCATAATAAGTTGTTCTAAAGCCATCACTATTATACTTGTAATCAAAGTTTTGCCATTCGTGTTGATTCCAATGTTTAACACCAAGCAAACATTTTTCTGGACTGTCTAAAACAAATGGAGGAGTAATTGTAGAGTTTTGTCTTGCTACAAGATCTTTAATGTGGTTTAGGTTCATACTAATAGTTATCGTTCTAGATCAATGCTAGTAGTATTAGTTGAATTAATATACAGAAAGCTATTAGTATGAACCAAAGTATAGTGATTGTGTACTACTCAGTCTTGATACGTTTTAACAGCATCATCAGTCTTTGAGTATCTTGAGGATCTTTTCCTAGTAATTCTTTAAAGGCATCTGCCGCCGCAATCATTTGAGGTCTTGAATAATTTTTATCGCCACGTTTCATTTTCATTAAAACTTGTATTAAGTTTCTTTGATCTTGTACACCGGGAAATTCTTTTGAGATTTGTTGTGGTGTTACACCACCTTTTAGTTTAACATCTTCTTTGTCTGTTTGAACACCGTCGACTTCAAGTTCATTTACAGCAATAATATTATCGCTTACTAACTTGCTCCAAGATTTAAGTTCTTCTTGTATAGTCTTTTTCATTAGTTCCAGTTTTCGTCAAATATAGATGTGTTAGATTCGTTTTTAATTAGTTCTTCTTGATGCTTTGCTAGTTCTTCCATTGTATCAAAAACACCTGTCATCTTACCATGTCTGTATGAATAAAACTTTCCTTCGTGGTTTCTTGCTGAAAGTCCATATTTGTTCATACTTGTATGTGATGAGCCATCTTCAACTACCTTACCCTCATTATAACCTTCTTCTAATGATGCTTGAACTAGTTTAGGGTAATATTTTTTGTTTATGTTGTTATACATCCATTTAGAGTCTTCTGGAGATGTATATCCTTGTCTTTTATTTTTCTTAATAATTAACTCCATCATTTGTACTTCTTTCTCTGTACCAAATGATTTTGCTAATAGTAAATCGTTTTCTGAATGATAGTTGTTCTTCTCATTTTCTTTATACTTGGCCATTAAGTCTAAACCGTCCATGTATGCTTCTTCGTCTTCTTGACTCCAATGTTCTGATGTAGGAGTAGTTCTATTACCACTTGATGGATCCATATTTAATCCGTCTAATGCTTTCCATTCATCATATGACAAATACATATCTGTATCAGGGTCGTAGTATTTGCCTTCTTTTGGATCGTAGTAAACTACTTTGCCTACTACTGTTTGGAAGGGACCTTCAAGTCCGTCACGTGGTTGATACTTTTCTCTATCAATAGGGTCTAAAATTTGATAACCTTCTTTAGCCATTTTAGTTGCTGTAGCATACATAACAGCTTCAGCATCTTTACCATAACGATCTTTAAAGTCGCCTTTAGACTTTTTCATACCTTTTACGATACGTTCTTTTTCTTTTTCTTCGCCTTTGGAAAGTTTTCTATCTAGTAAATCAGTTGCTCTCATTGTCGGTCTTCTCTTCTACGCTTTCGCCGTGTGTTCCCATATCATGGTTACGTCTAAAGTCGTCAACAAAGTCGTTGATTTGATCACCGCTCAAATAACGAACTAAATCATCAAACACAGGATGGTCTGGACATTCTAGTTCATCACATAAAGCATAAATTGGCTCAGCAAATTCACCTACTGCTTCTGGTGTAGGTTCTTCTTCTGTTGCTACTTCTTTAGGGTGTAATAAGTCTTTAAATTGATTTGAAAGAGAAGCAATTAAATCTTCATCAAGGTCAGCCTCACCAACTAGTTTACCTTTGTTGGGATTCTTCGTTGTACCATCTGTTTCTCCTGCTGGGACAGATTTTGTTTTCTCTTTGCCTATTAAGTGGTTAGGTTTTTTAGACTTGGTCTCATCAATTGACTCAAGCAAGTTAGCCATAGCATTAACTTGGGGGTCGGTATGTTTACGCTCAGCTTTTGCTTTTTTTATTACTTTTATTTCTTTATGTTTATTTGCTTTTTCATCTGTTTCGCTCATCTCATTTAGCTTTGCTACTAAACTTGAAAAAGAATTATTGTCTATGTTTGCCATATTATGATCCTTTATTCTCGTTAGCTTTTCTTAAAGCACTTGCTACTTTTGGATGATCAGCTAATCCAGGTTTAATGTTATTAATTTTCTCAGATGCTCCAGTATAGTTGCCACCTTTAAAATCTGGATGGTTAGCTATAGCAATAGCTTTTCTTACTTCGTCATCTGTAAATTCACTTTTTAATTCTGTTACACTTTCAGCTTCCATATCAGTTGGACCAACATTAACAGCAAGTTCAATATCACTTGGTGTTGCTTCCATATGATGTTTTACACTTGAAATATAGTCAGCGGCCTTAGTAATTTTTGCCTGTACCCAACCTTCAATGCCTTCAGCTTCAGATACGTTTTTAAGCATCTTGTGTAGTTCAACGGAGTACTTTGCTAGTTTAAATAAATCAGCTCTAGCCATTTGTACTTCGTGGTCTGTTTCCATTACACGAGTGTCCATGGATAAATCTTCTTTTACGATTATTTGTTTAGCTCTCATTTGTTTAACCCCGAATTGTAGTTGTTTAAGTTATTTATTTAAAATAATATATTATCGTGTCAGCATTGGACCACCAAATATGCTAGTACCCTTCATATCTAGGGCATTATCTGTTGGTTTTTGCTTCTTAGGTTTAGGTGGTTTAGGCGTTTTGCCCATTTTACCTGGTTTTCCTGAGTATTTCTTTAAATCTTTGCCTATAGCAACGTGTGGATTAACCACTGACGCTACATTACCACTTGCTGTAGCACCTGCTGTCGCGGCCTCAATTATCTCTTTTATTCTCATTACTTGTCCATCAACTTTACTATTCTACCTTTGAATAGATTATGTTTACCCTTATTTGTTAGTAATACAGGTTGATTGTGTTCATCTTTAGTAAAGCCAGTAATAGTAGCTCTACGGTTTTTGAACTTACCAACTAGTATTTCATCTCCTATTTCAATACTAGGAACTTTTAGTATCTCTTTTGCTCTCATACTAGTATTTACCTGCTAGGAGCCACTGTAATTGTTTCAATTCTACTAGTACTGTTTATTACATTATCTATTGTATTAACAGCATCAAATAAGTCTATTTTAGATTCGTCAATGTGCTTTACTCTGTCTGTGTCTAACCAGCCAAATTTAATGTTAGTAACATCATATCCGTTATGGAATAGTTGTTGACTAGCTTTATCTAATGCTGATTTATGTACTGAATACGGCCATACTTTATTTTTAATACCATCACTACTGTTACTAGATATGTTTACTATCTTACCTTTAAAATCTTTTATTAGCTCATACAATAAGTTTACTTGAGCAAAGCCGTCATAAGCATTATTAATAAAGACATCGTAATGGAAGTTTGAAATATGAGTTACAATCGAAGTTGGATCAGTGATGTCAAATCCAGAAGTTCTACTCAAACCTTTTACTCCAATAGTAGGTATGTCGTTATAATAATCGAAGCAGGCTTTCCCTAAACCTGACGTATGTCCTGTAATGGCTATCTTCATATATTAATAGTTATTTTACTTTTTAGGCTTGTTGTAAGCAAATGAAACTTTTTTAAACAGTTCTATTCCTTCTGCTTTTGTTTTTTTCTTTTCTGAAGTTCTTATTTTGTTTACTTTAGCTCGAAGTACTTTTTGTTCTTTTCGAGTTAACTCTTTGTTATCACCTATCCCAAGGTAATGACTAGCTTTAGTTTTTAGATTAGTTTTACCTTGTGTTGGAGCCTGGTTGAGACTTTCAAGTATACTGTCAAGTTCTTTAATAACGCTTTGTAATTTTTCATTTTGTTTTGGCTCTTTCATTTTTCCAACTCCTATAAAGACGATTAGGTAATTCGTCTTTGTTTAGCATTAAGCCAAGTTTATTTGCTTGTCGGCGTATTTCGCCTGGCTTAACATCCTTTGTGGTGTTTTGTTTGGTAATAATACCTACACCTTCGTTTACGTCGAGCATACTATTCATACGTTCAACAGCAAACTTTTTAGACTCAGTAGATACAGCACTTAATAACTCATCAGCTGATAAGTTGTAGTCATTATCTTTCCATAAGTCTTTTAATTTGTTTAACATAGTGCCTAGGTTGGGACCAGGCTTCATTCCGTGTTGTATAAGATCATTTCCTGTAACAGGAAACTCAGGTACTTGGAATTGTTCTATGTGTCCAGCTAAACTATCTTGTCCTTGTATCTTTAATAAGTTAATAACTTTTGACTTATCTCTTCCGTCTATAACCAGATGTTCAGCTTGTTGTTTAGTTAAGTTTTTATTTTTGTAAGCAATATAGAATTTTAAATCGTATGCTTCAGCATTACTTAATTTCCACTTGTTAGCAATAGATGTATCATCAACTAAAACAGCTAATGCTATTACAGGATCTGTATTGTTTTTTAAATCTCTTAATCTTGCTATCTTGTTTGTATCTAATCCTATTACGTTGTCAACTCCTGTTGCTGACATATAAGATAAAGTTTGAATTACACTATGTCCTACTAATAGTTTACCCATCTCTTGCCATATTCTTTCTACAGAAACTTGAGGTAATCCTTTAGTATTATCTTTAATGGCATTTAATGTTTCTTGATCCCAAGTAGGACTTTCTAATTTACTTTGGAATCTAAAATATCTTAGTATTCTTAAGTAGTCTTCTTTAATACGTTCTACTGGATCGCCAACAAACTTACTAACTTTATCTTGTAAGTCGTCCATGCCTTCAAAGTAATCATACAAGTTGCCATCGAAGTCTAAGCTCATAGCATTGTAAGTTAAATCTCTACGTTTAGCATCTTCTTTCCAGTTACGAATAAACTCTACTTCAGCGTGTCTACCATCTGTATTAGTGTCTGCTCTTAACGTTGTAATTTCATATCCTTCGCCATCTATAATTGCTGTAATAGTTCCGTGTTCTAGTCCAGTAGGTTTATGTTTAATGCCTTCTTTGTCTAGCATAGCAATCATTTCGTCTGGTGTGGCATCTGATGCCAAGTCAATATCTTTAGGTGTTTTACCTAAAGCAATATCTCTAACAGCACCTCCAACTATTCTTATTTCAAACTTGTTCTTTTTGAATACGCTATCCAATTTTTCTAACGCTGGATTCATTATTTCATTGAATGCTTTTGTATCTAGTTCTTCATTCTCAACAGTAAATTCTTTGTTAGAAGTTTTAAAGTCTGCTTTCCTCATTACTGTTTTAGCAATAAGATCTAATTCTTTATTCTTTTTATCCCATACTAAAGCAAAAGGAACATTAACATCTGTCCTCATATCTTTCATTACTGCTTCAGCATCAGGTCCCATTTGAGCAATAGGTCTTGCCCAGTATTTGTATTCTTGTTTAAATAATCGTGTTAGTTCTGCTGGAGTAATAGGCTTTTCATTTCTAACATCATTTACTCTATCTAAAAAATGTCTAGTAAATTCTACATCAATGCCTACTTTAGAAAATAGTCTATCAGCATAGGCTTCAATTTGTTTTAAGTCTTGTGGTGTAACATCTTCGTAAACTTTTCTTACATACTTTTTGTAGCTTAACCCGTGTCCTGAACTAGCTCTGTAGCCCATCTTAGAACCTTTAGGTTTTGGGTATCTTAGTTTACCTGGAGTAGACTTTTTTACTTTTAAAGGTCTTCTAAATCCGCCGTATGTTAATCCGTTAATGCCCATTGGACCACGCTCACCTAAGTACTTTTGTGTGTACTCATCTAATCCGTTTGCTACTACTTCTAAAGAATCTTCATCAGCTTGATACTTAATTCCATAGCCACCTGCCTTACGCCAGTTTTCAATGTTAAGTCCTCTGTCGTCAATTAGTATGTTAGGTGTTCCATCTGACTGTTTAGCATAGCCTGTTTTGTTTGCTACAATAATAGTTTCTTGAGGTTTAATTTTTAAGTTTCTACCAATCCAATCTATCTTATGCTTTTTACTATTTTCATGATCGTTTCTTAATGGAGAAGAACATATACTGTAAGCACCAAATCTGTTTATAACTAATTGAATTAGTTTGTCAGTTGTAGGAAATTTTGGAAGTCTAGCAAAGAAGTCTGTGCCAATCATTTTATTAAGTGTAGCATTAACTCTGTCTTGTGGGATATCTCTGTAAGTTTTAACACCTACCATTTTAGCCCAAGCACCAAAGAAGTTTGCTAGGACACCGTCCATGTCTACATAGACGACTGGGTCTTTTTTTGTAATCTCGGATAGTTTTGCCATTTACTTAATGCCTTCAACGGTATCAAATGTTACTGCTTCACTTAAATCAGGATCAATGCCTTTGCTTCTTGTTCCGCCTTTTTTACGAATCTTTGCTAAATCTTTATAAGCATCTTGAACAGCTTTATTGTAATGGCCCAACATATCAATATGATGTGTTAGTTTATTTTGATGTATCCATGGCTCTTTTGATGCTACTGCTGATATTTCATCAGCATATTCTTTTACTCTTCTTACGGCTTGTTGTAAAGTCATTCTACCTAATCCTTGAATTATAATTTCACTATCCATAGGATCTTGTTTGTTTAAGTTGTATAACGATTCCATCATCTTTCTAAATGACTCTTCAACTGGTGTATCTTTTAAGTAGTCGCCAATTTGTTCTAGTTGTGATAATATAATAGACATAGTTTCTGTATCAACACTACCGTTCTTTTGTAGCTCGCCTAAGTCTTTAATTACTTCAACTAAACGTTTAATTTGTTTTACTATAATTCCTTTGTCGCCACCGTATACTCTATTACCAAATTCAGGCATCTTAGGCTTATATGGATATGCTTCTCTCATTTTTTTATAATTCTTTTTGAAGTATTCTGTTGCTTCACGTTCATCATAAGATTTAAATGCTGAATTGCCGTGTTTATCTAATACATCATAAACCATTTTGTTTTTGTTATCTCTATACATAGATACATATGGTTTTTGTGTTGCTTCTGTTACTTCACCTAGACGTGTATCCAAAACTTTCTGAATTACATCATTATAACTACCAAACAAATCTTCTATAAATTTACCACGTTGTTCGTCGTCTAGTTTTCCATATCTTGCTCTTAGTTCGCTGGCCGAAGTAGCAGGCTCACCTAGTACTGTAAATTTTACTGTAGGTGCTACAATCAAATATCCGTGCTTTTCGTATCCTTCTAAGTCAGCTACTTTCTTACCATCTAATGTTTGGTAATATGTAGGTGACCCATCTTTTTTGAGACCAGGCTTAAATCTTGGACTCTCGTCCATATCCTTTTTTCCTACAGCAAACACAACCGCTGTATCTGTTGAAAACTTTTTAAGTATATTCTCAGGCTTATATGGAGATGTTTCTTGACTAATAGCTTTTCCAGGAACTCCTGTAAGCATCATCATGGCCGCTTTTTCTTTAAAGCTAAAAGGACTATCTGTGTCGTTTTGCTTTCCACTAGTAGCGATGAACACTTTGTCAGCACCAAATTTACCGACTAAACTGTCGTATACTGCCTTATGTCCTTTGTGAAACGGGTGAAATCTCCCCGCATAGATCGCCACAATGTTGTTAGCCATACATATTCTCCATTATATGTATGTATTTAGTTGTTTTGGAGTAGAGTGATGTCGCCCGTGAATGGGTAGTACCCTGTATGTGTAAGTTGAATTGATGTATCAGCATATATCTTTCCGCCTAGGTTTCTCCATCTATCACAGAACGTATAGTCTTCGCTTAAATAGTTGCCTGCTTTGTCAATACTTGTATCAAATAGAGCATACATAAACTTTTCTGATTCTGGTTCTAGGTTTAAACTGTTATTATACTTTAAATTAGGAAACTTGCTCATCATAGTATCAAATACACTACGTTTGATTAGTAAAAATCCTGTTCCTATATCATCTACTTCTAATAAACTACCATTACGTTCAGCACCTTTTGTAGGGTTAAAAACATACTCAGGCTCAAATGTTTTTTTAGGATATATACCACCAACAACGTCTTTGTCGTGTGCTATAAGTTTATATATAGATTCAGCATCAAAGCCTACGTCAGCATCTACAAACATTAAATGAGTTGCTTTAGGGTTTAACATTGTTTTAGCTACTAGATTATTCCTAGCTCTTGTAACAAGGCTTTCATTAGCCATTGTTTCAATACTAAACTTCATATTGTTTTTCATACAAGCAATAGTGTATGAAATCATACTTACATAATGTTTTTCTGTGATTTGTCCACCATAACAAGGTGTACATATAGACAAAAATGAATCTTGGATTCTTTGTGCTTGTTCGTCTGTGAACATTGAGTTACCTAATTATTTTGATATTTCTAGTGTATGATCTGGAATAGTTTTACTTAGAACGTTAGCTAATCTATTGCCTTGTTCATCTGTAAGAGCTGTTTTAAAAGTACAACCTAAAGCATTATCTTTTAGTACATCAATGTACCAATCGTCTGTGCTTTCAATTAAGTCTTTACCTAGTACCATAGCAATAGCACCAGCAAAGATTCTTTGTTCTTGTACTGTAGGTTCGTGTCCTAAATCTAATTTAATCCAATTTACCATTAGTAATTAAACCTCAATTTGTTAATAGTTCCTGCTGTAAAGTTTTTAACAGAAGCTCTTACGTTAACAAAGTTACCTGTAAAGTTATATGCCACGTGAGCTGTTTGAGCCGTACTGCCATCATATGGGCTAGTGTACGTTGTACCAGCTGAATCAGTCATTGCTACATCAAACCAATCAGTACTTGTAGGTGTTTCTACTAGACTTGCTTGGATTGTTATATCTCCAACAAATGATGTTACTTGCCAACTAACTGTATGTAAACCGTCGCTATATCCATAGTAACCGTCGCCTTTAGCTGAATCACTTTGGAAATCAATAGAACTACCATCATAGTTGCCTGTGGCTGTACCATGTGTTGTAGAAGCTATTAGTGTTGTTGCTGTTGCTGGCATATCTTTGTCCTATTCCTTATTATACAATGTATTTATTTAATGTTGTATGCTTTAGCTAATCGTTCTGGCGTCATACTATCTACTTGTTGTACTGTTTCATAGTTAAATGTGTAATTTTCTCTATGATCTCTTACAAAATGACCTATCCCGCCACCGCGATTAACGTTAATTACGCTTAATTCTTTCATTACTTTAATTCGATCGCCTCCAATACCAAAAGTTTCAACTTCAGCATATACTCTAGCACCTGGGCTAATTATATTCTTATCTAAAAATTTATTCCATTGTTCTTGCTTCATCATCTCTCCTAACTACATATTCTAGTACCCTTTGAATCTTGTCCCCAAAGGATAGATTTATTAATGTTAAATCGTGTTCAGTTCCAACGTAGAACCAATCACCATAACTGTTGTGGTAAGTCTTAATATCACCTAGTCTTCTTTTGGTAATCTTAATAATTCCCTCGTTATTAAAGTCCTGTAAAACCTGTAGTAAGTTTTCGTTCACACGACCCTCTTTTAGTATAACACGATATTTGTATTTGTCAAGTGGTAATTTGGAACATTCTATTTCATCTGTTTTAAGAGCAGGATTGACTAATGATATTTCATGAACTAGGTTTGATACTTTAAGTATTTTGGTAAACATGGTTGGTTCGGTAGTATATAAATCTAATGTTCTGCCTTCAACACGAAGTTTTGGAGAACCCAAAGTGTTTGTCCATTGTATTAACTTATAAGTGTCCCTATACTCTTTGTTGTTTATACTTCCGTATCCAGTTTTACTATAATGATTTACTTCAAAGAACTTTTTGAGTATCTTCTTATCGTAATCAGTAAGTGTTTTTAGGAAGTATTTCCAAGTTGTTGTACAGTCATTACGTCTAGACCAGAACCAACGCCAATGATGTACAGGATAAAAACGTATACGAATTGGATATTTACTGTAGAACTTTTTATCAGCTATAACTGTTCTAGCTGAAAATCTAGTTAGGCTGGGGTTTAAATTGATCCAATACGATAAGACCGGATCCATCGACCCCGGCATCAGGTTCGGCTTGTAAGTCTTCATTGCTAATCTCATTATTTTTGTTAATAGAAATATCAAACTCATCCTTGATATAATCAATAGTAATTAACGAGTTCTCAGGAATATTTTCAAACAAAATCTTTTTAGATAAAGGAATTTTAATCCTATCTTCTATTACTCTACCTAACGGTCTAGCACCCATTTTCTTATCATATCCTAGCTCTGCTAATTTGGTTACTGCTTTTTCCATAAACTCTATTTTGAGACCTTTTTCTGATAACAAGTCATTAATCTCATCTTTAAACTTACCAACAATTTTTCTAACAACGTCGGTTGTTAAGTGTTTAAATTTACATACACCATCTAGTCTATTTCTAAACTCAGGCTTAAAGAAGTTTTTAACTGCTTTATCTTCTTCACCTGTTTTCTCAAGTTCTTGGCTAAAGCCGATGTTATTCATTTCATTATCCATAGCACCTAAGTTAGATGTCATTAAGATAACTGTATTTCTAGCATCTGCTTTCTTACCATTTGTGCTAGTAATAAATCCTTCGTCCATTAGTTGTAACAATACGTTACTAACATCAGGGTGTGCTTTTTCTATTTCATCAAATAATATAATAGAGTGAGGATTCTTTTCTATTTCACTTACAAGTAATCCACCACCTAGGTTACCATCTTCGTATCCTACATAGCCTGGAGGAGCACCAATAAGTCTAGCGACTGTATGCTTCTCTTGGTATTCACTCATATCATATCTTAATAGTTTTGCTTGACTATTCTCAGCAAGTAATTTAGCAAATTCAGTTTTACCTGAACCTGTTGGTCCTAATAATAAAAACACACCAATAGGTTTGTTAATACTTTTTAGTCCTGCTTTACTAACCATAACTTTATTAACTACTGTATCAATTACTTGATCTTGTCCGTACAATTTAGTTTTAATTTGAGCATCAATATCAGCTAAACTTTTAGTTGCTTCTGTGTCTAGTTGTTCTAAAGGAATTCTAGTTGCTTTAGATAGTTCTTCTATAATATTATGTTTACGAATCTTATAATTTTTGTGTCCTAAGAAACGTTGTCTAGCACAGGCACTATCAATTAAGTCAATAGCTTTGTCTGGTAGTTTTTTATCTGGTTGATGTCTGACGCTAAGGTCAACAGCGGCATCGATTGCCTCTGGAAATATCTTCGCTTTATGAAAGTCCATAAAATATTTGTTTAGACCAGTAAGTATTTCTTTAGCTACTTCTGGTGTGGGCTCTTCAACTGTTAGTCTATAAAATCTTCTCATAAATGCTCTGTCTTTCTCAAAGCTGGAAGTATATTCTTCCCAAGTTGTTGAAGCAATTACTTTTACTTCTCCTTTTGCTAATGCTGGTTTCAGCATCTGCATAAAATCTGGTCCACTGTTTCCCCCGGCGCCGGCACCCTTCATTTGATGTGCTTCATCAATGAATAAGATTGTACCTGGCAATAGTTTTGCCGCGGCAATGATTTCTTTTAAACGTTCTTCAAACTCACCTCTGTATTTTGTTCCAGCGATTAAGTTACCAACATCAAGTGTATATAGATTTGCTTTCTTTAAGTATTCAGGTACTTGTCCTTCTGTCATTCTTAAAGCTAATCCTTCAGCTATTGCTGTTTTACCTACACCTGGTTCACCTATTAATAAAACGTTTGATTTATTTCTTTTAGCTAATACTTGACACACTTCTTCAATCTCTGATTCTCTGCCTATAACAGGATCTATCTTACCCTCTGAAGCTCGTCTGTTTAAGTTAGTACAGTATTCGCCTAATGTTTCGTGTGCCATTTGTATGTGAAGTTCTTCTTCGTCTTCACCTGTGTAATGTTTGTTAAAGAAGTTAGTTAAATCTTCTTTTGTTACTCCGTACTTTAAAAACAAGTATCTAGAATAACTACGATCTTCAACCATAATAGAATGGAATAAGTCTATTGTTTGTAAGTGTTGTCTACCACTAAACAATACTTGAGTAAATGCTCTATTACATACTCTATCCAACCCGTGTGTTTTTTTAGGTTCTACTGGCCCTGCCATAGAAGCAATAGGTAGCTTCTCAACATGGTGCTTCATTTCTAAAGCTAGTTGTTCTTGGTCAACGCCAAATTGTTCAAGCATAATTTTAAAATTCTTATAGTTAATTAAACTTAATGTTAAATGTTCTATTGTAACGTATTTGTGATTAAGTTTATTAGCAAACTCATAAGCCTTTGTTAAAATTAAATCCATTTCTGGGTTATGCTTTATCATATAACATCTCTTCCTTTATATTTCCATTGTATCTTTGATCAAATGTAATTCCTTGACAATGATCGTATTCGTGTAACCAACACCTAGCATCTATACCTTCGAGGTCAGCTGAATGATCGTTAGAAGCATAGTCAGTCCATTGTACAGTTACTTCTCTTGGTCTCTCTATCTCATAATGTACACCAGGATAACTTAAACAACCTTCTTCTGCTGTTGCCATAGGTATATCACCGTGCCAGTCTTTACCTATGCTTACTAGTTTAGGATTAATACAAGTTAAAAATTCGCCCGATAGTTTTTTCATAACGAACATTTGTAAATTAAGTCCTACTTGGTTGGCCGCCAATCCTATACCTCTGTTGTCTATCATTATCTGTATCATTTCAGCACTAATACCTTGATAACGTTTTTTATCTTCTTCTAGTTTGTTCCAAAGACAAACTTTACCAGGCGTATGTAAAAATTGGGGATCTAGTCTCATTATTATTTTTTATTCTTCCACTTGAGTATAGCAGATTTTTGTTCCTTTGTCAAGTTATCAGGGATCTTTATGTGTATCTTAATCATCAAATCTCCTCCATTTATACCGTATCCTGGTATTCGGAACATCTGGCCATTTTGTGTTCCTGGGCTAATTGAAATTTTAAGAACTCTATCGTCGATATGTGTGTATTCTATATCGTCGCCAAGTATAGCGTCCCATACAGATATCTCTTGGTTGGCTATAACTTTATTACCGTCTATACTATACTTATTATCTTTCTTTATTCTAACTGTGATTATTAAATCGCCCGGAGTGCCTAATTGGCTTGGCGGAAGTCCATGTCCGCTATAACGTATTTTAGCACCATCTCTTATTCCTGGGGGTGTTTTAATGCTTAATGTATTACCGTTTAGTTGTACTAATTGTTCACTTCCAAACCACATTTCTCTAAATGTTAATGGCAAATCTAAAGAAATATCTTTTCCTTTTCTGTTAGTATTACGGTATTTTCTATCTGGGTGGTGTCCTGCTGTTCCAGGTCCTTGTCCAAAATGTCTACTAAAGATATCTCCAAAACTTCCAAAAATGTCAGCTAAATCATCTTGACTCATTCCTGACGATGACCAAAACTGCTGATCACCATAGAAGCCACCAGGACCTGTATCACCTTTTTTGATTCTATTATAAGCCTCAGTTATTTCTTTCATTTTTGTTTCGTCACCACCCGTACGATCAGGGTGATGTTTCAACGCCAATTTCTTGTAGGCTTTTTTAATTGTTGCTTCATCGTCTTGTGGAGATACACCCAAGACTTGATACGGGTCTTGATTCATGTGTATATTATAATGGATTATAGACTATCTGTCAAGTCTATTTTTTGCCTGATCCTACATATAGGCCAAACCAGGCCGCTCCAGCACCAACTACTATTGATACTAAACCTGACTGTTCAAAGTTTGGTGTAGGTAATGCCATGAACCAAATTACTACTTTGTACAATAGGTATATGTAAGTTGTTATGAATAATCTTGGAAAGATTCTCCAACTGTCTACTGCTTTTGCTAAATCAATGAACCATTGATATTTGTTTACGCCATCACTCATGTTATTTCTTGCCCTTCATTTTTTGTATTTCATTTCTATTATTTTGAATTTGCTCTGATTGAGCTTGGTCGATCATTGCTTGAAGGCGTCTGCCCTTTTCAGCTGTTGAATCCAAATGTAAATCTGGGTTCACAATCTTTTCCAATTTTAAGAATGGGATTCTGTTGTTTGGTACATATCTCCATGTATACCCTTTTTCAGAGTAAATGCCAAACACACTTTCACGTAGACCTATTTTAACAATAATAGCATCATTGCCATCTAGTATAACACTATCGCCTTCATTGAAAGCAGGATTAAGTTTAAATTTTAATCCTTGCATCATATTGATAGCAAAATCCTTAAACCAAAAAGCGGCACTAATTGAAATTAGTATAGCAATCCATGGTCCTATAAAGTCTGATATTTGTAATCCTAGTTGATCAAATTCACCCATATTATTTCTCCAACTTCTTAATACGTTTTTCTAGTTCGTCTATTTTTTTAGTAACGTAAGGATACTTTTTACGCCAAGCGTCTTCATCTTGCTTGAACCAAGTCCAGCCCCAACGTTCAACTAGAAAGTCAACTATTCTATCAAAATAGCCGTACATCCAAAGTCCTATTCGTGTGCCTTTAAAATAAGTTGAGAATGCCAATCCAAATAAAGAACCTACTAATGCTGTGTAGATCCACAGTCTATCTGATGCCATTCGTTCTATCATTTCCCACATAAGTCTATTTCCTTTAATACTATTTAGTAAAAAAGACTTCGGGTAATGTATCTAGGATCGCTTTAGTAAAAAGGCTTTTGCCTTCTATATCAGTGAATGTATGAGGGCTGGCGTGTACGGGGAATTCTTTATAAGGTATGCTATTAAGACGTGATAGCCACATATTCATAGGGGATAGCCCTGGATCTGTATTATTAGGCCCTACAGTATTAGGGTCTATATCTTCTACAAAGTCTATGCTTTTAAACTTACTTAACTCTGTAGATGGTATATGATGATACCCGTCTTTATGACCCCAAATTTGATCTTGGAATACATAGAAGTAGGCATCTTTGTCTTTGCTGTATTGCTCTAATGATTTAACTACTAATGATGAAACAAACTGTATTCTATCTAAATTATTGTGTGAGCCAGAGTCACTTGCTGTTAAGTGTACTACTCTGTCGTTGTCAGCTTCTGTCTGGTAGTTTGGTTCTTTAAATGTTGTTTCTCTTTCAGCAGAAGGCATCAAGCTAATAATTTTATCGCCTGGTTTGTAATCAATATCATATACAGCATAAAGCCAATACAATGGAGAACAGCTTGTCCCACACATAGAGAAGTTTAATTCTAAATTTAACTCTTCTGCTATTTCCTTGGGCCAGTTATAGTATTGATCTGCTATAACGTGAAGTTTATTCACTAGTCACCTAACGGGTTAACTTTATCCCATAAGCTCTTGTTAGCTTCTTCCTCGAGGTCTTTTCTAACTTTGTCGTTTTCTAATTGAGCGTTGTCTAAAGCATTCTCGGCATCCTCATAGTAGTTCTTATAAGCTACTATAATTGCCTGTTGTTGTTGAATATGTGCCATTAAATCTGATAAGTTCAAAGCAAGTGTTTCGTAACCGTCATCAGTCAGTCCAAACAGGACTATATCTTTTTTATCATCTGATATACGTTTCCATACTTCTTCTACATTATTTTCATTAATAACAATCCATTCAACTTCTTTTAAATTTAGTACACTAGCATCAGGTACTACTAATGTTGGTTTATCGATCGGTTTAGCACTAACCTCAATTTTTTGAGTAGTTGTACTACAGCCGGCCAAAATTACAACACAAAATAAAGCTAATATTATTTTCTTCATAAGTTTTTCTTTTTCCATGCTTCTGATTGAATAGAAGGATCAAAGTTAGGATTAGCTTTTTCCCAACATTCGGGATTAATTTCGCTAGGCTTTGTTGCTTTAATTTCACTCTCTGTTAAAGGAGAACCTGAAATAATTTCAAAACATCTAAGAGCATTATTACTTGCTCCATTTAAAATGTCCTCAGTATTTCCAGGTCTAGCAACACCTAAGTTACCGATGTCATGTCTACTTAATTTATTCTCGAGTCGTCTGTTTCTTGATTCAATTTCAGTGAAAGCTTCTTGTAGCTTTTTGTTTTCCACTACCATTGCTTCAAACGATTTTCTTTGAGCTTCTAGGGCCGCCTCGTTAGTTTGAACTGCTGTTTCGAGTTTAGCATTATTCTCATTTAAGATAGCCATTCTCTCTTGTGTATCATTGTAATACCAATAGGCACCACCGCCCATGGCACACATCAACACAAACATAATCAAAGATAACTTAAGACCCATAATTTTATCCTAATAATTTTCCTAATGATTTAGGACCCATAATTCCATCTGGTGTTAAGCCATTGCTTTGTTGCCAACGTTTAACGTGTAATTCAGTACCAGGACCATAGTCACCATCTGCTGGTGTAATGTTTAATGCCTTTTGTACTTTCATAACAGTTGGACCTTTAGATCCTTTTCTAACAGTTTCTAATGGAGCTTCTACCTTGGAGGGATCATAATGTTTGCCAAATACTTCTAAAGCATGAGCATAATGTTTCTTACGATCTTCTAGCCCTATTGTTCCACCGTTAATTCTTTTAGTCATGCCAACAATATCTTGTCCGTCAGCATATCTATTTAATCCGTTTGTACTCCAGAACCAACAAGCACTTTCTAAAGCACCTTGTTTAGTTTCTAAATATTCTACTACTTCTTCTGGGGACTTACTAATTGACTTACCAAAGTTTGTGTAGTTTGCTCTACCAGTCAATTGAATAACGCCTCTGCCTCTAAATCTATAACCATCACCAGACGCTGTGTCACCGTTGTCCATTCTGTTGGCATAAATTACATTGGCAATTTTTTCAGGCTGTCTGTGATACTCTGTAGCATCTCTTCCAGCACGTTCAAAGTATTTTGGAAATACTCTGTTCAAAGCATCTGAGCTATAGTTTAAGTTTTCTTTTAGTACTGTGAACTCTAAACTTTCGTGTCCACATTGTGCTAAGAACCCTGCTACTCTGCTTTCTGTATTAATGTCGTATTTAGGTAGCATTTTATTCATAAGTGAATACCACTCTGCTACTTCTTTATTTTTAGATAATATGTTCGCCAGTTTATCTTGTGTAAATTCAAATTTAAAGCTCATTGTTTTTGATCCTTCTAATTTGGTATATTGCTACCAAATACTTATAGCGATCAGTTTACGTTAATCGCTCTTTTGATATTGTCTATTACCTTAGAATCAGCTAAAAAAGATGTGTAACTATCTTTGGAGTTTGGGATTTGTGATAAAGTTTCTTCCGAAACTTCTCTACTAATTGGACTTTTGCCATATCTCATAAACCAGTTCTCAGTTTCAGATACTTTACTAACTTCTTTAAGCATATAGCCAACATTGTCTAATAGGTCCTGGTCTCGTTCTACTTCTACGAAAACCATGTGTTTGCCGTGTTTGTTTGTTCCTGGGGATATCGCGGCATCAAGTATCCATTCATAACCTGTTTCTAAAAAGTCAACTAGGTCTTGTCCAGCTTCTTTATTTTCAACAGCGAAGTTAATAACACAAACGTCTTCGTCAGTTCCCATCTTTGCTTTATAACGATCTACTTCAATATGATCGCTAATTGTCATTCTAAGGTCTCCGTGATTAAGTCCCATCAGATACTCCTGTGTCTTGTACTGTTTCTTCTTGTGCTGTATTAATGTCTTGAGCGTCAAAGCTATCGCCTTCTATCTCAACACTACCTCTGTAAATTTCAGACATTAATGTTTTTGGCATTGTAATTTCTACAACCCAAACTTTGTCTTTTAACATTTTAGGATAGCGTCCGCCCTCTTCCATATTGTTCATATCAGTTTGAGGATCACCTGTCATTTTAGCAGGAGTTTCTAATGTATCTCTTCTAAATGAAACTTTGGCACCATAGTCTAATAATCTTCTAGCACCATCTGGATCAGGCATTTTCTTTTCAGGCCACATAAATGAAGCTGTTACCCAATGTCTTTCAGTAACAGGACCTAGCACTAACTCACCTTCCTTCCAATTCTTATAACCATAAATGTGTACAGCATCTAGTACTCTTTCAAAGTCTACTAGTGTTTCTGTAAAGCTATCTGAATTGTATAGTGATTTAAGTGTTTCTGCTATGTCTAATGCTTTCATTTTTAATCCTATTAAATGTATACTGTATTTATGTCTTAAAACAGGAATATTGTATATCCTGTATGTTTCTGTGTGTCCTTCTTAAATACTTATAGTGGAAAGTAAATATCCGCTGAACAAATGGATAGTTATTGGCCACTATATTTAGACATTGTTTATAGGAGGCACTATGTCAAAGAAAAATCGAAAAAACAAGCATAACCTAGCTTATGCTGACAATACACTAAATTTCGAGAATATTCGGAATAAACCACCACATATAATCCCAAGGTCATTAGCACAAGAGCATTATGTTGATATTTTAACAGATATTAACTGTTCTATTGCTATAACTAGCGGGCCAGCTGGTACAGGTAAAACTTATCTTGCTATGCTGGCGTCTATTAGAGCTTTGAGATTAGGCCAAGTTGAGAAAATAGTCTTAACTAGACCAGCTGTGGGGGTTGACGACGAGCGTCATGGTTTCTTACCGGGTGATTTAAACGCCAAGATGGAACCATGGACAAGACCCCTATTTGACGTGTTAAAAGAATACTACAGTCCTAAAGAAATTACCAGAATGTTAGAAGAAGAAATAATTGAAATTAGTCCACTGGCATTCATGCGAGGAAGAACTTTTAAAAAATCGTGGATCATAGCAGATGAAATGCAAAATGCCACTCCAAGTCAGATGAAGATGTTACTTACCCGCTTAGGTGAAGATTCTAAAATAGTAGTAACTGGTGACGTCAAGCAGGCCGACAGGAAAGATGTTAATAATGGATTGTTAAATCTTACATCTTTAACAGATGAAAAAGAGATGACATACATTAGAACCTGTCAGTTCACTAACAAAGATATAGAACGGCACCCGGCAGTAGCGGAGGTATTGACTTTATATGGCGAGAGTTAGAGTTTAACACAAAAAGTGGATTAACTGGTCACATAACCTGTGAATAACAGTTAATCCACTAAAATTTCATTTTCAAAATCACCATTTTCGGTGGCTAAAACCATTTCAGGTATTATAACTATTGGTTGGCGAACCTTTAAATAATTACACTGATTACTTTTATCAGTTTAAAAAAGGAGATCCAATTATGGAAATCATGGCAAAAATAAAAGGCTGGGCATCGACTCTAGCTGACACAGGCGTAAGCCTAATAGCTTTAGGCATCGTGCTTGAAGTACTTTTTAACGGCCAAGGCATTCCGTTCTGGCCGAACATTAGTGTAATAGCTAACGTTCAAGGCATTCTAGGAGGCTTCTCAGATCAAGGGTTACTTGGTTTGGTTGCTGTATGGATTCTATATCACATTTACAATCGCAAATAAGATAGAACCAAATTATAAACCTTGACCTGGGTATGGGTTTCGATTATGATTCGTTTTTCACGTAAACATAATTCTGACACCCTTACCCAATCTTCATTTATAAAGGAGGAAGATTAATATGAATTTATTGAAAAACAAATGGGTATGGGCAGGAATAGTCATCGTGGCCGCTATAGTTTTATGGCAGTCTGGACTAGTTGGTCCTACACCAGCTGAAGTACCAGCAGGGTAATTACCTTATAGAAAGAGTGGAGCTACCGAACTCCACTCTTTTTTTATGACTTAAAGACCGTTTGGTACAATAACATAGTGTATGGCTAGAACTACACCAACACTTGCTCCTAGTCCTATCATCATTTTAATGAAGTCTTTAGTTACTAGGGGGAATACTGTTTTAAACTTTTCCTTGCCTGTCATAGTTGCCATAGCAAGTTCACGTCCACAAAGTAATCCAACAAACACCCAAGTTGTTGACATTGGAATATCATTAAGTTCTTTAAAGAACAATAGTATTAAAAAATAAACGGCATCAATTATTGTTGCTGATCTAACATATCTAGTGTTGTGTTTTTCAATAACAATGTTTTGAATTTTACCTCCGCCTTCTTTAAACATAAATGCCAGGCCGGCTACAAATACAAGAGAAATAATAACCATTAAGTCCCAAGGTATTTGTCTTGGTAAGAATACGGCAATGTTTGCCATGTCATGACTTAACCAAGTAAACCATAAGAAGCTAGTTGTTACCCATTGACCTATACGCCAATATTTTTTATGTTCTTCTTTAACGGGCTTGGCCTCGTTAAGTATTTTAGTAACACCAATCCAAATAACATACGCCGCCACAGCCGCGACAGCATATCCCATCATAGATTTAACTAGCATTTTTTCTAATACAAATGTACTAGCGAAAGCACTTAAAACTAAGAAAGATGTACTAACTGGTACACCTATTCGTGTTAAGATTAAAAGTAATCCTGGTGCCATAGCATGGTACCATTGTATCTCTTGAAAAGGTATTTTATTAAGTCGTCCGTAACTGATGTCACCACCATTTACTGTCCACCCATACCACAGAGTGTATAAGAGTACTGCCGAGGCGGCACCCCACATAATTTTCCAATTAAACTTTTCGTTGTTTGAAGCAATCCAAGTACCGAGAGTTTGTACTGAATCGTTGGCTATAACGGCGTATCCTGCGAAGAGGAACCCTATAGCCATCCATAGAGTGAGAGCATCCATTTTTTTTCTTCTACCTTATGTTACAGAATTATTTAACTATTATTTCAAATAGAAGTGTTAAATGTGTATTAAAGTTTGATTAAGATTTTGTTACAATGTCGTACACGTCTTTCCAGTTTTTAGCTACTGGAAATTTATGTTTCTCATTCATGTTAAAGCCATGCTCAATAACAATAGGCTTTAGTCCTGCTTTAAGACCAGCTTGAGCATTTTCTACTTTATCCTCAATCCACCACATTCCGCTATCTTTGTATTTTGCTAGTGCCTCATCTTTATCAGCACCTGTGCCTAAACAATTAATTTCAGTAAACACACCTTCTCCAAATAGTTTGTCTAAGTTTTGTTTACGAAGTTTTCTAGCATGGTATTGAGTACTTAAACTAGTAATAGCATGGAACGTCCATCCTTCATCAGCCATTTTGGTTACCCATTGTACGGCATCACGTAAAGGAGGAAGAAATCCTATCACAGCACTTTCATTGAATATTTTAATTAGCTTCTTAGCTTGTTGTCTTTCGATGCCATATCGGTCACCCATGTTGTATACAAATTGTTCGCCGTCTACAGTTTTGAATCCTTGTTCGTTCATCCAAGTATCAAAGGCGTATTCCCAATTTAATAAAACACCATCTACGTCTGTTAAAATCACTTTTTTCAATTCTAGCTCCTTATTGTTTATATTACTATAATAGCATAAAATCGGGTAGTTGTCAACCAATTTTTCATAATATGACCGTAAAATTCTTTACAGTTTTACCAGTAAATACAACAGTAATTTAGGAGAAACTACATGAAAATACAACAATGGCTTGGGGGAATAGCTTTAGTAATTCCGCTGATAGCAGGACTATATGGATCTTTAGTATACATTACTAAACTTCAAAATACTCTGGAGCAAAATACTATAGCCATACAAGCATTGTCAGGGCAAATCTCTAGCAATGACAGTAGTGTTCACCAAAAATTAGATAACGAAATAGAGAAATCAAAGATTGAGCTAGAAGCATTAGAAGGACTTTACAACCAAGGCAGAGAAAGTTTGGTTATAGAGATGACTGAATTTGCTAAAAGAATTGCTCAAATAGAAGCTACCGTTAGGACTCTACAAGATGGGTCATATAAGTTAGCCAGTGAAGCTGAACTAAGAGCATTAGAATCAACGTATTACACTCTACGAGATTCAGTATCACAGTTAACATTTGATATGAAAGAACTTGCTAGAAAACTAGACGGGGGCTATTAATGAACGATTGGATAAAGTGGTATAAAGAATTTAGAGAAACACATCCTACAATGAGTTCTCTTATATCTTTTCTAAAAGGATTGTTAATAGGTTTAATTGTTACTTGGTTATTTTGTGCTACTATGAGACCAGCACAGGCGGCCAACGAATACTTAAACAGCTACGGTCAACATTGTTCATCAGCTACATTAGAACCTTACATAGAATATAATGTAGACGAAAGTAGCAATAATGACAATTATAAAAGTGATACTAATAGAGGAACTGTAGGTCTTAGATTATCTATTCCATTAGGATCAACTTGTTCAAAGAAGTATAAAAAGGTTTTCACTGAAAACGAGTTGCTACGTCAACAATTAGAACTTCTAAAACTATGTGCTAGGTATCAAGACTTAGAACTAGGTGAAGCATTTGCTGAAGTAAGAGACAAGTGTGCCCAAGTTAGCAAAAAAGAAGAAAGTAAAGACAAGTAATGGACCCAATAGCTATAATTTTTATCAGTCTATGGCTGGTAGGCGTACTATCGGAATAAATATACTGATACAATAAAAACTCAGTCAACATTTTTTTTTGACTAAATTTTTTTTGATCATTTTTTAACTACTATCAAAAAGGAAAAAAGAAATGACTCAATTAATAAACCCCACGAAGTTTACAGATACAGTTGGCCTTTTAAGGTCATTTTTTTTGAGCAAAGGATTCTTAGAAGTCCATACTCAGAATAGACTATCAATACTCGCCGCTTGTGAAGATCCATTCAATGTAGCGACTTACAATTACGAAGGGCAAGTTTGGCCCTTACCACAAACGGGCCAGATGTGGCTCGAACACGAACTATTAAGTAGCCCCTCTAGTAAGGGGTTTTTTTGTGTCTCCACTTCCTATAGGCAAGAACCAAATGCTATCCCAGGTAGACATGATACAATATTTCCAATGTTTGAATTTGAAATGCCAGGAACATTAGATGATCTAAAAGCAATGGAAGTAGAATTGTGTAAGCATTTAGGATTTGATGACTTAACAGAAAAGACATATAAAGAATGGCAAGAACACTTTGGTGTTGATGGAGAGCTAGAAGCAAGACATGAAGAAACTATGTTTGAAAAGTATGGTAGTTGTATGATTACTAACTTTCCAGAGTTTACAAGTCCATTCTGGAATATGAAACGTTATGAAGATGGCGTTACAAGTAAGAAAATAGATGTAATACTAGGTGGAATGGAAACAATAGGTTCAGCAGAACGTTCAACTGATGTAGAACAGATGAGAGATACGTTTCATACAATTACTGATGGTGCTTATAGTAAGTTGCTATTCGAATTGTTTGGTAAAGAAAGAGTAGAGGCAGAGCTAGAGAAGTTCTTAGAGTTTGATTTCTTTCCACGTGTAGGTGGGGGAATTGGAATGACTAGAATGATTAGTGCCTTGGACACCCTATGAGTAAAGAAGAATATAAAAAGTACGTTGAGCTATTAAAAAGGATAGCAAACGTAAAATAATAATCTAGGGTGGTGGAATTGGTAGACACGATAGACTGTTTATCTATTACTCAAACGAGTGTGGAGGTTCGAGTCCTCCCCCTAGAGCCAAATAGAAGGACAAATAAATGAAATTATTTCAAGATGGAGATTTTACAAGTCATGCTGGGCTACCTTTAAAATGGAAGTTAGAGTGTGATGCTATTACAGACGAAGAATGGAGATGTATAGCAAAGATGATTATGGATTATCAAACGGAGCCTTTTTCTAAAGCGGTAGGAATACCTAGAGGTGGATTAAAATTAGCAGAAGCATTACAACCTTATGCTTCTAATAATTCCAGTGATCAAGTTTTAATTTGTGATGATGTGTTTACTACTGGAACAAGTATGGTAGACTTTATTAAAGAACATTATCCTAACTGGACTAGGGCTATGGGACATAGGTGGGTAGTATTTGCTCGTAATAAATCTTATGTTGATCCTTATTATACAAGAGCTTTGTTTCAAATGCCTGTATAAGTTTTGGTATTCCCTAGGAGAATCGAACTCCTCTTTTCAGGATGAAAACCTGATGTCCTAACCGATAGACGAAGGGAACATATTAAACTTTAGCATATACTTCTTCCCATTTCGTAGCTATAGCTTTAGGTGAGTATGTTCTTTCAATAAACTTTTGTGCCTTTTCAATCTTTTTAATTACTTCTTCTGGATGATCTATCATCTGTTGATACTTTTTACCTAAGTCACCAATGTATAAAAACTTTTCTAAATCATGGTAACTTGGTATGCCAGGTGTTGTTAATACTATTCTACCTTGTTGTAAAGCATCAACGGGTCTATTGTTACCTTTACAAGATGAATGCCTATCACTAACAACAGGCAATAAAACAAAATCAGCTTCTTCTACTAGCTTACCTTGTTCGTTAAAGTCCCATGGGATTAATGTTTTATGCTCTTTTAAGATTTGCTTATCTACAATTTTTCTTTCTTCTACAGTTTTGTTAAAATACCCAGGAATCTTTTTGACAATTTTATATAGCTTAGGCACATCACCTGTTATGTTTGTCATTATTTTTACATTAGTTTTTCTAACTCTGTTTAAAATTTCTTTAATAACTGTCCATCCTAATTTAGCATGATTGCCATCAGACCCATAGTAAAAAGCATTCATAGTTTTTTTAACTTTGAACTTTGGTTTTCCTTTAGGTCTTTCTGTAGGATCAGGTATAACAATTGAATCAGTTTTTGTTTCTTGTTTTATTAGATCTTTTAATGTATAACAAGTTGTAGTAACGGCATCGGCATTTGGTATAGTAAAATACCAATGTTTAAAAGTTTTAAACTTATCGTCGGCAATATCTACAATGTATTTTATATTGTTTGACATACAATACTCAGCATCTTCTTTGGTATGCTTTTTACCCAATACTGCTACATCGTCTGGCTTTAAAGATGTTATATCATCTGTAACCCTACTGTCATTTATTTTGCTTGAAGGTATCGTAGCTCTTGCTCTATAAGAATAAGGCGTTGGACGATCACTTTCTAATATAGGTGTGATGAATACGAGCATAACAGTATTTACTAAACTGTTTCTATTTCAGCTGTCGTTATTGATATGACATTAGCCCAGATAAAACTACGCCAACCCTCTGCTTTAATATCCCAAACACTTTGGTTGTCTGGATTGCTTGGTTTGGGTTCTTCACCTTCTGCTAATGGTTTAGGTCTTGCTTCTAACGGAATAGCACTTGTCATAAGTGTACAAGTCATTACACGTTTCTCGCCATTCTTCTTTGTAAAAGTAACTTCTAAGATCTTACTTTGTAAATCTTCCTTAATTTCAGCTTGACGAGTTACATCATCAAACCCTACATCTTCAAAAATACTCATTTAAATCTCCGTTAAAAGTTGTGTCCACATTCAGGACAAGTATGTTGTTGAGTGTGTTTCATTGCTTGTGGTGAATCTTTTGTAAACCACAATTCAAATAACGTTGCTACGGCAGGATCCTTAAACATATAACAATACTCGCCCGTAGTCTTATCAGCCGTAAAGTCGTAGTCTTTGTATTTCTTTTGACCACACCCTACTAAAAATTCTCTGGCGTGAGGTAAAGGCCTTACTTTACTTCCCCATACCATTTGGCCTTGTTGATTTTTAAATGTAAAAGAATAAGTCATATCCTTTTTACTTTCTGCTTTAACTATTACGTCAGTCCACTTGTTTAGTTTCATTATACACCTCCGAAGTAGTATTTTAATAAACCCATAAAGATTAGTGTTACTAAGACACCATTAAGTAATATCAATGCTCTATCGTGCCACAAGTAACCAACCCAGAACCAACCTACTGTTCCTGCTAATCCAAACCATAAATCAATATGTGGTAATGTTCCTGTTGCTCTAGCCGATGTGGCTATTAGAATTAGTATAACTGAAATCCATTTAACAAACCAAGATAAATCACCCTTAGGTGTTATCTTCTTAAACACTCTTGTTGAGTCAAGAGCTTTAATTTTATCGTTAAGTTTTAATCTTTTATTCTCCGCCATCTATTACCTTTACATAATTTAAACTTGTTTCCCAAGCACCTTGGTACATTTTACTTTTACCTAAACGTTTGATCTTTGCTTTAATATTAATAACATCATCTTTTTCGCCTAAGTTGTTTCCGTTCCAAAAGTTAACAAGAAACTTGTCGTTGTATATTCCTGTATAAATGTAAGACTCATAGTTCCTAGAGTAAAATACATTTACTAGCTTAACAGTACCTTCTATTGAATCTTTAACTGAGCCTATGTATTCGTCAGCACACTCAGAAGTAATAATATCTTCAAGGCTTTCTTTAGCTAAATCTCTGTAATAAGCTGATGGTGTACTAACTAACAAGCCTACTTCTTGAGCAGATACTTCATCTTTATCTAGTACTTTCCAAATATTTTCTGTGTATTGATCTAACTGTCCGCCCATAGCACTAAACAGTTTGCCTTGAAAGTGTCCGTGAATTTCGTTAACAGTTTGCTTGTCATCTTCTGTAATTGTTAAGTCTAATGTCTTAACAAATTTAGCATCTTTCTCATCACGACAGTTGCCTAGTAAGTGAGCATAAACTATACTTTTGTTAGCAAGTTTAGTTACAACCCATTCAGTTGGCTCATCGCCGTTTTTAATATATTTTGTTTGAGATTCTTTTAGATACTCGCCGTTAATTCGTTGTGCCATAACAGATGCTTCAAGTACTTCTCTAGCATCATACATTTTTAATGGCCTTTGAGTTTTTAGGAACATCATGCCGCCATCCTTGCTTCTGCTATAGCATGAATACAAATTTTATAATTTTCTTGTGTAGGAGTCATACCGTTTTGCTTACACAATTTCTTTGCTTGAGGAGTCATAAAACCTTTTGCCTCTAGCATATCTAATGGTGACTTACCAGCTTTATATCCTTCAGCAAATTCTTCAACTGTGAAGTTTTTAACTAGGAAGTTTTTAAAAGCACCTTGAAAGAATACATACTTAAACCTAGCAATAAAAAGTTCTACTGGCATACCGTAACGTGATGGATGAATACCTTTTCTACCATACACTTCTTCATATGTAGGCTGTCCTTCATATGTGCCATTATACATTAAATATCCACCGTGGTAACTAAACTTTGTTTTGTCAAACTGTGTCATTTTTGCTCCTTTTTATTAACTATACATATAGTATAGCATCTTTTGGAGGGAAGTCAACCAAAAATGTGGTATTTTTATGGTATTTTAGTGATTATTCTGGAAGATCGGGTGTAAGTAGCTTCAAAGTGATGTGTTTTTCTACTTCTTGCTCGTATTTTTCAGCCAACTTTTTAATATGAGGATATTCTTTTTCTATTTCCTTGTTTCTTTTAAGATCTTCTGGAATACCTAATGCTTTTTCAATTTTAGATAATCTTGACCCAATATGTTCAACTTTTTCTAAAACTTCTGTGTTTGCTGTACTTTCCATTGTGTCTGAATCGTAGCTAAATGAAACGTCAAGTCCTGACGAGTTTGTCACAGTAGTATAACTTGGACTCAAGGTGTACTCTGATTTATCATCCCAAGAATCTAATGTTGTTTTAACGTCTTCTAGGTCTAGCTCTAACTGATATTGATCTTCGGGATTCATGTTATAGGTTCTCCTTTTTTTATATAAGATTCTGTTACATAGCTTTCAATTCCATTTTTATCTACGTACGGATAAAGAGGTAGAGGCACTTCCGCCACCTCTTCTTTATTAACAGGTTGATATTCAACTTTTACATTATGAAATATATGTGTAATGTCACATTTAGATTCTAGAGTATAAACTCCAAATTTGAAATAAGGTGGTGATGTTATTAGTTTTCTAGTAGATGCTAGGTATTTGTTGTCAATGTAAAAATCAACATTAATAAAGTCTTTACGATATTTTATCTCTACTCTAAGATTAAATAAGTTTGTTGCTTTAACATCTGGTATGTCTCTTGGTTCAATACGAAACTCTTTATGCTCATTAATAACTAGCTTGATATAATTCTCAGGTTCTTCATAGCCATCTTCCCAATGTAATTGCCACATACAATTACTATTTCCTTCTATTTGATCAGCTTCTATACGAATGTCGCCGGACCAGATATAATCTCCTTCAACAATAGAAGATGACGTGGCTTCACATCTTTCTTTAAAATTATACAATAAGTTACCTTCTGGATCATATGCTGGAAGATCGTCACCAGGGCTTTTTCCAGGAACACCTTTTTTAATTTTAAAAACAAATTTATTATTTGTATTGTCGTGTTCGTCTCGAGTGTATAGATATTCGCTGTCACAACTGGGCCTCCAAAACTTATCGTTGGATAATATCATGTTGTAAGACCGCCATCTAATGAAATTCTATCTTCTTTTTTGTTTCTAAGTTCTTGTACAATACTTCCACAGTTGTCTACACAAATTTCCATTCTAGGTTTAACAGGATCATCAGTACGATTGTTCCAACTGTCTTGTAAGTCTGTTTGAAAAAACTTATGTCCTAGTACATCTTCTAATGTGTGATGACTAGTATAGTTCCACTTGTCATCATATTTAGAAACATAGTTGTTGTGGTATGTATTGTTAGGTGTACCATCTGGGTTAGCTACATCTTTACGCCATGCTCTAGCAAAGTATGATGTAAAATGACAACAAACGTGTACACGACCATCCCATTCAATTTGTAACTTACCTTCGTTACCCCATGAGCACCAAATGTTACAGTTGTTGGCATAGTCTTCCATACTGTTATCAAACTTTTCTACAACAAGTTTTTTAGCTTTCGCCTCCATAGACTTGTAATGATCTTCAGGTGGCTTATGTGATTTGTTTTCAAACTTTTTCTTTTTAACTTTACTAAAGCCTTCATGATCAAAGTCTGTTTCTTTTTCTTTTACACTTACTACACCTGTTTCAATTGCTTTTTCTCTCAATTGATTACTAATTCTTTCAGCCCATCTACTACGTCTTACATCAATTCTAACAAAGCCTAATTCTTTTGCTAATCTTTTTGCTTCTTCTATTTGATGTTTGTTATGATCAAACTCAATAATTTGCCATATAGCTTTACCACCAGCCTCCATAAAGTAACGAGCATTTTCTAATACTTTTTCATATGAACAGCCTCTACGATATAGTTGATGTGTTTTATCATCAGTACCATCTAAAGCAAATATTAATTCTGAGTTGTTAGGGTTATATCTTTGACTTGCTAAATGTCCTAGGTCAGTCCAAAATTCTTTGTTTCTCATAGCACCGTTAGTACTAACCCATAAGTCAGTTCTACTGTTACGACCATTCTTTAATCTCTGTGACTTTACACTATCACTTACGTCAGCAATATAATGAAGTATCTCAATCATATCTGGGTGATTAATAGCGTCACCAAATGAACCATTTAAGTCTAATGTTTTAAGTCCACCCATTACTGTAGGAGTAAAGATATTCTTAATAGTACTCATAGGCATATTACCAGCACTACCTACTTTAATAGCTGGGTTAGGGTCGCCTTCTTTTAAATCTAAATGTGGTATGTCGCCTGAAACTCTTCTAAGACATTGTGGACAGAAACTATTACAGTTTGCTGTAATTTCTATTGTAATTCTTCGGAGTAATTTAGGGTCTAAGAACATGATTAACTTACTTTTAAGTATTTATTAGGCCAGTTCAGCAAGTTCTACCAATGTTGCTGATAGGTTAATCTCTGGATCACTTACCATAGCATGATTAACTAATCCTTTTCTAATTGTTAAAATTGCTTTGTCTTGTCCTTCTACAGAGTCACTCCACAATTCTAAGTTATCATACATCCAACGAAACACATCTTCCATTTCATCTGGACGTACTTGACTACACAATAGTTGTCTAGCTTCTCTAATTTTACCAGCTTTAATCATGTCAACCATTTGTAGTTTATAATCTGCTGTAGCATTATCACTTTCTTGAGGATTTTGTAATACATTATCAACTGTATTCATTTGACATAAGTTTAAACATTTTCTCAAGTCTGGATACGTTGCTTTTACATAACTGTCTAAAACATCTAAGTCAGGTGTTATACCTTCGTCTAACATTACCTTAGCTATTCTAGTTGTAAATTCTGTTACGTCTAGTTTCTCAATATGGAAACCTTGACATCTACTATGTAATGCTGGAATAACTCTATTAGGATAGTTACAAGTTAAAATAAATCTTGCTGTGTTGGCATACATTTCCATAACACCACGTAATGCCGCCTGTCCGTTTGGACTAATATAATCTGCTTCGTCTAGTAGTACAACCTTAAAGTCACCAAATGGCATTGTTTGTACAAAGCCTGTAATCTTATCTCTAATTGTATCTACAGAGTTTTCTCTACTAGCATTAATTTCTAGTATGTCATACTCGTCTACTTCTAATATGTTTAATAAAACTTTTGCTAGTGTTGTTTTGCCTACGCCTGGAGCACCACTAAACAATAAGTGTGGAATACTTTTCTCACTAACCCATCCTTGAACTTGATTCTTTTGTGCTTCATCTCTAAACACATAGTCTTCGATTGTTTTAGGTCTATACTTTTCAGTCCAAAGTTGTTTCATTTTGCTTTATGCTCCATTTTCTTGTAAAGAATTTAGTGTCGTATACTATCCAACCCCACATTCCGATTTGATATAGTAACCCTGTTATCAAACAGAAATACATATAAAAGTTCCAGTCTTTAAAATACTCTAACATAACAAGTATTATACTATAAACACTGGCTACTTGTCAACTATTCTTTTGAAGATTTCTTGGAGAAATCGATATCCAAATCAACCAATCCATGGCTGACTTCTCTTGCTAATGCTCTAACGTCATCTAATAGGAATTGGCACCTTGCCTTATCATAAGATCCTGATGTCTTATATCGTTCTCTGTGAAGTTCAATGCCTCGCTCATGAAGAACGGATATCTTTTTATATAGGTGTTCAACACTATGTGACATAATAATCTAGTTGCCCGCCATTGGGTTTGCTGGTTCAAATGTTGCTATAGAACCAAACACTTCTTCTGGACATTCATCTGATACTGCTAGAATATCCTTTGGGTCAGCTCGTCTAAGTTTTCTAATTTCACCAGTATCAGAATCTTCAAAGTCAATTCCTCTACTCCAACGACCGTGGTCAATTAATATCCAATCGCCAACTTTGTAGTCGTCTTTGTTTGCTGGTCCTTTAGCATAGACTCTACCCCAACGAGCTTTAATCCCTTCGTCTGTTCCATCATCTGATTGAATAATAATTCCACCTGATGTTGTTCTTTCTCCGAAGTTCATATCTTCGATGATAACATTATCCTTTATAGGAATAAGTTTACCTTTGATGGCGTTTAATTGTTGTACTTTGCCACCGATCTTACTAGTATCCATTATACTCTTTTTACTCCGGGCTTATCTTTTATTTGTTGTGATTCGGTCTTCTCTTTCACAACAGGTTTAGTAGTTTTAACTTTTGCTACTGCTGAAGCTAAACCACCACGTGGTTGTTCTATTGACTCTTCGCTAACAGTCTCTTCCTCAACCTCGGGGGTACTTTTAACTTCACTATCATCTTGACTGTGGTTGTCTTCTTCGGGAACTTCCACCGCTGGCTTTTCGTTTGTTTGTACTACTTGAGCCGTTGATGCTAATGCTGATGCTAGATCATTACTTGAGATAAAATCCTCAGGGTTTTCATCTTCTACTTCAGCAAGAATAGGATCTTTTGCTACTGCTGATTTAACATTAACTGAGTCTGCTTGGGGAACATCTGGTTGTACGTTTTCTACTGTGCCATCTGGGATAGGACGATCTTGTGGAATAGTACCATTGTGAATTCTGTAATAGTCTGCCATTACTTCCTCACGTTTTTTTACTACTTCGCCGCCTTCTCCTAGCTTGTCTCCACGAGCATTTACACCCATGTTACCCACAGCAATAGTTTCTTCGCCTTTAAGAGCTAAAGTGTCAAAGTCAATTCTTTTGCCACTTGCTGTCTTATATTCTCTTTTTGCCATGTTTTTCTCCTAGTTATATATGTATATATTATCTTAAGAACTCAGAGAAGTCTAAACTGTAATATATAGGATTAATCCTATTAATTCCAATTTTGTACAATACAAAACTAGATACACTTGAACCTCTGCCAACTCCCCAAACTACATTGTTTTTCTTCATAGTTTGGACAAGATAATACATAAAGTTTAATAAAGGTAATAAACCTCTATCCTGATAAGCCATTAGTTCTTGCCCAGCTCTTTGTAACTCAGCATCACCTTCACATTGTTCTAATACCCATTTAGCTATGTCAAAGTCAACATACTCTTTAGGCATAAACCAATCTTGTTGTCTGGCTTTATCAAATTCTTCTATACTTACATCTAAATCAGTATACTGTTTTATATTTGGTATGTCACTATATAAATCTTCTACTGCTTTATTAAATTTAGTAGGGTCTTCTAATAACAGATCTTCTAGCGATACTTTTGGCTTTTTATAGACCAAACGTACTGCTTCATTTTCTGTAAAATATACTCTACCAAACTTATCTTTCATATTATTATTATACTGTATTTCCAACGTAATGTCAATCTATCTCTGATCTGACTATATGTTTTCTTAATGCTCTAACAAGTTCTTCTATCTTGTCTACTACTGCTATCATATCTTTATCAGTAATATACTTTTGTCTTTCTCTCAACTTGTCATATTCCTTTAATGGTATTGTTACCATACTTTGTTCATTTTCGTATGTTTTGTCGCTGTCGTAATCGTCAACACTTGTCATAACCCTCCTAGGTTATTGTTAGTTTGTTTTTGCCATTATTATACTGTATTTTTATAGTAATGTCAATCTTTTCCGCCCGGAATAACTTTTGGTTGCCATCTCCAAGGTCCTTTTATTACCTTTTTAGCTAACTCAGATACTTTTTTATCTATTGGGTTTTCTTTGGCTTCCCAACCCAATCCAATGTCTTTCCATTTAAAATTACCGTCATACCATTCTACTTTTTGATCTTCTTTTTTCTTACTAACCTTATCATATGTTGCCAAGTCTGGCCTAAACCACCAAGGGTCTAAAAACTTATATTGCTTAAACCATTTAGCTTTCTCATACATTAACAAAGGTTGATCGTCTTCAAATACATATGAAACATTATCGCCTACATCACTTGATACTTCAATTGCTTTAATTTCAAAAGCACCTTCACATATTGTTTCAAGTTTACAAAATAAAGCAATAGCCACAGCTTGATCAAATACATGGCTTGGAAGCTCTATTAAATTTAAGGCAGGAAACTGTTTCCTAATGCTGTTCTTTCTTTTTGATTTATAATCTATAAAAGCAGAGTTGTGTAGTATGAAGTCAGTAAAGAATTTAATACGTTCAAAGGCAATGTTTTGGTGTAGTAAGTTATTAGTTTTAATTAAGATGTGTAACCTAATGTCATAGTTATTAGGTAAAATTGTTTTCTCAGAAATTACAAGTGATGTGAATTCTCTTGTCCAGTTAATCATTTTCGCCAACATCTAAAGGGTCCAGGTTCTCCGGATCTCGTCTGTTCTTTGGCTTATCTTCGTCTTCTGGTTTCTTGTTGAGATCACGGCTTCTTTTAGACAGTTCTTCTGAAGTTTCAAATAGCATATTACGAACTTGGTCTACTACTTCTTGTCTTCCGAACTGAATTGCTTCTGCCAGTCTGGCATTAAGTTTACTAATACGTTTAGTTAAATCATCTATACTTAACTCTGATAAGTTTGGTGATAGTGGGTTAAACATTTAATTTTCCTATTTTATTAAAACCTATTTCTCTACATACATTATTTAAGCCTTGATCTAATGAGTCATACCCATTAACGATATTCCAAGAATCAGGATCAATTACTTTAAAACTAAAATCTTCTAACACTAATACATTCCATGTTTCTAAATCACAATGGCACCAAAACTTATTATCTGGCAAACTTTTACTAAACTCTAATCCATCATTCCAACAAGTAGTTAATGTCTTTAACAAGTTTATTCCATGTTCTTTAGTAAATGGAACGTCTTGTAGTATTGTTTTATGATCGATCCATTGTGCTACTGTGCCATAGTTGGGTATGTATTCCATAGAATAATAATCATCACCTATCTCTTCTACTCTAAGGTATTTGTTATTTTGCTGTTGAAAACGTCTGTAACAATCGTACCATTCAACTGATGGTTTACGTTGTAATAACTTCTTAACCATAACGTTTTTATTAGCATCATACCTTACTAACGACACATTGTCGTTCTTAAATATTTGATCAGGGCTTGGCTTAACGATATCCAAACTTCTTTAACCTTTTAGTGTGCCTACCACCTTCAAAGTCAGTAGTTAAAAATGCTTCTACTATTTTGTTTGCTTGTCTAGGAGTAGTAAAGTCAGCACCTAAACAAAGAACGTTGGCGTTGTTATGTAGTCTAGCCATTTTTGCTTCTTGTGTTGTTCTTACTGTAACAGCTCTAACATAAGGAAGTCTATTAGCGGCCATACATACACCAAAGCCTGATCCACATATTAAAATGCCTCTGTTAAAACATTGCCAGTCTGCATTTTTCTTATCTGGTGTTTCTAATTCTTTAGCTAAAGCCTGAACTGTATCAGGATAGTCTACATTAATTAATTCAGTATGTGGTCCAGTATCTAAGAAAGTTGTAATATTAAATTTTGTTTCTTTATCGATAGGTGTTAAATAATTTGTTAGATGTTCTTTAAGTTCGTAGCCTCTGTGATCTGAGCCAATTACTAAATCAATCATAGGTCCCCTTCTTTACGATTCTCTGAATAGTGTACATCAAATTCTCCACCTGGGTAACGTGACTTTAGTTTGTTTACGTTTTCCTCTATCACTTCATTTGGGTCAAGACCCAATGCCCTACAAGAATTAACCCAGTACCACATAATATCACCAAGTTCTCGTTTAGCATGAAATTTAGTTTCATCATCCAATGGCTTACCTTGAAATATACATTTCTTAACAATTTCAGCAAACTCTCCTCCTTCACTAGCTAATCCGATAGCACCTGTTAGAAGTAACGCCATGTTATTTCCAGTAGTAGCATCTAATATCTTCAGGTGAGTTGTTAAAGCGTCTGTGTTACCCGATTCCTTACTTGTAACTTCTTTAACAAAATCCGAATAGTTGTTTAAAATAGTCATTCATTTCCTCCATGAGCTTATAATATTGTTTAATTATAACAGACTCGGAGGGCCGAAGTCAAGTAAAATATTTCAATTAATTGGATTAGTATTAAGAACTTGCGGCTAGTGTAGCCTTTTTCCAAATGTTAGCTGAACCATCGTAGTCATTTGTACAAACATATATAGCATTGGCGTCAATGGCTATCATTCCTGCTTTGTCGCCTGCTGAACCAACACCTGTTTTGGCAGAGGAAGCCAAACCAATTTGAAAAGTGTCACCGTGTACTTTATTTGGAGATCTATTTAAGTCTTCAATAGCAATACTTGTTCCACTATCATATGAAGAAAACTTAAATCTGTATTTGCCTGTTGTAGCAAATGAAATTTTTCTATTTGAGCTGTTATAATCAGCTAGTTCACTAACGCCAATTGTACAAGTTGTAGGTAATTCTACTTTATGTCCTGTACTTGCTACGTTAATTTCAACTGTAACGTGGCCTATTTTGCCACTTGCTGGAAAGTTAGAAAATGCTAAAGCAATATCACCACTTGTTTGAACAGTTTGGAAGTGGCCGGATTGAAAGTCAATTGCTACTGAACCTGAGTTAGTACCTTTGTCCACTTTCGTTTCGGACATATCTTTAAGTTCAAAGTCTTCTAATACAGCACCAGCACCATCATTTGATAATGATGAACCAGTTAAAGCACTTTTTAATAATGCTTTGCTCTGTAAGTCTTCTAATTCTGTTTTAGCTGACGTTAAATTCGTCTTGATATTATTAAAATTATCTCTAAAGCCCTGTGAATCATTGTCTTGCCCAGCTACTGGGAAAGTTACACTGATGTTATTTGGGTTAATGCTACTTGCCATTTTCTATTCTCCGTATACTGTATTTAGTTCGGTGTGTCCATAATTGTTTCTCTCGGGAACTTCAAATACTGATCGCCTTCGTTCCAAGTTTGCTCACGTTTATCAACATTACCAAAAAAGCTAGTGTATGAGCCCTCAAACGTGGTAGAATCACTATCATATGTAGTTTCTGGCGTCTTATTCCACTTTTGAGTAGTCTTATTAAAGTTTTTACTTCTACTATTGTCCCAAAGTAACCTGTCTACAGTAAATGTATTAGTTCTTAAATCAACGTTAGTATCATTGTCTAAATAATACTTAATTTGAGCTGATTTACCAGGTTTAGCATAACATAATACTACTGCTGGAACATAGCCTAAAACCTTACCATCTGTTTGAGCTGTTCTCATCCATAATGGTAATACTCTACTATCCAATTGTCCTACACCTGCTACTATGGCTGTTCTCATTATTTCAAGTCCGCCTGGGAATAGGTTGGTTTTGTTTTTAACATCACCGGTTATTAAATTAGTGTTACCTTTAGTTATCTCATCAACTGTTAGTGCCGCACTATAATTGGATATAGTTGTAGCTGAATTGGCCTTAATTGCTACGTTGCCAGGTATCATTTTTCCAGTTGTTGGACTGTATTCTGTATTCCTATCTACTATCTCAGAGTATACTACTTCGTATACTACTTTATCAGTATTAGGATCTATAGCTTTGGCTGTTTTCAAAGGACCAAAGTTAAAGTCTACCTTATAAAAATTCTTCTGTAATACTTTCATATATTCTGAACTTAACTTTGGATTCAATCCGTGTGCTAATAGCATCTTAGGATCACGTTGTATTCCAAAGAAAGGATCGTTTGGTCTATAAACAAATTCATGAGGTATATTGTCTGAGTTATTAACAATGTCTAACCATTTAGTACGTTCTGTTTGACTTGATTGATTTACCAAGTAAACGTTTTCGTATGGTTTATAGTTTTCATTCTTAACGTTTATAGTAAATTCTCTTTCAGCTCTAATACTACCCGCGGCATTAATTGCCTGTATTGTTATCTTAAATTCTTTATCCCAGTTAGTTGTTCCGCCGTCATATATAGTTGTATTATTATCATTTGAGAAACTAGCAAAACTAGGAACACCTGATATGGTTCCATCTGTTTCTAGTTGTAAGCCTTGAGGTAAACCATTTGGAATACCAGACTTAACTTTGTAAGTAAATGATTCTAATTGATCACTAACTGCTTCAACATAAAGTCTACTTGCTTCTCCACTTATAACTGTTCCTAGTTTAGAAGGTGTATTCCAAGTAGGTGTAATGTTACTATCAATAACAAGGTTAAGTGTAAATTCTTTTTCTGAATAATATTCTGGGAAACTTTGTTTTGTAACTCTTACTGTAAACTTATATTCTTTTTTAATGTCAGTAATAGCAGGTAAGTTTCCTGTTACCCATCCTGAGCTAGTATCTAATGCCATGCCTGGAGGTAATGCTCCAGCACTAATACTATAATCAATTATGCTGTCATCAAAATCAAAACCTTCTACTTTTAAAAACCATGAGTTACTATGTATAACATTATTAAATGTTAAAGTTTTGTTTTTTATAACAGGTGGATGTCTTTCTGCGGCGTCTGCCGTAAACAATGTACTAGAAGCTTTTAAAACATCATATGACGCTCTAAGGTTAGTTGTAGCTACCACATCAATAAAGAACTTTCTAATTGCTGTGTCTTTACTGTCTGTTACTTCTACTGTAAATTCGTATGCTTTACTAATAAAGTTGTTAGTAAAGTCCCAAGCATATTGATCATACCATGTTTGATCATAACCTGCTGTAGGTGTGCCTGGAATTTTGTAAGGCGTAATGTATCCTGTAATCTTACCTGATGAATCCATTGATACACCTGGAGGTAACTCACCACCTATTTGTTTAAAAGTGTATGTGTCATCTGGGTCTGGATCGTGTGCTGTTAGTTGTAAGTCTACTTCAGCACCGTCAATACCTGTATGTATTTTACCTGCTGATGTAGTAAACACAGGAGCATCTTGTCCTGTTACTGTTAAAGTAAATGTTCTATCTGTTACAAACCCATCTACTGAAGCTCTTATGGCAAACGTACTTGAAACGTCTTGTCCTACTTCACTAGGAATACCAGCAACATCAACCTTACAAGTAGGTTGTCCTTCTAGTATACCATCTCTTCTTATGATAATTCCTTGTGGTAATGACCCAGCAATAAGAGTGTATACGATATCATGCCTTGTACCGTTATCACATTCAATAGGAAGGCTGTAATATTCGTTCTCTTGGATAGTACCTAAACTACCCGCGGGTGTTGTCCATATGGGTTTACTCATACAAATATTTATCTAAAATTTGGATTGGATTATAATGCCGCTATACGGCTTTTAAAGTCAGCAAAGTCGGCACTTGCCGCAACAGTTGCCTTTAATGTAGCTAATGGTATAGCACTTGTATTAATTCTTAATATGCCACCACTTGTAGTTGTACTAATAGTACCGTCACCGTATACTTTAGTAACTGCTGATGCTGTAGAGTCATCACCTTCTAAAGTAACAGCATCTGTAATTCCATAGCCTGCTATTGTAGTTGGCTTGCCTGTAAGTGAAGCAAACGTTTGAGCTGGTACTGAACTGTTAATAGTTAAAGTATCTCCAGCTAATGATGTAGTAACATTTGTACCACCAGCGATTTTTAAATCTTCGCCATTACTAATTGTTCCAGCATTTGAACCATCGTCAACTACTGTCCAACTAGTCATAGAGCCATAACCAGAATCGTTAGTCCATTGACTAATATTACCTGACTTGTTTGTAAATGCTGTAGTTGAACTTGCTGTAACTGTTCCTGGAGATGAGTTAGTAATAGTTAAAGTATCGCCACTCATTGATGTAGTAATACCTGTACCACCGGCAATCTTTAAGTCTTCTCCGTTGCTGATTGTTCCAGCATTTGATCCATCGTCAACTACGTTAAATGTTACACTCTGTGGGTTACTTGTATTATTAATAGTTAAAGTGTCACCACTTATTGATGTACTAATACCTGTTCCACCTACTACAGTTAATGTATCTGTTGTTGAATTAGTTGTAGTTGATCCAGACTCAGCATTAAAAGTTGTCCACTTATTGTCAGAACCAACAGCAACCGTTTGAAAGTTTAACCAGCCACCATTAACACGACCAACAAATTTATCTGTTGATGTATTGTAATACAAGTAACCATCTGCTGGACTACTTGGGTCTGATGTTAGTGGGTTTAAAACTAAAGCGTCTGTTGTTAATAAGTCTGAATAGACATTTGTAAATTCTTTACTAGATGAACCTAATGACTGTGTTGCTGTAGTGTCAGGTTCAATACTGCTTTTTACTACAATTTTACCAGTGCCTGAAGGATCTAAAATTATGTCTTCATTAGTAACTGTACCTGCTATTGTTGATCCTGATATATCTAAATTAGAATCAACAGCACCAACTTGCCATAGGCTTTCAAAATTTTGGTTTGCTTTGATTAAAGCGTCACGTAAGTAATCACCAGATCCATCGTCTGCTGTAGTTCCTACGTTTATAATCTGTCTTGTGTATGCCATTAGTAAAACCTATTAATGTAAGTCAACCCAAGCACCATTGGCTCTGCCTTTGAATTTATGAGCTGTACTATCATAATAGATCATACCATTAGTTGGTGTACCTGGAGCTGTACCCGGATTGTGTAGTGTGTAACCAGCACTTACTGAAGCACTTGCTGTTACTGTGCCACCAAATATTGTTAGCCATTGTTTCGTAGCACTACCTAAACTCTTTTGAGCATCATCAGTAGGTCTAAGATCACTTGCTATTGCTACGTGGCCTGTTCCAGCTGGATCAAGTGTAATACTTTCATTAGTTGTAGTAGATGAAATTGTACTAGCATGGATTGACAAATCTTCAACTGTAAGTGTTCCTGATGTAGAATTCCATGTCATTCTAGAATCGTTGCTTACATCACCTGCTGAATCTGAGAATAGGATGGCATTGTCTGTATGATCAGCTATGTTAAGTTTAGCACCAGTATTAACTACGACTTTACCAGTTCCATTTGGATCTAAAGTAATGTTACCGTTAGTGTCTACTGAAGTTATGCTGTTTCCAGTAAGGTCTAAGTTTGTACCTGCCGCCCCAGCACTATATAATTCATTAAAATTATCGTTAATTTTATCAAAGGCTGTTCTTAACGGATCACCTGTACCGTCATTTGCTGAACTACCTAAATTTACAGTTTGTTTTGCCATCGTTCGTATCCTATTTTATATATTGTATTTAGTATGATTAAATATCTTAAACGGCGAATGATTCGCCACAACCACAAGACGCTTTTGCCTGTGGATTCTTTACAGCTAGGTATGATCCGCCTAGTTCTGTAATATAGTCAATAGTACTACCTAAAACATACATTTCGGCTATACGAGCAATTAATAACTTGTTCTGTGAGCTCTCGCTTAAAGGTACTTCAATCCAGTCCTCATTAGCGTCTTTTTCGTTAGCAAATTTCCATTCATATGTAAAACCACTACAACCTCCACCTTTTACTGTAAAAGTGGCGTATCTACTGTTGTTATCACCAGTAGCTTTTAATAGATAATCTTTTGCTTTGTCTGTTACTTGTATCATTTAAAATTCCAACTGTCGAAGCTAGGTTCAGGCGTTTCATATCCCATTCCTAACTCTAATTGTGCCAATTCGCTGGCGTGTTCGGGTCCGAAAGTAGGTTGAAATGTCATCTCTACCTTAACTGTATTTATTGTTGTTACCTTCTCCACTGCTTCTTTTACCCATTGTGGCATCTCTCCTGCTACTGGACAAAATGGGCTAGTTAGCGTCATTATTATATCACAGTTGTTATCATTATCAATATCCATTTTATATATAAGACCTAAGTCATGAACATTAATATGAATTTCAGGATCAAATACTTTCCTTAAATTAGCTTTAACGTGTTCTGCTTGTTCTACATTTCCGTTTGTAGTAATCCAATCAAATGTACCATCTTCACTTCGATAACGATTATGGAAGTCTGGTTTTCTATCTGTATTAGTCAATGTGATTCACTTTCACGACTAGTGTTTTATCTGGTACATCTCTAAGGTCAATTTGACAGCCTAGTCGACTACTGCCTTCTTTATATCCTGAAGCGAATTCTACTAGATACAATTCATTTTCATCAGGACCTCCTGGTGGCATACCTTCTAATACTTCAACGTGGCAAGTGGCACATACACAAGAACCTCCACAAGTACCCCAAGGGTCTTTGCTAAAGTAATCGTATAGTGCCACCATAACGTTGTCGTTCGAGCCATACTTAACATCAAGCTCTCTGCCTGATCTAGTAATACACTTGAACGTCTTATCCATTATTAACCTTTTGTAGCTACTTGATAAGCGCCAAAGATAATTGCCGCGTATGCTACCAAATCAACAGGTGCTAATAACATAATTACACCTACAGCGATTAAACCTAGTCCACCGTGTGATGCTTTTTCTTTAAGTCTATCTAAAATCCAAGTCATATCTGACCTCCTTTTATATTAAAGTTTTTCAACATCATAGCTTGAGATGTTGTTGTGACCTTCGCCACAATGTTCAACACAAACACTTAACTTCGGTAGGGTTAAATCTGTAGTAGAGTTACCCCAACTTTCTTCTAAGTCGTTCCTGTAAAACTTATGAGATAATATATCCTGTAACGGATTGTAATTTAGATTATTCCAATTACTGTTATAGGAGTCTGTCATCATCTCATATTCTCCACCATCAAAACTACTGTCGATATTCTTACTCCAGAAGTTATTCATATAGTGGTTAAGGAAACAACATGGATGGACGAGTCCGTTAAATTCCACGTTAATCTTTCCTTTGTTACCCCAAATACAAGATATACTTGTATTCTCTTGGTAATCTTTATAATTCTTGTACTTGCTTTGTACTTCTTTTAGTTCTTTTTCTACTTTACTAGAATCAGTAATGTATTTAATGTTTCCTGTTTTGGCATCGTCATATTTGACACGTTTATCTACTGATTTGGATTGGTATAGTTCTACAGTTTTTTCTTCTGCTTTTACATTTTTACCTAAATCTTTTATAGTATCTTGTATACTTAAACGTTCACCTCTACTACCTCGTAACCAAAATTCAGCAAAGCCTAAATCAGTTGCCATTTGTTTAGCGTCTAGTGTTTGATGTTTGTTATGATCAAACTGTAACCATTGCCATACAGCTCTACCACCAACACTCATATATGCTTTAGCATTTTCCATTAGCTTTGGCCAACTAACTGCTCTTCGGTACATTTGGTGTGTCTTATCATCTAATCCATCTATAGCAAATATAACTTTAGTCCAAGGTTGATGGAACTGTTTAGTTAGCTCTGCCATTTGTTTCCACCAATCAGGATTATGTAAACCTCCATTGGTAGCAATTTCTAATCCACATCTATCATTGCCAGCTTCTTTTAGTGTGTCAATTAAATGTTGAGTAAACTTAAAAATATCAGGATGTAATATAGCATCACCCCAAGTACCATTGTAGGTAATCATTTGTAAGTTCTTCATTGTTGTAGGATTGAATAAGTTTTGCCAAGCCTCCCAAGTAAAATGTCCTTTACTTCCTTGGAATGGTTTTATAGTAGGATTTAAATCACCTACCTTTAATGTTTTATCTTTGTTATCAGTATCACGTACCCAACGGTCACAAGCAGGACACATAGCATTACAATTGGCTGTTAGCTCTACTTGTATTGTTGTTGTACTTTGTAAACTGTATAACTTACTCATTTTCTAATATTTTACGAACCGATTCTACCTTTTGTTTTACTAACGTTGTATAGATAGGATTAGTACTCCATTTATTGAGAAGATCTATTTGTTTATCGAGGTCAATTGTGTGATTAGCTAGTTGCTCAGCCCTTTCTATCCTAAAGAGCTCATAAGCATGATGTGTATTAATATTATTTACCATATCTTTTACTGAGGAACATTTGGTTTTATATGCTTTTACACCCCACTTAACGTCAGGATTTCCTAATGGTTTTAGTTGTGGTGTACTTGGTTCCCAGGTTCTAATACCAAACAAGTTGTTACCTTCTTTAGCAAATCTACTCTTACCATAGCCTGTTTCTAATACAGCCATTGCTATAATAATTTCTCTATGTACTCTGTCTTCGTGTTTAATTGTTAAGTTAATATATTGAATACATTTTCCTACTGCTAATACAAATTCTTTGTTGTTAGAATATTCTATTGCTGGCTCTTCAAATCCAAAGTCTTTAAATATTTTAATATGATCAGCTTCTAGTTGTTTTATAATCTTATTTTTTACAATGAAGTTAGGATTAAATGTTCCATATGAGTAAGCAATAATAACACCTACAATAAATCCTGTTATGGTATAGAGCCATAGCTTGACTCTTTTAGTAAAAAGTTTTTTCATATTAAACTTTTTTGCCGGCCGTCTTTAGTTCGTCTTTTGACACAACCATATAAGGACCTTTGTTGTATGCTGGAACAATTGAATATTGTTTGCTAATCTCTAAACGTTCTTGTTGTTCTTTCCAATTACGTTTAGTTCCACCGTTACCTGGAACACTATTTGTACTCTTAGGTGTAGGTTGTATGCTTGGAACTTCCTGAGTTTCTCTAACTTTAGGCTTTGGTTGAACTCTATAGCTTTGTGTGTATTGATGAGTTTGTCTAGGCTTAAAATATCCTTGTACATAATCGACATACTCATCTAATGTCATACAAAGATTATGACAATGGTTTTGTTTCATTCGCTTGTTGTAATCACGTAGATCAACTTTTAACTTCTCTCGTTGTGCTACTGATAACATCTTACGTTTACGTTTCTTGGTATTCAGTGTAGTCATACCACGTACTAAACCCATTGTCATTTTCTGTTACCTTTTAGTTTTGTGTTCAAGTCTTCTAGTCGGTTGTCAATGTATTTCTTAACAACGACCATTTCGTCTGGGTTTAAATCTAATTCTTTAGGATCTATTGAATCTATTCTAGACTTTTCGTTTTCTAAAGTAGACTTAATTGCCCATTCAACGCCTGACAGCCACCCCATTATTTTACAAAAGAAACTGAATGCCACCTACCTTCGTATTCAAACTCTAAGATACTGTGACTATAAACTTCCCTCTGTATTTCGTTGTAACGTGTTTCAATGAAACATTTATTATATGTTCCACCACTACCTTTTTTCTTCTCATTTTCGATACCAATGATAGCACCAATAACGGCACCAGCTTCTCCGGCATTCTTGCCTTCCATTTGATTACCAATAACACCTCCAATGATTCCACCAATGATAGCACCTGATGTAGGGTCGCCGCCTTTGATAGTAACTTGTTGACAAACTTCTACTTGGTATGGTGAACGATCAATAATAGTTTTGTAATGGTCTACTACAACACCTCTACTGATAGGGCTTTTAGCATAAGCCGTAGTCGAAATAGCTATTGTTAAAAGTGATATAATTGCTAGTAACTTTTTCATAGTCTTCTCCTCTATTTAAATTTAAGGCCAACTCGTTGTAAAGACAAGTCACGTTCTAATTGACGTAACCATATCTCTGAAATGAATTGAACCCATTTGTTATCTTTATTAAGTTCTCTCCAGACTTTTACATTCAACAGCCTATCTTCTGTGCTAGGCTTTGTAGGATATTTAGGATGTATGTTTTTATCTGTTACCATTATACAGCCTTTCTAAATTCTACTTCGTCGAATTTGTTTTGGTCTATTTCAACATCTGATTTAAGTTCAGGTATTAAAGGTGCCATAGTATCTTCAAATAGTTGTAGCTCTTCTTTCTTAGAGTCGAGCATTTTTTGTAACATACTAATTCCAGCACGTTTCTCATCACTAGCACCTTCATTGATATAGATTAGTGCCGTTTCAAGAGTCTCGATATCCTTTACTACTTCAATCATTTGTTCTCCTTTATAAAAATATATACTAATATAATAGCATATTATAAGATTTTGTCAACCAAATTATAGGTTGGAATGGCGATAGAACCACCAATAATTGTCGTCTTCTTCGTTGTTTGGAATTGAGTTTGTATCCAAATATTTGGATAGATATTGCCAAGTTTGGCCTTCCATATCGTCCATATCCATATAACAATACTCTTTGCTATCACGGATTCGTTGGTTAAAACTTTCAAATTGAATTCCTTTTTGGAACCCTTCGTGTATTAATACAGAACCACCATGTTCTTTAAGGTTGGAATCTAAGAAACCGTTGGAACCCTTTATCCAATGTGGAGTATAGTCATCATGATGATTACCCAAACTTCTTTCAAAATTGGTCCATGGTTTCCCTCCAATTCCTCCGTTGGGTCTGTATCCTGGTAAAACTTTATTGCCTTCTTTTCTTATAACGTTATGAATAACATTCATAGCTTGAACATTTATAAAGTAACAAGAATTAAACATTCTTAGGTAAACTCCAGACTTAACACGATCTAAGAAATGTCCTAAAGCCCACCAAGTTTTAGTACCTACTTGTTGCTTCACAAGTTCAAATGTTAAGTTAGGCTTTAAAAAGATATTGCCTGATGTTACTACACATACCACATCAAGTTTATTTTTGTTTAACTCTATGTCATCCCATACATTTTTTTGACGGTAGTCCTCTTCAAATGATGCCCAAGTATCTACATCTGGATACATTTTTAACACGTTGTTTACTGTAAGATTGTATAGACGTTCAGTTAACTCGTTCTGTGGATACGGATTACTGATGTAAATTTTACTTAGGTTCAAGAGCCTCTCCTGACTAGTGTACTGTGTTGTTATTTTTGTTCTGAGGTAGCATGATAGGTTTGATGGCGTTACGAGTTTGATATATGTGAGTAAGAATACTATCATACTCTTCTTGTGTTAAAACTGTTCTATATAACTTTAAGCCATTTGCCATTAATGGACCTGCTACTACCAAAGCACTTGTATTTTCTAAATACTGGTCCATAACTTCTTTAATTTTTAAATCAAACTCACCCATAACATCATCTCCACTAGGAGGAATATCAAAATCAATATCCCTGCTTAACAAGTCTGGGTCAGCTAACATAACAGGGTCTAGCTTTTCGCCTAGTTTGAGTTTTATTTCTTCTTGTATAGCTGGAGCATTATTTGGATTAATTGGTGGGTTTGGATTATGTTTTATTTCTTTCGCTAACAATTTTTCTAAGATCTTTAATAAAAAATTAACTGTGAATAACTTAATTCTTTCGGGGATTGTTTTCTTATTTTCTTTTGACATTCGAGGTCCACCATTTATCTAATATAAAATACCAAATTGAATTAGCAATTGGTTCCACAATAGCATCTGTCATAGCTTCTCTAAAAGAAACATCAGCTATCAACATTAAACAAACAATGGCAATAACAAAGTGTCCAATAGTATAAACTACTGTTCTAAGTAAGGAGCCTTTATTCTTTTTTATGATTGATATAAAACTATGTGTAAATTCTGTTATCATATTAGACATCATTCTTTGATTTTATAGACTGTATTTCCATTCCGTCTTTAAGCTGGCCTTTACGAGCCATTTCTTTTGCTGTCTTTTTATAGATTTTATAGGCTATCTTTGCCGTCTTTCTACGTTCAGCTCTACTGTACTCCTGTGGCTTAGGACCTGTGTCTGATTCGTCATTTTGCCAACCGTACATAAAATCGCCAACCTTTGGCATAGTATTATCCTTTTCCTTGTCCTCGATATTTTTTATAAGAACGTCTTTTGTGCTTATTCATCGATGACTTTTTAAACTTTCCTCTTCCTATTGAAGTGCCTTTCGGCTTATGGTCTATATTACTCGAAGTCCCAAATAGTTTTGCCATAAATCCTTTCTTTTGATTACTAACATTTATTGCTAGTAAAGTATAATAGTGACCCCCACATACGCCGTCCTATTATCGATAGTTCCTGCCCGTTTCCGATCTGTTCAGCCCACATAACAAATAGCGAACTTTAACTATCTTACCAAACTGTTAAACTTTTATTTACAGTATTAATTATTTATTATACTATAATTATAGCCTAAAAGTCAAGACTTTTTTAGAAAAGTCTAAAAATTATAATCCGGTTCCTCCATCTTATAACTAGTACAGGCAAATTCCAATGCCTTACGAGCTTGTTTCACATTAGACCCTTTAACATTACGAAGAATAAAACGTATTGCCTTGTCTTTACTTAATTGAAGTCCAAATACTGCCTCAGTGGCGGCATCTTTGAGCTCCTTGGCTTGAATTTTCTGTTTTACGGGTTGAAAAATACTATTCATGATGTTTCTCCTTATCATGCTACAAGTTTACTAAGATATGAGGCAGATACTTTCCAGCTTTCGCTATGGCCTCCTCGGTTGACAGTCACTACGACTGTTTTCGGATTGATCTTTTTAATAACTCCTGTTATTGTACGACCACTGTTCTTAAATGAAACTGACTCTCCAACAACGAATGATCTTCGTGCTTGGTTATTGAGCCATGTTCTACGAAGCTGGTACATTTCAGCAATCTCATTTAGATCATCTAAACTCACAGTTTGAAATAGTGATTTAATTGTATCCATTTGTGATCTGCTTAATGCCATGATTTTATACCTGCCTTGTTTGAATTGAAATAATTGAATCGCCTGATATGTTTTGATTCGAACAATTATCAAGAGCTTTTTGTACACTCTCGTTTTCAGTTGTTCCTTCCCAAGCTTCTGTTGTTTCGACGTGAGTGCCGAAGTTAGTTTTTTTGTTGTATTCTACTGTAGTAATAAACATATCTTACCTTTCTTCAATGTTTAATTTAATATAACATCTTTTGACATAATGTCAACCACTTTGTTAATCTTTTTCATGAATTATTTTTATTGTTTTTGCTTTCTTAGGATATAATTGATCTTGAATATGTTCCTCACTAAAGCCACTCATCTTAATATGTTTTCCATTAACATAAACCTTCCACATATAAGGTGGACCTTTGTATGGTTTTAAATTCATTTTGAATTCCATATTAATTCAACCTCAATGCTGAAGCATCAGCAATACCAAAGTGTATCATTCTTCTAGATTCAATTGGCATCTTAAGAGCATAGTTTGTATTAAAAACTGTATCATATAAATTCATCCAACCAGTTGTATTATACTCGTTAGGGTTATTACTCATAAACCTTAAATTGTTATTCTGTCCACCACCTGATGGCTTCTTATACTTTTTAGAACAGTAAGCAACCAGTTTGTCTATCTTAGGAAAGTCCTTTTGTATATCATACCCTTGATTGTGTAATAAGATTGCCATAGTTATCATACCTTGTGCTACTTTATTACCTGAGTTGATACCGTAGTTTTGTCCATTACCTGATTTGTGTTCTCCCTTTAAACTTCCATTGTTTCTCATAGTACTATAAAAGTCTTTGAATCCATTAAAGCCTGCCGTAAAGTAAACCTCATTCTGATCAGCAATACCCCATAACATATAGGCTACTTTTTTATTAATAGTTTCGTGGTTACCAGGCTCAAAGAAATGTTTCCAACCCCACCTACTAGATAATAATCCATCCATAGGTCCTTGTTCTAAAGCCCATACTCTTTTCTCTAACCAACTATGTACTAACTCAAATTCTTCTTTAGTGTAAAGGTTGTTTTGTTGTAATACAATGTGAGCTTCTATCAAAGGTATAATTGTAGGATAAAACCAATTTAAACTATTACCAAACAGTTGATAATCTGTGGCTGTACTTTTATATAAAAACTTATCTGATTCTAAGATCCTAATCCAATCACCTTCTGCTCCAGATACCATACCGTCCTTTAATCCTGTTAGGTTACCTGTTTGTAGTAAGTGAGAGATAGGGTGTGAGTGTCTCCAATCATTTCTCATTCCACCATCTACTGCTTCATTTTCAAACTGTTCATTTTTCCATATCATTTCATCATCGGAACCTGAAGGAGAGGAAATTATATTAATGTCATAATATTCCTTCCATACTAAAGTTTTACAAGATATAGAACCTTGGCATTCATCAGAAACATCATATTTAGAATTGTTGTTTATAAGGTTACCCCAGATGCCTATCATTTCAGTAGGTTTGATTAGTGGTCCTTTGTCGGCTATATTGATAGCTTTATTATTACCATTAAAATTACTTTTACCAATAAACAATTTTGGTTCTTTGTGTAATGAAGTTATATCTAAATCACAACCTCCTTCTGTTACACATTTAATAGCAAACTTCTTACCAGTAGGCCAGTCAGCTCTCGCCATATCAACCCAAGCCAAAGTTAGAAACAATGCTACTATAAACATAATAGTATTTCTACCCATTTTCCCTCCTGTATAACACCTCATCTAATGATATAGGTGTGGCGTTTATTTGTTCTACACTAACATTAACATACCTCTTATCAGGTATCTTCCTATCGTGTATATGTCCGTGAATGTTAGCATCAAACCTATTCAACTGATCTGGGTGTATAGGAATATGAGTTAACATCATTTTATATAACTCGTGAGCACCTCTAATATCTTTAAAGTACTTCACATAATCTTTAAGGTCAAACAAATCGTGATTACCTTTGATAAGAATCTTCTTACCATTTAATTGCTCAAGTAATGCTAACTTCCTTCTAGGAAATGCTACATCACCTAAGTGATAAACTTTGTCTTGTGGTTTAACAACAGAGTTCCAACGATCAATCATTACTTGGTCACCTTCTTCAGCCGTGTCGGCAAAGTCCCTAACTCTAGAACCATCAAAGTTCTTAAAAGTATAGACGGCATCGTGTCCAAAGTGTGTATCGCTTATAAAATATCTCTCAGCCATTTATCGCTCCAATATTATGTAATCGCCAAAATGTTTGTCGAATGTTTGTACTAAATGTTCATAGTCGCCTAGCTTCATTTCTTCAATAACGCCATCAACGGCAAGTTTCGACCAACCAAGTTGACGACCTAAGTTTTGAGCATTAGCCATTAAACTAAAAGCATTTCCATCAGGTCCTGTTAAATCTATAACAAGTTCTTTTGTTTCTGTTTTCGCTCTAATCATTATAAATTAATCCCTGTTATTATTCCTGTTAAATATAAAAGTCCTATGACACCACCTACTAAAGGTAATCCTAATATCATTGCTTGAGTAAATGATGTCATTATTGAAATTGCTATCCTCATTATTTTAAGTAATGTGGTCCAGTCCAAGCAACACTATAGCCACCATCTAGAATATTACCTCTAGCTTGGTTTAAAGCAGGAGCATTCCAACCCGCCGCCTTAAGTATATCGCCTTTTCTAAAATGTTTAAAGTCTTCTTTTGCTATAAAACCCCAAACACTATTTTCTCTAATAATTTTGATGTATTTTTTACCTTCGGTAACCCTAGTAGTAGAGTCGAAGTTGTTTACTACTTCTTGTGAGTAGTTTGATAATGGTTTAGTACCATTTGATGTAGACCATTTAATATAATCTTGCTTAATAGCATTTTTTAACTGGTCTATTGCTTCATTTAAGTTTTTCATTGTTTGCTCCTTTTATTAACTATACTATTATAATAACATCTTTAGCCAATTTGTCAACCAAAAAGATGGGCTAAAAAGTCGCTATTTTACTAGTCTTTTGAGAGAAATCCAATGATAAACGGCATAGAAATCAGCACAATTAGGTACATTTCAACGGTTGTTAACTCCATTTGTTGACACCCAATTATACATTCACCGAAAAAATTAATCATTCAGTCTAGGATGATCCTTTCCCTTTGTTACAGTAAACGGAAATGGCTTCTCACCTTTTTCCTCTGCTTTTTTTGACTTGTTCCATTTGTCCCAAGTATCCTTACAAAGTTCGTTTCTTTTAGCTTTAGCATCAGCTTTTTTATCAAAGCCTGACTCTACGATTTTGTGTGTCGTCATGCTTTTTACAGAATAGTAATCCATATTATGTTCCTTTCGTTGTATACATATCAATTATTTCATTTCTAGATTTTTCAATAGCTTCAGTTTCTTCTGTGTGTCTAATGCCATCGAAAACACATACAAAATAAATCCCATCTGGACCTGCTTCAACTTTATGAAATAATCCATCTGGAATAGGTACTATATCGTTTGCTTGTACATCAAAAGTTTCCTCACCTACAGTCATTCTTCCTGTACCTTTAACAAACATATAAATTTCTTCTTGGCCTTCGTGTAAGTGTCCACTAGTTGCCTTGTTGGCGTTAAGTTTTGTAGAACTTAATACCAAACGATTAAGTGTGGTGTTATCTTTAACAACATACCTATCATCTTCTTTTATCACTTTACCACCAATATCATCTATTGTTACTTTCAATATCTTCTCCTTTAACAATCTGCTATAGGGTCGTGTGTTAGACTTTCCATTTGTTCTAATCTATTTTTAGGTTCCTTTGATTTAGGTTCCTCATCTTTCCATCTAAATTGATCTGTTGTCCATTCAGGGTCTTCGTAGTTTAGCATTTCCTCACCTGTGTCGATATCACTATCCTCACACGGAACACACTCTGCTACTTTTTCACAAGACTCTGAATCATGGAAATTCCAATCACTAGCATAAACTTCTACAGGCTCATCTTTGTGATAACCCTCTTGCCAGTTTATGTTTTCAACTCCTCCATTTTCAATAACGGCATCAATTGCCTCATCTTTATTATCAGCAACAACATCATATTCTACCCAAACGTTGTAATGCTTTCTTATTCTGAACTTTTGTTTGCCAATGTCTTTGTGTGGCTTATCTTTCATATATTCAATCATTATTAGCCTCCAAATCTGATTTTGCTTTGTTTAATGCTAATACTAAGAAGTCTCTGATAGTTTCATCTATCTCGTCCTTACTATCTGGTCCTGTCATAGGTTGATTACCTTTTAATGGAATCATACAAGTTGGACAGTCGTTAATAACTTCATCATGAATCTCTTTAACCATAAATGTGATGTACACCATAAGACCCAGGATAACAATACTAACTAATTGATTTACTTTGTTCATTTGTTTTCCTTTCTAGTTGTCGTAATAAATCGCGAATGTTTCCGCGAATTCTTTAATAATGTAATCTCTTGGTCTTGTATAACCATATCTACTTCTACCTCTGTATCTTATTCTTCTTTTCTTACTAGGTAGCATTTTAGTAAACTGGTCATATAATGACATTGGAATTCCTTTGAAACTAGAACATTCATATTTGTTCTTAGTCAAGTATTTGTTTAATAATTCTTGCTCTTCAGGCTTAAACATAGCAAAGATATCAAAAGCATCTAACTTCATGTAAGCCTCATTAATATTATAACTTGTAGAATAATAATCACAATAGGAAGAATTGTTCTAATCAATTCCATTGTATGATTATACTCATCTAGTTTTCTTTCTAATTTACTTCTCTTTTTCATATACTCCTTATTGTTGCTCGTTCCACGACTCTTCGTCGTCGGATATTTGTTTTTCAAATGTTTCTTTTTGTTCTTTGTTCATGATATCTTTACATTTACTACTATCGCCTAAACAGTCAAAGAACTTGTCCATAGTGCCTGTTCTTTCTTTAACAGTACCACAGCCTGTTAACAATAACACTAACAATAATAGTGAAATAGATTTCATAGCCCTCCGTAAAACTCACATTGGTTACAATTTGTTAATATTACAGTAAGCATTGTTGCTAATGCTAATACTACAAATAAAATTTGAATATTCGTTGACATTATATCTTCTCTCCTACTTCAAAACCTCTAAATGTTTTAAATCTTGGAAACCTTAAACTGTATGTTCCATCTTGATTTTGTGTAACGGCATCAGCTCTTACTTCTGCTATTTGACCAATTAGTGCTTGTTTGTCTGCCCAGAAGCTATCTCTCTGATCATCTGTTAAGCCACTACCAACATTAACTTTAATATTCTTACCATCATCAGTTCCTTCACAAACCAAAGCACCTAACTTACCTACGTTCTTACCTGTGCCTTCTTCTGTTGCTTTTACTTCTAATGATACTTCTATAAAAGGTTTCATCTTTAACCAATCATGACTTCTTTTACAAGTATAACCAGCATCAAGGTTTTTAATCATTACACCTTCGTAACCACCTTCAACTGCTAGTTTATTAATTTCTGTGAATCTTGCTTGACCTTGTGGGGTGTCGAGGTCAACATCTTCCCACTCTAAACCTCTAACGTGTTCAAGTGCTTGGCTATTTGCTTCGACCCAGACCTTAACACTTTCACTTCTTTTGCTTTGAGGCTCGTCCCACATACCTTTTTTAAAGTCTGCTAACGGAATTAGGTCAAACAAGTACAACACGGCATCTTTGGCGCCAGTTGAACTCTTTCTGTGAACTTGTTTCATTAAATCTTGAAAGTTGTCACTCATTACTTCGCCATCTAATACCATGTCTTCATCAAAGTCTGCTACTGCTTTGATCTCATCACATATATGATCGAAGTTATGAAACTGCTTACCATTTCTACTAAACATTTCTACAGAGTCTTTCTTAACTATAGTAATAACTCTTACACCGTCTAGTTTAATTTCAATTTGCTTTTTACCACTCATCTTCTTTTCGTGATTAGCTGAATCGTGTGCTAATTGACAAGTAAATGTAGGAACTATGTAATGTGGAGTCTTCGCTTTCTTGGCGACATTGTTAATAGTCTTTTCACTAACACCACATTTTAAATCTTTAATAAGAATAAGTCTGTACCAGTTGTTCCATTGTTCAACTGTTGCTTGATTCATTATTTCAATAATTTTATCTCTTGCTTCGTGTCCTGTTATTTTTCTATTCTGTAACGGTGTAGCCAAGTTAGCAACAAACTCACTCCAAGGTAAGCCAGGACCATCTACTTTTGCTTCAGGCACTTGTTTAACACCAAATGTAATTAATTTGTCTAGAGCCAGTTTAGCACCAGCAAAGAAAATATGATTCTCACAACCAATTTCACCTAATATAACAGTTTCTTTAAATATTCTACTGTTATCAGAACCTAACTTTTGTATTACTTCCCAAGGTTGAAGTTTGTGATTGCTATCTAATTTCATATTTGCTCCTTTTTCTTTAACATATACAAACATTATAGCATCTACAGGATGTTTGTCAACCAAAAAGACGTCTTTTTTTATGGAAAATCGTGGTTTAAGGGTGGTTAAAGCGTGGTTTTAGTGAATATTTCGTCGAAATACTTGGATAATTTGGCTAAATGCTGTGAATGTACGTGAGCACCATTATCATAACAGTATTTGTTGAACTTTTTTTCGAATATTCTAGCAGAATCAGTTCTTTTTTCGTTATCCAAATAATAAGCCCATTCTATCATTGAAGTATTTTGCTGTAAACATTGGAAATTCTCAGGTACTTCAATAGTATTGGCATCAGATAACCATTTGAACCAAAAAACCTCTTTACCTTTGCTTTTCAAATAATGATCTATTAGTTTATATACTGCCATGAGATCTGAATGTCTAGATTTTAACCCTTGCCTTAGCTGTGCTACTATTCTTCTATAGGCGTGCCATTCTTTCTCTGTAAACATAGCTGGAACATTCTTATCATTCCAAAACTTATTTAGATCATCTAGTACAGCATGGCCTTGGTCCAATACAGGTGTAGCAACCTTTCTGTGTTCTTCGTTGAGGTTTTGAGGATTGCCATTCTTCCAAATTTGAATTGGAAAATGTAGGTCGTAATTATAACAATATTCGTTATCAAAGTGTAAAGTATATCGTTCGCCATCTGTAATTTCTATAACAAAGACATCTGGATCATAACGTTCAATTAATTCGTGTATCCTTTTAGAATATAAATCAGTGCCGTGGGCGTTTTCGCTACAGTTGTATAATGTATGTTCAGGAAATCTATAAGATAAAGCTCTAACTATATTTGTTCTGCTAGAGAATCTACTTACTGGCTCACGCCATTGTCCGTCAGTAAACCCTTCTTCACATAGAGCTAGGTAACTTGTTCCAATAAAGGCGACTGACATTAATGACTCCTAGTTATTTTAGAAGATATAACTTCATATACACATTTGTGACCAAACTCATTTAAAGATCTTGTAGGAGCACAATGCTCATAGAAATGCCCAGGGTGTGATAAGTCTTTATGCTCTAGCATTACCCATCGCCAAAAATTATTCATATCAACTTCATGTTCACTCTTAGGTATAACAAAAAACTTATTAGAATCTAATTTAAATGATGGCTCTTGTTGTACTACAAAGTAACAGTCTTTATCTTCTGCCCACTTTGATATTATTGTTAAGGCAAAATCATTTTGCCACAGTTGATATTCTTTAAACTGATGTGGCCCTTGGTCTACTGTTGCTAAATGTTTAGGGTATTTGCCGTCCCAAGATGTTGAACGTTCTGAACTAGGTACTACACTTATAAATGAGTCATCTTTATTCATATCTATTTGTAGTATTTGACTAGCATAGTATAAAGGACTTATGCTATGATGTTTTAAAGGATCAGATAATAGTTCTACTTCTTTTCCTCTTTCATCAGCTAATAGTTTCCACCAATGCTTGTCATAGTCTATATGAAATCCATCACGTGGTCCAGGACTAGCAATTAACTGATCACCGAACGTTAATATTTTATTCATATAATTGATATTCCTTTCTCCATCTTTCGTAGTCGTTATTTTCTAATAGCTCATTGTTTTTATCATTGT
>Ga0209404_10000080_pt1 | contig 87219 bp, 72 predicted proteins | sample TroAtlMetagenome_2_FD_187447 | JGI IMG/M metagenome (GOLD analysis project Ga0209404, IMG submission 187447) | Marine eukaryotic phytoplankton communities from Atlantic Ocean - Tropical Atlantic ANT8 Metagenome (SPAdes) (version 2) | ecosystem: Environmental > Aquatic > Marine > Oceanic...
CCGTGAATACATTGAGTAAAAGGCTCAAAAAACGCTACCCAAATTTACACATTCAGGTGTGGGTCGCGGCATTTACGCCACCGCCTAAAAGCAGTCTGTATCAGAAAGCCTAGTGATCAGAAGCGGTAATACTGAAAAGCGCGGCATTCGCCGCGCCTTTCAAGCTGATTTAGCGAATAAAGTGAGACTGGTAGATTGCATTGGCCAGCATCTTGTTCGTGCCATACCAGTACCCTCTAAACTGCGTATTGTCGGTAAAGCCAATGACAACGCCGCGCCCCATTTTTTGAGTCGTCACAGCAGTTGATTCAGCCATTAGCGCAACCATTCTTTTGTCACTAAACCCAGCCATGAGAGGCTCATCAGTGTAGCGTGCAGGTGTTATAAAGGGTGAGCTACTGGCCTCCACTATCATATTATTGGTTTTAAACATGGGCAGTGTGTCGTCATCATAGCCGTAGAACAATGGATGAGTATTGTCGATATTGGCTTCAAACACAGCGCCAGCCACCAACTTTCTGGCGTATAACGATGCGCCATCTTTATAGCTGAGTTCGCTTTCATCGAACGCGTTATCAATACTCTCTCGACTAACAATTTCTACGTCTAACCATTTATGTTGAGCGAAATAACGCAACGCGGATTTCTGCCCCACGATCACGCCACCGGCTTTCACCCACTGCTCAATTTGAGTTCTTTCACTTTCACTAAAGCGATATCCACCGCTAGGGAATAGAAGGTGCGTATAAGTAACGCTAGGATCATTAAGCGCGCTTGTCAGATGTTGTTGCTCAACGATACTGGCAGCTAGCCCCACTTTTGTGTCGAAATAGTGCCATATTTCACCTGCTTCGTATTCGCTGGTACCTTCACCGCCAACAATTAATACTTGAGGTAAGGTTACAGGCGCCATGCTTCGGCTACCCAAATCGTGCCCTGTGGGTGTTAACCCACTGCGCAAACTAAATACAGGCACCTGAAGTTGCTGTTGCGCATCGCGCAAAATGGCCGCCAAGTTTTCTGGCTGACCCAGACCTTTCGGTACAACTATGCTGCCAGGCTGAAGCTCAATGCTGTTGCCATCGTATTTAATAGCGGAAAACGCTTCTTCACTACTACGCACCTTAACGCCAGCTTCCAATAACGTTTGCAGCATGGCTGGCGCATAGTACTGCTGCCATGAAAACGCATACGCGTATGCGTCCGGGTGAATATCGTTAAGTGTTGGTTGTGCAAGTGCGGTGTTGTCGCTAAGTTTTAGGCTTCGCGCATCGCCCCTATCTAGAGGCGCGTAATCCAAATTGAAAGCCAAAGCCAAATTCCACGTTGATACATCGTAAAACGTGTTGTTCTCAAACGAGGTTTGGGTAGAGAAAATTGACTTTACTAAACGGTATTGAGGCTGGTTAGAAGGAATATAAATCGCGCGACCTGCACCATAGCGAACTTTGCTTACCTCAACATCTTTCGTTAACACCTCGTAATTAATATGATGCTGTTCAAGCAATGCAACAAATGCGTTAAAGCGAGCTGTGTCATTCGATGCACTAACAACAAAACCTACCTGCTCATCCTTTTCAGCCAGTGACTGTGTGCTCTTAAAAAAACCCGATTGATAATCGAGAATAGCAGCCTTATTTGCCAATGCGCCTCTAAAAGTGCTTAAAGACGTAGTAATTTGATTTGCTATGGTGTCTTTGAAGGCAAGCTTGCCATTAATAGAGTCCTGAATGTGGCCCCGTGAGCTTGCTTGCTCAAAAAGAATACCCACACTGCCGTGTAAATCTGGGTAGGTCGAGCCTTTGCCTGCGTAGAAATCGTCAAACGCTTCTTGGGTAAAATAGAGCTCCCCTTGCTCATCAAACGCGGCAGCGTGATACTGGGCAAGCGCTTCAGTTAGCGTTACGTTCTCATCAGGCGTCAGTGGATTTTTACGCGAGCGCACACCAGGCTGGAAAAAATAGGTGCTGTCTGTCCCCATCTCATGAAAATCGGTGAGGATATGTGGGCGCCATTTATGAAACTGTTTAATTCGCGCCTGCGACTCTGGGTGCGCCAGTAATAGCCAGTCGCGGTTTAAATCAAACCAGTAATGATTTGTTCGACCTGACGGCCACCCCTCATCGTGTTCACGATGTCGACTGTCAGAAACCAGCTGCTTGCCCTTGTGCATATTTGCCCACTGAGCAAATCGAGAAAGCCCGTCGGGGTTGAAAGACGGATCAAACAGCACAATATTGTTATTCAACAAGGCATCAATTTCTTTACCTTCAGCCGCGGCCAAATAATAAGCCAACGCAAGTGAAGCATTGGTTCCGGAAGGCTCGTTACCGTGAATACTGTAGCCCATGTAGAAAATAAGGGGAGCATCGCTACCTACTTTCTTGCCGCTTTCCATTGCATCAATGTGTTGCTGCCTCATCGCCTCAATATTGTTTCTATTTGAGGGCGCTGTGATTGTCAGTAACAGAAGTGGGCGGTTTTCGTGAGTACGGCCGGTTTCTTCAATGGTGATACGGTCAGACTTCTCGGCAAGTAGCTTCATATAATTGACGACTTGGTCGTGACGCACATGCCACTCGCCAATGTTGGCGCCTAGTATCGATTCAGGCGTGGGAATAGCTGGGTTGTAGGATACCGTGTCAGGTAAGTATGCTGTCACCGGCTGCCCGCCTACATCAGGTGCAATAGTAACAGTTGAAGCAGAGGCGGGATGTGCTAATGATTTCTGACTGGCTGTTGCCCCAAAGGCGATGGTACCAAAGGCTAATAATGAAACGAGTGAGAATGGATTCTTTTTGGCGGTGTAATGCAATTTCGCGAACATAGCGCTTCCCGTCTTGTTGTTATGGTTGAGAATAGTGTCGACGTGCACGCCTCTCAACAAATTCGATTCACTGGAATAATTTATTTAATTAATACCTGACTGTTTTACTCAGGTAAATTTGATACAATAATCCAAATTTCAAAATATGTAGGACTTGCTGATGATAACTATATCAGAAGAAGCCCAGGCTCACTTCGTAAAACTGTTGAGTAAACAAGAGTCTGGCACGAATATTCGTGTATTCGTCGTAAATCCAGGCACTTCGTCGGCTGAGTGTGGCGTGTCCTATTGCCCACCAGACGCGGTTGAAGAAACGGATACCCGTTTGCCATTTAATGGTTTCGATGCGGTCGTAGATGAAGAAAGCGCGCCTTATTTAGAGGAAGCGGAAATTGACTACGTTACCGATCAAATGGGCTCACAGTTAACCTTAAAAGCACCTAATGCAAAAGCGCGTAAAGTGTCTGACGACGCACCATTAATTGAGCGAATCAACTATATGATTGAGTCGGAAATCAATCCTCAGTTAGCGAGCCATGGTGGCAATGTTGTATTGACAGAACTGACTGACGACGGCTACGCCATACTTCAGTTCGGCGGCGGCTGCAATGGTTGCTCAATGGTAGACGTAACGCTTAAAGAAGGTATTGAGAAGCAAATGGTCGAGCAATTCGCTGGCGAGCTTAAGGGCGTGCGCGATGCGACTGAGCACCAAGCGGGTGAGCACTCTTACTACTAAGCGTAATATTGCATTTGCTTAAGTGCATATCTCGATAACTATCTCATGCTAAAGCAAGACATTCACAAAAGCTGGCAACGATTCAAAATAGGTCTATCTATTTTCGTTGTCGGCGTCTTGTTGTTGTTTACCTTAAGTGAACTTCATATCACGCTGCATTACCTGAGCCTTCTTATATTATTTGTCGGTTTCGCTATCGCCATGTTGGGTTACTGGGGAATTTTTATTCAGCGCTTTTCTTTTATGAAAAACAAAAAGCCACCGCCTAAATTCTGATTACTTCCGGCTCTACGCCATATCTTCTTGCCCTATTCTTTATGTAAGCCAGTCTGATTGCACTCAGTTTTACCCATACGCCATACTCTACATTGCGCAGCTGTCTCCCGTTCATTTATGTTCGCCTAGCGCTCGTCTCGGGTTATAGGTAGATTAGAGGTTGCGCAAAGTGCCTAACAATATGAAAAGGAGCTGTGGTGAATACAACAAAGAAGCTGGGCCTGCTTGGCGGAATGAGTTGGGAATCAACGGTCAGTTACTATCAAGCCATAAACCGTGGTGTAAACGCTCGACTTGGCGGCCTTCACAGCGCACCGCTGATAATAAGCAGCGTTGACTTTGCCCACATAGAGCAGCTTCAGCATAAAGGAGAATGGGATAAAACCGCCGATATACTGATCCGCGAGGCGAAGCACTTAGAAACTGCGGGTGCAAAAGCCATATTAATTTGTACCAATACCATGCACAAAGTAGCAACAGACATAGAGCAGAAGATCACCATTCCACTTATTCACATTGCCGACGCTACGGGGTGCGTGTTGCAACAAGATAGGGTTAAGAAAGTTGGGCTACTGGGCACCCGCTTCACCATGGAACAAACCTTTTATACATCACGCCTTAAAGAGATTTTTGGCATTGATGTTGTTACTCCAAATGCCCAACAACGAGACACGGTTCATAACATTATTTATGAACAATTATGCAAGGGCGTGATTTGTGTTGAATCCCGTAACGCGTATATTGACATTATAAATGAACTGGCGGCCGAGGGTGCTGAAGGCATCATTTTAGGCTGCACAGAAATTGCCTTATTAGTTCAACAACATCACACCAAAGTTAAGTTATACGATACTACCGCTATCCATGCTTCAGCTGCGGTAGATTTTGCATTAGCTCCCTAAAGCGTTAGCAAAGGGTAAGTAGCGAAACACACATAACCTAACTTTGATAAAGGGGAATTGGCCCTACTATTTTCAGAGGACACAGCTATGTTTAGCCACGTAATGATTGGTGCGAACGACCTTGAAGCATCAAAGAAATTCTACGATGCTATTTTAGGAGTATTAGGATACGAGCCAGGCGTTTTTGATGAATACGGACGGGTTTTTTACTATACGCCGAAAGGTATTTTAGCGCTAACAAAGCCGATTAACGGAGAGGCTGCCACACACGGTAATGGCACCACACTCGGCCTTGCCGCTCGAACACCAGACATCGTTGATGAATGGCATAAAGTAGGAAGCGAGAATGGGGGCGTGCCATGCGAGGACCCACCGGGTATTCGAGGCAATGGGGAACGCCAACTTTACCTTGCTTATTTGCGAGACCCAGCAGGCAACAAGCTCTGTGCCACGCACATCGTAAGAAAATAGCTGTAGTGCTGCCTGCTTAAATGATCACGCTCTTTTTGCAGGCTATTCACTTTTAGCTGTCTATTTGGCCCAAAGCCCTTTGAATAATAGCGTTTTGGGTAATGCCTAGTTATGTCTACATATAAGCCCTAACCAAACGAAACTGCATAGGTGTTACTGTCTGGCCGCTCAATATCCTAAACGGGTTTCGCCTTTTCTCTTCTTTGCACTATACATTGTTGCTAGATGAATTAACCTTGAACCAGTAAAAGCTCAGCTAACAGAGGGAATATGACACCTGAAGAAACTGGCAAGGCCTACGACACCATTACACACCTTTGGACTCGCCCTGAATTTAATCAGAAAAATGGGTTAACCGCCTACCAAAAAGCATTGTCATTTTTAGCGGACACCCCATCACAAGAGCCTGATACGGTGCCTAGCGAAGCGCTTGATAAGGGAGAAGCGCTTGATAAGGGAGAAGCGAGCAATAACGACAAACCAAAGAAACGAGGTTACGCACTAGACATAGGTTGCGGATGCACCAATCGTTTTGTGCCGATTATCGAAAGCGCAGGGCTAGCTTACGAAGGCATAGATGTTTCTAAAGATATGCTGGCCATTGCGACGTCCCAATTACCCGCTCATACCTTCTATTGCGCCGACGTGTGTACATTCACTATCCCCAAGCACTATTCGTTTATTAGCGCTTGGGATAGCTTTTGGCATATTCCCCTAACGCAGCAAGAGCCTTTGCTTAAGAAGCTAGTGGATCACTTAGACGATAACGGAGTGTTGCTTTTTAGCTGTGGGGGTACAGATGAAAGCGGCCAACACACAAACGAAGTGATGGGCCCAGAAGTCTACTACGCCTCGCTGGGGCTACATAGATACATAGAAATATTGATAGAAGCAGGCGGGTTTGTTCGTCACGTTGAATTCGATCAGCACCCTGAACTACACACTATTATCATTGTGCAAAAAAGAACCGCGCAAAAAACACAGTAGCAAAAAATAATACTGAATGATGCCCTAGAAAAACTGAGAGAGTCAGCGTGCTCAGCACGCCTTCCCTAAGTAAGGTCAGCGAAGCGTTATAAAACACTAGCTTTGCGGTGTCGCTAGCTCACCGCGTTTATCTAAACGATAAAAGCTCCAGGCCAATGTCACACCGCGAGCGAGTAAAAAGGCAAGGAGAGCATACCAAAGGCTGACGTTACCCTGATCTTGCGTGAGATACCAAACGGGGAAATACACCCCTAACGCACTTATTATCATGGTATTTCTCATTGCGCTGGCTCGGGTAAGACCAACAAATACGCCATCGTACAAAAAACACCAATGCGCTAATAGAGGAAGTAATACCATTAAACCAAGATAAGGTAGCGCAGCTTTTACAATGTCACTATGTTCGGTAAGCAGCGCGATAATGGCTTCACCGCCAGCGAAAAATATCACGCTATAAATAAGGGCAAAAATACTCGACCAGACTAACCCTTGGTAGGTGCGTCGTTTCACTTCGCTGCTGTCAGACGCCCCCTTGGCTTCACCCACCAGCGCTTCCACACCATAGGCTATGCCATCAAGTCCCAATGCAATAAGAATAAAGAACTGCATGAGTATGGCATTGACGGCCGCCGACGTTTCGCCGTAACGGGCACCTTGAATGGTGAGAAACGCTAAGCAGCCCTGTAATGCTAAGTTACGCAATAGCATGTCACCATTAAGCTTCATCAGTACCTTCCGAGCTGCACGGTTAAACCACGATGCACTCACCGCGACACCGCCAACGCGCTTAAACGCCACCGCTAGCGCCATTATAGCCATGGTATACTCAGCGATAACACTGGCCAGCGCCACGCCAGCAACAGACAAACCAAGCCCGAACACAAACACTACATCGAGTCCCGCATTCAATAAATTTCCCACAATTTGAATAGCCATGACGCTGCGCGTTTTTTGCTGCCCTACTAACCATCCAACTAATGCCAGATTAAGCATGGCAGCTGGTGCGCCCCATACCCGCGTCGAAAAATAGTCTTGAAGATGCAGGGCAACTTCACTGTTTGGCTGAGTTAAAGCTAAGCCTATAGACAAGATAGGAGATTGAAGAGCAAGTACCACAGCCCCTAACACTAGAGCAACCGCCACCGTTTGCCACAGCACTTTTGCTGACTCTAATGTATTGTTCGGTGAGCCTTTAGCTTGTGCACTCAAGCCTGTTGATGACATGCGAAGAAACCCGCACACCCAGTATATTTGCGTTAAGATAAGTGCGCCCACCGAAGCCCCTGCAAGCATGGCTGGTAAAGACATGTGTCCCAAAACCGCGGTATCCACCAAACCTAATAGAGGCGTAGTAATATTCGCTAAGATCATGGGAAGCGCTAACGCCAACAGACGGGAATGGTCGTCAAAAAAGGAGCGCTGAGTTAGTTGGGCAGGGGACATAAATGATCTCAGTAGGGGTTAATTTCGCTATATACTATCAACATATGCAGCGGCATAAGTGAAATGCGTACCAGCTTGACCATGTATAAGATTGGCCAAGTCGCATTATTTGGAGTTTACCATGCTATTGAATTTGATTAGGCACTCAGTGGATGATGATATGAAAACCAACAATGTAATTCAAAATAGAACGACGAGTCGTACGCGTTTGAAGATCTTATCTTCAATGCTTGCGGGAATTTTCAATGTTTTGTTGGTCTCACCTAGCATTGCTTCAGGCTCAGATGCAAACCCTGTTGCTGATGCGACTTCCTCTACAAAGGAACAAAGTGGTAATAACATCGACTCTATTGTGAGCACCACGCCTAACGCCGCCATTTTGCTTTATCACCATGTGTCGTCTTCAACACCAGCCAGTACCAGTATTTCGCCTGAAGCCTTTAAATCGCATATGGAATACTTGGACGCACACCACACAGTCGTTTCGCTTCAGGACGTTGTTTCTGCGATACAACACAACACTACACTGCCAGAAAATGCGGTTGCGATTACGTTTGACGATGGCTACGCAAACATTTTAGACAATGCTCACCCAATACTGGCTGACCTAGGTTTTCCCTATACCGTGTTTATCAACCCTGATGAAATTGGCGTAGGTCCTAAGCAGCTAACATGGGAGCAAGTTATTGCTATGCATAACGATGGCGTTGTTTTTGCCAACCACACGCTAGACCACCTTCATATGCTAAACGGTGAGCAAGCAATGGGCGAGCGCGCATGGCTGGAGAAAGTTTGGCAGAACGTAGAAAGTGCTGAAAAGAAGATTGAAGATAAACTGGATATTAGCCTTAAATATTTAGCGTACCCGTTTGGTGAATACAACACGGCGCTCGCTAATAAGCTCAAAGCTGAAGGTTACATTGGATTCGGGCAGCATTCCGGGGCTGTGGGCCCATCTAGCGACATGCAGGCACTACCGCGCTTCCCCGCGGCCGGTCCTTACGCCAATTTGGCAACGCTAAAGACCAAGCTTAATAGTCTAGCCATGCCAGTGACGCAAAGTTCACATAAAGACCCTCGTATGACAACACGAAACCTGTCATCGCCCATTAGTTTAACGATAGACAGTGACGATGTTCGCCTTACACAAGTAAATTGTTTTTTCGGCGGCGACCCTATCGAGACTAGCCTAGAAGAAAATGTGCTTACGTTTACCCTTGATGAAACCCTTCCAGTAGGACGTTCACGAGTGAATTGTACAGCACCGTCTAATGCGCAATCAGGGCGTTATTATTGGTACTCTACGCCCTTCTTTGTGGCAGATGAGAACGGCAATTACCCAGACTAGGGCATGTCGATAAGCCACATCTATGCTTGAGCGCGAGCGCATATCGATTGGGCTCGCGCATATATAAGGAAACGTTTACCTATACAGGTTTAGAAAATCGAATAAAACCTTTATTTATCGACTCTTCCACAAAACTATGGCGCTGATAGAAACGAATGGCTGGCACGTTCGACACTTCAACATCTAGTACCACTTTACGTTTGTTCAGTTTTTCTGCTCGCGCTTGCATAGCATCAACCAGTATCGTTCCCACGCCCGTTCGACGGGCACTTTCTTCAACAGAGAGATGGCCTATCATGAGTTCGGTATTAGTAGGCGGCGTAAGATTGATGGCCACGGTCTGATTGCGCATGAGCACTGTCATAGCCTCATCGAGGGTAAAGTACGATGTGATGCTATCAAGGGTCGCCCTATCAAATGTTGCACCAAGTTTGCTGTGCCAAGAGGTCACAACACCGAGTACTTCGTCGCCGCTACACGCCACCCAATGATTCTTAAAGCCATATTGCCCGCCACCGAGCTCCCATGCATGAGACAGGTAGCCCTCAGCTGTTTTATTTTTATTTTGTCCAAAAATAGACGTTAACAAAGACTGCGCCGCATTCAATATAAGCGGCGTAGTTTGCGCAGCATCAGATGCCACACCTTGCCTTATTTTGATTTCCATATTACTGCTTCGAGATTATTATTGGCATATCAGCCAATATTTGCTGGGAATCACTTATCGATAGCTTTCCTGGCTCTCTTTTTGGTTTGAATCTTCCTATCACCCTAGCTTCAGGGTCGACAAGTACGACAGATGCACTGTGATCAACTAAATAGTTGGGGTTATCGGTACTTTCAGCAATGGCATACATCATTCCTAAATTACGTACAAACGGGAATAGCGCCTTGTGCTCTCCAGTTACGGCAATGAACTCCTCATTAAAATAGCTCACATACTCTGAAAGTCTTTCAATTGAATCGCGATTTGGATCAACGGATACAAAAACAATTCGAATAGGTTCGACACTATTTAATGCTTTTAGTTCAGGATATATGCCGTTCAGTTCAGCCATGGTAGTTGGGCAAATATCGGGGCAGAAGGTATAGCCCACAAATACTAAGCTCCACTGCCCTTCAAGCGACGAATTATCAAACACTTCACCTTCATGAGATGTAAGTGAAAACGGTGATAATGCTCTCGGCTCTGGGTAAGTCTGAAAGTATTCAGGCTGACTTTCAACATTTGGGGGCGCGATATACAGCGCCCCTACGATGCCTGCACATAGCGCTAAAAATGCAACAAGGCCGACGGTAGTTCGTTGATTCATAAACTCAGTGGTATGTAGTGATCTAAGAGTAATACGACAAACAATACCATGAGATGAATAATTGAAAACCTAAAAGTTTTCATTGCAGTTTGTGGCTCTGCATCGAATTTTAACTTTAATGCATAGTATAAAAACCCAATGTTAAGCACACTTGAGCCAATCAAATAAATGAGATCGCTCATGCCTGTAAGGTAGGGCAGCAAACATACCAGCCCCAACAATACTGTATACAGCAACACTGACGTTTTCGTAAATGACACACCGTGGGTTACCGGCAGCATGGGCACCTTCGCTTTGGCGTAATCTTTTTCTCTATGAATAGCGAGCGCCCAAAAATGCGGCGGCGTCCAGGTAAAGATAATCAGCACTAAAAGCAGGGCATGGGCATGTATTTCCCCTGTAACCGCGGTCCAACCTAGAAGCGGTGGAGCAGCCCCTGCTAAACCGCCAATCACGATGTTTTGCGGTGTCGCTCGCTTTAAATACATCGTGTAGATAAACGCGTAGCCTACTAGACTTGCTAAGGTTAACCACGCGGTTAGCATATTCACAAAAAGAGCTAACACTACAAATCCAACCACACCTAAAACGCCTGCAAACCACAGCGCGTTGTTTACGCTAACCTTGCCTTTTGCGACGGGGCGATTAAAAGTACGCGCCATCACACTATCTATCTTATGGTCGACAACGTGATTAATAACGGCAGCAGACGCAGACAACATACCAATACCCAATAAGCCACAGATAAGAACGGTTGCGTTTACCCACGAAGGCGTAGCTAAACACATGCCTACTAACGCGGTTAACAGCAACAACATGACGACATTAGGCTTAGTCATTTCATAGTAATCTCGCCACGTGACTACATTGTGCTGACGTGAAGTGCGCGCATGTAAAGAGACCGATTTAGCCATGGAAACCTCCTGGAGCTTTAGGGAGAATATGAGAAGACGTTGACGCGTTTAAAGGGTCGTGCAAAGGCGCTTCGTGGATGCTAAATGTACCTGCACCCTGCAGTGGTTTCGAACTTGAGAATGAGCCTGTATTTCGTTTTTCTGTACCGAAGACGTTATCGTTTTCTAGTGCCAAAAATACGGTAAAAATGAGGTTGAGTAGGGAGAGAAGTAACACGGCTGCGACCGCGTTATGCATTACAGCGACAGCCAGTGGCAGCATAAAGATAATGTTGCTAAGTCCTAATGCCACTTGCGTGCACAATGCTACCAACATAAACGCACCCACATATTTTTGTTTACTTGTGGTGTAGCGGCTTACCAACACACTTATACCTAGTGCTAGCAAGTATAAAAACGTGATGACCGCGCCGAGCCTATGCACTATGTGCATGGTAACTCGTTCGCCATAATCGTGAGCACCAAACTCATAGTTGTCTGCATCAGGCACACTGAATGCACCTGCCAAATCAATTCTTTCCTGCCAACCGCTTTCACAGACCGGCATTTCCGTACAGGCCAACGCAGCATAATTGGCAGAAGTCCATCCACCAAGAGCAATCTGGGTAACAAGCACGCCAAGCCCAATGAAGGCGAAAAGTTTAAGGTTTCGCTGAAAGACTTTGGCTTGAGGTAAGTCGGTAATATCCTGATCATGCATAGCTGACGCTATGGGCGCTTGTTTAGTTTTCGATGCATCGCCTGCGGTGTTGCGCAAGCGGAGGTAGAGAATAAACAGGCAAGAGAGTACAGAGAAGCCCCCCAGCAAATGCCCCATAACTACAACGGGAAGGAGATTGAGCGTCACGGTCCACATACCAAGTGCTGCCTGGAAGATAATGAGTCCCAGCAGTAACAGAGGTAGTTTAACGGGCGTGCCTTTGTCGCGCTGCCGAATAGCAATAATGGCAATAGCCAGTACACACAGCCCCAGCGTTCCTGCAAAATAGCGGTGAATCATTTCATTCCACGCCTTAAATGCCTCAACTGGACGTTCAGGAAAAGCGGCGTTAGCTTGTGCCACTTTTTCCTCACTCAAAGGCACGGTTAGGTTACCGTAGCATCCAGGCCAGTCGGGACATCCTAGCCCAGCGTCGGTCAAACGCGTATACGCACCGAGAATAATAACGACTGCCGCCAGAAAAATACTGAATAGGGTTAATTTTTTCATGGCCATTATCCTATACGCGATAATTTAAGAAGCTTTCTCATATCTGCCAGCATGTTGCGGCTTTCCATCACGGCGTCTTTTCTATCGTCTTTAATGTCGTAAAAGAGCATGGCGTTATTTTGCGTATCAACAATATAAACACTGCTAGAGGCAAGCGCCGTTGGTGTAGTAACGGGTAAGGTTTCGACAAAAGGGTAGTCTTCTAGCGCGGCTATCGCACTTTGGTCGCTTGAAGCGGTAGTAACGACCACTGCTTGGGCACGGTCCGATTCTTTACCTAGCGCAAGCCACACTTGGTTAATGCTAAAAAGTGCGTTCTCGCACACTGCGTCACATTCACTTGGCATCACATACAACAAACGCCATTTAGGTTCCGCGTTTTCTAAAAGCGCACTCATGTCGATGGTCGGCGCGAGCAGCTGACCTTTATTTGTCGCGCCTTTAGTAAACCATTCGTTATCAAGTGCGAGCTTTGCCAGAACAACAGGTAAAACAAACACGGCTACCATAATAATTAATGTTTTTTTCGAAGCAGCATTACTCATAACTACGTCCTTTCTTACTAATTGCAAAGCCGCCAATGGCAGCAGCGGCAATGGCTAAACCAAACCATTGAACTGCATAGCCAAGGTGCTTTTCAGGAGACATTACGACGGCCTGATGTTCACGAATAAACGCAGGGTCAGGCGTAGTAAGGTGAAGAATAAAGGGTAAAAGTTTGCGCTCTAAGGCGTTGCTTAGTGCAGGGAATTCTATATGTTGTACCAGCGCGGGGCTTTGCGACAAAGCCATGTTGGTTTCTTTCACTAAGGGGTTGTTACCCGGCACGCTAAGCACGCCGATTAATTCGCGCGTTTGGCTTGTAAAACTTATATCCGGTAGCGTGCGCGTTAAGTCTGGCGCAGGCACCCAGCCAAAGTTAACCAAGAGCCACCCGACATTGGTATTTACCGGTACGATGACATCGAAACCCACCCGCTGATTGTGAATCTGATTATCTAATAGCAACACATGGTTAGCGTCTATTGCGCCGCTGAACGATACGGTAATATCCCGAGGATCATCATGAGACAACGCCTCTTCTAAACTCAAGGTTCCATTACTTTGCTTTTGCGCTATGCTAGCTAAGCGTTGTTGCTTTTGGACCATGCGATCAAGTTGCCAGTACCCTAAACCGCACATAATCGCCACACTAAAGCCCGTGAGTAACCAAGGAATAACGTGGCGAGTGCGAGAAAACATGATTATTTCGCACCATGCAAAATTAGAATAAAAACAGAGGTGAATATGTTGATAAAAATAGTCCTTGTTGCGTTGGTGCTGTACATGATTGTGAATTTGTTCATGGCGATGCGAATCATGATGAAAAATGACACGTCTAAGGGCCCTATGAGTAAGTACATTGGTCGACGCGTGCTCACTTCTGCCGTCATTGTTATTATTATTCTTATCGCTATTGGCACCGGTTTAATTACCCCAAACCCAAGGCCTTACTGAGTTTGGGGCTCCCTTTTAAAGTACGTAAACAAAGATGTAGAGCATGACCCACACTACATCTACAAAGTGCCAGTACCAGCTCCCCGCCTGAAACGCGAAGTGGTTTTCAGGCGTGAAATGGCCTTTCAAGACCCTAAAAAACAGTACAATTAGAATGATGGTGCCAAGGGTCACATGCATGCCGTGAAACCCTGTGAGCATAAAGAAGGTATTGCCGTAAATGCCTGACTGAAGCGTAAGCCCCAAGTCGCGATACGCATGTATGTACTCTTCTACCTGTAGGAACAAGAACCCACATCCAAGTAAGATAGTGATACCCAGCATTAGGGTTAGCTGTTTGCGTTTGTTTTGCTCTAGTCCCACATGAGCGAAGTGCAGTGTAATAGATGAGATAAGCAAGATAACCGTGTTGATTGTGGGCAAACCCGCAGCACTCATTTCCTGTGTGGTAGTGCCGCCTGGCGTTGACACCAGCGGCCACATGGCCTCAAAGGTCGGCCATAAGACCTCATTGGTCATAGCGTTATTCGATGCGCCGCCCAGCCACGGAACGGAAATAAATCTCGCGTAGTAGAGGGCGCCGAAAAACGCAGCGAAAAACATCACCTCTGAAAAGATAAACCAGCTCATACCTTGTCGATATGAACGCCCCAGCTGATCGCTGTAAAGCCCTGCCATAGATTCATCTATTTGATTTTTAAACCAACCTACAAGCATAACGAGCAATACTGCTATCCCCGCTAAAAGGATATGACCGCCATAGCCTGTTTCACCTTTGGTTGCTTGCACTACATAATTGCCCGCACCTACGGCGATAAGAAATAGAGCAACGGCCCCTACGATGGGCCATGGACTTTGTGCGGGTACATAATATTTTTGGTATTCGTGATTCTGTACTTCGGGTTGCATTTTCTTCTCCTTACCCCTTCGGCCTATTCGCCATTTGATGGTGTTGAAGCCATAAAGGGATTCGGTGTTGTCGTTAGGTCACTGGCTCGCGCTGTGACGTCATAGAGTGTGTACTGCAAGGTAAAAAACGTAATTTCTTCAGGTAGCTGAGGGTCTACATAAAACTGCATGGGCATATAGGCTTCACTACCCGCATCTAATGGCTGCTGATTGAAGCAGAAGCATTCAGTCTTGTTCAGGTACAGTGCTGCCGTTCCGGGAGATACAGAGGGAATGGCCTGAGCTACGATATTGCTTGATGCAGGGTTTCTCACATAAAACGACACCGTATTAAGTTCGCCAGGGTGCACTTTCACGCGCTTGGTTTCAGCACGAAACTCCCACGGCATACCGGTATTTGTGCGAGTAATAAACTCGACGGTCACTTCTCGCGACTCATCAATCTCAACCGATTGATAAACCGCAGCCGTGCCTTCGGTTTTTCCGTTAATTCCCGTAACGTCGCAAAATACGTCGTACAAGGGAACAAGGGCAAAGCCGAAGCCAAACATGCCAATGACAATAGCAACAAGTTTAATAACCATCTTGTTGTTTGCGCTTTGCTGTGACATCACGTGACCTCCGGGTAAATCCATAGATGAAGGTTGGTAAACGCTTGTTTAGTCGTTTACCTCCCTCACCACCTGCAATGTGTGAATGTCATTCTCCTCGGCTTTTGCCGGTTGAAAGGAATGACCTATTCACAACTCCACCTACCGTTACTTAACGACAGGTGGCGTTTCAAACGTGTGATAAGGAGCGGGTGATGGAATTTCCCATTCCAATCCTTCTGCGCCGTCCCAAACTTGCGCTGATACCGGCTCACCTTGCTTTTTGCATGCCTTGATAAGCAGGGCAAGAAAGATGAGCTGAGATAAACCGAATGCAAAACCACCCAGGCTTATCCATTTATTAAAATCAGCGAACTGCAATGCATAGTCAGGAATACGGCGTGGCATACCAGCCAAACCCACAAAGTGCATAGGGAAGAACAACACATTGACCGATACCAATGAGCACCAGAAATGCCATTTAGCTAAGGTTGTGTCATACATTTTTCCCGTCCATTTAGGCAACCAGTAATACACCGCAGCCATGATGGAAAAGACCGCGCCAGTTACCAGTACATAGTGGAAATGGGCTACAACGAAGTAAGTGTCGTGATATTGGAAGTCCACGGGCGTGATCGCCAACATTAGCCCTGACAACCCACCAATGGTGAACAGCACAATAAAGGCAATAGCGAACATCATTGGCATTTCGAAGCTCAGTGAGCCGCGCCACATGGTCGCTACCCAGTTAAACACTTTTACACCAGTAGGCACCGAGATAAGCATGGTGGCAAACATGAAAAACATTTCCATGTACACCGGCATGCCCGTGGTGAACATATGGTGAGCCCATACAACAAAAGAGAGCAGCGCAATCGACGCCGTGGCGTACACCATAGACGCGTATCCAAACAGCTGCTTTCGAGAGAAGGTAGGAACAATTTGCGAGATAATGCCGAAAGCGGGCAAGATCATAATGTACACTTCAGGGTGCCCGAAGAACCAGAAAATATGCTGGAACATAACCGGGTCGCCGCCACCAGCAGCATCAAAAAAGCTCGTGCCAAAGAACTTATCAGTTAACACCATGGTAACCGCACCGGCGAGCACTGGCATTACCGCAATCAGCAAGAATGCCGTGATAAGCCACGTCCATACAAACAGCGGCATTTTCATCCAGGTCATGCCTGGCGCACGCATATTAAAGATGGTCACAATCACGTTAATCGCACCCATAATGGATGAAATACCCATGATGTGAACAGAGAACACAAACAACGCTGTCGAATCGCCACTGTAAGTCGTTGAAAGGGGCGCGTAGAAAGTCCATCCAAAAGCAGGGCCGCCGCCTTCCATAAAGAGCGAGCTCAATAGAATGAGAAAGGCGCCTGGTAAAATCCAGAAGCTCCAGTTATTCATGCGCGGTAACGCCATGTCAGGGGCTCCGATCATCATGGGAATAAGCCAGTTTGCGAGCCCAGTAAAGGCTGGCATTACTGCACCAAATACCATGATAAGCCCGTGTACCGTAGTCATTTGGTTAAAGAAGTTTGGCTCTACAATTTGTAGACCGGGTTGGAATAGTTCAGCGCGGATCACCATGGCCATCGCACCACCAACTAAAAACATAATAAAGGCAAACCACAGGTAAAGTGTGCCTATGTCTTTGTGGTTAGTGGTAAACAACCAACGCGTTATCCCTTTAGGAATATGATCGTGGTGTTCATGGTCATCATGTAGGTGACCGTCATGAGGCGCAGAGGTATCTGGCGAAATAACTTCAGTTGCTTTGCTCATTGTCTGCTCCTAGTTTCCGTTTGCCACTGCGTTTACATCTTTGGCTTGAACCATATCGCCAGTTTTATTTCCCCAAGCATTTCGCTCGTATGTAATAACTGCGGCAATTTCCTTAAGACTTAGCATTTTTCCAAACGCTTGCATGGCCGTCCCCGACTTACCATGAAGCACTATGTCAATATGGCCCTGCTGATCCTCCAGCGCCATTTTGCTGCCTTTAAGCGCAGGGAATACGCCAGGCAACCCTTCTCCATTTGGCATATGACAGGCTGCACAAGTTGTGTTGTAGACACGCTCGCCTTCTTTCATCAGCTCGTCCATCGACATATTCATAGAAAGCAGACGCTGTTCTTCTTCTTTTGCCTTACGAACAATTTCTTCTTGCTCGTTCATCCACTTGTCAAATTCGGCAGGCTCTTTCGCGATAACCACGACCGGCATATAACCGTGGTCTTTTCCGCATAACTCAGCGCATTGCCCGCGGTAAATCCCTGGCTCATTAACCTTGGTCCAAGATTCATTGATAAAGCCTGGGTTTGCATCTTTCTTCACCGCAAAATCGGGAACCCACCAAGAATGAATAACGTCATCAGAGGTAATAAGAAAACGTACTTTTTTACCTGTAGGAATAACCAGAGGGCGGTCAACTTCAAGCAGGTAGTTATCTGTTTTCTGGAATTTGTTCTCTATTTGCTCACGCTGTGTGGCAAGCAGGGAGTAAAACTCTACGTCGCTGTCCATGTACTTATAGTGCCACTTCCACTGGGAACCTGTGACTAACACTGTCATATCAGGTTTGGACGTGTCTTCCATAGCAATTAGAGTATTCGCTGCAGGTACCGCCATGAAGATAAGAATAAGGAAAGGAATAACGGTCCAAGCAATTTCAACCTTCACGTTTTCGTGAAAATTAGCTGGCTTGGCACCACGGGACTTTCTATGTAGATACATTGAGGCGAACATCACGCCAAAAACTACAACCGCGATACCTACACAAATGAAGAACATCAACATATGGAGGTCGTATACCTGCCCACTGATGTCGGTAGCACCGCGTCTCAAATTAAGCGAAGAGGCTTCTTCGCTTGCTTCTTGCGCAAAAAGCAAAGGGGAAAAAAGCAAAATTGGTATACTAGAACACCATTTTGCGAAAACGGTCGTTAGTTGTTTCACTCAGCACCTCCGTAATGGCGTGGTCAAAGACGCTGATTAATTTGCGCGATGCCCTACCAAATGGTTTGCGAACGATTGACCCATAACCTCAACTTGTAAAACAAATTTAGAGCCATTGTTATTATTTTGTTAATCTCTGTATAAGAATTGCGCAATAATGTCGTGCCGTCTAGTCTTTTCTATTAAAAATTTAACGAAGTGGTTAATTTTTAATCATTTACTAAAATGGTCGCGGGGGATTTCACGTGCAAAAAGAGAAAGCCATTGCTGTGGGATGCCCTTGGAATCAAACAGACATTTTGAACACGGGGTTAAAGTAAATGCTCGACTAACTAGTTAAGAAATCAATAAGTAATCGATTACTCAATGTCGATTTCAAACAAAATTCAAAATAAAAAATGGAAAATACTTGAAGCATTCATAGAAAGAATAACGTGAGTAATGATAAAAATAAGCGCGCAGAAAACCAACAGGTTTGCTGGGCAGGATAAAACCTAAGTTGGCAGATTGAAGAAAAAAACAGGAACAAAAGACATAAAAAAAGCGGCTAACGCGCCGCTTTTATACAAACAAGCTAAAATACTACATCCAGTCAGCGTTTCTGATCACACCCACCGCAATGCCTTCTATCGCAAAATGTTCAGTCGCCAAATCAACTTTTATTGGTGCAAACTCATCATTCTCAGCATGAAGCAATACTTCACGCCCGCGTTTCTCTAGACGCTTTACGGTGACGTCTTCATCTACACGCGCCACAACCACCTGACCGTTGTGTACATCAGTGGTGCGATGAACAGCGAGAAGATCACCGTCTAAAATACCAATGTCTTTCATGCTCATACCGTTAACGCGTAGCAAAAAGTCGGCATGGGGTTGAAACAGTGCAGGATCGACTTTGTAGTGCGATTCAACATGCTCTTGCGCCAAGATCGGCTCACCGGCTGCAACACGCCCAATTAACGGTAGGCCTTCTTCTTCTTGTGCGTCGTTATCAAGAGGGATATTGAGCTTAATGCCACGAGACGTACCAGGCAAAATTTCAATCACGCCTTTACGCGCCAATGCTTTCAAATGTTCCTCTGCTGCATTAGCAGAACGAAAGCCAAGCTGACGGGCTATTTCCGCACGAGTAGGCGGCATTCCCGTTTCTAACATGGTTGTTTTAATAAGTTCTAAAACTTCGGTTTGTCGAGCTGTGAGTGGGCGCATAAAAGACCTGTCTGTTCATACAGTTCCTGTAAGTATATACACCTAAAACTAAATAACAAGCACTTGCCGCGTCTTTTGCGATCTGCAATAGCCTACGACAAGTGCTTTCCTCTTATTTTACGAGAAGAGCCATGTTCGGGTTACTAATTTGTAACTCCAGCTCCCCATCACTATTTTGACGTGTGCGCATGCCTTCAACATTATCGAGCCCAAGTCCAGGGCTTTGCCACACCACATTGCCTTTATTATCAACCTCAACCACGCGATATGCGATGCTGTCATAATAATTGTACGAATAGTCATTCTCGTTAGGCTGGTAGATAGCGAGAATCGACTGATTAGACGACGTCGTTGGAACAGCCGCTATATACTGAGGGTAGAATGACGGTGCTATAGCGTCTTTGAGTTCTAATGCATCGCTCGCCACGTCATAAACATTGATGGTGTTGTAGTTTCTATTTAAACACGCAAATTCAAGTTCGCTATCACTATCAAAATTTACCGTGAGCAATTGGTCACAATTGGTTTCCAATTCATTCAATCCAACAAATTCACCATCCTGCATTTTATAGAGCTTGAGCGAACTATAGCCCCCAACAGCAAAATAATGCACACCGTCTTTTTCAGAGGCAGCAAGCGCATTAATTGAAAAATCGTTAATGATTGAGTCGATAAGCACCTGATTCTCGATATCAAACGCTTTAAGTCGATTGTTCTCAATAATAACTGCATCGGCGTAACTATCGTTATTTACGTCAATGGCTTCAATAAACGAAATTTCACTATTCTGATTATTGTTCAGTGTCCACTGAATAGCGTTATCTGTAAGTCTCACGACATTAAACGACGAACTATAATCCAGTGCCCCTATTAGTAACTCACCCACACCGTCATTGTTGTAGTCTGTAGCGACCGGTTTGCTATAGTTATAGACATCTTCGCCAACCTCAGCACTTATCGCAAAGTTATCCTCTTTATCTACCGATAAAATCTGAATAGATGATTCGTAACTACTTGTATCGCTAACAAAGACGGCTCTTTCATCATTATCGCCATAAGGTGCCCAACCCGCGGCATGATATCTACTCGCGCGCGGCGCACCTTTTATATCTGACAAGGCATATTCACCGTTGGCATCTTGTTGCGCTACTAAAATTTGATTATCACCAGTCCAAATAATGTCGTCCACATTGTCATTGTCTAAATCGTCAATGAGAAGTGACATGCCACTGTAAGTGTTGTGGTTAAGAGCCCACTGCTCAGAGATTTGTCCCGCTTCTAATGCAAAACCTCTAACTTGTCCCCACTGACACTCGGAGACAACCACTATTCCTTCTGTAGCTGGGCTTTCTTTACTATAGGCGATATCACAAATGTCTCCATGTTCCGCCGTTGCCAAACTGCTTTTCGATACTGCTGAGTAGATTGAGATATCATTCCAACTATCGGCACCGATGATTTCATCTACACCATCGTTATTCATATCACCCAGCACAACAAATGCGTCGCTGAACCCACCACCGTATAGCCATTGGTTGGCACCGCTTTCGATATCAAATACATAACCATTGTTCGTTACCATTTCTATCGATGCGTCATCATCTACGTTACCAAAAGCAAGGTTATTGACGCCGTCAATATCGTACTGTTGCAACTGCTCACCTGTGCGAACATCTACAATGGCAATAGAAGTCGCATTGTAATATTCGCTCCCATATAAATAAGCAACTTCATCAACTCCGTCACCATTGATGTCGTAAAATAAGCCAGAAATAATACTATCTTCAATAATAAACACCGCTTCTGCGTTACTTTCGCGGTCTTTTATTACAGACAATCCCTGTTGAGTAAGAAGGTAGATTTCATCATTATTGTCACCATCAACATCTTGGGTATGCACGCTTCTAATTTCGCCTTTAGTTGGCAGTTTATACGGATACACATAGGTATTTTTAAGCGTATTGCCTTCTAGCGAAAATGCGCCCACGTTGCGAGCATTTACCGTGATAAGTTCACTTACACCATTGGTCGAAGCAATAGCAAAGCCGTGATTATAAATTGGTGTCATCACAGTAGTACGAGCATAAGCCGGGGCCTTGTCCGCATAAGAAGTGATTTCGAGCGTTTGTTGGGATTCAGTTCCGTCTAAGCTAGCGAAACTAAACATATAAGTTTGAGCGTTGAAAAGTTGATTCGCAGGTACATTCCAGGTCATCAGACCTTCCGCATTTAACGAAGCACCGGGAGGCGCTGAAATAAGCTCTCCCGCGACGTCATCGTCAACTCTGTCTGGGTCACTCATCGATACGGTAAACTCTACGTATCCGCCCGCAGTTACTACTTCAGGCATATTCGATGCAGTGAGCGTCATAGGAGAATTGCCGATCTCAACGAAAGTAGGCTGGGATTCAACAACGTTAATACCGTCTGACACCACCATGGTAACTTTAACTTCATCACCGAAGACTGCGCTGTAAGGTGGCAGCGTGGTACCATTAACATCGTCAAGGACTACACCATTTACATACCAGCGAAACGAAATCACCAGCTCTGAGTCGGGAGTATCTGAATCATGATAGTAGCCAGGCTCAACGGTGACTTCATCTGTGGTATAGACAGTCTCATAGGCATAGTAATAAGGCTGATTCACTACAGGAGGTACGGATATCGCATCGATATCTGAAAGCGCAAGGCCAGTATGATTTCCGCTGGCAAACGCTGTTAGATTATTAAAGTATACACCTACATCGTAAATATCATCGCCGTTGTTATCTTCGCCATAGCGAACTGCGCCATCAATAACGTCAATTCCAGCCGTTTTATCTCCTTTTACGACCAGCGAGCCAGATGACGAATAGGGAAGGTCGCCCTGATCAGAAGAATATGCAAAGTCCAATTTGCCTTTAGACGCAATGTAGATTGAACCATTAAGTTCAGACACGAAGGTGTTGTTTGTCACCCCTTCTGCTGATGTGCCACTGACCTTGTAAGTTTCACCATTGTGCGTGACAGTAAGATACTGCCTCGTCTCTTCATAAAACGTACCTGTTTGTGGACGGTAGCGAAAATCAACACTTAAGTAGCCTTTTAATGTTGTGCGCACGCCACCGTCTAGCATAGACAAAGTAGTGAAATAAGACGTTACTTCGGAGCTGTTTTCACCTGCGTCAGTAATAACTAGCGAAAATTGTCCGTCATACCGAGTGGAGTCGTAATATTGAATGCACTGATCATAGTCTACAGTAATCGTTCCTTTACCCGTGTCTTCATCAAGCTTACCTGAGTATGTTACTGATCCTGATTCATAGCACTCGGTCGTACCTTCAACGTTGCCGTTCTCATCTAGGAAGGTGTAGATATCATATTGATCTACATAGGGTGAGCCACTTGTATTGTCACCAAAGAGCGTGATGTAAACCTCTTGTACTGCGCTGATATCCACAGTAGAGACTTTCGTTTCTCCACTGTAGTTCGCATCAGCATAGGTGGTTGCCGCCGAGTTTAGTCGTGACTCTGAGTAATCTAAAGGATTTGATAAAATTTCTAGTGCTGTCGGCTCAGGTGGAGGTGGTGGGTTTGTAGGTGGAGAAGAATCAGAGCCACCTCCACCACCACACGCAGTTAGAGCTAAAAGAGAAAAAAGGCCAGAAAAACCCAAGCGCGAAGTTTTCATACATCGTCCCTGATTTAAAAGGCATGTCGGCTTTTTAGTTAAAAGCTCAAAACAAGCCTAATTATTAAGTTTAATAAAATATTCGTTTTTTATAACTTAACTTTATCAATTCAGCAACAGCGCCTTGAGCGTATACGCTTATATTTAATGTAGGCGAAGCCACATACTATTATTATTCATTCCATACGACTTGGTTTCTGCCCTGCTCCTTGGCTCTGTACAGCGCCTTGTCAGCAAGCGATAAGAGGGCGCTGAAATCCGCCTCATAGGTGTCTTTAACAAATGTTGCGCCAATGCTGATCGATAAATTCATCGTGTCTGTCTTGTAGGTCACCCTTCCTTCTTCAACAGCAATGCGCAGTGCTTCTAGCTGCCTATGGATCTCTTCTTTCTTGTCACCTATCATGACTATTGCAAACTCTTCTCCTCCTAATCGAGCCACGACATTTGGCGTTTGATTATGTTTAGCTATTTTTCTCGCAACAGCAATAAGCGCCTGATCTCCAGCATCGTGACCGTAGGTATCGTTTACTTTTTTGAAGTGATCAATATCGACGATAGCAACACATCCACGACAATGTTGTTTTGAAAATGAGATGCACTCGTCAAGGAACGCGCGTCGGTTATAAAGGCCCGTTAAAGAATCAGTCATCGCCAAATGCCTAAGCTTCTCTTCAGCAACGGCTCGGGCTTCCTCAAGCTCTACTGCGTAGAACAAGCCAGCCAATGCATCTAAAAAGGGCTGTAGAAACTCAGCATCTTCGTCAGTGTAGGTATCAAACTTATTCGCTAAACCGACCATTCCCACTACTTTATCTTTCACTTTTATAGGTAGGCCTAAAAATCGGCTAATGCGCGGATGACCGTGCGGAACACCTTTGGAATTAGGGTGACTGTTTGGCGCATTACTAATGGTAACTTCTCCCGTTAAAATTGAGGTTCCAAAAAGGTTGTCGAAGTTACTAAAGTAGAGGTTTCGTTTTTTGTATTCTGCATATTGAGAAAAGCTACTGTTATCCCAAACAATTTCAGAAATCGCATGAATGAAAAGTCTAGATGAGCTACCGTCTCCTTTCATTTGGCCGACGAAGGCAAACTGGCTATCTGAGATATCTATGAGTTCGGCCAATACGGACTGACACGCCATCGTCAAGTCATTGTTTTGGAGATATGATGCCCGGGTTTTATTGATAAATTGAAGGAGCTGGGTTTTCTTTCTCTCATGCAGTTCGCTTTCCATTCGTTGCGTTATATCTCTATGAATACCTGCTATACGAACCGGCTTACCTTGGGCATCTGTCTCAACGGTTTTCCCATAACTTTCAACCCAAACCCAAGAGCCATCAGTGTGTTTCATGCGAAATGTGGTGTTAAAGACTTTGCTCTTACCAATTAGATGCATGTTGAGCTGCTTTTCAACTTTGACGTAATCCGCGGGATGAATGAGCTGTCTAAAAAAGCGGGAGCCACTGTCATAGTATTCATACTCAAGACCAACAATGTCGCACCAGCGCTTGTTGACTTGATTAACATCGGCGGCCAAGTTCCAGTCCCATGTTCCTAACTCTGAAGCCTCGAGTAATAAACGCATCCGCTGATTGGTTTTGTTGAGCTTATCTTCCACATACTTTTGGTCACTAGTATCAAACAAAAATGCTTGAACCGAGTACAACATGCCGTCTTCGCGAAAATTTGCCGTTGATATCATGCTCACCCAAATAGTACGCGTTGGCGTTTTTATCTGAAGACGGCAGGTGTGCGTTTCAACACCTTCCATGTGGGCCTGCATAGCAAAGGTAAAATCACCCTCCGCCTCCTCAGACAGCACCTCACTCAATGCCACCGTTCCAGTGAGCAAATCTTGGGGTGAAACTCCCAATACACGCTCACTATTTTTCGAGATATACACCAGCCTCAACGACGTATCATAGCGCCACGTTGCCAACACAATAGGAGACTTCTCAATAAGCCCATGCTCGCGTTTAAGCGCTTCGTGTTCTCTTGAAAGCGAAATATGCTGACTAACCAAAGCACCTATTCTCTCTAAAACTTCTAAGTGTTTTGCGTCTATTTCTCTTGGCACGGTATCAATTAAACATACGGCACCGATTACCTGATCATTTATCTCGATCGGCGTTCCTGCGTAGAAACAAATGTGAGGTTCTCCGGTGACGAGAGGATTATGCATAAACCGTGGATCTTCTTGCGCGTTGCTAACAACCACCTGCTCGCGCTCTTCAACGACGTGACTACAAAACGCATGTTCACGAGTGACTTTAGAAAGAGTGGTTCCGTAGTGTGCTTTAAAGGTTTCTTCAAACTCTCCGACGACGCCAATGAGTGCGATCGGCACCTTGTATGCCTCTGCGAGCACCATCATTAAATCATCAAGATCTAACGGCACTTCGCTATTGAGCATAAAGTCATCAATTGTCTTTAACCGGCTTTGATCATCCACTACTGCTTGCTCATATTCATTTGCCCTTATAAAAGTAGTAACAGTCCGGCTGTACCGCAATTAAATACAGCTAATGTTACGTTCTCTGTATTCGAACCCATTATAGAAATGGCTGTGACTCACAAGAAAAGGAGAAGGGCGCTTTTGAACTTCCCATGTTATGGATAGTCATTACAGCATGAGAAGCGATGAAATTGGCTTGTCGCGAGATTGTGACGCGTTTGTGTTACACTTCACCCGTTTTTATTTCATAGGATTACATAATTCATGTCGTGGATGCGAAAAGCCCTTCTGTCGGTATTTCATTATCCTGTTAAGTTACTGGTTAAAGCCCACAGCATTCCAGTTAACGTTGAAACCGAATTAGGAATAGATAAAAGTAAACCTATCGTTTATCTACTCCCCACCAACTCAGTGACAGACCAACTTGCACTGAGAATGTCGACTAAAGCGCTAGGTTTACCTAGTCCTACAGAAACCCTCACATTAGCGGGGCGAGAGTATTCGTCGACCTTATTTTTACGCAAAACCCAGCCTCTTTTCCGTTCGTCGGCTAAAGATACGGGAATTGAAGACGTTTTTACTGACCTCTTTCATTTGCATAGAGACCATGAAAACCTAGATTTACAAGTTGTTCCTGTCTATGTGACGTGGGGCCGTGCCCCGGGTCGTGGTAAGCCAGGCTTAAGCGATCTCATTGCTGATAAAGCGGCGCCAAGTTGGCTTCGTAAGCTGTTCATTGTGCTGTTTTTGGGCCGCGACAACTTTATTAACTATTCTAAAGCCGTTTCTGCACGCGCGATGTCCAATCAACATGGTAGTGACCAAAGCATTGCACACAAGCTTGTGCGCGTAGCAAGCACTCACTTTCAAAGAAAGCGCCAAAGTATGACTGGCCCTACGTTGTTAGAGCGCCAAGAACTCAATAATAGTGTGTTGGGCTCTGATGCAGTGCGTCGCGCTATTGCTGAGGAATCAAGAAGCAAGAAAGTGTCTCATGAAAAAGCGAAAGAGACTGCCCAAACCTACATCACAGAAATCGCGGCAGACTACCGCGAAGGGCTAATTCGTTTTGGCGACAGGCTACTTACTCGTATCTGGAACAAAATTTATAACGGTATTAGTGTAGGTCATGCCGATCGCATTCGTGAATTGGCGGCTAATGGTCATGAAATCATCTACGTACCGTGCCACCGTAGTCACATGGATTACCTATTATTGACTTACGTGATTTATCACGAAGGTATGGTTACGCCACATATCGCTGCAGGTATCAATCTGAACTTTTGGCCGGTTGGAAAAATGTTCCGTCGTGGCGGTGCTTTTTTCTTACGCCGCAGTTTTGCAGGCAACAAGCTCTACACAGCTGTTTTCAGAGAATATCTAGAGCTGCTGTTTAACAAAGGCTATTCGGTAAAATACTATCCCGAAGGTGGCCGCAGCCGAACCGGCCGTTTGATCCCACCGAAAACGGGCATGCTAGCCATGACTATCCAAGCCATGCTCAAAGGCGTTAACCGTCCAGTTAGTATCGTGCCTGTCTATATTGGCTATGAGAACGTGATGGAAGTGAAAAGCTATTTGAACGAACTCAAAGGCTCTAAGAAGAAAAAAGAATCTAACCTTCAGGTGTTCTCGGCTATTCGTAAACTCAAGAATTATGGTCACGGATACGTGAATTTTGGCGAACCCATTGCGCTTAACCAGTTTCTTGAAAATCATGTGCCTAACTGGCGAGATTGTCGCGATGCCGAGCCAGAGAAAAAACCAGCGTGGCTGACACCTGCGGTTAACGAACTGGCCAATAATGTCATGACGCGAATTAACCGCGCAGCGGCATTAAATGGTATGGCGTTAGCGTCGTTATGCTTACTGTCTTCTAAACGACAGACCATGAGTGAAGCTGAGTTAAAACAAGCAATGGGCGATTTCATGGACTTGTTTAAAGCGGTACCGTTCAGCGATGATGCCACCATTCCAGATTCATCAGCGGAAGAGCTACTGCGCGATACGCTGAAATTAGGCCGCTTTGACGTAAAAGAAGACGATTATGGGCGTTTGATCAGTCCTCAACCAAAATCAGCGGTATACCTTACTTATTATCGCAACAACATTTTGCACTTATTCGCGATCCCAGGTCTTATTATGGCGTCTATCTTCGCGAAGAAAGGCACCACGAAGAACAGTATTTTTCAGCTTATTGCGGCGCTTTATCCGTTGCTGCAAAAAGAGCTGTTCTTGCACCTTACCCAAGATGAAGCGCTTGCGCATACTGATGCGCTTATAACAGCGCTACTAAACAAAGGATTGTTGCGTCAGGAGGGCGATGAACTGTTGCCGCCAGATGCACACTGCAAACAATTCCACTCAGCATGGCTGTTAAGCCGATGTATGCAGGAAACGCTTCAGCGTTACGCGGTGGTATTGACCATTCTAGATAAAGAAAAAGTGATTAGCCGAAGTGCGCTTGAGCGCGAAAGTAAGCAAGTGGCTGAACGCTTATCTGCTCTCTACGGGCTAAGCTCACCAGAGTTTTACGATAAGAATGTGTTGTCTAGCTTTATCAGTGCATTGAAAGAAAACCACTGGCTGGACTCTGAAAAAGATGGCAGCTTGAAGTACTCAGAAGAGTGTGAAGCCTTACGTGCTGACGTTATGGCCCTGATTTGGCCAGAAATGATGCAGCATTTGGAGAACGTTACACTAAACGCTTCGAATTAAGGCGACGCTAGCTGGCTGAATTTGCCAGCACTACGGAGCTTAGGTAAAAAGAGAAAGCCCATGCTACTGCATGGGCTTTTTATTGTGCGTCAATCTATCTTGGCAGGCATTGAAAATCCCCATACTTCATTGATAGATAGACGCTAGATAGAGCCGCTTCGTATCGCTCCCCGGTAAACCTGCGCTTAACGCGAAGCAATACAAAGCGAAAACGGGAGATAGGCTCGTTTCGCCTGTTTCGCTATTTAGACCTTCGCTGGTTGCGACAGGAAAAAACGATAGGCGGGGTTGTCTGTTACTTCTTCAACCTTATAGCCTAACTCAGCAACATGCTGGTTAAAGTCATCTCTACTTTCTGGTGCGATATCAAAGCCTGCCAATACCAAACCTTCTGCTGCGCCATGGTTGCGATAGTGAAATAGGGTAATATTCCACTGTTCACCTAACGTATTTAAGAAGTTCAGTAGCGCACCCGGACGCTCAGGAAATTCAAAGCTGAAGACTTGCTCGTTGAGAATAGTTGGCGGACGGCCACCAACCATGTGACGAACATGGAGCTTCGCTAACTCATTATCGGTTAAGTTAACGCAGTCATACCCTTTGCTTTCAAGGTCGCTTTGCAGTGCTGCGAACTCTTGCTGCCCGCCTTTGAGCTTAACGCCCACGAAAATATGTGCTTCGCTCTCACTGGCATAGCGATAGTTAAATTCGGTGATTGCTTTTGCCCCAACGCACTCGCAAAACTGTTTAAACGCACCTTTGTTTTCAGGAATTTTAACCGCAAAGACCGCTTCTTTCTGCTCACCTAATTCACAGCGTTCAGACACATAGCGAAGGGTATGAAAGTTGATGTTTGCGCCACACAGAATGCCGCCTAACTTCTTACCTTTGAGGTCGTGTTGCTTAGCGTACTTGCGAATTGCCGCCACCGACAATGCGCCCGCAGGCTCTGCAATAACACGGGTATCATCAAAGATATCCTTAATTGCTCCGCATATTTCATCATTAGTAACCGTAATGGTTTCATCAATTAAACGATTACACAGACGGAAAGTTTCCTGCCCCATCACTTTAACAGCAACGCCATCAGCAAAAATGCCGACGCTTTCAAGCTCGGTAGGCGCGCCTTGCGCCTTTGCTTTAATGAAACAGGCCGATTCTTCCGACTCTACCGCAACGATTTTTATGCTTGGTTTTAGTTGCTTTAAGTAAACCGCAATACCAGCGGCTAAACCACCGCCACCCACAGCAATAAATAAGATATCGAGGTGTGGGTTTTGCTCTAGCAACTCTCGCGCGACTGTACCTTGCCCTGCAATGACATCGGGGTCGTCAAAGGGCGGAACATAGGTATAACCGTGGGTCTCACATAATGCTTTTGCATGGCTACTTGCTTGATCAAAGCTGGTGCCATGCAATACCACATTCACGTTTTCACCGCCGAAGCGTCGTACTGCGTCTACCTTGATATCAGGCGTGGTTTCAGGCATGACAATAGTCGCCTGAATACCTTTCATTTTTGCACTGTACGCTAAGCCTTGCGCATGATTACCCGCCGAGGCGCCAATTACGCCAGCTTGCAATTGCTCGTCGCTTAGTGAGCAAATACGGTTATAGGCACCGCGCAGCTTAAAGCTTTTTACCGGCTGCTGATCTTCGCGTTTCAGAAAAATTTCATTGCCAAGCTCGGCTGAAAGCAAAGACATATAGGAAAGTTCACTTGCCACTGCTACATCGTAAACAGGGGCAAGTAAGATCTTCTTCAAATATTCATGATCGCTAACGTGTTCGGCTGCCATTATAGATTTTCCAGCTTAGTCACATCACGCACTGCACCTTTATCGGCACTGGTTGCTAACGCCGCAAAGGTTTTAAGTGATGTGGAGACTTCACGAACGCGATCTTTCGGCTTCCAAGGCTTATCACTGGCTTCCATTTTCGCGCGGCGTTCTGCTAGTTCTTCATCGCTAATAGCAATATTGATACTTCTATTGGGTATATCTATTTCAATTTTATCGCCATCTTCCACTAGGCCAATGCCACCACCACTGGCGGCTTCAGGTGAGCAGTGACCTATAGACAACCCACTGGTACCGCCACTAAAGCGTCCGTCTGTTACCAAAGCGCAGTGCTTGCCTAACCCTTTAGATTTCAAGTAAGACGTTGGGTACAGCATTTCTTGCATACCCGGGCCGCCGCGGGGACCTTCGTAGCGAATGAAGACCACATCACCGGCTTTTACTTCATCGCCCAAGATACCTGCTACCGCATCATCTTGGCTTTCGTAGATTCTCGCAGTTCCGTTGAATTTAAGAATAGACTCATCTACGCCAGCCGTTTTTACAATACAGCCATCTTCAGCCACATTACCGTAAAGCACGGCTAGGCCACCTTCTTGACTGAACGCATGGTCGATAGAGCGAATGCAGCCGTTTTCGCGGTCGTCATCGGCTTCGTCCCAGCGACAATCTTGGCTAAATGCTTTTGTCGTGCGAATACCCGCAGGACCCGCGCGATAAAAGGTAATAGCGTCTTCGTTTTCAGGGTTAGTGATGTCCCACTCGCTGATAACGTCGGTAAGCGGTTTTCCTAAAACATGATTAACATCGGTGTTCAGCAAGCCAGCCTTATTTAGCTCGTTCAAAATACCCAAAACGCCACCCGCTCGGTGTACGTCTTCCATGTGGTATTTGGGTGTTGAAGGTGCCACTTTGCATAGGTGAGGCACATTGCGAGACAATCTGTCGATGTCTGCCATAGTAAACGGCACTTCGCCTTCCATTGCCGCTGCTAACAGATGCAAAATGGTATTGGTCGACCCACCCATGGCAATATCCAAGCTCATGGCATTCTCAAAAGCCTTAAAGTTAGCGATATTACGTGGTAATACACTGTCATCATCGTCGCCGTAGTAACGCTTGCACAGCTCAACAATTTGTTTGCCCGCTTGTTTAAATAAACCTTCACGGTCGGCGTGGGTAGCCAGCATAGAGCCGTTGCCCGGCAAGGATAAACCTAACGCTTCGGTTAGACAGTTCATGGAGTTCGCGGTGAACATCCCTGAACATGAGCCGCAGGTAGGGCAGGCTGAGCGCTCAATTTCGTCGGTATCAGCATCGCTAACTTTGTCGTCAGCAGCCGCTACCATGGCGTCAACCAAGTCTAGTTTAATAAGCTGGTCTGAAAGCTTGGTTTTACCCGCTTCCATTGGGCCCCCAGACACAAAAATGACCGGTACGTTCAAGCGCATAGACGCCATTAGCATTCCCGGGGTAATCTTGTCGCAGTTAGAAATACAAACGATGGCATCGGCGCAATGTGCGTTCACCATGTATTCCACTGCATCAGCAATGATTTCTCGAGATGGTAAGCTATACAGCATACCGCTGTGCCCCATGGCGATACCGTCATCCACTGCGATAGTGTTGAATTCTTTCGCCACACCACCCGCTTCTTCAACGCTGCGTGCCACTAATTGGCCGAGATCTTTTAGGTGAACATGCCCAGGTACGAACTGCGTAAATGAGTTCGCAATAGCAATAATAGGCTTGCCGAAATCAGAGTCTTTCATTCCAGTTGCTCGCCATAACGCGCGAGCTCCCGCCATATTTCTACCTTGGGTGGTAGTTGCTGAACGTAACTTGGGCATAAATCCTTCCCGTTAATTTAAGGTTCTAGGTTTAGGGGCTAGACCTTTTTGTGAAACTAAAAAACAGTGGTAAACCAGTAATGCTTTGGCTTAACTTCCAATACGCGCTGTTTTACTCAAAATTGCATGTCATACTGATGATGTAACACATCATCTAAGGTCGTTCAAAGCGAGGAGCAACAAAGCCTAACTGCTAACACATCAGTAGCGCTTTGTTTTATATGATATATTTGACATACAATACCTATATCCATTGGCATTGTAATTATGAAATGTTGTTCGTTAGAGGTTATGGCTTTACCTCATCACTCAATATCACGAACCGTAATCTCAACAGTACGTTTCGATATTGAGCAAAGAAATAGCATGAAACATAAGGCCTGATCAAGTATTTTGCGGTAGGAATGGCGAGTTTTTAAGGGTAGTAAAAGGGTACAAGAAGATGTTTGATTGGTTTCATTGGTTAAACTTAGCGGGGGTTGCAGTGTGCGCAATTTCCGGCACCCTAATGGCCTATCAAAAGCGTATGGATGGATTTGGCGTGGTCGTGCTTGCCAGCGCAACCGCCATTGGCGGCGGAACACTACGTGATGTCATGTTAGATGTCCCGGTCTTCTGGATTGCCGATACCGATTATTTATACACCACACTGATAGCCGCCTTTATACCCATTATCTGGCTGCGTATTAGCCCACGCTTTCCTTTTCACTATTTATTAATTGCCGATGCTTTTGGGCTCGCGCTTTTTAACGTAGTTGGCATAGAGAAAGCCTTAGCCAACGACACAGGCATGGCCGTGGCGGTTGCCATGGGCACCATTACCGGCGTGTTTGGCGGTCTGTTACGGGACGTTATTTGCCGAGAGGTACCGCTGGTACTCAACGGCGAACTGTATGCAATGACCTGTATTGCAGGGGGCGTGGTTTATGGAATAGGCATGCAAATGGAACTCGCCACACAGTGGTGTGGTATTGCGGCCCTTGTCACAACCGTACTGTTTAGGCTTGGCGCCATGCGCTGGCATTGGCAGCTGCCCGTTTTCTACAACGACCACCACTAGCACTAGCCTAAGTTTGCTGAGCAGGATCATTACATGCCAAGCGTTTTATGCACTCTCAGTAGATCCCATCGTTAGTACAGTTACATCTTATCCCGACTCTCTCTAAAGTTTACGCTGACTGCGTTGGCTTACATTTTTACCGCGCTGACACGTTTGCGTTTCATAACCACGAATCATAAGTATTCAGCGAGAGGAGGTTGTTTAGATTATGGGAATGGCTGTCGTTAAAACCTTTGCAGGGCAGGGCGTGGCAGCGCCAGAGGTAAGTGTAGAGATTCACCTAGCTAATGGTTTACCTGCTTTTCAACTGGTCGGTATGGCAGAAACCAGCGTTAAAGAAGCGCGAGAAAGAGTACGCAGCGCCCTGATAAACAGTGGTTTTGAGTTTCCCGCAAAACGAATAACCGTCAATTTAGCGCCAGCAGATATTCCCAAGTTTGGCGGGCGGTTCGACCTTCCCATTGCCGTAGGCATTTTAGCTGCGTCGGGCTACATCTCAGACATTAGCCTACTTAACATTGCCTTTGTGGGCGAGCTTGCATTAAACGGTGAAATAAAGCCGGTTAACGGGCTTATTCCTGTTGTCATGGCAGCCGCAAATGAAGATATTGCGCTCGTATATCCGGGGGATAATGACGTAGAGGCTGCATTGGTTTCTCACGCAACGCGCTATCCCGCTTTCGATTTACTGTCTGTTTATGAACACCTTACCGGCAACAAAAAGCTCGCCAAAGGCCAGCCGTTTACCTCACGGGCGCCTAACAAAACCTTAACAGGGTGGGATGACATTATCGGCCAAGAGCAGGCCAAACGAGCGCTTATTATCGCGGCAAGTGGTGCACATAATCTTTTGATGGTTGGCCCTCCAGGCACAGGCAAAAGCTTACTCGCCAGCCGAATGCTGTCGCTCTTACCTGATATGAGCGAGGAAGAGGCGTTGGAAGTGGCTGCCATTCACTCTGTGAAAGGCGAAAAACTGCATGCAGACCGTTTTCTAACTCGCCACCTCCGCTCGCCCCATCATACTAGCTCTGCGGTGGCGCTTACTGGCGGTGGCTCAAACCCTGTACCGGGTGAAATATCGCTGGCTCATAATGGTATTTTGTTTCTAGACGAACTGCCTGAATTTGGGCGAAAGGCACTGGATGTATTGCGCGAGCCACTTGAAACCGGCGACGTGCATTTGTCTCGTGCTTCAGGAAGCGCCACATACCCCGCCAACTTTCAACTAGTAGCGGCGATGAACCCAAGCCCGACGGGTGATATTGATGATAACCGACTAACCCCGCAGCAACAGCTCAACTACTTGAACCGGTTATCGGGACCACTACTTGATAGAATTGATATACAAGTCGAAGTGCCGCGCCTACCTGACTACGACCTGCCAGAGCGTGCCAATAGACCTGACGACTCGTTACACGCAACGCGAGAGCGAGTCATTGCAGCTCGTCACAAACAAGGGCTACGGCAAGGTAAGCCAAATGGTGCGCTGCACGCAGGTGAGCTTGCCGATATATGTCTGCTAGATGACGCCGATTTGCAGTTTCTACAAGCCGCTGCTAAACAGCTTAATTTGTCTATGCGGGTGTTTCATCGCACGTTAAAAGTGGCAAGAACCATTGCAGATCTTGAAGATGAGCACGCCGTATCGCGGGCGCACATTGCAGAAGCATTGGGCTATCGCGCCCTCGATAACCTTATTAAACAGTTGAGCACTAGCTAAGCACCAGCTATGCCTTAAACTTACCCACGAGTTTGCAAATTAAGCTGCATAAAGGCGTTTATAAGCGGCTCGTTTTGCTTATCCTGCAAGCAGCATAAACCTAAAGCATAAGGCTCAATATCTTCAACAGGTATTTGGGTTACAGCATTGGCCATACTGGAGTGATCAAGTACCACTTTAGGCACAAATCCCACGCCACATTCAAGTGCCACCATGCTCACGATGGCCTCGTTACCGCCGACATAAGCATACACATTTGGACGAATACCGTGTTCAGCAAACCAGTGATAGGCAGTACGACGGGTTGGGCCAGTTTCGGGCATAATCACCTGATGCTTGGTCCAGTCCAACTGGCTTAGTTGAGTAAGTCGCCACTCTCTTGGAGCAATAAGTACCAAAGGTACATTATCAAGCGCGGTGAAATGTAAATCTGTCGGCATATCAGGGGTGTAGATAGCAATAGATAAGTCGCACTGTTTGCCTTTCACTTTTTCTATCGCAAGGGCAGGATCGCCGGTAATTAGGCGTATATCAACACCCGGGTGCTGTTGCCTGAACTGTCTAAGCATAGCGGGTAAGTGGCTTTGACTAGCGGTAACCGAGCAAAATACGCTGAGCTCGCCCTGCAATGCGTCGTTATCTTCTTTTAAGTCGACCTTTAGCTGCTGCCAATCTTTCAGCGCTTGCTTTGAAAAAGACAGCAGCTTGTGCCCACTGTGGGTTAGCGCCACTTTGCGGTTATCACGTTTAAACAACGTGCAGCCTAACTCGTCCTCAAGGCGTTGAATAACCCGGCTTAACGTAGAAGGCGACACATACATGGCCTCGGCGGTAATGCCAAAATGCAGGCTGGTAGCTAGGTGATTGAACAGCTGTAGACTGCGAAAATCCATAAACATTTCACTTTATGCAATATTATCTTGCAAATATATCATTTTCCAAAACAAAAGAAATCTTTTAGTCTCAATATCAAGTCGTCATAGACGAGGTCTGTCAACACCAAGGTCGGTGTTTGATATTGACAAAAATGAATGTTGTTCGGAAATTTTTATGGCTAATTATTTCAACACCCTGTCACTTCGCCAGCAGTTAGATCAGCTTGGCCGCTGCCGTTTCATGGCACGCGATGAATTCGCTGACGGTTGTCAGTTCTTAAAAGGCAAGAAAATTGTCATTGTAGGCTGCGGCGCGCAGGGCCTTAACCAAGGCTTGAATATGCGTGACTCAGGGTTAGATGTTTCTTATGCGCTGCGTCAAGCAGCCATTGATGAGCAACGCGACTCATATAAGCGCGCAACCAGTAACGGATTTACCGTTGGTACTTACCAACAGCTCATTCCAGAAGCAGACGTAGTATATAACTTAACACCTGATAAGCAGCACGCTAGCGTAGTCGAAGCCGTTATGCCGCTTATGAAAGAAGGTGCAACGCTAGGCTACTCTCACGGTTTCAATATCGTTGAAGAAGGACAGCAAATTCGTAGCGATATCACAGTAATCATGTGTGCGCCGAAAAGCCCGGGTTCTGAAGTACGTGAAGAATATAAGCGTGGCTTCGGTGTACCAACTCTGATTGCTGTACACCCAGAAAACGACCCTGAAGGTAAAGGTTGGGATCAAGCCAAAGCACTTGCAAGTGCAACGGGCGGTGACCGCGCAGGTGTACTTGAGTCATCATTTGTGGCTGAAGTTAAATCTGACCTCATGGGCGAGCAGACCATTTTGTGTGGTATGCAACAAGTTGCAGCGGTACTTGCGTTTGAAAAAATGGTTGATGACGGTATCGAGCCAGGATACGCAGGTGCACTTATTCAGTACGGCCTAGAAGCTATTACTGAAGCACTTAAGATTGGCGGTGTGACTAACATGATGGACCGTCTTTCAAACCCTGCGAAAGTGAAAGCGTTTGAGCTTTCTGAGCAGTTAACTGATTTACTTCGTCCGCTATTTGAAAAGCACCAAGACGACATCATCAGCGGTGAGTTCTCTCGCACCATGATGGAAGATTGGGCCAATGGCGATGCGAACCTGCTTAAGTGGCGTGAAGAAACCGGTGAAACCGCGTTTGAAAACGCACCGGCTTATGAAGGTGAAATCAGTGAACAAGAATTCTTTGACCACGGCATCTTACTGGTTGCCATGATCAAGTGTGGTGTTGAAGTTGCGTTCGACGTAATGGTTGAAGCCGGTATTCTACCTGAGTCTGCGTACTATGAATCACTGCATGAAACACCGCTTATTTCTAACACAATCGCACGTAAGCGTTTGTATGAAATGAACGTGGTTATTTCAGACACAGCAGAATACGGAAACTATTTGTTTGCTAACGCAGCAATTCCAATTTTGCGTGAGAAATTTATGCCTACCATTGATACCAGCGTTATCGGTAAGGGTTTAGCCGCTACTTCTAATCAGGTAGAGAACAAACGCCTTGTTGAAATTAACGAAGCCATCCGCTCACACGGTGTGGAATCGGTAGGTAAGACCTTACGTGGCTACATGACTGACATGAAGGCCATCATAGGTTAGGACAGTTTCTGTCGTTAGGTGCTTAACTAAGCCCTCTTGCCCGACCATTTTGGTCGGGCTTTTTTATGTCCGTAAGCCTGCTAATAAGTATCTTTCTTACGCAACTAACCTCTGCGACACGCCGATACACCTTCTAAATAGAACCTTCACGAACGCGCTCAGCATAGCGTACGGATACGTAAGACAAAGCAAAAAAGACGAGAAATCCCCAGCCGATAGGCATTAAATTTCCATTTAAGAAACTGTCGACGAACAGTGCAACAGGCACCGAGAAAAGGCTAGAAAATGAGCCAATTATGGCCGCGCCTAAACCTGCCATATCGCCAAGCGGCTGCATCGCCATGGCGTTTAAGTTACCAAACAGTATGCCCACAAAGAAAAAGCCTACAAACATAACCGCAACCGTAGGAATTAAAGGCGGCAAGCCGTCGTACGCCAACAGTAACACTAAATACACAACGGCAAACCCGTTAACCCCTTTAAGTGCAAAACGACAAAGCTTGCGCATCCCAAAACGCATTACCATTTTGCCGTTAAAGTAAGAGGCGAGACCAATTGAAAAAGCAAGCGTTGCAAAGATGTAGGGAAACCATTCACCTACGTTGTAAAACACAGTAAATATGGTTTGCGAAGCACTTAAATACGCCAAGAATGCCCCAAAAATACAGCCCATGGCAAAGGTGTAACCCTTCACTGCTGGGTTAGTTAGAATGAACTTTGAAGATGCGAAAAACTGCGCCCATGAAAACTTTTTACGCCTTGCTCTTGGCAGGGTTTCCCCTTGACGAGAAAAAAACCAAATGCCGGCCATGGTAGCCACAATGAGAAACATAGTGAAAATATGGAACCATGAGGTCAACTCCATCACCGTTTGCCCAATAATAGGCGCCAACATAGGCACTAATATAAACACCATCATGATAAACGACATGACTTTTGCCATCGCATCGCCAACGTAAAGGTCGCGAATAATTGCCATAGAGGCTATTCGTGGCCCAGACACCCCAAATGCTTGAATAACGCGACCTACCAGCATGGTCTCCAAATTGGTGGCCATCATGCAAACAAATGTACCTAAGGCGAAAATACACAGGCCCACTAATATAGTTAGGCGACGGCCGCGGCTATCGGAAAAAGGCCCAAAGAACATTTGACCCAGTGCCATGCCTAAAAAGAACACGGTAACGATTAAGTGGGTTTGATGCGCCTCGGCGACCTGAAGTGACTCGCCAATTTGAATCAACGCAGGCAGCATAGCGTCAATGCTCAACGCGACAAGGGATGTCATCGTAGCCATTAGCGCAACAAATTCAACAAGGCCAAGCGCTGGCTTTTGCACAACTGCAGTATCCTCAGATACGCCATTAGAAGTCTGGGGCATAAAGTCTCGAATATGAAATAAAGTGGGGGAAATTAAAAAGGCGCGAAATTAACGCGCCTTGTTGAGTATACCTGAAACTTGGTTAAAAAGCCGCCAGACAAGCAAAATCTTGTCGTAAATACTGGTGCATTTAACGGGTGTTACTCGGAAGCTGAAACGTTTGCCGTTGCAGCACTCGCTTTACTCGCTGGCTTAAGGTGCTGGTCTAAAAATGCATCCATTTCCTTAAAGAAAATATGGCGATTTCGCTGAATAGACAAATTGTGGTCGCCACTTTCAAGCTCTACATACTTGTAGACCTTGTCGTAATCATCTAACTCGTCAGCCATGTAGCGACTATGAAGTGGAGGGACAACTCTATCTTCCTCTCCATGTACCAGCAAAATTGGCGTCTTTATCCCTTTCGCATTGTAGTAAGGCGAGCGCGCTTCAAGGTCGTCATAATCATCCCCAATTTGGTTTTTCACAAATTCGTTGTTCAGGAAACGGCGAGAATGAATAATGACGTGTTTAAGTGAACTTACGCCAGCAAAGCTCACCGCACACTTAAACAGATCCGGGGTTTTAACAGTTGCCATCAGGGCGGCGTAACCGCCATAGCTAGCGCCCACAATACACATATTGTCTTGCTCAGCGTGCCCCTGTTCTACCATCCAGTTTGCCGCATCGGTGATATCATCTTGCATAGCCAAGCCCCAGCCTTTCATTTGGCTTTGCGCAAAGCTGTACCCATACCCTCTAGAACCTCTAAAGTTAGGCCTTAGTACTGCATAACCTTTCGATGTAAAATACGCTGTCCAATAGTCGAAACCACTGAAATCTCTTGCTCCGGGGCCACCGTGGGGATGAATAATGGTAGGAAACGGGCCTTCACCTTTTGGTAAAGTCAAATACGCTTCGATTTTGATGCCGTCTCTGGCTTCATATTCAATTAACATATGCTCAGATAATTTTGCCGGGTCTATTTGAGCATATTGCTCAAAAAGCATCACTAACGTGCCTTCTTTACGGTCACCCAGCAAATAAACTCCTGGTAAGGTGTCAGACTCTGAATAAACAATATATGTTTGTTCGTCGTCGCTAAAGCTCACTAAGGTATTGTCGTAATCAGGAAGACCAGCATCGATACCATTTTGAAGAGCAACGTAACGTTCATCCCAATAATGTCGACCGTCATGGCGTACTCCTATTGCATCTCGGGTAACCGGTGAATAGATAAGGCTACCATTAACATCATACCCTTCATCAGCATACACCTCTGTTCGCTCATTAGTAGTAAGGTTTAAGGTGTACAATGCACGGAAGTCTCCTTTATAACCTTTGAAATAAAGAATATTTGGGTCTTTTGCAAAGCCAACTGGGTATTCACCCTTGTCAGACATAGCGTTGTAAGCAAATAAGGTGCGCCAATCGTCTCCTTCTTTTAGAAAGACTTCTCGCTCCCCTGTATCGTAATCAAGCGAAACACCTATACGAACGTTATTTTGTTGGTCCGTCATCCAATCTCTAATGCGTTTTTTCCCGCGAATAATGCGACTTACGCCACCATCATTAACATTGATTTTGTAAACCGACGGCAGCCCCAACACCTCAGCGTCTAAGGCAATTAGAATATGTTCTGGATCGTCAGGCAGCCAGTCGATAACGTCATCGTGAAATTGAGGAATGTGGTTCGGGTTACCTGCTCGACGCTTTATTCTCTCCCATTCAACCAAGTTGAATGCACCGCCTTCACCGTCAAACTTAATGCTTAACAACCGTGTGTCGTGAACTTTCGTAGTGCCACGTCGGGTTTCGTAACGAGCGCTAACCACCAGCCGTTCATTGTTCACCCAGTTGTACCAGTTAATTTTTACGCGTTCATTGTCCGATCGCAGTAGGTAGTGCTTTTCACCCTTTTTTAAGTCGTAAGTGGCAAGCATGGCAAACGCTTCTTCTTGCTCAACGTTTTGAACAAAAGCGATTTTTGAGCCATCGGGTGACAGCGACGGAGTCCAATAAGTTGGCAAAGAACTGAATTTTTCGTACTCGGGTTCTGCCTTAGTTTGATCTGCGCCCAGTGTGGAGAAAGAGCAAACCAACAGTAGCAAAGTAACTAGTGTCGTAGGTAAGAGAGCCTTATTAGAAGACATAACATTCCCTTGTTGTTTTTTATTGTTAGTGGAACTTAGCTTAGGCAAAAAACTCGAAGTTAAGTTACACAGAGTATACTCACTCATGCCCAGATGTACAAAAACAAAGCAATGCTAGGCTCTATGTTCAGTGAGTGGATGTGCCAGATATGTTCTGAAGAAGGGCATTCTAGTTAGGAAAATACGTTGAATGCATTCTATACCAATCCGCATAGATCATTACCCACTCAGCGAGAGTTAAAATGTTCGTAATCGCGGCGTGTTACCGCAGGTATAGTGGTCTACATCAAGGTGACACAACAAAGAGTACGGACATTTTAAACTCGCCCTTCGGGAAGGTCTGGCAAGCTTCCTAGCTTCATTCTGGGAATTTGAAAGGGAACAGCCATTCCTGCATTCCCACGCTTTGCTAGGAAACTTGCCAGCGCCTTCTGAGTGGGCAATTATCTATGCGGATTGGTATTATTTACCGACGTCAGCGCAATTATTTGATCTCTCGTCGTAGTTTGCGGATACAAATTGCAAATGTGGTATCATTAACCACAGACATAATATGGATTTTACCATCAAGCGGTAAGCTTCACAGCCCAGCGTTACCTTAAGGACTTAGCCTTTTCATGCCTTCGATTTGGAGCGGGCTTGCCAGTTTGCAAGACCATCTTTTCCGACAATTTATGTTCAGAATCACCAAAGCAGTCCGAGTTTTGGTGGGCAGTACATTGTGCACGCTAGCGTGTGCTCTCTTTACTTTTTCACATGCCCAAGACCCTATTTCCTATAACATTCAGGGCGTAGAAGACGACAAACTGCGTAATAATATCCGCCTGCATTTAAACAGTCTCGACGTGGAAAAATCGTTGCTTACTGACCCTTACTGGCAAGATGAGGTGGGTGAAACGGTAGCGACAGCGGTTCAACCCTATGGTTATTACAACAGCGAGACAAAGGTAAGTATTGAAGAGGGCGACAAGGTTACAGTGAATGTTGCTTTGAATGCGCCGCTTACCATAAATAAGGTTACTCGCGAAATAATAGGTGCAGGACGTGAAGATAAGGCTTTCAGAGAACGTTTTAATTCACTAAAGCTTAAAGAAGGCGACGTGTTAAACCAAACCATTTACGAGTCGTTTAAGTCGTCCATGTTTAACTACGCCTTATCTAATGGCTATTTTGATTATTTTTGGCAGGCGACGCGTCTCGACCTAGTGCGTGACGAAAAACAAGCAAACGTACTTTTGATTGCGCAAAGCGGGCCCCAGTACCAATTTGGAGAGCTAAAATTTATTGGCGATGACAAGGCGAAAGCCATCATTGAGCGGCTAAAGCCGTTTAAAACAGGCGATGCGTACTCTTCATCAACACTTGCCGATTTCAACAGAAGCCTTAATCAATCTGGGTATTTTACCCGCGTTATTGCACGCCCGGTTGTAAGTGAGGCTGATGGTTTGCTGGTACCGGTTGAGGTATCGTTACTTCACAGACCCACAGACGCATTTAACGTTTCTGTTGGCGCAGCCACTGACACGGGCCCACGGGTTCGCTTAGGATGGGAGCGTCCTTGGGTGAATAGTAAAGGGCACTCTGTTTCATCTGATATTTTCATTTCAGCGCCAGAACAATCAGTGACTGCCGACTACCGTATACCGATGAGAAACATAACGCGGGATTACGCGAGTATAGAGGCGGGTTACCAATTTATAGAGTACAGCAACACTTCCTTTGAGAGTGAAACCCTATCTTTGTCTGCACACCGTTACTGGCAACATGACAATTCACCATGGCAACACGATGGCTCGGTGACATATCTACGTGAAACTTATGATCAAGGGGAATTGAGTACAAACACCACGTCCCTAGTATTACCCGGGTACTCGTTAACCTATCGCGATAAAGACAGTGAGCTCAACATTAATAATGGTACCTACCTTCAAATGCTCACCCAAATAGGCAGAGAAGGTTATGGTTCTGATATCGATTTTGCCAAAGCCGTGGTTGAAGCCACGCTTATCCGTACCTTTAACAATGTGCACAGAATAACCATACGCGGTGAAGCTGGGGTTATTAAAACCAATAGTTTTGATGAGGTGCCAACGTCGTTGCGTTTTTATGCAGGGGGCGATAAAAGTGTTCGCGGCTTCGACTATCGCGAAATTTCTCCGACAGCTGAAGTCATTGATCCAGAAACAGGAGAACTCATTGTTGACTCTATTGGAGGGAAGTACCTTGCTACATCGAGTGTAGAGTATGCCTATCAAGTGGCAGATAATTGGAGAGTGGCAGCGTTTGTCGATGCAGGTACAGCAACAAACGACACCAGCACAACACTGACATATAGCGTTGGACCTGGTGTACATTGGCTTTCACCAATTGGTCCAGTCAGACTTTACGTGGCAAGAGGCTTTGCGCCAGACGAGAATACGTGGCAGTTACATATTTTGTTGGGGCCTGAGCTATGAGAAAACGTACGCTTTCGGCTATTTTACTTTCACCGGTTCTTATACTGGTCGCGTTGTATGCCGTTTTGATAAGTCCCTTAGGTGGCCCTACCGTTAAGTTACTGGCCAACACATTTGTTGAAAACCTCTCCATCGAAGCCATTGACGGTGGGTTTGCTGACACACTAGAAGTGCATAACGTGGAGTGGGAAAACCCGCAATGGAAGGTGTCTGCACAATATGCCTACATTGATATTACCTGGCGTTGTTTGTTTGAGCCTAGAGTATGTGTCAATGAAGTCACGCTGGAAAACGCTACGCTTACACAGCACTCAAACGCGCCTGACTCTTCCGATGATGCACCTGCAGGTGGCCAGATTGAATTACCGCTGCCTATTGATGTTGGGTATTTAGCGCTAACGAATATCAAACTTGCTCTACTTACGACAACAGTAGAAATTGATGAACTAGAGCTAACCGATTTTGAAGGAAATAGCGACCTCATACTTGACAGCATCGCCGCAAAAGGTGTTCGCATTGCTCTGCTAAACCAAGATGAAGCTGCCAGCTCTTCACCGGCAGCCATGACCAATGCATCGGAAACTAATAGTGAGCAGCCTGCTCCCAAAAAAGAAGAGGCTCCAAGTGCTGATAGCGCTTTGCCTACGTCATACTCACTAAGCTACGACGTCCCCGTACTACCAAATATAGCTACGCCTATTCCTTTGTCTCTTGGTACTTTTTTAGTAGAAGATCTACACATAATTCAAGGGGAGAGCAAACAGCACATTTCACTCATCTCGCTGTTAGAGGCTCACTTTAAGGGCAGCGATGTCGCTATTGAAGAAATGACCGTTGTACATGAACAAGGTGAGGTGAAAGGAAAAGCGAGCGCAACACTTGACGGAAATTTCCCATTAAATGTGGCTATTAACGCGAAAACGAAGCTTGGCGACACACCACAAGAACTGAGTGTAGCGGCCGCGGGTGCGTTGGACGACTTAACGCTGTCAGTTGTAGCCAAAGGCGCGGTAACCGCAAACGCTAACCTAATGGCCAACATTCTAGACAGCAACCTTCCCATAGAATTCACAGCGAACTGGCAAGAACAAGCCATACCGACAGTGGAAAACACTACGCTCAAAGAAGGACAGTTAACGCTTTCCGGCACCATGGGTGATTACGTACTTAAAGGAGCTGGCGCCGCTACATTGCCTGACATTGGCAATGTACCGGTATCACTTGATGTGGTGCTGAAAAAGAACAATATTTTTGTTAATCAAGCCAATATAAACGCTTTGGATGGAAGCTTAACCAACACAGGTACCCTTTATCTAAATGAAAGTATCGCGTGGGAAGGTAAGACAACGCTTAAGAATGTATCAGGGCGGCAATTCAGCACTTATGCGCCTGAAAAAATTAGCGGAGAAATAGACAGTATATTGCAATACTCTGAGCGCGGCGGATTACACATGAGCCTAAGAGATATGACTGTCTCGGGCGTACTTCAGGGCAAACCGCTTCAGGTGAAGGGGAATGCGGTTTATGCTGGCCCCAGCGACTTATTCGTTACTAACGTCAATATCATTCAAGAACACGAGCAAGAGCGAAACACGATACGCGCCATTGCTCAAGTACTGAATAAGCGGCATTTAAATGCAAATATTGCGATAAACGTTAACGCTATTTCAAGCCTGTACCCAGAAGTGACAGGTGCGGTAAGTGGCAATATCACAGCCGCCGGTCCTTGGCAAAACCCAAGTGCTAATGGCACACTCGCCCTATCTAATATTGCTGTGTCACCCAATTTAAATGCCTCTGCCGCACAGCAAGGACCATTGAACGGCGAAATCAAAGTTAGCGGTACCTATCGCGACCACACCGCAGATATTGACCTAGCTGTGCCCAACAATAATATTGGGCTGTCTTTAAAAGGTGCATGGACGAACAATCACTGGGTGGGGGAAATTAGTGATACCGCATTGAAGCTCGCTAATATGCAGTGGACGCTATCAAGCCCGTTCAGTGTAGATATAGGCACCTCACCTATAACGGCTAAAATAGGTCAGCACTGTTGGACCTCTCGAAAAGAAGGTGAGCTGTGTATTTCAAACGTGAATTATCAACAAAACAAAGCCAGTTGGGATATCAGCGCGACGGCGCTGCCCATCGGGTTGTGGGCGAACGAGTTAGCGCCTACTGTTGTTTCAAGTCCCTCACAAGCAACACTTACCGTAAAAACCAAAGGCAGCTACTCGGCTAACGATCCCATCGATGCCACATTTACTGCGTCTATGAGTTCTGCGCCATGGCAACTTGGTGAAACGCGCCCGCTAACGCTCACTATTAACTCCATAGAAACTAAAGGAGAGATAAAGCAGGGGCAGTTAGCATCAACATCTGTGATCTCAAGCCAAGACGTCGGGGATGCAACACTAACCTTGAATACCCGTCCTTTCGAATCGCGTATACCACTCGATGGTAAACTAGAGATGCAAGGGCTTAATGTTGCACCATTCAAACCCCTTTCCCCTGCTATCAGAACCCTTACAGGAAAGTTAAACGGGAACGTATCGTTAAGTGGTTACATTGACGACCCTACGCTTAACGGTGAATTGACGGTTTCAAATGGCGCTATCGATATACAAGATACACCTGTGACACTGGCCGATTGGAATCAAAAAGTATCGCTTAATGGTCAAACCGCTGCTCTAGACGGCACCTTCTTACTAGGCGGAGGAAAAGGGGCGTTAAAAGGCGAGTTAGACTGGTCATCCAACCCCAGTGCGACATTTAATTTAAAAGGAAACGGTTTCGAAATTCGTCAGCCAAACATTCGACTCAAGGTATCACCGAATATCGATATCGCCGCCACAAAAGAAAAAGTGGACGTGAGTGGCGAGGTAAATATTCCTTGGGCGAGAATTGAAATAGAGTCGCTACCTGAGAGTGCTGTTTCCCCATCAAAAGACGTGCACCTGCGTGGCGAACCGGATAGAGAGGAACCGCTAGATATCGTCCACGCTTCGGTATTGGTAAACATCGACAAAAACAAAACCGAAGAAGTAAAACTCGAAGCGTTTGGCCTTACTGCAAGTTTGTATGGTGGCATTCGCGTAAACACTCAACCTGCACTTGTGGGCTATGGTGACCTTCAAATTTTAAATGGTCGATACAACGCTTACGGACAACAGTTAATTATTCAAACCGGTGAAGTACAATTTAACGGCCCAATTGACCAACCTTTGTTGCTGGTCGAAGCCATCCGCGACCCGGCTAAAACCGATGACGACGTAATTGCAGGTATCCGAATTGATGGCGCGGCTGACTCGCCAAGTATTAACCTGTTCTCTGAGCCTGCAATGGATCAACAGGGCGTATTGTCATATCTACTCACAGGTTCTGGACCGAACTCGGGCACACAAGATCCTAACTACGCTGCGCTGCTGGTAGGTTTTGGTTTATCCAACACCAAAACCCTGACAGGGCAAGTGGGAAGCGCGCTAGGTATTGATGATTTTAGTTTAAGCACTAACGAAGATTTACTGTCGGTAAGAGGGCAGATTAACGAGCGATTATCTGTGGAATACAATGTGGACGTTGGTCTAAGTAACAACGACGCTAATAGCACGCTACGACGCAGACAACTACCGCCTGACTTGGCGGTAAAATATCAGCTTCTACCTAGTTTATATTTAGAAGCCATTCAAACCACACTGGAAGACCAATCTGAGTTCGCGTTAGACCTTTATTATGAGTTTTTCTTGGGTGATAACAGAACCCGTAGAGATAGTGATGAAGACGACAGTGAATCTGACGAGTCCAATGAAAGCGCAGAGCAAGATCTGAAAGATAAGGTGAGCACTCCGAGCACAAGTAATAACAATTAAGCGCTCAAAGTCAAAACATCGTACTTTTGCACTCATGCGCCCTTAACGCTGCTGTGCCATCTTCTCAAGCGTTCCGAGTTGACGCTCAAAACGCTTTTGTCTTTTGCTCGCCCACACATACCACACTAGCATCACAACGCTCATGGACGTCATAACTATAGCCATCTTCATAACTTTCTCTGGGGTAAGCTCCCCATAAAAATAGCGCTCCACCAGAAAGGCACATCCAAATAACACTGCAGTCCATGTCGAGTGTTTAGTGATTACAGCAATCTTCACGTTATTCTTAATTTGCTTTATTAGCTGCGTTAGGTGGTCAGCGGTTTGAGTGTCTTTTGAAAATGCGGCCACTCTTCTTAACCACAGCTGGTAAACAAGCAGGGGAAGAGCCGTGACCAGCATAAAAACAAACATCGCGTGGGCGACAAAAGTGAACTTTTCCCAAGTAACAACTAGCAAGTAGATCGCTGGGATAAACGCTAAGGAGTCAACCAACATATACCAGCGTTGCTTGGTTCGCTCGCTGCTTAAACTGGCTTTTACTTCCGAGAGGTTGATAGTCGTAACTGGCTGAGCTTGCCATAGCGCAGAAAGGCCATCATTTTGCGCATCGTCTACTGATACGGGCGGGTTCGTTTGATTCTCATTATCTGAATTATGCATGCGGTTGCTCCTGCATGATACTTTGCTTGGCGCGCTTTAATATCACACCAACATGATTTTTAGTCAGACCACAGACGTCTGCAATTTCATCGTAACTTAAGCCTTCAAGAGAAAGCGTTAGCACTTGTCTTGACTGCAATGGAAGTGCCCGTACCGCGCGAAGTAGGCGTTCTAATGACTGGTGTTGACTAGACATTTCCTCTGGTGAATGGGTAGTACTCACGAACCTGTCAGAGCCCAAATCATCGTGGTCATATTGATGGGTATCGAGACGCTTCACTTGATTTGCTACGTGAGTAACTGCGCGGTTATGAGCTATCTTCAAAATATAGGTTTTCACGCTGCTATCGCCCTTAAAGCGAGACAGCCCCTGCCAGACGGCAATAGCAATTTCTTGCAATAATTCTTGCTGCATCGCTTCGTTTGCTTCATAGCTGTTGGCTACACGGCTCAGTATTGCCCCGTATTGCGCAAAAACATCTTCAAAACCCTGCCCCAACGTCACATCCCTAATCACAAAAACTGTTGTTATTTTATTGTGTTACTTCTATCAGTCTGCCCCCACGAATTTTTATTACAAACTTTTTTCGTCAATGCTGTAATTTTTTTAAGCAACAAACGACTAGTTAAAACAGTAAGTGCAGTAACGTGCGTTTAGGGCATTTTCCCTAAAAGCCTTCAACCTTGAAATTTGGATTAGGAAAAAATTATGTCTACGTTAAGTATAGTTTTGTTAATTGGCAGCCTGACGTCGCTTGTGCTTTTGGCAAGCTACTTAGACGCAAAATTTCAGTGGCGACTAAACGACTGGATGAACGGCGAGTGCAGCAACCCGTTCGTTAAAAGCGTGACCGACAAACAGCAGCAGCGTTTAGAGGAAAAAGATGCGCAGATTGAAGCTTTGATGGCGCGAATCGAAACCCTTGAAACCATTGTTACCGAGCCTGCTTACGAACTTAATAAGAAAATCAACGCGCTCAAATAAACGGTTTTACCAGCTCCTAGCTCGACACCGGTGGGCGACGCATAAAGCGGGGAACTTTCCCCATTGCAATGGCGTTGCCTACCAGCACAATGACCACCCCAACCACAGATAAAACGCTCCAGGTATAGCCTTCGAAAAAGGTGGAAATAACCAGTGCAACCATGGGGTATACCAAGACCACATATGCAGCCTTGTCAGCGCCCATTTGCTTTAACAGTTTCATGTACGCGCCAAACGCAAACACAGAGCCAAAGATAGCCAGATAAAGCAGCGACAGATAGAACTCGGTATGGGTAGGAATGACCAACTTACCCGGCATTGCCAGTGAGGTGATGAAAAGCAGCACCATGGCATAGCTCATGGCATAGAAGTTCATTTGGATAACAGGCGTACCCGAGGTCAAAATACGCTCGGAGATAACGTTACCTGTTGAGGCGCAGAAAAAGCTGACAAACGCTATAGCGAGGCCGGTGGCAAGCGCCGCATCCATGGAGACTTTGGAAAACTCCGGCACAAACAAACACACAATGCCCAGCAAGCCAAATGTAGCACCTACAACCACTTCTTTTCTTATAGGCTCTTTAAGCCACCATCGCCGAAGCACAACATTAATGTAGATAATACAAGAACTCATAAGGGCTAACAGCGCGCTAATTATGTGCGCTTGCGCCATATACAGCAGCGTGTAATTTAAGCTGTATAAAAAGAGACCGACTGCGGCCATTTTCACATGAACATGTACCGGTAGCTTAAGCGGCAAACGCCTAATAACACAGTAAATCCCTAAACAGGCCGACGCCAATAAATAACGCAGCGCAATGGCAAACGTTTCAGAGGTATGCCCTATTTGGTAAGTGATGGCTATCCAGGTTGAGCCCCAAATCAGGCAGCACAGAGCAAATAAGGTTGCGTTATTCATAGTGGTGTTCTAGCCCTGGGGAGCTGATAAACAAGAAGATAAGTGGGCAGATAAATGGTCAATAGCACTATCTAGCAGTTTTTGCCTAGCGCCATTACCAATCCACGCATTATGCGGCGTTACCAGCAAGTTAGGTAGTGCCTCTTTAAGCAATATATGATCAACAGGCGGAGGCTCGACACTTAGTACATCTAATCCCGCGCCACCAATTTGGTTGTTTTTAAGCGCATGATAGAGTGCCTCCTCATCAATCAAACCGCCGCGAGCCGTATTAATGAGAAAAGCGGTTGGCTTCATCAGCGACAACGTCTCGGCATTAATCAGCTTATCGGTGGCTTCAGTAAGCGGGCAATGAAGACTTACCACATCGGCATTTGGTAAAAGCGATGCAAGACTTGGACGAGGGTCGTCTTGTTTACCTGGGCGAGCAGCGATACTCACCTGCATACCCATAGCCTTAAACAATGCCTCTACACGCTTGCCAAGCTCGCCATGCCCAACAATTACCGCATGCTTACCCGCCAATTCCACCACGGGATGATTGAGTAAGCAGAAATGAGAAGATGCAGACCATGCTTGGTTGCGCATATCGCGCTGATACGTCACAAAATTGGTGGCCAAATTCAACGCCAAGGTCAACGTATGTTGAGCAACGCTATCAGTGCCGTAGCCCTCTACATTTTGAACGGTAATACCAGCCTGTTCGCAGTAATCACGGTCGATATTGTTCATGCCGGTCGCAGTTACACCAATATAGCGAAGCTGACTGGCCTGCTGTAAATCTTTGGCTTGTAGCACGACTTTGTTAACCAGCACAGCATCGGCATTTTTAATGCGCTCGGCCACATCTTCGGCTTGAGTTTGTTGATGAAGCGTAATACCTGCGCCGAAATTAGTTTGTAAGTCATCTAGTGACGAGGTATCAAGGCTGGGCAAATCCATGGTTTCGGCGTCTAGAAAGACAACCTCCTTTTGATTGCCGTTGCTCATCGCTTGTGATGCATTGTGTTTCGTCATTTTTGCCATGCTCTACATTACTTCCACAATCGACTCTAACGCTGTTTTCACATTAACAGGAATAGGAATGGCCTTGTCGGTTTTTCTATCTACAAACACATGCACAAATTGGCCATGAGCCACGCGTCGCTTATTCTCTCCGGCATAAACCGATAGACCATAAGTCACTGAACTTCTACCAATTTTGATAACGCGCAAGCCTACAAAAATGTCTTCAGGGTAGGCTGCCGGAGCAATGTACTGACACTGACTGCTTACCACATATGCCACGGATTGCCCGTTGTGTATATCTAGCCCACATTCTTCAATTAAAAAGCGGTTTACCGCGGTATCAAAGAAACCATAGTACACAACATTGTTGATATGTCCGTACGCATCATTGTCTTGCCAACGCGTGGCGATAGTGACTTTGTAAGGGTAGTCGGCAAGTGTAGGTGTGATATCAGTCATGATCGTCCCTTAGTGAATAAATGTATCGCTTTGTTGTTGGCGCAAATAATGAAAATCAATGAACGACTAACGCCAATTAATGTTTAATGTGCGGTAGTCTATTGCAGCGATTCTTTTGAGTAGCGCTATGAGTAAAGCACCATATCGTCACGGTGAATGGCAACATCCGTTGTTTCATAACCTAACACACTGGCAATTTCTTTCGACTTTTTCCCTTTTATAAGCGTTAAGTCTTTTGCGTTATACAGGCAAAGCCCCTTGGCAATAACTTCGCCTTGGCACACCACTTCAACAGCGTCGCCTTGTTCAAACAAACCGACGACATCAACAATACCCGATGGCAGTAATGACGCGCCTTTTCGCACTAACGCCTCTTTCGCACCGCTATCAACGTCTATTCTTCCAGCGGTTTTAAGCGTATGGGTAAGCCACAGTCTGCGCGCGCTGGCGGGAGTGCTACTAGCATTGAATAGGGTTCCCGGCACTTTACCTTCAAGTAATGCATCGAAGGTTTCGCCTTTTCGCCCGTTGACAATAAGAGTTTGAATACCGCTACTGGTGCACTTGTCTGCCGCTTCAATTTTTGTGCGCATGCCGCCAGTTCCTACCGCAGTTCCAGCGCCGCCGGCAAGACCGTAAATGGTGCTGTCTATTTTATCTACCTGTGGAATGAGTGTGGCGCTGGCGTCTTTTCTTGGGTCTGCGGTAAATAAACCGTCGATATCTGAGCAGATAATGAGGGTGTCTGCTTGGGCGACCAGGGCGGTGTAAGCACCCAAGTTATCGTTATCACCCACTTTGAGTTCGTTGACAGCTACGGTGTCGTTTTCATTCACAATAGGTAACGCATTGTGATTCAAAATTTCGCGCAAGGTATTTTTAATATTTACGTAGCGGGTTCTATCGCGTAGATCATCCGCCGTTAACAATACTTGTGCACAGGGAAAGTCGAAAAAGCGCTGCCAGTTGGCCATCATTAAATTCTGGCCAATCGCAGCCATGGCTTGTTTTTCTGCAATAGATGCGTTGTGACGAACCTTCACTTTGCTGCGGCCCGCGGCAACACTGCCAGAAGAGACCAGAATAATTTCTTTGCCAGCTTCGCGACTAGCAGTAATAAATCGAGCAAGAGACAGTAAATAACGCCCACTACACTCATTGCCTTCAGGAGCAATAAGCGCACTGCCAACTTTTATAACGGCACGTTGCCAATTAAAACGGTTCATAGGGGGAAGAAAAAAGAAAACAAGAGCTTAAGAATACGACAGTTAAAGCGCGAAACAAAACGATCTGTTACAGTTTTTTTGCGTTAAAACATGGTTAGTTTACGGTCAAAAAATTGGATTGTGACAGGCATACTTATATACTAGGCGGTGTTATCTTATAACAATTCTAACTTACAAGTTGCAAGGAACCTGCATGAGCACCGCAAAACGACACTTTTTCTGGCTAGCGCCAGTGTTGTCTATGCTGATTTCTCTTCCTAGTACCGCCGCTATTAAACAAACTAAAGGCGATTTCGAAGATAAATTCCGTCAGCTGGACGAAGTTCTTCCTACTCCAAACGTATACCGTAACGCCGCTGGTGAGCCAGGCCACCAATATTGGCAACAACAAGTAGATTACGATATTGACGTAAAGCTACTTGAAGACAAACGCCGCATTGAAGCAAGCGAAACCATTACTTACCACAACAACGCGCCAGATACGCTTAAGTACTTGTGGATCCAGCTTGACCAAAACAAATTCCGCGACGATTCAATGTCTGCGCTTACTACCACGTTTGGCGGTATCGGTAACCGCGGGCCGGGTACGCAAGCTGCTAGCGGCGATGCGCCAGCTAAGCTAAGCATGGGTGCATTGCGCCGTCAGCAGTTTGTTGACGACAACGAGCTGGGCTATACCATTTCTCGTGTTGAAGACAAAGCGGGCAACGACTTACGTCACACAGTAGTTGGCACCTTAATGCGTGTTGACTTGGCTCAACCGTTGAAGCCAGGCAGCAAAGTTACGTTCGATATCGATTTTGCGTTTAACATTGTAGAAGAAGACGCTGTTTCAGCACGTGCAGGTTACGAGCATTTCCCAGATGACGAACGTGAAGGCGGCAACGACATCTTCTTGCTAGCACAGTGGTTCCCTCGTCTAGCGGCTTACACAGACTACGAAGCATGGACCAATAAAGAGTTTATTGGCCGTGGCGAGTTCACGCTAGAGTTCGGTAACTACGAAGTAGATATTACAGTTCCTGCTGACCACATCGTATCGTCAACGGGTGTGCTTCAAAACCCGAAAGACGTGTTAACTAAAACACAGCGCGACCGTCTGAAAAAGGCAGAAAAAGCTGACCGTATCGTATTCATTGTTTCACCAGAAGAAGCAATTGAGAACGAAAAAGAAGGCACGACTAAGCTTAAAACCTGGACCTTTAAGGCAGAAAACGTACGTGACTTTGCATGGGCCTCTTCGCGTAAATTTGCGTGGGATGCGCGTGGTTATCAGCAAGGCGGTGACACTCAACCATTAGTAATGGCCATGTCTTTCTACCCGAAAGAAGGTGGCGAGCTATGGCAGAAGTATTCTACAGAATCAATCATCCACACCATGGATGTTTATAGCCGCTTTAGCTTCGATTACCCATACCCAGTAGCCCAATCAGTAAATGGTCCAGTTGGCGGCATGGAATACCCCATGATCACCTTCAACGGCCCGCGTACAGAGCTTCGTGACGATGGTTCACGCACGTACTCGCTTGCTGAGAAACGTTTCCTTATTGGCGTGGTTATTCACGAAGTAGGTCATATCTATTTCCCTATGACAGTTAACTCTGACGAGCGCCAGTGGACATGGATGGATGAAGGTCTGAACAGCTTCCTAGACGGCGTTGCCGGTCGCGAGTGGGATCCTACGATCCCGTGGGGCGTAGAGCCACGTGATATCACAGGCTACATGAAGTCTCAGACGCAGGTGCCAATTATGACCCAGTCTGACTCAGTACTTCGCCTTGGCCCAAATGCCTATACCAAGCCTGCAGTAGCACTTAACATTCTTCGCGAAACTATTCTTGGCCGTGAGCTGTTTGATTTCGCGTTTAAAGAGTACGCGCAGCGTTGGATGTTTAAACGTCCTACACCATCAGATTTCTTCCGTACTATGGAAGAAGCGTCAGGCGTTGATCTAGACTGGTTCTGGCGTGGTTGGTTTTACACCACAGACCATGTAGATATTAGCCTAGACAGCGTATACAAGCTTCGTTTAGACACTGAAGATCCAGATATCGACTTTGCTCGCGAGCGCGAAGCAGAAATGGAAAAACCGAAGTCACTTACCGACCTTCGTAATAAAGAAGAAGGCAAAAAGCTTTGGGTAGATCGCTTTGAAGATATCAGTGACTTCTACGACGAAAACGATCGTTACACCGTAACTAACAAAGAGCGTAACAAGTACAAGAAATTCTTGAAAGATCTTGAGCCTTGGGAGCGTAAAGCGTTTGAGCGTGCGGTGAAAGAAGACAAAAATTACTACGTGCTAGATTTCAGCAACAAGGGTGGGTTGGTGATGCCAATCATTCTTGAACTAACGTTTGAAGACGGCACGAAAGAAGAAATGCGTATTCCTGCGGAAATCTGGCGTCGTACACCTAAAGCCGTAAGCAAGCTTATTGTTACCGACAAAGACAAAGAGCTGGTAAGCGTAACCGTTGATCCGCACTGGGAAACCGCAGACGTAGATGTGGAGAATAACCACTACCCGCGTCGTATCATTCCTTCGCGTATTGAAGCGTATAAGAATAAGCCGCGTAACACTTACGAGTACCGTGACCTTATGCACGACTCAAAGACCGAACTGAAAACCGACGACGAGGACAAAGATGACGAATAAGTTGTCTTTGGCTCGCTTGCAGCAGAGCGCTCATGCTCTGCTCGCAAGCGTAAGTGCATTCGCAATTACGGCTGTGCTATTAGTTAGCGCAATGTCGTACAGCACTGCAGCCCAAGCGCATCAAATAAAAGCAGCAATTACCACGGTACTGTTCAATCCTAGAACAGAAAATATTGAGGTGATGCACCGCTTTAATTTGCACGATGCTGAACACGCGGTTAAGGCACTGTTCGACAAGCACGCAGATATTATGGACGACATAGAAACGCAGCAACAATTCGCTGATTACGTCGCCCACCACTTTGCAATTTTAAATGCAGCAGGCGAGCCATTAAAGCTTGCTGATGTTGGCTTTGAAGTTGAAGGTAAGCACTTTTGGGTTTATCAGGAAACTGCTGAGCCGCCTGTACTTGAAGGCATTAAAATTCGCCATGATGCATTGCGTGACTTGTGGCCAAAACAAGTGAATACGCTAAATGTAGAAGGCAAGGGTGATATCAAAACCCTGACATTTGCTGATAGCGTAAATTTGCTGGAAGTAAGCTTCAAAAGCCAAAATAGCGACCATCACTAATACCTAACGGTGTAAGTATGTGAAAGCCCACCCGCATTCCTTGTCAAACGGCAGTGATTGCGGGTGGGCTTTTTTGTTTGCGTGCTTCACGGTGTTCTTGAAGATAATGTATGCCTACCTCAGCCTTTGCCCCCTCTAATTCGAGCGCCGCATTCGAATAGGGAAAATCTAAAACACGTTTTCTAATTGTCGTGTGAGACCGAAGTCGTATAGTCATCTTGGCATGCATGCTCTACCTTAACTATGGACAAACAGTTACTAAATTCAGTTAATGAGGTACATCATGACCCATAGCGCTGCATCACCGTTGCCTTCACAGGTCAAGAAACCCCAATCAAGAAGTGAGCGTAGTGCACGAAAACTACGTGCATCTAAAGCAGCTCAGTGCGCTGTTCAAGCAGAAAATGCACAGCAAACGCAAGATGCCGATGCAAAGAACGTCAAACAAAACAATGCGTTCGCTGATAAGAAAAATATCATGTGGGTGCTGTTAAGTGGCGCAATGGCGCTAACCTTTGTCGTCATGCTGTTTTTGCCAGATACAGGGATGGGCGGCGGCCTTGTTTCCACCTATTCTGCCATGCTTTGGTGTGGCTTTTTTGGTGCAGCACTTTGGCGTTATAGAGCGACAAGTGGCTGGGCTGGGTTTGCTTATGGAAGCGTTGTTGGACTAGTGATTCAATTTATTTCACAGATAATCTAGCACACAGTGTTTATACAATTGCCTTATGCAACTCGCCTAGTAAGAAACCGCTGAGCGACTAGGAACGGCAAGTCCACATTTCTTTTAAGTACATTATGGGCAATCTAAACGCGGCTTTTAAATAAGACTTCTGTTTAAACAGAAGTCTTATCCGTTGGTCGCCCTGTTGGCAACCTCACTTCCTAAACATTAAGTCCTGTTGATCTTTGATGTACAGCAATGGTCTACAGGTTCTCAATGACTTTGGGCTGGAAACCCGATCCAGACGTTTTGTCCGACAGTATAATTTATAAACTCTAGTTACTTTTTTAGGTTATGTTTAGCCAATAACAAACCAAACGTTCCCCTTCGTCTTTAATAAAACTGAGTGAGCCTATGGCAGAGAAGCCCAATAAATCCGCTGAATCACCAACCCGTTCTAGTAGAGCGGTACCGACGTCGCGTTTATCGCGCATAGGTCGCTTAGGCTCATTGGCAGGTAGAATTGCAGGTAACGTAGTATCACAAGGTGCAGGACAACTGTTAAAGGGCGAGAAGCCCGCGTTGTCTTCGCTGCTCTTAACGCCCAAAAACATTTCAAACATTGCAGATCAGCTTGCCAGTATGCGTGGTGCAGCTATGAAGCTCGGGCAGCTTATTTCAATGGATGCAGGAGATTTTCTCCCCGAAGAGCTCGCGGTAATTTTAGGGCGATTACGGGATGATGCTGACCCGATGCCAAAAGACCAGTTAATTGCCACGTTGAATCAGTCTTGGGGCGAAAAATGGCAAGATGACTTACTTTACTTTTCCTTTGCCCCTATAGCTGCGGCTTCTATTGGCCAAGTGCATAAAGTCATTACGATGGACGGTCGGATGTTAGCAGTAAAAGTGCAGTATCCTGGCGTGAAAAAAAGCATAGATAGCGATGTAGACAACGTAGCTACACTTATTAAACTCACTGGCTTGGTACCCAAATCATTAGATATCAACCCGCTTTTACAAGAAGCTAAAGCTCAGCTTCACCAAGAAGCTGATTATGTGCGAGAAGCTGACATGCTCAACCGTTATCGCGCGTTGGTTGAAAGCACCGACATCCAAAACAAGGGGAGTAATGCGTTTGTCATTCCGCAAACCTTTGCTCCCCTTACCACCAGTACCGTGTTAGCGATGGATTTCATAGAGGCGCAAGACTTAGATGCGCTATTAAACGAGCCTCAGGACGTCCGAGATGCCGTGATGACGGCGCTAATGACTTTATTTTTTAATGAAATTTTTCATTTTAAGCTGCTGCAGAGCGACCCTAACTTAGCCAACTACCAGTTTAAACCCGATACAAAAGAAATCGTTCTGTTAGATTTTGGTGCTACACGGGATGTGCCTGACGCCATTTCAGCCCAGTATCAAGCGTTACTCAACAGCGCCGCAGCCAACGATAGAGCGATGATGCAGCAAGCCGCGTTTCGCATAGGATTAATTGACGAAAGCCACTCTCAAACGCAAGTCGACGCCGTCATAAACATTGGTATGGAGGCGTGTGAAGCGATTCGCTGCGAGGGCGCTTATGACTTTGGACAAAGCGATCTTATTGCAAGGCTTCACGAAAAGGGAATGGCGCTGACTATGGAGCACAATTTTTGGCATACGCCGCCAGTAGATGCTCTGTTTATACACAGGAAACTAGGTGGCTTATTTCTGTTGGCTAAACGATTGAAAGCTAAAGTAGATATGCGAAAGGCTGCAGGTACATGGCTGAATCTATAACCTGCACTTCGTTGGTGTGTTAAGCGAGTAAGAAACTACTTATTACGCAGCTTATATATCGTTTAAATCGGTTTTGCGGTGCTGTGTCATGTTTTACTGTGAAAACGTTGCGCTGCGACCTTACAGAACTCAAATAGGACCCACTTCAAAAGCCTATAGCACTCGCACAACAGTCTAGTAAGGCAAATCCATGCTGAACGGTAACGCCATCTGCTCTTTACTTTTTGGCGGGTTGCCAATCATTTCATCGTAAGGCGTATCGTGCTTCATTACCGCCTGCTGAACATGGCAATGCGCGAAGGCTTCGCGAATGTGGCCGGCACTAAAAAAACGCATGGGCTTATCTTTGTTGTCGTAAAGCATGCCACTTTGACTGCCGATAGTGAGATAAACCAGGTAAACATTCATCTCATACGACTGAACTTCCAGATAATCTATCGCGGTTGGCGACTCTTCAATATCTCGAAAATAGAACTTCTGCATTTTTCTACCTCATGAACCAAGTATGCACCTTGCACGCCCTATATTCTTATTTAGTGATGGAAGTTAGGGCTAAAAAGCAGAATATATACGTTAGGCAAGGTGCTCAGGTTCATTAGATAGATCTAGCGGAGGTCGATGTTTTTTAAACCGTACTGCATTTGCCAACACCAGTAAGGATGCAAGAGAGCAGGCACTGTATAGGAACGCCGCCGTTCCCATTCCAGAAGCAATCCATAGTAATGGAAATACCAGCAACCTAGGGCCTTCAACAGCTAAAGCGACTTTCGCTTTAGACAGTATAAAGCCATTTTGTATACTCATAACAATGACAGTCGCTACAGCAATGATCTGATGCTTGGTTGACAAGTTATTGATATTTAGAAGGAGGTAAAGCATTACTCCCAGCATGATTAGATGCTGCATAACACTGTAGCGTTTTACTGCTCGGTGTAATTTGGGGTGATACTGTCTAAACTTACTCACGCTAATTATCCTATAAGGGCACATTTAAGTTGAAACGGGGTCGTGAGGCTCGAAACATTCACTAATTATTATAGATAACAACGAGCTAGCATTTGCTTTTCAATGACTAATCAACACATTAGTACACAAACCCAATTTGTTAAACATTTGTTTAAAAATAATTTTTGCATTTACATAATGTCGAATGTGAATGAGAAGAAAAAATGAGGGTTTTCCACTAAATTTGTATAAAAAGAAATCGGAAAGTGACTTTTTTACGTTAAAAAGTGTTCAAAATAAGGAATTTACAATCTAAGGGAACATTTCTCTTGATTGATTTTCTAAATTTGGGTGTTATCTCTGGTAGTATTACCAAAAGGATAGTTTTGTAGCGGAGTCATTATGAGCGAATCGTCGGAAAAGAAATCGTTAGGCCCACACTTTATCATTGTAGGCATCCTTCTTGTTGTTATTCTGGCTGTTGTGTTTTGGCCCAGCGACGATGAGCCTGAGCCTGTAGTTACTCCTGAGCCCGAAGTGACTGAACCTGAAGTGACTACGCCAGAAGAGCCTGAAGTATTTGAGCCTACTCAGCCAGCCCCAACAGTAGAGCTTGAAGAAAAAGACGAAGTTGAGCCGCTTCCAGAGCCAGTTGAACCAGAACCGGAACCTCTGGATACCAGCGATCCTGCGGTGAAAGCTTCACTTATTGAGAGTTCGTCTGCGAGCGAAGAAACCGTTAACCGCATGCTGGTTGATGAAGGTCTAATTCAACGCTTTGTGGTGTCGGTTACGAATCTAGCAAATGATGAAATGGCGCCTAATCACCAGTTACTAACGCCACCTGAGCAGAACTTCCGCGTATACTCTCAAGCAGGCAAGCAATGGATTGATGCAGCAAGCTATAAACGTTATACACCATACGTAGATATGTTGGAGTCATTCAATAACGAAGCACTGCTTAACATATACGGTATTTATAAAGACGACATTCAGGCGAAGTACGCCGAAATTGGAAGCCCTGACCAAGACTTCAACAGCGTATTGCTTGAAGCGATTGATCAGCTTCTTGATACACCTGAAGTGCCGGTTCCTGTAGAGGTTTACACCGACTCGGTCGCCTACAAGTATGCTGATGATCGTCTAGAGAGTTTAAACGAGCCACAGAAACAACTTCTTCGTACTGGCCCAGATAACATGCGTCGCATAAAGGCAAAGCTACGCGAACTGAAAGTATTGGTTGAAGAGCGTGGATCTAACTAGATTTCAGCAGCAGCTTAAGGGCACGTCGTCAAAAGCGCGCCCTTTACCTCCTGTTGAACAATGGAACCCCGATTTTTGCGGTGACATTAATCTAACTATAGCGCTTGATGGAAGATGGTTTTATGAAGGCAGTCCTATTGGGCGCGCAAGCTTGGTTCAGCTTTTTGCTTCGGTGTTAAAGCGGGAAGGTGAAAAGTACTTCTTAGTTACTCCCGTAGAGAAAGTAGGCATTACCGTTGAAGACACACCTTTTCTTGTAACTCAATGGCATAGAGAACAGGGTGAATCAGCAAGTGACAGCACCTATGTGTTTACCACACAAACAGGCGACATTGTAAGGTTAGAGCGTGCTGATCAGCTCGAACTTCGCGTTCCGCCTAAAGCCATACAAGATCCAGAGGCAACGCCCATTCCCTACCTATGCGTTCGCAGAAACTTGTGGGCAAGACTACATCAAAATGCCTATTATCAACTGCTTGAACAAGCTGATGAAAAACCGGATGAAGCCGGCACGCAATTTAGTATTCAGTCAAACGGCATCACCTTTATTTTAGGTGAAGTAAGCAACTAGCCTACTTTGTTGCTTCTGTCTCTTCGAACATATCAAAACGTAATTCATCTTCAATAAAGCACCGTTAACAGCGCTTTGTTTTGCGTTATACCTCTGACTGCATTACATTCGATATAGTCTATAAAACAATCAACAAGAAGACCTATATCATGAAAAAGCCTCTGATTACGCTGGCTGTTGCCAGTGCCTTACTCTCATCGCCCTTTTCCACTATAGCCGACACGCTGATTCATGCAGGAAAAGTGTTTACTGGCACATCAAACTCTCTTCAGGAAAATATGACTATTGTTGTTGAAGACAACAAGATCAAAGCGGTAAAGAAGGGGTTTGCTGAAGCCCAAGAAGGCGATACTGTCATCGACTTGAAGACGTCAACCGTTATGCCTGGTCTGATGGACATGCATGTTCATTTGTCTTCTCAACATGGTGGGCCTCAAACGTATCTGGAGCGCTTTTCACTAAATGAAGCCGACTATGCATTACGAGCAGCGAACTACGCTAAGATTACGTTAGATTCGGGCTTCACCACGGTTCGCAACTTAGGGGATGGTTACAACGAAACCGTTGCGCTAAGGAACGCTATTAGTAAAGGCTATGCAACAGGCCCGCGTATTTATACCGTTGCTAAATCTATTGCTACTACAGGCGGACACGCCGATCCAAGTAATGGCTTATCTCATTTACTTCGCCCAGACGTAGGCCCTAAGCAAGGTGTGGTTAATGGCGAAGCTGAAGCCCGTGAAGCAGTAAGAACTCGTTACCAAGATGGCGCGGACTTGATCAAAATTACGGCAACCGGCGGTGTATTAAGCGTTGCCAAAAGCGGCCAAAACCCGCAGTTCATGACCGATGAACTAGAAGCAATTGTTGAAACGGCAAAAGACTACGGTATGACAGTAGCAGTGCATGCTCATGGGAAAGAAGGCATGAAGCGGGCTATTGAAGCCGGTGTAGATTCTATCGAACACGGCACTTATATGGATGACGAAATCCGCAAATTAATGAAGAAGCACGGCACCTACTATGTACCAACAATACTGGCAGGAAAGTTTGTAGCAGACAAAGCCAAAATTGATGGCTTCTTTCCGGAATTGGTGCGCCCGAAAGCTGCCTCTATCGGCCCGCTTATCCAAAATACGTTTGAACAAGCGCATAAAGCAGGCGTAAAAATTGCTTTTGGTACAGACAGTGGTGTATCAGCCCACGGCGACAATGCGCAAGAGTTTTCATTAATGGTTGAAGCTGGTATGAAGCCTGCCGACGCGCTGCTAAGTGCCACCGTGAATAGCGCGAATTTACTAGGTATCAGCGATATTCTTGGCACGCTGGAAGAGGGTAAGTTGGCTGATATTGTTGCGGTTCAAGGCAACCCGCTTGACGATATATCGCTTATGGAAAGCGTGTCTTTTGTGATGAAAGACGGAGTTGTTTACAAGCAGTAGAGAAAATAAAGTGGTAGGGATTACATGGAACTAGGTAAAAAGGTTAAGCACAAAACCAAAAAACTTGTCGATTCTAAGCATATGTTAAAGGGCATCACTCTTGCCTCATTTTTAGAATCAACCATTGTTCCCATACCACTAGAAGCCGTAATGGTGCCACTAATGCAAGCAAGACGAGAGTCGCTTTGGCAAATTGCATTGATGGCCACCATAGGCTGCGTGATTGGCGCAGTCTTCGGCTATGCTCTTGGCTATTATCTTTTCGATATGGTTGGTCAGTGGCTTATAGATACTTTTTTCAGCCAGGAACAATTTGATAATGTTAAACAGCAGATGCAAAACCAAGGTTTTTGGTTCGTAATGACCTTAGGTATTGCCCCTATCCCTTTTCAGGTTGCGATGCTTGCAGCAGGTGCAACCCAATACTCACTTCCGCTTTTTCTTTTAGCTACTGTTATTGCACGTTCAATTCGCTATTTCGGACTCGCAGCCGTGGTCTATTACGCAGGAGACAAAGCTGAGCAGCTCATTAAGCGCTACAAAATGAAAGCGGTTATTGCTATCACAGTTGCAGTGCTTCTTTTATGGTGGCTTTCAAATTTAATCAGCCAATAAGCTTGCCTGTACTAGTGACTCAAAGCACTTAATAGGCGAGACAAACGATGCCGTTGGTTCACGACAACGTAAATATCAAATCAACCCAATAGATTTTTTGAACTTTACATTTGATAATGATTCTTATTTGCACTAATGAAATAAAAAACAGGAGGTGCTTATATGAATGTTCAGCGTCTATGCCCAGTTTACAAAAAGTGGCTACAGCTAAACCCTTCAAACGCGCGACAGCATCGCTATGCTATGCAAGCGCAGACGCAACAGGCTCATCAACAGGGTAAATTGGATTATGCGAGAGAATTAGGTTACCAGACCTTTGAGGCCGCAAAGGTTATCCTTAATGCGCTTCAGCCTACCTCTTTGCAGAAAGTCAGTGTAGTTCAAGAAGACGTACTCGCTTTTTCCACTATGGGAATGTACTTATCATCTCTGCTTGCCGAAGAACATAGGAAGCGAGAATCTCACGCTATTTTACAAGAATGTCAGCAACAGCTTATTGCCATATTACCCCTGCATGCCACCAATCCTTCTATATGCAGGCTAATCGCGGCCATTCAGCATACCCTTGAGCAAACCTATGTCCCCCAAGCAAGCAAACGACTCGCTTCTGTGGCAGTGCATTAAATACTTTAGATAAAAGGAGATAGTTATGGCGTCGAAACAAATTTCAAGCGAAGACGGCTTTGTCTCATTAAACGTTAGAGCTTCTGTACTTCAAAAAATGCTTAATGGTGAAGTGCTACACATGACAGATATTCACTGTACCTGTTCGCGAAGCAAGCAGGTTTTGAAGCAACTTTTATTGCAGGCTGCTAGCGGCCGCGAATAGAAACAGTAACAAAAAAGGCGCTCAAGCGCGCCCTTTCTTAATTACGTATTGGTAAGGCATGGTCTCGGTTTGAGACGCAACCAGCGTGTGGTCCATAAAGCGGCAAAAGCTAGGAATATCTCTGGCCGTTGAGGGATCGTCAGCCGTGACCGATAAAGTTTCCCCATCGGCCAGCTTTCGAATATTCAGACGCACCATCATTACTGGCTCTGGGCAACGCAATCCTAGCGCATCTAAATGCTGACTAGCCGCGCTAAATGCGCTGTCAAAATCAGATGCCATAATTTTCACGATAGGTGTTAATGGCGCTGATTTCGCTATCAAACCCGCCTTTCTCGGTCAGATAAGCCACGACATCGGCAAGCGATACAATAGAGATAACCTGAGTGCCAAAGTCGCGCTCGACCTCTTGAATAGCTGACAGTTCGCCATTACCGCGCTCTTGTCTGTCTAGCGCAATCAGCACGCCAGACAAGCTAGCCTGCTGTTGCTCGATTAAGGTCATCGATTCGCGAATAGCCGTACCCGCAGTGATCACGTCATCCACCAGCATAACCTTACCTTCTAGTGGGCTGCCAACTAGATTGCCGCCTTCACCGTGGGTTTTCGCTTCTTTGCGGTTGAAGCAATAAGGGACATCAAGCTTGTGGCTATCGGCCAATGCAACGGCTGTTGTTGTCGCAATAGGAATGCCCTTATAGGCTGGACCAAAAAGTACATCGAACGCAACGCCTGCGTCCATTAACGCATCAGCGTAAAAACGCCCCAACTTAGCCAAATCGCCACCGCGATTAAACAAACCGGCATTGAAAAAGTACGGGCTAACGCGGCCTGACTTTAAAGTGAATTCGCCAAATTTCAGTACGCCACGTTCAATGGCAAACTCAATAAAATCACGCTGAAACGCTTTCATGATGACCTCTTAATTTCTAATTTACGCGTTGGTTCTAACTACGTGTCGATGACTCGCTTACGCTAGCGCCGCTTTTTGAATGTCGAACAATTCACGTAAACCGTGCTTACCAATTTTCAGCATCTCGTCAAGCTCTTCAAACGAGAACGGTTCGCCCTCTGCAGTACCTTGAACTTCAATCAGCTTGCCGGTTTCGGTCATTACAATGTTCATATCTGTTTCTGCCTCAGAGTCTTCGGTGTACTCAAGGTCAGCGATTGGCGTACCTTCGTAAATACCTACTGAAAGAGCGGCAATCATATGTTTAAGCGGGTTAGTTTTGATAATGCCTTTTGCACGCATGTAAGTAAGTGCATCAACAAGAGCTACACACGCACCGGTAATTGACGCTGTACGCGTACCGCCGTCGGCCTGAATAACGTCGCAGTCTAACGTAATGGTGTTTTCGCCCAGAAGTTTTAAATCTACCGCTGCGCGTAGTGAACGCGCAATTAGACGCTGGATCTCTAACGTGCGGCCGCCTTGTTTACCGCGCGCCGCTTCACGGCCGCTTCGCGTATGAGTAGCACGTGGAAGCATGCTGTACTCAGCTGTAATCCAGCCTTTCCCTTGGCCCTTCATAAAGCGTGGCACACCTTCTTCTACCGTCGCATTACACAACACCTTAGTGTTACCAAACTCTACAAGAACAGAGCCTTCTGCGTGACAAGTGTATTGGCGAGTAATTGTAACAGGGCGAATTTGACTGGCGGTTCTGCCGCTTGGACGCATAGTGTTCTCCACAACGTAAGTGCTTAAAAAAGGGTAGCGTTTTACAGGTTTTATTGGCGATATGTGAATAGAAAGCCCAATTCGCGGTCAAAACCTATAAATTCGATGTAGCTACGAAATTGCGCCTAAGTATAACGCAATACCCGCGGCCGTTAAAAACGAACTTTACATGTTTGCTTATTGAATTACGTAAATGTGCGCTAATATACAAAATACAAGAAAACCTGCTGTAGATATTCACGTATACAACACGACGTTCGGGTTGTTTTTGCAGGCTTTCAGTTAAATTTAAAGGATATTTATGATTTACAGCATGACAGCGTTTGCACGCGTAGAAACCAAAAAAGAGTGGGGCTCAGCCGTGTGGGAAATACGCTCGGTCAACCAACGCTTTTTAGAAACTTACTTTCGCCTGCCGGAACAGTTTCGCTCATTGGAGCCGGTTTTACGTGAACGATTCCGTAAAAAGCTAGCCCGAGGTAAGGTGGAATGTGCGCTGCGTTTTACTGCCAACGATGCTGCTGTAACTAAGCTAAGCTTAAATGAAGAGTTGGCTAAGCAAGTGCTTCACGCCGCTGACTGGGTGCAATCCCATGGCCAATCCACGGGGGTTAACCCACTAGACGTTTTGCGCTGGCCTGGGGTAATTGCAGCGGAAGAAGCCGATATGGACGCCATCCACGCTGACGTAATGGCCGCGTTCGACCAAGCTCTTAACGATTTTATCAGTGCCCGCGCTACCGAAGGTGAAGCCCTTAAAGGTATGATTACGCAGCGCCTTGACGCTATAGAAGTGGAAGCTGAAAAAGTAGCCGCGCGTATGCCTGAAATCATGGTGTGGCAGCGAGAAAAAGTGCAAACCCGCTTTGAAGAAGCAAAGGTTGAACTTGATGCAGGCCGTTTTGAACAAGAAATGATCATGCTGGCGCAAAAAGTAGACGTAGCAGAAGAGTTAGATCGTCTGAATGCTCACGTTAAGGAAACCCGTAATATCCTTAAAAAGGGTGGAGCAGTAGGCCGCCGTCTTGATTTCATGATGCAGGAGTTTAACCGCGAATCAAACACGTTAGGCTCAAAGTCTATCAGCACCGACATCACACAATCGGCGGTTGAACTTAAAGTCCTGATTGAGCAGATGCGCGAGCAAATTCAAAACATCGAATAGGTTCCTGGGTAGAAAGTTACCCGTCCAAGAATGTCTTAAAAGCCCTGTTATTTGCTTGTAAATACAGGGCTTTTTTATTTTTCCCGTCCAAATCGGTTTGCAGATGTCCGTTACCAACTACCTGTTTAGTGGTGGGCAGAATGGTGGGCAGCCCCCTCATTTTTGCTCAATAAGCATTTTGCGGTGAGCAAATTGGTGGGCAGTAAGTTACCCAATTTTCGCATTTAACTCGCCACCACAACAGGTTAGCTGCTGATTCAATAAGCAAATCGGTGGTGGGCAGCCATTATTGCCCCCTCCATTATTTCAGCAACTATGGAGTAAACATGGGAAAACTCACAGCTAAACAGGTTATTGCATACAGCAAAGCCGACCCAAAAAAATATTCAGATGGTGAAGGTCTATACTTTTGCGTCCGCAAACAAGGCTCGCCTTACTGGATGATCCGCTACACCACAACCAAAGGAAGACGAGAAGCAACCTTGGGGCAATTTCCTTTAATGTCGTTGGCAGACGCCAGAATTGCCGCCGCATACTTTCGAAAGGAAGTACGTGACGGTATAGATCCTCTTCTAGAAAAACAGAAAATCGAGTTACCTGACATTGAAACCGTGGATCAACTGTTCCATGACTGGTATCGAACCGATCTGAGTAGACGACTAAAGCATCCCAAGATTCCGTATCGGGTTTACACTAAAGACATAAGCCCTGTCATTGGCATTAAGTGTATTGCTGAAGTGACCGCACGAGACGTGCGCGAAGTATTAGAGCGCATTCGAGAAAGTAACCGCCCTACCATTGCCAACGATACCTTGATGTACATGAAGCAGCTGTTTCGACATGCGATAAAGCTCGACTTAACGCTGAACAACCCAGCCGCAGCATTTACCGTGGACGATGCCGGTGGCGTGGAGTCCAGTAAAGACAGGATGCTCAGCAAAGAGGAAATTCACTACGCCTTTAGCGTGTTTCATACCCATATCAATAGCTTTGGCCGCGACAACTACCTCGCTTGCTGTCTGTTTTTGGTATTGGGTGTACGCAAAAGCGAACTGTGCGAAGCCATGTGGCGTGAAATGGATTTAACCACAGGCGTGTGGGATCTTCCCAAAGAACGCAGCAAAACCGGCGTGCCCATTAGCATCCCCTTACCGCGCCAAGCCATTGCCTGGTTTAACGAGCTGCAAGTCCGCGCTTGTGGCTCGCCTTATGTTTTTCCAGCCAGACGAGCAAGCCATCGTCCACATATGGGGCCAGATACGCTAAACCGCGCCATTTCTAAACTCTTTGGTCGCGAGCCAGGGCGCAAAAAACAGCCTCCCAATAAAATGGGCAAACTTGAACACTTCACCGTACACGATCTGCGCCGCACCTTTCGCAGCCTTGCCGCCTCTTTGGGCATTGCAGGCAATGTGGCCGAACGCTGTCTTAACCATAAGCTAAAAGGCGTTGAGGGTATCTACGACCGCCACGATTACTTTGAAGAGCGCCGTATTGCTCATCAAACCGTGGCTGATGTGATCGAACCGCTGGTGAACTTTGAGCACCCTTCACAGCACAACACAGGAGGGCATTAACATGCAATTTATGATGCGACTCGCCCCCATTACCTTTCCAATAGCCATGCTGGCAGGACTTGGCTGGTGTATTGGCATTGCCCTACTCGAACAACCTCATGGTATAGGCTACACACTTACCCGGTATTGCCTGATGGTATTCGTGGTACTCGCTCCATGGCTGACGCTAAAACTCACGTTCTACGTGATTGTCAGCCTAGGACGCAAGCTGGGGCTCATTCCGCCTGCACGCCCAACGTATAGCCTAGGTTATGAAGAATCACTCTATTGGTTCAGAGTACTGGCCTTCTTCGATGGCAAACGCAGCCGCATGCCGAAAAAGCCCATCAGGCGAAACTAACAAACTCCCCCATTTGCTCACTTACCGTGGGCAGTTGGGACAGTGGGGCAACACTTGATATACAAGCTTTAGAAGATGAATAAAAGTAATTTGAGCCGCCCCAAGGGATGGGGCAATCAGGGCTTTGATTGACAAAACAAGTCACTAAACATAATCTTCAAGCCAATATGACCGACGCCTCTGCATTTCTGTACGCGTCGGTTCTCATTTTAGCGTAGCGGTATGCTTCGCAAATGTGTTTCGATTGCTTCAATCATCGACTTGGTAAGTGGTAAATGCGCTTTTTCTTTCGCCCAGATTTCATGAAAGCCTGCCACGGTTTGCTTGGCAGTATCTAACACCAATTTTTCTGGCAGCATGGCTTTAGCCGCCAAGTGTGACAGCTCATCCAGCGTGAAATCACTGAATTTCTTGCTACGACTCACCTTCAGCGATGCACTATCATCGGGGATATAAGGAATGGTCGAGACAAAGTCATAAGCAGGTGCAATCGATGCTGCGCGCTTGTCTTTGTAAATCACAGACCAATTCTTCAGATGCATATCCGCATTGCCAATTAGGGTATTGAACACCAATCGACGCGTAAATTCTGCAATGTCTTCGTCTTGACCTTCGATGCCGATAACCTGAGCAATATTGCGCATACTGGCTTTTTTGTATTTATCTTGAGGATAGACGCCAAACACTTGCGCAAAATCTTCAATATGTACGGCTTGATCACCTGCACGATCAAAGCGCTTGATCACAAACGCCTGAGCATTTTTAAAAGCATCGCCAAATTTACCAATACCATCTGGGATATTAGCAATCTGGTTAATCGGGAGTAGCTGCGTTTCTGGCACATCCATCCCCAACATGCGAGCCAGTTCCATCATCGAATATTCATTTTCTGGCACAGCGTCAAAACGAGACGATGGCAATTTCACAATCCAAGAGCCACCTTTACCGGTTGCTGGAATAGTCAACCCACCGTTTGCCTGTTGTACGGCCGAAAACTTCAACTGCACACCCGCCAATGAAAAACGCATTGGCAATTCAATTTCCGTTTCATCGTCAATACCTTGATGCACATTAGGCGGCAGCGCTTCGCCATCAGCAGGTTCAACCGTGATCGCACCTGCTAAATCTTGTCCTAACACCCACAATAGAAAAAACTCCCGCGCTGGATTCACTCCGGCACGCTCTGCCAGGTAATGACGCATGGTTTCTTCTGGCAAAAGGTTAGAGAAAAACGGAGTTAACTTGGTTTGGGTCGGTTTAAAATTAGTCAGTAAGCCACCCAGTGCATCTTTAAAACCCAGCCCTAACACGGGCCGTGATTCATCATGAATGTACGAATCCATAAAGGCAAAAAGCGTTCTGTCATTGCCCACGTTAGTGATCGTTGCTATGGGTTCGCCATAGAGCAACACGTTGAGCGTAGAAACATGATTAGTCATCGTCGTCTTCCCCTAACTGATATGCCGGTGACATCTGCTCAGCTTCATCGCTGATACCGTTAATACCTTGGCTGCTTCGAATGATCGACTTGATGGCAGGAACTGACTTTTTAGGCGCAACCAATAGCTCTAGGTCGAGTACACGGGCAAGTGCAATTAAACTGGATATTCTTAAATCAACACCGCCAGACTCGATTTTCGAAATATGGCTTTGCGGTACACCCGACCGTGCGCTTAACTCTCTTTGGCTAAACCCCTTGCGTACCCGAGCTTCTCGAAGACTTTCTAGTATCTGCTCTGTTACATAGCTCATTTCGATACGCCTTAATGCATCAATTAAGAATAATTATATACAAAAACATATCACCGCAATCCCGCAAACACAAGAATGATCAGCTATTATGTATCATCTTGTACTTTTGGATATGTAATTATAGATAGATCGTAACATGCGCGCTCAATTACTGTGGGCAGATGGGACAATGGGGCAACACCAGATATGCCAAGCTTTAGAGGGTGAATAAGAGGAATTTGAGCCGCCCCAAAGAATGGGGCAATCGGGACTATGTAAAGTTTATAATTGGGTTAAACGCTGTTTTGCAAGCGCCCAGGGTAAGCGGCGACCAGCTTTTGCCATTTTATCGTAGGCAGCTTGAGCTTCTTCAACTGATAATACACCATGAGTAACGAGCTGCTCGACAACCCATAGCGTACCTTGAACCAATATCGCTTCTTTTTCAGCCGCCTTCCTAAGTGCCATATCCCCAGTTAGCAATGGACACAATTCTTGTTTCGCCAACGCAAGTGCAAAACAATCGTTCATGCTAGGGCCAGCATACTTTTGCCTCAGTTCAAATGAGTACATCATAGACTCAGGGCTTAACTCACCCAACAACAACCCTAACTCGAGTAAATAGCCATGTTGATCGCTTAACTCCTCGTGGAATAACACATCTGGAACTTTGAACTGGTAAGGCAAATTGAAAAAGACGCCTAATAATTGGCCTTCTTCGAGATCAATGAGGATATTGGCATCACTGATCAACAAATACATTTAAACAGCCTCAGCCAACATTTGACGCTGCTTATGCAATGCCATTACTGACATCTGTAACAGCTCAGCGGCTTTGGATTCACTAACAATTCCCTCTGCCAATGCACGATAAACCAACTGCTCAAACAATAATGTCTGTTCTTGTGGATAAGGATTCCCTGGCTCCTGCTTACGCCAACCGTTTTTTGAGAACTGTATAAATATTTGGCGTTTTTTCTCTTCGGTGATCACACCAAGGTCGGCACTGCGATACAAACAAGCCGCCATGCTTAGGCCATATTCATGTTTCAGGAAATACAGCTCTTTGGGGTCTACGTTCGAACGTCGCTCTCCTAGATGCTGAAAAAGGCCTACTTCAGGCAGTAAAAACGCAGAAGCAAAGCGGTTGCAGGCCATCTCTTCGTCAACGGATTCATCGAGTAAGCCATGTAAAACAAGGTGGCCAAGCTCATGCGCCAATGTGAACCGCTGGCGGCAACCAGGCCAATGAGAGGACACAACAACAATTGGCTGCCCTGATATTTTGGCTTGTAACCCATCAAATTTATCGGCTTGGGGTACGTTACTAACAATCACCAGAATACCTTTAGACTCAAGCAAGTCGATTAAGTCTGGCAATGGATTCATACCTAACTGCCAATCAGTACGGACTTTAGCAGCAACCTGTTCTACTGCGTCTAAAGTGCTTACAACAGGAACGTCGGGGTGGTAGTTAAAACTCGCTATCGGGAAGTTTGGCCATACATTTTTAAGCGCTAACCAGCGCTCAGCTTGGTCAACCACATCAGACTCAATCTTCTTTAGCAACTTAGCTGAAGCTGAGGCTTTTTTACGATACTCCACCTCACCCAAAGTCACCTGTGCTGGGCGAAAGAAGTATTCAGTACGAACCGACAAAGCCGTCGCCAATTTAAGTAAAACTCCCGACGAAGGCATACTCTGGTCGTGCTCGTATTTTTTAACCATGTTGGCACTAATACCAACTTGCTCACCCAAGGCCTGCATCGACAGGCCAGCGGCTGCACGGGCTCGTTTTATGCGCTCTCCAATCATACAGACCTCTGGTTTATGAAAACTAAAATTATTTCAAAAATATAAACCAAGTTGGCGTTTTTGTCGATTGGTTTTACAGGGCAATCATTCGCGTGTTCGCTCACACACTTCCCCATGTCTTTACCCCCTTACGCCAAAACCACTATCCGTTTGGCTTTTGGATCGAAACGCCAAACAGGGAAATTAGCCCATTCACTGTTTGGCTTCTCGATTTAAATCCAACGCTGGTAGGCCTTGCCATTACTGGGTCAAAGCAAGGTTTGGCACTTTTTGCACCCTACACCAACCTCGGCATCAAAGTACAAACCGTTTGATTTTTTAAACCCAGAATGCAAACGATCGTTTGGCGTCTCGATTTTTTTGCACTTGGCGAACACAGCCAAACAGCACCGTATTGGACTATGTATATCAAACAGTTAGCCGCGCACAGGTCATCATAAAAAAGCCGATTTGACAGGTTAGTTTGATGGCCATTTCTTTCATCTAATTCACCACCGCGTCTGCACCCGACCACTGAAAATAGACGGCATGACGAACCAACAAGGTGATAAGTGACGTGTTATGGGCAAGTGCTAACGATTTGGATAGAGAATGGGTACAGCAGGTGGTCGCTTTACTGGTTGGGCATGGCGCGTTTACCCTCTATCCAGCACTAAGCCAGTGCGATAATGCCGCCGAACGTTTAACCCGTTGGTTGACCTATCAGTTACCACGCGTTAAACAAGCGCACCTAGGCTGCCCGATTCACCAATGGCTGAATAGCATTGGCGCGCAAGTGATCGTAGAAAAATGGCAGAGCCCCGAGCAATGGCCAAACCTGTATTGGCTACCTTTACCTGAGGTTGAAGGCCACGCGCAAGGCGGGTTAGTTTTGTTACCGACACATTTGTTACCGACAAACAGGGATGGCACGATTCAAACTAGAATATTGCAAGCAAACGCACCCGCCAACGCCAGTATCTTTTGGTGCATTACGCCTTTATCTAAAACAGGAAAGCGCACTACCTTGCACCCCAAACAGCAAAACCGCGCCTTTTGCCTGCCCAGTTCGCCGGAGCAAATGGGTAAATCGTGCACAGGGTTATTACTGAGAGGTTTGAAAAAAGAGCGCCAAAAACGAAACGGCAACGTGATCAGCCACCAGATTAACCTAGCGCTGCTGCACCACCTTTGTGGGCCGGAGAATGATGTGTGGATGAAAGCGAGTTTTGGTACCGTAACTCATTACGGTACCAAAAATTAGAAGCCTGAAAAAAGAGCAACCCCTCACAGGGCGCTGATCTAACGGGTAGCGGGAGGGGTGTTGTTGATGCGATTTTAATATCAAAAGCGCCAAATGGCTCGATATTTTTAGCTAGAGCGTTCTCTGTTAGGTTTTTACTCAGGCTATCGTTTGAACTATCCGGAACTTCCAGATGGTTTCACTTTGTACAATGCTTACCATTATTGCCCTTTAGTACCTGCTCATACAGTTTCAACCTCAACGGTCTCACCAACACTTCTCATTAATGAAGAAAACTGGTCATTGTCCTGTTTTAGTCGATCGATGATTTGCCTTGCGGCTGTTTGCATTTCCGGTACATCTATAGGTATCGAGCCACTTTCGAAGCACCCCTTTAAATGTGAAAACTCGTTATTGATTCTATCAACTAACACTGCTGGGATTTTTTCATCACCAAAAAACAGCTTTAACTTATCTTCATCAGATGTTTGATCAGGGTACTTATAGTAAAGATAAATCTCGAAAAATTTGCGCGCATTATTCGCAAAGTTATAAAACGAGTTGAAGTTTGCATCATTAACACTTTCGACATTGGCGCACTTGTAGATTTGATGAAAAAGATAATTGAACTCTGTGATGTATTTTTTTAGGTAATCAGGCATAGACTGAATTGTAGAAAATTTACCTTGCCTAATCACAACAAAGAAATCTTTCTGGTAGCTTTTTAACTTTCCAGAGCCTGCTGGATCGAAATACTTGCCATTCAGCATTCTCAGATACTTCAAAAAATCAAGGTTGTGTGTTGAAACAAACAGTTGTGCAAATTTGCCCTTTTCGACCACTTCCGCATTCAACAAGCTATAAATAAAGAAAATATGATTACCATCGAGCGAGGAGATAGGATCATCAATCCAAATAATGGGTTTTGAATCTTTGGTTGCGACATCATCCAACTTGGCCAAAAAGTAGCAGAATGCCAGCAAGCTGCACTCACCTTCGCTTAGGTGATAAGCTTTTTTACCGTCACGGATCACTTCAAACCGAATACGTTTTGCCTCTTGCGTTGGTCCTTCATCCTTTTTAGCCTCCAACGTCAAAAACTGATGCCCGAAAAAATTATTCAGATATTCATTTACCTTTTTAGCCCCTTTTTCTTCATCGTTCAGTTCACGTTTCTTAGCCGTAACTTGTGCTTGTTTTTGGGTAATATTCGTGTTGATAATCGCCTGCGCTTGTTGAGCCTCGTCTCTTTTCTGCCGTAAGGTTTCAATTGAATTGAGCTGTGTTTGGTAATCAATCGTAAGCAAGTACTCAGCGACCTCTTTCAATCGCAAGTTGGCTTTGGCCTTGGTTTGTTCGCCAGCTAATGAGCTGCTAAATAACTCTGATTGAGCGCAAAGGTCACTATATTCCTGCCAGATTTGCGTTAGTTTCGCGGTACCATCAGCGGGGCTCTCAAAGTCTTTAACGTTTAAAATATCACCTTTTCGCGCCTTCAGCTGCTTGGTTAGATTACCTAAAGCAAGCTGATAGTCTTTGGTTGCAGCTTTTAACCTTAAATTTAAGGCAGTTAGTTGTGAGTGAAACTTGGAATAAAAAGCAGATTGACCTATGGTGAGTGCGGATTGAATTGTTTGGTTTTCGGTTTCTATCTTAGCAAGTAACGCATCAATCGACTTTTCTAATTGCTCAGATTCTTCATCAAAGTGCTTATCAAGCTCTGCCCACCGCTCAGTCGAAATTTCATTGTCACAAAATGCGCATTTTTCATGCTTATTTCGATGATGAGAACGACCTTCATTGACCCAGCGGTTAAGTACAGCATCTTTTACTAACGCCTGAATTTTATCAGACTCACTGATGGGCTTGGTTACCAACGTTTCAACTTGTCGTGCCAAGCTTAAAAAACTTAGCTGAGGTGAAGAAAATTTAGGTATTGCAGGCAAAACCTTTTCATCAATCAGCTTTTCGTGCTCGCTCACTTGCTCTGATGTTAACGGCTGAAAATCAGGGCTACTAACAGTTGTGATATCGGCCTTTAATTTGGTAATGGTGTAGTTTTGATCACCAAAACGCTCAGGCTTGTATTTAATGCCGATGTCTTTATTAGTCGCTTTATCACCCAATTGTTTTTCTAGACTATCATTCGATTGTTTATGAGAGGCAAAGGCATTGCTGTATGCAACTGCAGCTTGCTTTTTGCCGGCAAACAAACCGGTTTCTTGCCCTTCAATACTAGAACCGAGTTCTGCCTCAAGAGCTTCAATCTCTTTTTCGATCTTATTATTGTCATCGCCTAAAATGGCAAATGGCTCAATGCTGTCGTCAGGATTAGTGATAAACCGAAGGTTATCTCTAATAAAGTCTTCATTGAAAACACGAATGTTCTTGTCGTGGGTGGTTAAGGCCGCGAGTGTTACATCTGAGTTGTCAGCAAATTTTAGTTGAAACGAAGGCGCGCCATATTTGTCTGATAAAGTGCGTGTCTCTAGAGCACGAGCAATACGCGACAGTGTGGTCTTACCGGAATAGTTGCGCCCATAGATGATGTTGATATCAACAAAGTTCTGAACGGCGCCGCCTTTGTTTTTAACTTCACTATCCCAGCTAAAATCGTCAAACACACCAAGCTTTTTAATGTGCTGAATTTTCTTTAGCATCCTAAACCTCCTTGTCGTTGCTCACTCGGCCGCAAGCTGCCATCAATAATGCTCTTCTATATACCCATACGCCTTGGCGAACAGCTCTTTGTCTTTACCCAAGCCAAACTGGGCAAGTGTTACCAGCAGTGCCTTCTGGATCTCGCGCGGGCCGCTGTTGGAGTTTTGCCAACCTTCAAATCGGGTGGCTTTAACGATCTTGTCAATCTGCTCTACCACATCGCCGATTAGCTTTGGCGTGGTTTCTGGGCGGGTTTCCAGGAAGAGTTTGGTTAAGGCCTGTTTGTTGTCTTCTTCAGTTACCACATGCTCGCCGGTTTCGCGCTCGGCTTGAACCGTGTCTTTTGCTGCATCTAACAGGCCTTTTAACCAGTCGATGGCTTTAATCACACCAGACTCGTAGTCTTGGCGCAATTTTTCTAAGCGTTCACCTAATTCGACAAACTTAGGATCGTTGCTGCCGCGTAGGCGGCCCATCAGGTCAATTTCCAGCCGTTTTGCGCGTTGCTCCTGTTCTTTATCCGTCAGGGTGAAAATGGCGTGCTCATCCATGATTAGCTCGTCGATATCATCGCGGATGCGGTTGATGTCGGTGTGCTCATGGATCATCTTGATGGTTTCAGGGCCAAGGGCCGCCCACACCAAAGCGCCGGTTTGGCCGACGGGGCGCACTGATTCATAAATCTGTGCCAGCCATTTATAGTCTTTGCGATACGGGGCTAAGAAGGTGTCTGGGTTAATGGCCGACCAAAGCTTGGCTAGTACGCCAAAGCTGGCGGCAAATTCATCGCGCTTTTCATTGGTTGGCAGGCATTCTTGCGCAGCCATAATGCCTTCGAAACCTTCTAAGGTGCGATCTACGTTAGGGAAGAAGGACAAACATTTATCTAACTGGGCGGGTAATAACTCTTTAAAGGCTTCAATGCCTTCTACTACGCCATCGATTTCTTCCGGGTTGTAGGCCAGTGCGGTGCGCAGGTTTTCAAACACACCAAGGTAATCAATGATCAGGCCCATATCTTTGCGCACGTCGTCTGTTTCGTACAAACGGTTGGTACGACACATGGCCTGTAGCAGCGTGTGATCGCGCAGCGGCTTATCTAAGTACATGCAGTAGCAGATCGGCGCGTCAAACCCGGTGAGCAACTTGGCGGTGACGATGATCAGCTGCAACGGATGCTTGGGATCTTTAAAGCTTTCGATTAAGTCTTTCTGGGTTTGGTCTTCGGCATCTATGTGCTGCCAACGCTCAAAATCTGCTTGTTTAATCGGCAGCTCTAAATCGTCATGCCACTTACGCCAGTCTTTATTGAGCTTGTCTTTTTTACCGCCTTCTTCGGCTTTTACCGGTGCCTGGTCGACGTTCATCACCACTTCAACGGCATCAAAGCCAAGCTTTTCACCCAGCAAATAATACATCTGCACGCAGGCATCGCGGTCGTACACCACCACCATGCCTTTCATCTTTTTCGGCTTTACGTGGCTGGTAAAATGTTCGGCAATATCATTGCTCACCGCGGCCATTCGCTTGGGCGCTTTGAGCATCACCGCTAATTTGCCCGCGCGTTTAGAGAGCGCCGCTTTTTCTTCGTCGTCGAGATTATTGTCTTTGGCAAGCTGCTCAAATTCTTGGTTGATGGCATCACGGTCTACCCGTAGCTCCGCCAAACGGGGTTCAAACTTCACCGGGTTGGTAGCGCCATCGCGGATCGACTGTTTGTAGCTGTAGCGATTCATGTAGCGGCCGGGGTCTTCCTCGGCGCCAAATAACTTGAAGGTATTGCGGTCGATACCGGAAATCGGTGTACCGGTTAAACCATAAAAGTGCGCTTGTGGCAGGGCCCAGCGCATTTTCTCGCCCAAGCCACCTTCCTGCGTGCGGTGCGCTTCGTCCACTAACACGATGATGTTATCGCGGTTATTGAGGCCGTTAGGGTTGCTGTCATCAATCTCGACATCTTTAAACTTAAAGATGGTGGTAATTAATATACCACGGCTGTCTTGCTCGATATGTTCGCCAAGCTTTTTGCAGCTTTGTACTTTTATGAGGTTTTTAACGTCGGCACCGCCAAAGGTCTCGTTGATTTGACTGTCCAGGTCGCGGCGATCTACCACGATCAATACGGTGGGGTTCTTTAGGGTATTGTCACCACGCAACATTTTGGCAGCGTAAAGCATCAATAACGATTTACCCGAGCCTTGGAAATGCCAGATAAGGCCTTTCTTCGGGTAGCCTTTGCGCACACGGTCAACAATCTGCTTGGCCGCTTCAAACTGTGGGTAACGCGGCAGAATTTTAATGCGCTTGGGAGGCGTGTTCTTACCGGTTTTAACCGTTGAAAACAGCGCGAAAGATTCCAGTAACTGCAATAAAGTTTGCGGGTTTAACAAGCCCTCACAGCTATCCAGCACCGATGCCAAGCCGGGCAGAATGTCATCGCGCAGGTCGGTATTGTGCCAAGGGCCCCAATCTTTTACCCGGGCGTTAATGGCGCCATAAGCAAAGGTTTTTCCCTCACTGGCAAAACACAGCAGGTTGGGCACAAAGTAGGGTTCAACGCTTTTCCAGTAGTGCTTTTTACCGCCAATAAAATCGGCGGCGCCATCTTGCCAGGTAACGCTCGGGCGGGTTGCGGTTTTCACTTCGCCCACCACCAAAGGAATACCGTTCACATAGAGCACAATATCGAAATAGACTTCGGTCGCCGCGATATAGTGCACCTGCTGCGACACCACAAAGTGGTTGTTATCGATATTGTCGAAATCAATCAGGTTGATGGTGATATGGTCGCCATCCTCACCAAAGGGCAAGGTTTTCTCGGCCATTAACCATTCATGAAAGTTCTCATTGGCTTTTACCAAGCCGGTATGACGCGCCTCCAGCACCACACCACGCAGCTTATAAATCACCTCATCGGCATAATCGGGTTGTTTGGCGATATCGGGGTTTAACGAACACAACGCGTCTTTAAGCCACTCATCGACAAAGATATCCTGCGCTTGTTTGGGCAGGTTCTCACCGTGGCAGTAAGTCCATTTGATGCCGCTTAAACCCTTTAAGCGGTCGATAATTCCATTTTCTGTGACGGTCTGTTCGTTAAACATTAAGCTACCCAATGACTTGATTAGTTAAATTTATTCTAATTTTATAAAGGCTGTTTATTTTTTCCTCAAGAGACGTCTTTACTCTTAAAAACTCATAGAAAAGCTCAATTAATTGCCGTTGAGCATCAACACAGGGAACCTCTATTTTAAATTTTTTTAGTGCATTAAAATCTATGCTTTCAACGGTAGTTCCTACTTTCATACAGTCTTTACGAATTTTTTCTGAATTTACCCATAAGTAAATGTACGCATACATTGGTTCTATTTTTTCCGAATTGATTTGTAATGCCTTCAGATCTTGATTAATTGTCACTTCATTAGTAGTGAATGATATGGGGAAAGTGTGACGTAATACTCCACTCCTTGTAACGAAGAGAATTGTACTTGAAGGCAGTTTTTTCATTTTCTTATCTTCAAGTGCTAAATTGGAGATTAAGTCGATTGAGCTATATATGAAAAGTCCCCCCATATCTTTAGGGGTAACCCACGGGATACTTCCGTTTGACCAATACTCTTCATTGGATTTTGAAGGAGTTCCTCCACCAGTGAATGTTCCTATGCTCCCTAAAGGGTAGGACTCATTTTTTTCCCTTGATATACAGTCGTTGAAAACATCGCAATAGACCTCCATTGACTCCGCAATTAACTGCTCATATCTTTCATCGATATCTTCTAGTTTTTGCAGGGGCTTTAGAATGGAGCACTGTTTATCTGAACTTTGAAGGCGAATATTCAATTCTGAGATGCTTTTGAATTTTGTTCTTGGAGATAAAGAGCCTGAAGAAGTTCTTATTGCATGATCCCACATAACTTCAGATTGGATTATAAATGGTAGTAAATCAGGAACTTCTAAATTAGAGCTTGGCTCTATGACTATTATATCCCCAGAGCAAATCCCATCAAACTCCGCAATAGCCGCCTTCTTTAAGTAAGGGCGACGCTTACCAAATAAGATATGTCCTTTCTTAAATACACGTGTAAAGCTCGGATTGTCTTCGGCAATCATTCCCCAACGTTTAATTTTGAGCGAGCCAGAATCCAAGTGTTCTAGGCCAATGTAGCGTTCATAGCCATCGGCAATTGGGTCTTTGGTGGTGAGCTTTACTTCGCGGCAAATATCACCAAACTTAACGGTTTGTTTTTCACTCATTACTTCACTTCCTCACCGTTAACTTCAAAACCAAGCTCTTTTAAGCTTTTAAATAATTTATTGGTCTGCTTTTTTAATTGCACACGGCTGACTTTCCATGCCTCGATGGCATGTTCAATATCGTGCACTTCGCCATTGGTTTGTGCCTGCACATAAAGCGGAATCGACAGGTTGTAGAGGTTCTCTTTAAGGGTGTCGATATCCACTAAAGCCGTGATGTCGCTTTGCTTTTCAGGTACAAAGTACGCCTCGCATAGCACAGCCAAATCCTCATTAGACAAGCGACTGTGGGCACGCTCGCGGGTAACGTGTTCCACGCCATTAATAAATAGCACCTTGTTTTTCCGCTCAGTAGACTTATTGCAATTGAGTACCACCACGCAGGATTCCATCGGCGAGTTGTAAAACAGGTTTGGCCCAAGGCCAATCACCGCTTCAATAATGTCGGACTCAATCACTTGTTTACGAATGCTTTGCTCGGAATCGCGGAACAATACGCCATGTGGCCAGAGCATCGCGGCGCGGCCAGTGTCAGGTTTTAGGCTTTTGATGATATGGGTGTAAAACGCATAGTCGGCGCAGCCTTGCGGAGGTACGCCGTAGAGGTTGCGGCCGTAAGGATCGGCAGCGAACTTATCGCGGTTCCACTTTTTGATGGAGTAAGGCGGGTTAGCGAAAATCACATCAAACTGCTTGAGCTGGTCGTTTTCAATAAACTTGGGGTCAGCCAGGGTATCGCCGCGCAGCACATCGAACTCTTCAATGTCGTGTAGGAACATGTTCATGCGGGCTATAGCGGAGGTAAGTAGGTTAACCTCTTGCCCGTGCAAATGTACAGAACGCCACTCTTTACCTTGAGAACGCAGATCCATCACTGCATTGAGTAACATACCGCCGGTGCCGCAGGTGGGGTCATAGGCGGTTTCACCCGGTTTTAAGCCCATGATGCGGGTCATCAGATGCACGACGGTACGGTTGGTATAAAACTCAGCAGCGGTGTGGCCGGAGTCGTCGGCGAATTTTTTGATTAGGTATTCGTAAGCCTCACCCAGATCATCCTGAGCGACCGATTTAATCCCCAGCGGAATTTTACTGAAGTGCTCAATGAGGTCTGATAGCAGGTGATCGGGCAGGCGCTCTTTGTTGGTCCACTGGGCATCACCAAACACGCCATGTAAGCGCGGGTTGTTGGCTTCAATTAAACGCAGTGCGTTTTGAATGGCCTCACCAATATTTTTGCTGGTGTGGCGCACTTTTTCCCAGCGGGCTTCTTGTGGAATGTCAAAACGGTGGAACATGGGCATGGCGGCGTATTCGGCATCGCCTTCATGGATCTCCAATGCTTCGGTGTATTCTTCCAAATACACATCCGACAGGCGCTTATAAAATAGCAGCGGGAAGATGTACTGCTTGTAGTCTGAGGCGTCGATTTGGCCGCGTAGAAACTCAGCTGCACCCCAGAGCAAATCCTCTAATTTTTTCTTATTTAATGCGCTCATGATGTCTTCTTATCGCTTAGTTGCTGCTGTACTTGTTGCTTTAGCTGCTGGCCAAGCGCGGTTAAACGGTATTTTTGGTTACGGCTGGTTGGCTTGTCTGGAATAGTCATTTCTACCAAGGCTGGGGTGATCTCCAGTGCCGGTTTTAAGTAGTGTTTACGGAAATGCTCGGCGTTTTTCAGTGCCATTAATGCCATTAATTCGTCGCGGCTATGCTCTTGGCTCATCAGGCTGATCATCCTTGCGACTTCCGTGGTGACTTCCGTGGTGACTTCCGTGGTGACTTCCGTGGTGACTTCCGTGGCGAACAGGGTCAAGGTCACGCCGGAGCTGCTGTCGGAGTGCCATTTCGGCGCGGGTAGGCCCGCTGCTTTGCAAGCTTGTTGAATGACGACACTGCCGCGGCCGAGCTTTTCCATATAGCCTTGCAGGTATAAGCCGTGGGCGATGTCGGGATTACGCAGTACCGATATATGACCTTGCTGAATTTTGTACTCGTCGATGCCTTGCGGAAACGCACCGGCGTTCCAAATTTTCAGGTGCGCGGGGCTAACTTCGACCTTAATGCCCCCGGCAAAGTTGCTGTAATCACGGTGGGCAAAGGCATTTACAATGGCTTCGCGTACCGCTTGTTCTGGGTACATGGGGATGTCTTCGCGCTGATTATTAGCACTGCTAAAGCGTGCGCGCGATGGCGTATTACGCATCACAAAGGTAATCAGCTGCTCGATCACCTCGGCCATCGGCCCATCGAGGTGCTGTAAATCCTGATATTCGTCGTCGGCCTTATGACGATAACACACCGCACGCACGCGGGCTTGCGGATGACGCTTACCTGGCGCACTGGCCAGTAATACATCGGCGGCATTGGTTAAGCGGCCGTATTTGGCCAGCGATAACAGTTGCAACTGGTGCCGTAAGCCTTGTTCGGCTTGCGCGACTTCTTTCGGGATGCGTTTGGCAGATAGCAGTTTTTTACAAGCGCTGGCTGATAAACCTTGTTCGTCGAGTTCAGACGAGAACAAACGCTCCCAGCGGGTAGGCTCTACTTGCTTGCGCATGACCATGTCGCGGATGGTATCGACATCGGCTTTTTGGGTTTGTTCGCCGGCACGTATGTAGATGTCACTGCTAAAAGCGTAAGGAATGTCTTTGCCGGCCGGCACTTCAACCACTAATAGCTGTTTGTTTTCGACTTGCTGTACTTCTATCGAAAACAGCACTGGCGGTTGAATCGCCGATTTAAGCTGGCTTTCGAGCTGTTCAGCCACTTGTTCAGCATGCTCTACACCCTTGATTTGGCCGTTATCATCGACTCCACATAGCAGGTAACCACCTTGGGTATTTAAAAAGGCGCAAACTTGCGGGCCGCAATGTTTTAAGTCGCAGCTTGTAAGGTATTCAAGGGTTTGGTTTTCACCTAGTGACAGTAGTTGCTTGAGTTGTGCGGCCGTTTTACTCATGGCTTGCTCCTACTGAGGCGCTCACTTGACTGACATTTTGAAAATGTTCGGTAAGGCGCTGCTCTACGTCTTGATAGCGAGAGAATTGCGCGACTACAAAAAGGTTGGCGTCGTCGTCGCGATCGAACTTTTGCACCCAGTTGCCTTGGCGATCATCCAGTGGCAGTTGTTCCATGGTGGCGTCTTCGTATAAGTCGATCACCTTAATATTGGAAATGGACGCTGCGCCTTTGCGCAGTGTCAATGCTGAACGCTGTTCTTGGGTTTTATAACCCAAGTCCATTAATAAGCGGCGGGCAAATACAACTTGATCGTGCGCTAAAAACCAGCGAGGTTTATTGAGCTCGATGGCTTTTTTCATCTCTTTATGAGTAATTGATAGTCCCGTTGCATCAACGCCACTACCGTATTGCGGGGTAATGATGCCTAAAAATAGGTCGCATTTTTCGACTGCTTTTAAGCAGCTTTCAAAGGCGGTTTCGTTAGACGATACCGGTACTGTGCCTTTATGCGACATCCAAACTTCATAACCAAAGGCGGTTAGTAGTGAATATACGCGGTCGAGCAGCTCTTCTACGCCATAAACGGTGGATGACACCATCACCGTGAGCTTTTTGCTCATAGTTCAAACCCTTCCTTGATCAGCAGTGCTTCCAGTTCATTTTCGGCTTGCTCTAGGGCGGCCAGTTTTTGTTGGAAATCTTTTAGCGCTTCTTCCACTGTAATGGTTTCTTCTTCCAGTGGTTTTTGTACATAACGCGCGATATTGAGGTTGAAGTCATTTTCTTCAATCTCGGCTAACGCCACCCAGCGCGCAACGCCTTCGATTTCTTCGGCTTTAGGGCCTGCGGTTTCTTGCTGACGATAGATGTTAAAAATTTCGTCGGCTTGATCATTAGACAAGGTATTTTGCGCACGGCCTTTGGTGAAGATTTCTTCTGCGTTAATGATCAGCACGTGATCTTGATGATCGGCTGGGCGTGATTTGCGCAGCACTAAAATACAGGCAGGAATACCTGTGCCATAAAACAGGTTTGACGCCACGCCGATGATGGCTTCGATGCGGTTTTCTTGCAGCAGCTTGGTGCGGATTGCGCCTTCTGCCCCGCCACGGAATAGCACGCCATGGGGCAATACCACGGCCATGCGCCCTTGCTCGTTTAATGAGGCAAACATATGTTGCACCCAGGCAAAGTCACCGTTGGTTTTAGGCGCTAAACCATATTGCTTACGGCCATATGGGTCGGCAGACCAGAGATCATAGCCCCACTCTTTGAGGCTGAATGGCGGGTTGGCGATTACACAATCAAAGGTTTCTAAGCGATCATTCACCAAAAACTTCGGCTCGCGCAGCGTGTCGCCGCGAACAATGTCGAAATCTTCCTGGCCATGTAAAAACAGGTTCATGCGCGCAATGGCCTCAGTGGTGAGGTTCTTTTCCTGGCCTTTGATCTTGAGCAGGCGTGGGTCGCCACCGTTTTCTTTTACGTGATGGATGGTTTCAAGCAACATCCCGCCCGTACCACATGCTGGGTCGTAGACGCTTTCACCCGCTTGCGGGTCTAGGATGTTAACCATTAAACGAACAATGGTGCGCGGGGTATAGAATTCACCGGCTTTTTTGTTGGCCTTATCAGCAAAGCGTTTGATGAGGTATTCGTAGGCTCGGCCCATATCATCGTCGCGTACAGACGCTACACCCAGGTTCACTTTGTTGAAATGGTTAAGCAAGGTAGCTAAGAGTTCATCCGACAGGCGTTCTTTGTTGGTCCAGCTGGCATCACCAAATATGCCGTGTAGCTTTGGGTTGGCCAGTTCAATACCGCGAAACGCATCTTTTAAGGTTTGGCCTATGTCTTTGGTTTCGGCAAAAACGTCTTTCCAGTGGCACTCTTGTGGAATCTGAATGCGGTGAAACATGTCGCCTTTGGCAAGCTCTTCATCGCCCACTTGTTCCATGGCGTCGATAAATTCCTCGTCGTACACATCGCAAATGCGCTTAAAAAAGAGGATCGGGAAAATATAAGTTTTGTAGTCCGATGCATCGATAGGCCCGGTAATAATGTGGGCTGCATGCCATAGGTGTGCTTCGAGGTCTTTGATGTTAATTAGGGTCATTTTGTATTCTCATTCACAGTGGAGGCCGCAGGCGATTTTTCGAGTAGTTCGTGTATATCGCAGTTAAACAAATCGCACAGTTTATCTAATGCCTCTAAGTCCACCTTAAGCGCCGTTTCTTTGTAAAGTAGCGTGACGGTGGTACGGCTTAGGCCGGTTTCTCGCATCACGTCGCTAATGCGCATTTTTCTCTCACCCATTAATCGGGCTAGGTGGCAGCGGATCATGCTCTCTCCACGGTGTTTTCTTAACCATAAACTTGGGGATTTTTCACTGTTGCTTACCCTACCACGATTATGATTATTCTCAACTTATTTGAGTTAAAACCAAATAATTGAGCGTATTTGTTATTCGTTCGGTGCCGGTTGTTGGTACGCTGGCGGTTCACGGGAATGCCTCTGGCGGTATTGTCTGTGTTGGACTTCAAGCCTCGCCCAGCCCTTAGGTTGACTGGCGGTTTACTGCAAGGCGACAAGCCTACATAGGATTCATCGCCTTTTTAGTCATCCAAGATACTGCCTTTAACACAATACATGCGCGGGCGGGTGTTGTCGGGCAGGCTGACTTTGCGCTGTGGGCGGTTGCCATCGGGGATTAGGTAGCCTGCGGCCATCAGCGCTTTGGCGGCGCGATCTGGGCTTAGGCCTTCGGTGGCTTCACGCCAGCCAGTTGGGTAAAACAGGTAGAGAGTTTGTGTACCAGAAGTATCAAGCCAACCTGCACGCTGGCGTACTTGACTGCTGTAACCGGTTTGTTTGGGTGTAAAACGGCTTTCACCATGCTGTTCAATAAAGCTACGCACTTGGCGAATCGCTTGTTGGTCTTCATTGGCGGCCACACCACCGCGGGCAAGTATCCATTGGTTAAGCTGGCTTAAACAGGCGGCTTCGACACTTTGAGCTGACCAATCGAGTACTTTGGCTTGAATGGCTAACAACCCAGCACTGGCCAGTAAGGCAAACTTTTCGGCGACCCGGCGCACTTGGCCGTCAGCCTCGGTTGGTAAGCTAGCTAAAAAACGTTGGCGTACGTTTTGGAAAACGGGTCGCACCTGTGCGCTGTGCTGCGTTAAATACCGTAACCAGTCCAAGGCCAAGCTGCCGTAATGTTGGCGACTTTGTTGTTTTAGATGATCGGCTAAATCGGCGGCATTCATGTCATGGCAATGGTTAAACACGCCCATTTGCGCTCCGGCATCGGCACTGAGATCAATCACGCGCACTTGCTGCCCCGCTTTCACGCGTTTGCCGATACTGGCAAGATGGCTTTCAAGCGTCACTTCGCCAGTGGATAAAAACACCAAACGCCAACGCGCGGGTAAGCGCATTTCACCGTATTTGCCTGCTCGTGTTTTACCTTGGCCATTGGCAAGCATATAAGCGACATCACCCGCCTCTTTTGGATCAACTTCGCCCATTTCGTCTAGCGCCAGCAAGGCATCGTTATGCGCTAATGCTGTGCCTTCTAAACCGTTTGCCGTGGCACGCCAACTGTGGCGCAGCTGATTAGGCTCGCCCCACACCGATAATGCCGGATACAGCGCCGCAGTTTTACCAGTACTGCTGGCACCATAGAGGTGTAAACCAAAACCATCCACCCCGCACAAATGCAACAAAGGGGCAGCCAGTGCAGCGCAGACACCAACGATTAATAGCGGGTTATCCAGACAATAACAGCCAACGTGCTGCCGCCAACTGTCGCTACTACCTTGTTGAATAAAGCCTTCTATCGGGTGCATGGTTTGCAGCACCATGCGCGGGTTGTTGCTGTGTTCGCTTGGGTAAAAGGTGAGGCGCGGATGCACATAAGCGTGGTGATGCCAGCCAATGCAGT
>Ga0209404_10000081_pt1 | contig 86201 bp, 98 predicted proteins | sample TroAtlMetagenome_2_FD_187447 | JGI IMG/M metagenome (GOLD analysis project Ga0209404, IMG submission 187447) | Marine eukaryotic phytoplankton communities from Atlantic Ocean - Tropical Atlantic ANT8 Metagenome (SPAdes) (version 2) | ecosystem: Environmental > Aquatic > Marine > Oceanic...
GATACACAAGCATTTTTAGAATTATCTGTTATATGGTTAAAAACTATCTTACCTTTTGGTGATAGTGATAGTATTGTTAAATACCTAGACATACATTTACACAACGAAAGAATTATTACAAATACACAATGTCAACCAACACATATTTTAGACTTAACTAAACTGAATGCAGGTTTAGGAGATGTTAAAGGATATGCTAATGTTTTACCTACTTTAGAATTAGATAGAATTAAAGCGCTTAATTTAAATTTCTCAATTGAATTATTGCTTGGAGAGTATTTTGCTGGTGCTGATACACACGAAGACAATTTACTTTCCTCTTATCATATGTTCTTACAAAGATTTTATAAAGAGATATTAACAGATGTTAGAGAAGATACATTATTAAATCTTTTAAATAAATCGCAACAAACTGCTGTAGGTTATTCTGATAGTGATGTTGTAATAAATGCTGATAACCCTTTTGAAGGAATTACAGAATTGGCTGCCTTTGCTGATACGGATGTCTTTACGGCGAAACCTGTTGCAAATGCTGGATATGTGAATACAATAACTATAGATAATTTGTCAAGTGAAAAACAAACTGCATTAAAAAGTATAATTAACACAATACAAACACTACAAAATATTCCAAATCCAGATTACTCAATGGCAAATTTTGATAAAGCGTGTCAAACATCTTTATCTAAAAGTGATTTTGATACAATAATTAATGAAGCGGTGGCGAATAGTCCATCTTTGGCGTATATTCCAAGATTTGATATTGGTAATGTTAATTACTCTTTTATTCAATATCTACTTTCTTTAAAGAAAGAAAACGATTCAAGTACGCTAGGGAAATACAGACTATTCGCAAACTCGTAGGAGTTTAAATGCGTGAGTTTTTAATAGACCCCAAAAGAGACCCCGAGCAGGAGTACACAATTCATTTATTTGAATTTTGTAATTTAAGATGTGCTTTCTGTTGGCAAAACCACGAAGACACGGTTGGAATAGATACCGTAATCAATAAAATAGTTCCTGTAGAAAAATTTATCAAACACGAATTGATGATGAGTGTTGTATTTAATATTATGGGTGGTGAAGTCTTTGCACCTGCAATCTATACCAAAGAATTAAATCACGCTTATAAAACTTTATCAAAAGGCATACAAAAGATATGCGAACACTATGATAAGAAAGTTAGAATTAATTGGGTTACTAATTTGATTATGAGTGATGAAGGTAATGAGTTATTAAGAGATTTATTAAGTTGGTCTGAACACGAAGGTATTGAAGCAACAATTACTACAAGTTATGACCCTAGAGGAAGATTTAGCAAAACAGATTTAGAACGATTTAAACAACAAGTAATCTATTGGGGAAAAGAAATAAAATCTTTTTCAATGTTAATAACTAAACCAATGATTAAGTATCATTTAGAACAAGGTGACCCATACTTCAAACACTTATATGACCAAGGTTATGAGATTTATTTTGATTACTATACACCAGACCAACACGCAAAATTTTTTATGCCAAGTGATACAGAATTATTAAAGTTCTTTAAGTATATAATAGATAATTATCCAAATTGTTCTCCTGTAAGAGAATGGATATTTAAGAAAAGAAATTATGCTAGTTGTAGAACAAGTAAATTGATATTACAAGATAATACATTATGTCAATGTGGTAATCTTGTACAGGACCCAAAAGATTTAGTAATGTATAGTTCTCCTATAAAGAAAAAAGACAACTCAATTATTGAAAATAAATTTTTAGAAAAATATAATTGTGCTAGTTGTGAATTTTTAGATAGATGTACTTTAGGTTGCTTTATGAACCACGATTATAAATGGAGGGAAGAATTGGATGAATGTGTTTACAAACTTACGCACAGATATATTGAAGATGTACGAGTACAAAGAAACTTTGTCGCAACCTGATATTTCAAAACTTAAAATTAACAATACAGACATTGAAATACAATTAGATAAATTTCCAGTTCAGAAACCATTTATACCTAGAATAGATGGTAGACAAGCACATTTATTTTTATGGCTAGGTAAGAAAGAAGATGATATTGAAACTTACAATCTAGCAGAAAAGAATATAGGTGAAAAGATGTGGGTACATAATAAAACACCTAATACTTTTATAAAAGGTGTAGGTATGTTTCATATCTATGATGATTATGTTATAGTAGGGTCTTTAAAGTATCCTGGTTATATGCGAAGTAAAAGTCCAGTAGAAAGAAGAAGATTGATAAGAACAATGTGGTGTGAAACAATTAATATATTTAAAGATAGAAGAATATTATGTCCTACAGGAACTTATTTTGATTATTTACATTTATCTATGAATCAAATGAAGGCACAAAAAGAACCTTATCATAGAGAGATAATGCAACAATTTGGTTTTGAAAAAGATGTTATATATGACCACTTTTGGATTAGAGATAACGATACAAAAACTGGTTTAAATTGGATTGAATTATATGGAGATTAAATTTACAGATACGATAAATGTTTTTGACGATTTCTTAACTGATAAAGTGTTAATTAATAAGTTAAAAAAAGAAAGTAAAATTGATACTACAATTAAAGGACAAGATACATTTAATTTTACGCCTTGTCAAAAAGAATTTCATAAGATTGCAAATGCAACATTAATAAACTATTGTCTATCAAATAATATAGATTATAATAATTTAGAGTTATCTAATTTTCAAAAAGGTAGATTAAAGAAGTATGATAAGTCTAGTGTGACCAATCATTTATATGAACCACACCACGACCAAGTTGAAGGTGCTTTTATTTCTGCAATCTATTATATAGAAAGTGATTATACACCTGAAAAATGGGTAGGTGGTGAATTAAGTATATACAAAAATTTAACCTTTGCTGAATACCCAAATAACACCATAAACATAGAACCTGTACCTAATAGACTGATAATGTTTCCTGGGTTTCTAGTACATAGAGTTAAACCATACTTCGGAGAAAATCCTAGAACATCTTTAGTATTAGGATGGGAAGTAAAAGACCAACCAAAAACTGAACCGATATGGATTTAATAATTAAACCAACTGAATTATGTAATTTCAAATGTACATTTTGTTCAAGTACTCAACTAACAAAAGAGAAAAAGAATTGGTTGAAACACGAACAAATATTTGAGTTCTTAACAAGATTTCCTCATACTAAAACTATTATAGTAAATGGTGGGGATCCTTTAATGATGGAACCTGAATACTATTGGAAAATTATTAGATGGTTAGATGAAAGAGACTATGCAACATCAATTTCTCTAACAACAAACTTATGGCCGTTCTTAAAGAAACCTAGTTTGTGGGTAGACTTATTTAATGATAAAAGAATAGGAGTAACCACTTCTTTTCAATATGGTGGTGGAAGATTAAAAGGAGACTTTACAGAATTTACGGAAGACGATTTTTGGCAATGTTCAGACGCAATGTTAAAGTATTGTGATTATAGACCAGACTTTATTTCTGTTATAACAGAAGAAAACAGACACAATGCAATTAAAAATGTTGAGTTAGCAAAGTTTATGTCAGAAGATAGAGAACCCGAAGGTACTTTACATAATTTATATAGAGAAGAAAAAACTGGTGTTGAATGTAAATTAAATTATGCAATGGCAAGTGGTGACCAAAAAGAACCATTTTTATTATCAGATATATATGAGATATATACTAAAATATATAATCAAGGTTTAGCACCTTGGGAATTTAATACGAAACAAATGATGTTGACTATTAAAGATTGTAGTACTACTTGTCCTTTAAGTAGAAAGTGTGATGAAGGTATAAGATGTTTACAACCCGATGGAGACTATTATAGTTGTGGTGCTTTTGGTGATGATAGAGATAAAGAAATAGATTTTAAAAGAGAAATGAAAGGTGAGTTTTTTACACCTTTACAAGATGACCTTTCATTAAATAGTATGAAGCAAGGATGCTTTACTTGTCCAATGTTTAATATATGTAATGGTTGTAGAAAGACAATAAAAGATTATCAACACGCTGGAGTAATAGAGAAACATTGTGAGAAGATGAAACGAATAGGACCTGATATACTAAAAGCAAATGGAAGTACTTTACAAATGACACCGTACATAAGCGAGGCACGATGATAAAAACTAGTAATAATATAGAAAATGTTTTAATCAATGGAGTTTGGCCTACAGCAGACCCATTGCCATTTAGATTTTTTGAAGGTGTTGAAATACCATTTAAAAGTTTAGAAGGTTATAAAGTAGCAGTACATACTCCAGAAGTTGAGAATGCTCTCAAAATGTGCCATACTTATTTGGGTAATAAATATATTAAACAATTGTCTAACAAGTATAACTTATATGGTCAACCAGAAATAGTTAACGGAGTAGACAAAGGTTCGTTGAATTGGCATAATGATAATAAAGAAGGAGCAAATATTGCTGCTATTATCTATTTCACTTCAGCAAGTAATCCTGATACAGGAGGACAATTAGAAGTAAGAAGTAAGGACACAAAAAGTTTATCTGCATACTTGTACCCAGGCAAGACAGATGTAGTATTATTAAACCACGCTAAACAATGGGAACATAGAGTTGGAGAATTTAAACCAATAGGTGTTGAACGAATAGCAGGATATTTTGACTATAACATATGAGTGAATTAGAATTTTTTAAATTTATACAACAGATGGAAAAAGAAGTATACGGTATTACTCCATTCTTTGAGGAATTAGATTATGACGAAGCAGAAAATTAATTTATCAATTAATCCATCTTATCATTGTAATTTTAGATGTTCTTGGTGTTATCTTACACCTGAACAATTAGGTGATACTAAAACTATAAGTGATGAAAGATTAAATGAATTACTAGCAGAAGTTTCTGCTCATAGAGAAATTAATCATATTGATTTATATGGTGGTGAGATTGGTATATTAAAGAAAGAACAATTAAAGAACATCACAGAAGTTATTAGATTATATTATAAAGATAAAATCAATATCAATACAAACCTTTCCGTATTAAGAGAAGAATTTTTTTATCCTGAATATTATTTAAGTGTATCTTGGGATTTAGAAACTAGACAAGACTTTATTAAAGTTAGAGAGAATATGGCGAAACTGCCAGTTGATTTTTCTCTATTATGTTTAGCAACAAAAGAAGTAATGCACCATTCCGTAGAACACTTTTGGTCTATGATTAATAGAATTAACTTTGAATCTGAAAAAGCAAATCGTGGTAAATCTCATTTAAAAAGTGTAGAAGTAAAACCTTATAGTGCTAATCAAGCAAATGACCAAGAAGTAACCCACGCACAATACGAAGACTATATTTTAAAATTACTAGAAATGGAAATTTCATTGAAAAAAGGTAAATATGAATTTGTAAATAAAAAGAAAATAATTGCTTCTTTAAATAAAGAATATAACGCATTTAGCGATGACCATTTATATATTACACCAAACGGTAAGTTCGCTGTATTAGAATTTGATAAAGATAATAGAGAATACTTTTTAGAATTAAATAGTTTTGAAGAATATGAAAATTGGTGTAAAAAAGAAAAAGAGAAAACAATATCACCTATATGTAAGAGTTGTGAATATCTAGGAGGTTGTTTAACAGAACATTATCAATATGTCAAAGATTTAGATAATGGTTGTAATGGATATAGGTATCTATTAGATACTTATGAAATGAGATATGGCAAATAGAGCATTTTGTATAGGTAATGGAAGAAGTAGAAAAGGTTTTAATTTAAACACATTAAAATCTCGTGGAGTAATATTAGGTTGTAATAATCTATATAAAGATTTTGCGCCAGATATATTAGTTTCAGTTGACCATCCACTTATGCACAACATTTATAATTCTGGTTATTGTTATACTTCTAAATGTTATTTTAGAGATTGGATAAAAATACCACAAGAGAATTATGAAAATATGTTGGCAGGTTTCTTTCCTGATTATAGACATATAAGAGCAATAAGAAAGTCAGGTCATTTAGTAGAAAACAATAGAGCAGGTTCAAATGAATTTGTATTGCACGGATATAATGACAAACAAACTGGAAAGAATATGGTAACGGTAAGTTGGTGTACAAAAGATTATGTTTATAATATGACAGATATAATAAAAGATCCAGAGCAAACAATGTGGTCTGCTGGTCCTTCAAGTGGTTATATTGCTTGTAAGACTATTAATAATATGAAAGAAGTATATTTAATTGGACACGATTTATATAGTTCTAATAAATCATTTAATAATGTCTATGCAGGACAACCTTACTATGTATCAGATACACACCCTAGTAATTATTATGTACAGAATTGGATAATGCAATGGAAGAAGTTGTTTAGATGGTATCATCATATTAAGTTTTATAAAGTCAATAGAAGAAATTTTTTAAATATCAATGTTCCTGAATGGAATGATTGTAAGAATTTGGAGTATATAAGCTATGAAAGATTTCATAGCTTATATACTCGTCTACCATAGACTAAATCCTACTCACTCGGATATGTTAATGGATAAAGAAATATCCTTAATATGGGATGAACAGGAGATAGTACGATATGCCATTAAACATTGGCACGAAAGAGTGGATAAGTTTATATATCCAGCAAAGAGTTATTGTGTAGCAATATGTTATGCAAAGTGGATAGAGAGAGATTATGGAGATAATTTTTGGGACTTATTAAATGACCCAAAATTATTGTATAGTAATGACCCTTACTTTGAAGTATACAAAGATAAGAAACATATATACAATCCTATTATATCAACTTTCCCTGAAGATGAAACTCAAGGAATGATACCAGATATAAGAGATTGGTATGAAAAAGAAATAAAGTACGATACTGGAATTAGTATAAATAGTAAATATAAGGAGAAATAATTATGGCTATTAAGATAAATGGTAAAGAGTACGATGAAACGAAGTTTGACGACAAGACTAAAAATTATGTGATTGCTCGTCAGGAACTTGTTCAAAATCGTGCTAGACTGGAGATTGAATCGGAAAAGATTGAGGTATTGATAAGATTTTACAATGCTAAGATTTGTGAATTCTTAGGAATTGACCCCAATGCTCCTAAAGCAACTACCGAAGAAACAAAAACAGAAATAAAAGAGTAATTAGATGGCAGCAATTGCTAACCTACGAATCGACCAAGGCACTACATTTTCTAGTAATATAACATTAGCGGGAAATGATGGAGCAGCTTGGGACTTGACTGGACATACCGTAGAAGCCAAAATGGCTAAAGGGTATGAAAGCACAAAGACACGGACTACAATGACAACTGCTGTGGCAAACCCTGCTACAGGAATTATCACACTATCATTAACTTCAGCACAAACGGCTGCTTTGGACGCACCTAGCAGATATGTTTATGATGTAGAGGTTACTAGAACAAGTGATAGTGTAGTAACCAGAGTAATTGAAGGTATAATAACCATCCGTCCTAATGTGACCGTATAATTTCTTCAAAATTGTATATTTTTGAGTTGCCGTTTGGTATAAATATTAACAAATAGGGGAGAAAACAAGTGTCTCAAATAAAAGCTAGAATAGATTCAACAATTAGTAGACCTCAACAAGTATCGGTTACTATGCCTGCTGGAGCAGCGTCTCAAACTGCTGTTACCAACTCAACATTAAAATTAAGACTTCTATCCGATGTAGACGCAAGTACCCTGGCTGATGGTTCAATGATTCAGTATTCTTCAACAAGTGATAAGTTTGTTGTAAGAGACGAAATCTCAACTACAACAGGTTCTATCACTTTAAATGGTGGTTCATTTTAAATAGAGAGAAAAGAATATGGCAACAATAATACGAATAAAAAGAAGTGCTAACACAACTGCTCCTAGTACATTAAAACTTGGAGAATTAGCTTTAACTTATGGAACTGGTACTGCAGGAAATAATGGAGATAGATTATTTGCTGGAACAGGTGGGGTTGATGGAAATGGTGACGCAAACGATATTGATGTAATTGGTGGTAAGTATTTTACAAGTTTATTTCCTACTACAAACGGCGTAGTTGGTTCAGAAAAATTAATAACAACAGATTCAAATAACAGAATTGACCAAATGGTGTTTGGTAACTCAAATACTGATTCAGGTCAAATCACATTTAACGAAGCATTAAACAACGGTTCAAACAATGTTGTTTTAAAAGCTCCGTTATCATTAACAAACTCATCTACACTTTTATTACCTGATGGTGCTGGAAGTGCTGGACAATTTTTAAAAGTAGATTCAGCAAGTGGTTCGGAAGCTCAATTAGGTTTCGCTGATGTTGATACTACTCTTACTTTAGAAGATAGTACAGGAACATCAATTAACTATTCAACTGCAAACACTTTATTGTTAACAGGTGATGGTACAATTGATACTGCCGCTACTGCTAACACAATTACAATTAAAGTACAAGATGGTTCAATTGGAACAACTCAACTTACAGACAACAATGTAACCAATGCTAAATTAGCAAACACTAGTGTTACCGTTGGTGGAACTGCTGTTGAATTAGGTGGTTCTGCATTAACAGACCTTACAGGATTAACAAGTGCTACCGTTGATGACTTATCTTTAAACGGACAAGACATTTCAACAACAGGAAGTAATAAAGATATTACTTTAACTCCACACGGAACTGGTGTTGTAACCGTACCTAGTGGATATAAAGATAGAGCTGGTTTTGGTGCTGACGCATTGGCAACTAAAGAGTATGTTGATGGATTTACTTCAGGTTTAGATGTTAAAGATAGTTGTAGAGTTGCTACTACTGCTAACTTAACGGTTACTTATGACCAAACAAATAAAAGATTAGATAACGCTGACACACAAGCTGCTTTGGCAATTGATGGTGTTACCTTATCAGTTAACGATAGAGTATTAGTTAAATCTCAAACAGAAGCAAGACAAAATGGAATTTACAAGGTAACAGATGTTGGTTCTAACTCTTCTAATTGGAGATTAGAAAGAAGTTCAGATACGAATACAGGTGCTCAACTAACAGGTGGTTCATTTACTTTCGTTGAAGAAGGAACTGCTAATGCTGATAATGGTTATACATTTACTCACAATGGTATACCTACATTAACAGACAATACTTTATCTAACAATACAGAATTACCAGTATCACAATTCTCTGGTGCTGGACAAGTAGTAGCTGGTGCTGCTCTTGTAAAAGCTGGGAATACTTTAGATGTTAATGTTGATAACGCTTCAATCGCTGTTGTATCAGACGCTTTACAAGTTAAAGCTGGTGGTATTACAAATGCTATGTTGGCAGGAAGTATTACAAATGCTAATCTTGCTGATCCAAATGTTTCACTTGCAGGTGAAACTGGAACTGGTACGGTTGGACTTGGTGGTACATTAACTTTTACTGCTGGCGAAGGAATTGATACTTCTGCTTCTGGTTCTGCAATTACAATTGCTGGGGAAAACGCTTCAACAACAAATAAAGGAGTTGCTTCTTTTAGTACTGATAACTTCACGGTAACAAGTGGTGATGTTGCGGTAACTACTATTGATGGTGGGTCATTCTAATGGCTACCGTTCTTAAACCAAAAAGAAGTTTTACGGCGACTGCCATACCAACGGTTTCTGATTTAGAAATTGGTGAGTTGGCAATGAATGTCGCTGATGGTAAGTTTTTTACAAAATTAAATGCTAGTACTATTAAAGAAGTTGGTGGTGCAAGTGCTGTTAATATTCAATCAGTATTAAATGCTGGTGCAATTTCAACAACAGATTTAGTTTTTAATAATGCAAATATTATATTTGAAGGTGCTACACCTGACGCCTACGAAACAACATTAACGGTAGAAGACCCGACTGCTGATAGAACGGTTAAACTACCTAATTCAAGTGGAACTTTGGCGTTAACAGGTGATATTCTTGCTTTCGCTGTAGTATTTGGAGGATAATAAACAATGGCAAGTGCTTTTAAAAATGCTGGACAAGTAAATCCAACAACTGACGGTGTAGGTGCTAATGTATATACGGCTCCTTCTAATGGAACTGCTGTATTACACGCTGTTTATATCTCAAACAAGAATCCAGCTACTCAAGCAGTAGTAGATGTATCGGTTACGATAGATGGTGGAACAACTTTTAGAAGTATTATAAAAGGTTGTATAATTCCACAGAATAACACTTTTATATTAGACAAACCAGTCAATTTAGAAGCAAACGATATAATAAGAGTAGTGAGTAATGTGGCGAGTACGGATACTTTTATATCTGTACTAGAGAATACATAATAGTTAAAAGATAGATTATAAATAGTATAAATATAAACAAAGAGGAATTTTAAATGGGATTAGCATTAGCAACAGGAGCAAGTCAAGCCGTTGGGGTAGACGCTGCTGGATTTCAGATTTCAAATGAATACGCTATGCACGCCCTTAACCGTGATGTAAACGGACTATTGATTTATACAAAAACATCAATGGATAGTACGGATACTATTGAGGTTAACGATGGACAAGGATTTGGTTATAATGGTTTTGAAGGACTTGCATTAGGAAAAGCAAGTGATGGTACAACCGTTCAGAATACTTTACAAAGTACATATGACGAAAGTACAGACGACCACTATCAAACAAATGCTAAGTATAGAAAATATCAACAGGTCAGATTTGACCCTTTGAAACTTTTTTATTTTATTAATGATGAAGGAATGTTAGTTGCGAGATACCAACACGACTATACATATGCTGCTACAGAAACGGCAACTTCAACTACTGGTAATAACTGGATACCTTCTGGTGGCGTTTATTATACACAAGCCAATCAGGAAAGGTATTTGTAAAACAAAAATTAGAGAGAGATAAAAATGGCAGATTTTATTTTAGGTAGACTTAAATTTCACTTCAAAGGTGATTGGGTTACCTCAACAGCATATATTAAAGATGATGTTGTAAGATATGGTGGAAATAGTTTCGTTGCTATGGCGAACCATACATCTTCAGCACTTTTTGAAACCGACCTTACATCAACAAAATGGAAAAAAATGGCAGCTGGGCAAGACTGGAAAGGTGCTTGGGCAGCTACTACATTTTATAAAGTGGACGATGTTGTACAATGGGGAGGTTCTACCTTCGCTTGTAATGAAGCACACACTTCACAAGCAGATTTATATGACGACACATCAAAATGGACATCTTTTGTTCCAGGATTTAAATGGACAGGTACTTACACAAATGGTACTGCATACAAAGTTAACGATTTAGCAAAATATGGTGCAAATGTTTATATTTGTTCCGTAGAACATACTGCCGCTTCTACAATAGATACTGCTAAATTTTCTATGTTCGTATCAGGACTAGAATTTGAAGATTCATACAACGCTGGAACAGCTTACCAAGCTGGAGACATTGTATCTTATGGTGGATATAATTATGTTGCTAAAGTACAAAGTACTGGCGAAACACCATATAACAATGCTACTAAATGGGAAGTATTAACAACTGGTTATAAAATGGTTGGTACCTATGCAGGTGCAACCGCTTATAAAACTGGTGATGTAGTAATGTATGGTGGTCATACTTATGTTGCAAAAACAGACGCAACAGGAATTGTACCAACAACAACTGCAACTTGGGATTTATTAAACGAAGGTTTAAAATGGAATGATACTTGGACTGACGGAGATGAATATGCTCCAGGTGACGCTGTTGCTTATGGTTCATCTTCTTATAGATGTAAACTTGCTCACACTGCTACTGCTGTAGTTGGTGACGCTAAAAGACCAGATTACGATACAGGTGGAGTTTATTGGGACTTACTTGCTGAAGGAGATTCAAACTTTGTTACCACTACAAGAGGTGACTTATTAACTAGAAACGCAACACAGAATGTTAGATTAGGAATTGGAACAACTGGTTCAATGCTTAAATCTGATGGTACAGATGTTGCTTGGGCACTTGCTCAAACTAACGACAATGTATATTTTGTTGCACCTCACGGAACAGACGCTTTACCAAGTACAGACGCTGGTAGAGGAACTTCTTTAGATAAACCTTGGGCGTCAATTAAATACGCTTGTGATTGGTTAAAAGACACAGGTAACTCTGGATTAGATTACACGGTTACGGTTACAGATTCAACTAACTTTACAATTACTTTAGGCACATCAACTTATGCTCACACATATTCAACTGGTGGTAAAGTACACAAATCAGATTTTAGTACGGTTAACATAACAAACGCTCCATATAACAATGGAACAGGTGTGGTAACTATTACAACTTCAGGTGCTCACGGATTATCAACTAGTGATAAAGTAAAACTATCAGGAATAGTTTATACTTGTTCTGCTGGAACAAAAACTTATCCAAAAGATACGGTTAACAAAACTCTTTATGTTAAAACTGGAGAGTATACAGAAGCATTACCAATTGTTGTTCCTGCGAACACACAAATGATTGGTGACGGAGTAAGAAGTACAAGAATTAAACCTGCTTCAGGTAATTCAACTGCAACAGGATTAACTAACACACCTAACGCAAGAGCAGATATGCTTAGAGTTAGAAATGGTGTTACCATTACAGGATTTACTTTTTCTGGAATGACTGGAACAATGGGTAGTGCTGACGCAAATGGCGTAGCAAGACCAAATACTGCTGACGGTGCAACTCGTTCAGGAGTAGTTATTGCTTTAGACCCAGGAACTGGAACTACAGATACTGCTGTTTGGATAGAAACTAAATCACCATTTATACAAAATTGTACACACTTTGGAACAGGTTCAGTTGGTATTAAGATTGATGGTTCACTACACGGTGGTGGATATTCTTCAATTCTTGCAAACGACTTTACACAAATTTCAAGTGATGGTATTGGTTGCTGGGCATTATCAAATGCTAAATCAGAATTAGTATCAGTATTCACTTATTACTGCCATCACGGTTATTTGGCTGATAGTGGAGCTGTTATCAGAAGTTTGAACTCTAACAACTCTTATGGAGAATATGGTTCAACTGCTGCTGGTATTGACGCAAACGAAACACCTTATACAGGTGCTGTAGATTTAAGAAACAATGAAGCTAAAGTAGGAAGAACTTTAATTGCTGGTTCTGGAATCGGAAGATTAGAAATGGAATATGCTGGAGAAGGTTATTCTTCTGCTACTATTGCAATCGGAGGTTCTGGTGCTTCAGGTGCTGTAACCGCTGGATTTAGTGATGGTGCTGTAAAACACATCACGGTTGCAACAACAGGTTCTACACACTTTACAACTTCTGCTTTCGCACAATCAGGAACTTCAACTACATTAAAACTTGCTGCTTCTGATTCACAACCAGACGATTTCTATAATGGAATGAGAATAAATGTTTACACAGGAACTGGTTATGGTAATACTGGTATTATCGCTGACTATGTTGCTTCTACAAAAACTTGTTCAGTACAAAAAGAAAATGGTACTGCAGGTTGGGATGTATGGGTAAACTCTGGTTTATCTTCTGCTACATCTTTTGATACAACATCTGGTTACGAAATAGAACCAAGAGTAGTTTTATCTGGTGGTGGTTCTCCAACAAGAGACGCATTAGCAAGAGCTGTTGTAGATAATCAACAAATTTCAAAAATTTATATATTAGACGGTGGTGCTGGATATACTTCTGCACCTACGGTAACAATTACAGACCCTAACGCTTCAACGGTTGGTACTGCTACTTCTGAAATAGGAGATGGAGTAATATCACAAACAACGGTTGGAACTGCTGGTTCTGGATACAAAACAGAAACAACAACTGCTACTATATCTGGTAATGGTTATGCTGAAATATCAAGTGAAGGTACTGCCTTTGTTAGATTAACAGGATTATCAAAATCACCTACAGGTGGAGACATTGTAGAGTTTGCTGGAATAACTGGACAAGCTTACTATGTTGTGGCGGTTACAGGATATTCTGCTGGTGCTGGATTAGTTAGAGTAAATCCAAAATTTACAACTGCTAATAAACCAACTCACGGAGAGACTGCAACTTTAAGAAGTAATTACTCAAACATAAGATTAACAGGACACGACTTCTTGGATGTTGGTACTGGAGATATTACAACAACTAATTATCCAAATGTCGCTACACAGGCGCCAGACGCTAATGATGAAATCTTTGAAGCTGATAGAGGAAGAGTATTCTATTCTTCAACAGACCAAGATGGTAACTTTAGAGTAGGTAATTTATTTAAAATTGAACAGGCAACTGGTAAGGCAACATTGAACGCTGAAGCATTTGACCTTTCTGGACTACAAGAATTAAGTCTAGGTTCAAGTGCTCAAGGAAACTTTGGTGCTACAATTGCTGAATTTAGTACCGATGGTACTTTGGCAGACAATTCTGATACTGCTTTAGTAACCGAAAGAGCAATTAAGACATATGTAGATGGACAACTTGGTGGTGGACAAAATGACTTGTCAGTTAACTCATTAACGGCTGGTTCAATTACTGCTACAGGACAAACAATATCTACAACAGGATTAAGTGGAACAGATGTAAACTTAACTATTGGTACACAAAACGATGGTATTATTACTCTTTCTGCTCAAGCACAAACAAGTATTACACCAACAAGTGGCAACGACCTTGTTAATAAGTCATATGTTGACGCACAAGGAACACCAACATTGCAAACACTTTCTATTGATGATGTAGATTTATCATTAAAAAGAAGAGTCATTACAAACGCTAATGAACTTATACAAAAAGAAAGTACTCAATTTGATGGTACGGATGCAACTGAAGGATTTGAATTTATTAACGGCACAATGCAAATTAATATTGACAAAGCTGGAGATTTGGTAATAGAAACAATATAAATATAGTTAAATTAGGAAGATAAACAATGGCAACAACAAAACAAAGAATTGGAAATCTGTTCTTCAATTATCAAGGAGAATATTCAGCTACAAAGACTTATTACCACGATGATGTTGTACAATACAACAACACGGATTGGATTTGTACAAAGAATTCTGCTACAACAGGAACGGCTCCAGTAGACAATCAAAGAAGATATGTCAGAATTACTAAAGCTGTATCTGCAAGTACAGGTGCTGACGCATATAAATGGGATGGTGAAGGTACTTGGCCACAATCAGAAGTACAATATAAAATTGGAGATACTTTAGTTTTATACCAAGACGGAAACGATTTTGATGATAACAAAATTGCTTTTTCAGATTCATCTACAAACAAAAATACAAATTTATTCCATAAAGATGTTACCTATTTCTTAAATGGTAAAGCTGTTGGTGCTGGTACGGCAACTAATGAATACTTTAATTCATCAGCTTTTAACAATGCTACTAAAAGAGAAATTAGAATAGAATTTACAAGTGAAACACCTAAAGAAATTTATATGTTTAACTACGATAATCCAAGTGCCAATTGGGGTCCTAAAATAGTTGTTGCTGACCATTCAATTTGGAAACCGATTAGACAATCATTTAAATGGAGAGGTGAACACGATAACACAAACGATAGTGGTTCATATCAAACTTATTACACAAATGACATAGTAAGAATAGTTGTTCCTTTAGATAACGACTTTTCTGAAACGGTTATGGACCAAGAACATATCCAATCTACAAGAGCAACTTATATTTGTATAAGACAACATACTTGTGATGGTACACACAAATATTTACCTTGGGACCAAGAAGCTGATACAGACGATAATAAATTTTGGGAAAGAATTTCAGAAGAAATGCAATTTGATGATGAGATAGTTGAAGATAGTGGAGCTGTTGCTACAATTACAAATGTATCTGCTGCTTCTCCAAGTAGAAAACAAGGATTTTACAGATATGTAAATTGTAATAACATAACTGCCGCTGCTGAAAACTCAAACGCAGGAAGAACTGGTGGATATAATACACCAATGTTTGATGTTGAAGTAGAAGGTTATCAATCTGCAAAAACTTGGACAATTGAAACAAGTGCTCATTACAAAAGAAAAAAAGGAAAATACAATAATGTAACCCACACTTCTTCAAGTGGTGGTGGTTCAAACTCATATTGGGACTTTGAAGTTGATTCAGAAGGAAAAGTAAGTAAAGCTGTTCTTACGAAGAAAAATCTTGGTGGTGATATGGGTGGATTAGGATATGCTGTTAACGAAGAATTAACTTTTGCTGACGCAAGTTTCGGTGGCGGTGGTGCTGCTGATGTAGTATTAAAGATAACTGCAATAGGAACTTGGGGTGCATTAAACATAAATTTATGTAAAGACGATAGACAAGGAAGACAACACGCACAATGGTATAACGACAACGAGGCACCAGTATTTGGTGGAGAAAATAACGCTACTAATGACCAATTAGGATTTGATGGACAAATATTTTATTCTTCTGCCAATGTAACCTTTGATGTTGCAAGTACAAGTAAAAAAGCTAGAGGTTATGCTACAAGATTTTCAGGAAATAGATTAGAGTGTATGAGTTTATGTAATACAAATGGTCCAATTGGAGACGATAACAAGTATTACAGATTACCTGGACAATTCCAACAAGCTAACTGCGTTAACTGGCCGTGTTTTATTAATGGTCGTGGTGGTATTACAAGTTGGGGTTCAAACTCAACAGGACAAAACGGATTAAACCAAGGTTCTGTACTAATGGGAGTTGGAATGACTTTCCCATTTACAGATTGGTATAGAAGTACAGATAACGGTGGTAGTGGTATTCATACTACTCCTGATGGAGAACCACCTAAAGCTATTCAATTAATATCTGGATATGAAAGTGGTATGGCATTATTTAATAATGGCGAAATATACCATTGGGGTTATGGAGGTCACGGACAAAATGGTGACGCTTCTACTTCAAGCAGAAGTTATCCAGTAAGATGTGGTGGAACATATCAGGAAGTTTATCTTGCTGCTAATGCTTCAACACACACTTTAACTGCTACAAGAATTAAAAGAATATGGGTTACTAATTGGGGTGGAGACAATAACACAAACACACATAGTTGCTATGCGTTAGATACTGATGGCGAATTATGGGCGTGGGGTTATAATGGATACGGACAATTAGGACAAAACAATACAACAGAATTAAATAGACCAACTAAAATTAACAAGACTTCTTACTTTAATGGTAATAAGATTGTTGCTTTCTGGACTGCTGGAGCAGGATACGCTTTCTGTTTCGCTTTAGATGACGCTGGAAAATTATATAGTTGGGGATACAATGGTTACGGTGTTTTAGGACACGCTAACACAACTAACTTATCAGTACCAACAGAAATTCCATCAATCACTTGGGCAAATGGTTCTTCTGATCCTGGTAAGATTAAAAAATTATTAGTTGATTCTCAACAATCATACCAAAGATGTGCTATCTTAACTGACAAAGGTAAGATATATTGGTGTGGAAGAAATGAATACGGTTGGGCGATGATGGGAAATACAACAGATGTTAATACATTTACTCAAATGTCTGGTGGACCTGGAAGCGGAACTAATTCATATTGCGCTAATATGTGGTTTACTGGAAATGGAAGATACGCAAGTTTCTGGACTAAAGATAGTACAGGTGCTATAAAATGTTGTGGTTACAATAATTCTTATGAATTAGGAATTGGAAATAACAACAACCAATCAGCTGCTGTATCACCTAAATGGCAAATTAATGGAACAACAACTGCTGATTTAGAAAATATTAAAGACATAGGTTGCAATAGTGAATATGGTAACCAATGGATGTGTAATGTATGGGTATTAACTTACGATGGATTTATGTTTAATACTGGAAGAAACAACTATGGAATTGGTTGTCAAGGTTGGTCTTCTAGTTATAATGACAGACAATCAACAAACAATATAGAAGAAACAGATGATTATTACTTCCAAATGCAAAGAATGCCGAATTATGCACACGGCAGAATCGAAGATGTAAGAGGAAGAGGTTATTACTCAACTGATGGTAACAGATACCATTTTAGAGAAATTAGAACATTTGATAACAGGTACTTATTATGGGGTTATGGTGGAGATTATATAATGGGACAAAATGATGGAAATTACCACTCAACTGCTCAACCACCTGTTCTTGGATAATAAATATAATAGAAGGTAAATAGGAAAACAAAATGGCAAAAATAAATCTCGGTAGAATTAAACTCCAATTCCAAGGAGAGTTCAATAGAGACCAAATGTACAGAAGAGACGATATTGTCTACCACTCAAATGCGATGTGGATTATGACAAATGAATATCTTCCAGATGGTTCTAGTGCTTACGCTCCAGGAAGTAAAGTTCAAGGTTACAATGTAAAAGAAAAAAATATTGTACAAGGTGGACAAGATCCAAACTATAACGGTGCTGACGCATTTAGTTATACACAATATTGGACAGAAAACGAAAGAAAAGCTGAAAGACAAAGAACAGATAGAGACGGAAATCCTGTTAAATACAATTCAACTTATGGCTCTAACGAAGATGGAGCACACGAAATTAATTATAACCAAATAGATACTCAATTAGGAACAATTGTACGCCATCAATCCCACCTAATGGATGAGTATGACGCTATGTTCCGAGAAACAGAAGACGACTATTCAGAAATGGATACTTACAATGGTTATGAACAAACTTATTTTAGATACCACTACAGACCAGTAGACAATACTTTTGATGTTGCTGTTGCTGTTTCTGGTGGTGTACCAGATTTCAAAATTGACAATAGAGTAGGTTCATCTACTAAAGGAAGACAATTTGCTGGTTACAGAAACTTTGAGTTTGTTAAAGAAGGTCATAGATATGCTTTCGTACAACAAAAGAATTCAAACAAATACTATCCGTTAGGATTTTCTTATACTGCCGATGGTATTCATAATACTGGAAATACAGGTAAGTCATTAGGACAAGACCACGATGGTCCTTACTATGTTAAAGGTACTGCTTCAAATGGTGATAGTGGTTTCTTTTCTCCATTATACAAAACTGCTGTTGCTGCTAACGCTGAAGATACAAGACGAGGTGGACAAGGTGTTTCTCACAAATTAACTTTTGACCAAGGTGATGTACCTGGTTATGAAACAACTTCTGTTGCTTTACAAGGTTGGTTACACGCTGACGGAACACAAAGAAAAGATACACAAGTTTCTGTTATGACAGACGCTTCTGATAACACTTACTTACAGGTTACAAACGCTTGGGAAGGAACTACTTCTGGTGGTGCTTCTACAAGAACAAGAAAAACAATTTACTTAAACACAGGTGATTCAACTGAACATCATTCAATTACAGGAACAACTTATTCTTATGTTTATGTTGATGGTGCTTTACAAGTTGGTTCAAATATAACTGCTGTTATAACACAAAGTAGAGACGATACAACAACTGCTAACGATGGTGCTGGAAGAAAAAGACTATTAGTAAACGGAAAACCTGTTTACCAATTAGTTGCTGAAGCTTCTAATGTTGTTGTTGGTGGTATATCTGGTGCTTTTCAAGCAATAGATAATACTGGTACTGGAACAACTACTGCTTTAGGTTCATCTCCAACTTCTAACGAAGATAAGATTGACCTTTATATGCCTAAACTTACAGACCCGACTGAAAATGCGGAAAGAACTTTCCAAATGACGGTTGCTTCTAGTAAATTTAATGTAGATGGTGCTGTACCAACTGCTAATACGGTTAAATTAGAAGAAGGAAAAACTTATAAGTTTGACCAATCTGATTCAACTAACGCAACTCACATTATAGGATTTTCAACAACTAGTGATGGAACACATAATAGTGGTTCTGCATACACAACTGGAGTAACCTCTTATGGAACTCCTGGAAGTGCTGGTGCTCATACGATAATTAAAGTAAGAGCTGGTACTGCTAAACTTTATGTTTATTGTACTGCTCACTCTGGTATGGGTTTTGCAACAGAAACATATGATAGTGCTACAAATTTAGGAAAATCATATGCACCTGCAAACATAATGAAATGGAGAGGTTTTGGTAAAAACGGATGGGTTAAATATTACCTAGATGGATACCAAGTAGATGAAAATACTTACATTGAGACATTTTTCAATTCAACTGGAGACAATGACGACCACGAATACAGACAAAAAATGGAAAATGGCAAATGGAAGGGTGGACATCAATACAACTTTTCAAACAAAGGTGAGAGAACGGTTGAGTTATATGTACCTTATCAAACAACTCAATCTGAATCAGAAAAAACGGTTATATATCCATTCTGTTTAGAACCAACAACTGCTAGTAGAGCTACTACTGGTATGTACAACGATTTAGGTTTCTCAATTGAGAAGTCTTGGAGAGGTTACAAACATTGGGATAAATTACAATCATCTTTAAGATTTAGAGGTGAGTATTCTGTTAACACACAATACAATCACAATGATGTTGTATCTTACAAACCTTACAAAAGAATATCAACTGGAGAGAAATGGTACAGACACGGTACTGGCTTATATAGAGCTATAAGAGATAACAAAGGTAGACCACCTCAACACGGTTTCCAAGAACCAACAAGGTCTCCTTTAATGACTAAATCTTCGGTTACATCAAACAGACTTACTGGTTATGCTGATTTTGAAAATAATAACGAAACAGGTAAAAACTATCCTCCACATATTCAATCATACCATAATGCTTGGGAATCCTTTGCAGGTATGAACTCGCAAGAACAATGTGCTGGAGTTTGGTTCCCGAATAGAGGTCCAATCGCTTGGCCGTATAAAGACGGAAGAAGTGAAAATGGTAACATTTACAGATGTCATATGTACATTGATAAGAATGGTGCTGTATGGACAATTGGACACGGTACTTCTGCTTCTAATATGGAAAAAGACCGTTCATCTTCATACTTTAGAGAAGTAACCTTTAGATGGAGAGATTTCTACAATTCAGAAAGTAGAAACGAAGGTGGATACAATCATAGAAAAGGACCTAAATGGTCTCGTTATGATAGAATGAGAACACCAAGAGCTACCCAAATAGAAATGTCTTATGACGCAACAATGATTCTATTTGATAACGGAGAAATATTCCACGGTGGATATGGTTCACACGGACAACAAGGTACTGGTTATGACGGTGCTCCTGGTAATGCAATGTCACCTGACGGTGTTGAAGATGTCCACTTCATTAAAATGACAATGAAAATTCAAAACGAAGATTCAATACATACTCCTTGCGCTTTAACAGACGAAGGTGATGTATATGTTTGGGGTTACAATGGTTATGGCGAAGTTGGTGATGGTAGAACTCAAAACTGCTACGGACCAAAAAGAATTCCAAGAGAATGGTTTAATGACGAGAAGATTATAGATATTACTTGCTCAGGCGGTGATAGTACATCTTTCTATGCTAGAACTTCACAAGATAACATTTATGCTTGGGGAAGAAATAACATAGGTCAATTAGGAGATACAACAACTACAGACAAATACAGACCAGTATTGATGACAGGATTTAATGCTTCTGATAATGGTGGTATCGCTGTATGGCAAGCTTGTTCTCACTCATCTAACTCTTGTTTCCAAATATTAGATGGAAACGGATATATTTGGAGTACAGGTAAAAACGATTATGGTAACTTCTTTGATAACTCAACAACTGATAGAAGTACTATGACACAGGCAACTGCTTCTCCTGCTGGAGATATAGTTGACTTTTGGGCTTGTAGATGGAACGGATATAGAACAACTTTCGTTAGATTGAAAAATGGAGAGACTTGGACTGCTGGACACTCTGGAGGTTATTACAATTCAGGTGATGGTGGAACAGGAACAAATACAAGTCCTGTACAAGTAGATAAGATTAACAACTTAAAAGAAGTTGCAATTTGCAACACTTATTCTGACCAAGGAAGAAGTTATTGGTTAACTGATAATGGGGAATTCTTCTGTCAAGGTAGGGATGTTTATTCATCTATGCCTAATCCAATTGCTGGAGATAACTGGACTGGTGAAGATGGAACATACAAACCATACCACGCTTATGTACCTGCTGCTACAAGAATAAGAACAATGTGTATTCAAGGTATTGACCAATCAACTAACTACTACGGACTTCAACCAATGGTTGGAACGGAAGATGGTCAAGTGCTACTTTGGGGATTTTCTAGTAATAACAACTTGGGACACCACGCAACTGCTACCTGGTCAAACACAGGCAGACCGATGATGTGGCAAGCTGGTAATGGTAGATAATTATAAATAGAAGTATAACAAAAAAAGAAAACGGAGATAAAAACAATGGCAAAAGTAATATATTCAATGACTGCTGGAATTGGTCAAGGTGATGACTATACTGCTCCTACAGGAGATACGCCTATTAGTTTAGGAGAGTTAAATGGTAAAGCATACTTCTCTATTGATGATGGTAATACTACCATTTCAACTAGTGGTGCAAATGATTCTGTATACGGTGTATCAGTAGTATCAGACGCAGACGAAAAAACAGCAATCAAAAATAGTAGCTCTTATGTTGAACAAGGTTTAGATAACCTAGACAACGATTTTATGGCAGGTAGAAAAATGATAGATTTATTATCAGATGTGGCAGATGACACTTCTGCGACTAAAACTGCTATCGCTGACCATAAAACTGCAAAAGCTAATTTTTTGACAAATTTAGGATTTTAATTAAACAAGTATTAGGGAAAGTAATATGGCATTATCAATAACAGATTTTAAAGTAACCTGGAGAGGTGCTTGGAGAGATAAAGAAAGCTACAAGAAAAATGATGTAGTTTACTGGAGAGGTAAATCTTATAGATGTATTGAAGATACACCTATGAATTATACTATTTCTTCTGAAGCAATGATTAATACTAACTCGTATGGTCAATATCAACCTACGATTAGAAAAAGAAGCTATAGACCAGATGACAGAAGATACTGGACATTATTACTAGCAGGTAACGATAACATTGAAACTTGGCAATATTGGAGACAATATGAAAGAGGCGAAATGTGTAAAGTTGCTGACAAAATTTATCTTTGTTTACAAAGAACAAGATATTGTAATACTTGGGTTACAGAACACGATGGAAGACCATCAAAATATTGGGCACTTGTTTACATAAACGAAAACAAATGGTGTACAAGAAACGAAGTTGTATCATTTAACAACCGAGCTCCGTTAGGTTGGAGATACAATATGGGAGTTTCACACACAGGTTGCGCTGACCAATCATATAGAACTTGTACTTTATGTTCAGATGGTTCTGATATGTGGGTTGGTGCTTCTGATAGTAGCTCATCTTCAGGATTAGGAGAAGGTACTGCTGGAAATGACGAACCTGCAAAACATATGTCAACAGGTTTCACATTTACAGATTGGATGGCTTCTACAGATAATCAATCTTGGAATATTAATGCAACAGGAAGAATGACTACTCCTGATGGTAAAGCACCAAGAGTTATCCAAGTTGCAAAAAATTATCAAAGAACATTTTGGGTATTTAACAATGGTGAAGTATATTCTTCTGGTAACAATGGAAATTATACTTTAGGAAATTCAGAAACAACAGATAGACCTTATGCAGTTAGGGTAACTGCTAACGATACGCAAGACTGGCAAGGTAATACAATTGGAAAAACTTATAACCAAACTAGAATGGTTAAAGTAGGATTTTCAGACGAGGCACACGATGGCGGAAGTGGAGCTTCTTGTTGGTCATTAGGACACGACGGAAGTGTATGGGTTTGGGGTTACAATAACAACGGTCAATTAGGACTAGGTAATCCTTCAATTAATAACTCAACAGATACTTCTGGTGGACCAACTTCAACTGCTTTCTATAGTGCCAATGTTCCTAGACCAGTAAGATTACCACAATCATATTTTGATGGAAGAAGAATTGTAGATATGTGGTCTTCAGGTTCAGAAGAATGTTGGTTCCACGCACTTGACGATACAGGTCAACTATGGGCGTGGGGACACAACCAACACGGTGAATTAGGAGTAGGTAACAGAAATGGAACTTATTACTATACAAAACCTACAAGAGTTGGAATTAACTGGAACAGATACGGTGGAATAAAATTATACAAATCAACTTGGTCAAACGGATCACATCATTCTACACACATTTTAGATGGTGAAGGATATATGTGGTTTACAGGTTATACAACTTCAGGCGCTTGGCCGATAGGTTCTCCTGGTTACACAGATACGCACCATATTGGTTCGTTTAGAAGAGAAGGTCACTTTATAAATGGTGATATTGACTTCTTCTGGTGTGGTGGAGATGAAAACAAATGGTTGTACATAAGACAAAAATCAACAGGTATGCTATGGGTACACGATGGTAACTATGGAACTTATGGTGGTCGTGGACAATCAGTAGAAAGTAATGGATACTGGTATTCTTCAGGTGGTCACCCAGGAAGTTTCTTACATATGAAAGGTCCTAAATGGACGGTTAATGTATGTGATGTAGGTATGAGTAGAGCTGATGGTTCTTATATGTACTCTTTCCCAATGATACTTGATGACGAAGGAATTATATGGGGTGGTGCTCCATATTCAAATGATGAACAAGGTTTAGGTGGAGACTCAAATCCTAATGACCAATACACTAATGGTGGTCGTAATGACACGCAAGGTGCTATGGAAGACAATGAAATGTTTAGAACAAGAAAAAGAATTGTATTCCAACCTGCAGGTGGTCATAGATGGACAGATTTATTCTATTCAGGAACTGGTTCTTCAAACATACCAAGAGCTCTTAACCAAAGAGGTCAGGTATACTGGTGTGGATATGATGGTGGATCTTCGGTAACTCAACACTATGACTATTATAGTGAAGGTGCTAATAGTAACCAAACTGCTTACTTCTTCCACTTGGGTCCTAGAGACTAATATAAATACTTTATTATAGACCTGCTTTACTATGGGTCACTATATAACAACTTGGAGTGAAAAATGAAAGACCTAGAAACCTTTATTGAAAAGGCACGAAACAACTATGAAACACTAGATTTCATAGTAGATTACAACAACAATAAACTCATCAAAGAAGTTAAAGGAACTTACTTTTATAATCAATGGTTGGTTATAAATCAGTTAGAACATTTAACTTTAGAAATCACTAAAGACTTTCCCGAAATAAACATAAGAGAAAAGCTATATGAGGCATTTAAACAAGAATGGCCTTATGAAGCTGATGATGTTTCAAAACCTTGGGTAGAACCATCAATGATGTATGCTACCGAAGTATGGGCAATTCATTTAAAAAAAATAAAAGATACTCCACACAAACTAGTTGCTCAACTATACGCTACTCATAGCGAAATACATAAAAATCAAAAATCTTCTATATTGATTGAAAAGTTAAAAACAAAATTTGAAGAATATTACAAAGACCATAAAGATGAAATGTTAGAGGAAGTTAAAATGTCTTGGGATTTTAAAAGAGGTTTAATACAAGATTTAATGGCACACCAAGAACATATGGAAGAAGTTTTACCTAGAATTGCATTATTCAAACAAGGTGCAAAAGAAATAATGGACGATAAGGCAGGTATTAATGATATGTCTTCTGGTAATAGAGACGAAACAGAAGATATGAAAGTAAGAGCAGAATTAATGAAAAATGCGGTTACTATGAGAGAAATGGATGTTGATGATTTGCCAGAAGAATATAAAGATTATGTTAAAGAAGATATGAAAGCAGAACAACAAAAGAAAGATGAACTAGATAAAAAACTTGAAGAAGCACCAAAAAGATGAAGACATTAAAAGAACTTACTTGGGAACATCATAAAGAAGCTGAACGCCAAGGATTTGTAAAAGTAATGATGTCAGGTAAAATAAATCCTGAAATATATGCTATCTATCTTTTCAATCAACATAAGTGTTATAATATGTTAGAAGCGTTAGCAATGTCAGAAGGTATCTTTGATGATATGCCTGAATTAAGACGAGCACCATCTATCAAAGCAGACTTTGATGAATTGTGGACATATAATTGGCAACCACCATTGTTTGAATCTACAAGTAAATATTTGGATTATATTAATAAAAATTTAATGGATAATCCAGAAAAAATAGCTGCTCACATTTATGTAAGACATATGGGAGATTTATCTGGTGGTCAAATGATAAGAAAAAAGATACCAGGTCAAGGAAAATATTATCAATTTAATATTAGATATGTTGAAGGAAGAAATCAATTATATAAAAATGTTAAAGAATTAAAAGAAGCATTAAGAACTAAAGTGGATAGTTATCAAAAGTATTCAGACCAAAGTACTATATCTGAAAATATTAATAGTGTTGTTTATGAAGCAAGACAATGTTTTGGATTTGCAACAGATTTATTTAAAGATATGAAAAAATTTATTGAACAAAACGAGAAGAGGTTTGGTGATGGCAATTTATAAACGAAGTAGAATATGGCAGATGTTAGAAGAAACTACTAACTTTCTTACAGCAGTTTTTGATAGAGAAGGTAAAGAAATATTTGAACCAACTATGGAAAAATTTAATCGTCCAAAAGACGGTTGGGTTAATAGAGTATGGGAAACACCACAAGCAAGAAGATGTCATTTAGATGTTGTGGATGCTAGAACAACAAAAGGTTTATATATGTTTCATTGTTGTGTATTTCCAAAACTAACACACCCAGGTCCAATATATGGACTTGATGTTATTGCTGGTGCAAAAAAGGTTACAGGTTTCTTCCACGACTTTTCTCCACTTGCAAAGAGAGACCATTCAATGGTTGATTGGTTTGTGAAAGAAGCAAGTAATTATAAACCATCTAAAGTACGAGAACTACCTGATTGGGCAATGAAAATTTTTAGTCCTGGTATGGTTGCTGCTAGTAATATAACAGAAGAAAAAGAATTAAATGCCGCTTTAAGTTTAGCACAAACTAATTTAGGTGCTTACTTTACATTATTAAGACGAGAAAAAGGAGAAGGAAATATACAAGAAATAAAAGACGCACAAAACAGATACGCAAAACATCAAAGAGAAAATCCTCATACGCCTAGAGTAATGAAGTCTTTAGGATTAAAAGATGAAGATGTTGAAGAATTTTGTACAAACGCATTATTTCCTTATGTTGAATAATGGAACATTTAGATAAATTTAAACAGGTCATAGACGATTATAAATCAGATGGAAGATATAGAACTTTTAATGATATTATAAGAACAAGAGGAAAGTATCCTCACGCCATTTGGTATTCAAAATACTCAATCAAAAATATTGTCAATTGGTGTTCCAATGATTATCTTGGTATGGGACAACATAACTATGTCATAGACTCTATGAAAACAGCACTTGAAACGAGCGGAGCGGGTGCTGGAGGGACAAGAAACATATCAGGCACTACTCACTATCATAATGCTCTGGAACGAGAACTAGCGTCTCTCCATAAGAAAGAAAAAGCATTATTATTTACTTCTGCTTATAATGCCAATCAAACAACTTTAGAAACAATGGGTAAGGTTATGCCTGATTTATTGTTTATATCAGACGCACAAAATCATTCTTCTATCATACAAGGTTTACGCCATAGTAGATGTAGAAAAGAAATCTTTAAACATAATGATTTAGAAGATTTAGAAAGAATTTTAAAATCAGACCAAGGTCCAAAATGTGTAGTATTTGAAAGTGTATATTCTATGGACGGAGACATTGCTCCTGTAAAAGAAATAGCTGACTTATGTAAAAAGTATAATGCAATTTCTTATATTGATGAAGTACACGCTGTTGGTCTTTATGGAAAAGAAGGTGCTGGAATATGTGAAAGAGATAATGTAGAGGTTGATATAATAAATGGAACATTAGCAAAGGCGTTCGGTGTACAAGGTGGATACATCGCAGGAAAGAGAGAGTTTATTGACACAATAAGAAGTCTGGCTAGTGCTTTTATTTTTACAACTTCTGTAAGTCCAGTTATTTGTGCTGGTGCTTTAACAAGTGTTAAGTATGTTAGAGACCATCCTGAATTAAGAGATAAGATACACGAAAGAGCAAACAAAACAAAAGAAGAACTTGAAAGACAAGGAATAGAAGTTATGAAAAATGATAGTCATATTGTTCCTGTTATTATTGGAGAAGCTAAAAGATGTAAAGCAGTATCAGATGAATTACTTTACAAAGAAGGTATCTATGTACAACCTATCAATTGGCCAACGGTTGCTGTAGGTACTGAAAGATTAAGATTTACTCCAACACCATTTCATACAGATAATTTGATATTTGATATGGTAGTTAAAGTCAAAGCTGCTATTAAAAGATGTGGAAAGAAACTGAATTATGATTGATAAAATTATAGCTGACGGTGGAGATGGATTAGATGTCCTAATATATTGCCTAAAACACGAACCTTTTATACAAGGAATTATATTATTTGGTCTGTTTTTAGCACTATTTTCTTGGTACTATGATAATAAAGTAGATGATAAGGCCGATTGGTCAAATAACGACCATCTATAAATTATAAATATAGCAAAGAATTAGAAGGAAATAACTATGGCTCAACCTAATACAAGACAGACATTAATCTCTTATGCTAAAAGAGCATTGGGGCATCCTGTTATAGAGATAAATGTTGATGATGACCAAATAGATGATAGAGTAGATGAGGCGCTACAATACTGGCAACAATATCACTATGATGGTATCAAAAGAACTTATTTAAAATGGCAATATACACAAGCAGAAAAAACTAGAATCTTAACTAGTAATAGTGAAGCAGGAACAAAGAATTCTGTAACCTCTACTTGGAAAGAAGATAACAATTATATTGTTGTTCCAGAAACCGTATTTTCGGTTACAAATATATTTCCTTTTTCAAACAAAGGTAATTTAAACTTATTTGATGTTAGATACCAATTAAGATTAAATGACTTATACGATTTCTCATCAACTTCTGTTATTAACTATGATGTAGTTATGAGACAATTAGATTTCCTAGACCACATATTAGTTGGTGAAAAACCATTAAGATTTAACCAACACGATAATAGATTATACATTGATATGGATTGGGAAAACGATTTAATGATAGATGAATATATTGTTATTGAATGCTACAGAAAAATGGATCCAGACACATATACAGATGTCTATAATGATATTTGGTTAAAGAAATATACAACTGCACTAGTTAAAAAACAATGGGGTGCTAATCTATCAAAATTTGCTGGTGTTGCTATGATAGGTGGAGTAACCTTAAATGGTGAACAAATCTATACACAGGCATTAGCAGATATAGAGAAGTTAGAGGAAGAAATAAAATCTCTACAAGAACACCAAGCAATGTTATTAGGATAAAATAAAATGGCCGTTAATCATTATTTTCAAGGCGGCGATGGCATAGGTAGTCAAAGTGAAAAAAGATTAATAGAAGATTTAATCGTAGAGAATTTAAAAATCTATGGACACGCTGTTTATTATTTACCGAGAACTCTAGTTAATAGAGATTTAATCCTTGGCGAGGATTCTGCGTCTAGGTTTGACGACTCGTATCTAGTAGAAATGTATTTTGACACACCACAAGGGTTTGCTGGTGAAGAAGAAATAATTAGTAAGTTTGGATTAGAAGTAAGAGACGATACAACTTTCGTTATTGCTAAAAGAAGATTCCAAGAACAAGTAGATGACCCAGCAAACCTAATGGTGGATGGCAGACCTAATGAAGGTGATGTTATTTACTATCCTTTAATGAATAGGTTTTTTGAAATTGCGTTTGTTGAAGACCAGGAACCTTTCTTTCAATTAGGAAATTTACCTGTCTATAAATTAAGATGTAAAACATTTGAATATTCTAGTGAAGAATTTAATACAGGTCACGCTGACATTGACCAAGCTGATGATAGAAAATCACTTGATACATCTTTGGCACACCAGTTTAGACTTGAAGATGGTACATTAAATCAATCTTCTTATAGTGGTTTCTTACAATTAGAAACAGGAGATAAACACGGTAATCCTTGTTATTTAATTAATGAAGATTGGGACGACACTACAACTGATGGAGACGCTGCTGAAAGTGTACAAACAAAATCTGCTTATGCTGATAATTTAGATTTAGATTCGGCTGCTGGTTTTGATACTGCAACGGTTAATGATGATATACTTGACTTCACAGAAAACAATCCATTTGGAGAAGTTAAATAATGGAAAGAGATAGACATAAACAACTAGTAGAACATACTAATAGAATTAATAAAGAAAAAAAAACTTTAGAGTTATCTAAAACTTTAAGAAAAGAAGTTGAGATAGGTGCTACAGGCACACTAAAATATAGATTTAAAAAAGGACCTAATAAAGGTAAGGTAGTATAATGTTTGGAACTCATTTTTATAACGAAGGTATGAGAAGATTGACTATTGCTTTTGGTCAAATCTTTAATAAGATTGTTGTACAAACAAAAGACGCAAATGGTTCAGTAGTTAAAAGATTTACGGTGCCATTAGCATATGCGCCAAAAGAAAAATTTATTGTTAGGTTAACTCAACAAGGTGATTTAACAGATAAACAATTTGCAACGGTACTACCTCGTATGGGATTTGAAATATCTGGTATAGAATATGACCCTACTAGAAAGTTAAATAAATTACAAAAATTTAGAAAACCAAACACAGATGGTTCTTCTACGGATCAAGCTAATAAAATGGACTTTAACTATACTCCAGTTCCATATAACATAGAATATAAATTGTTTATATTTACAGCAACTGCTGAAAATGGATTACAGATAGTTGAACAAATAGTACCGTACTTTCAACCAGATTATACGGTTACAATTAATATGGTTCCTGATTTAGGAATTAAGCGTGATGTTCCTATTATAATTGGAGACATACAATACGAAGATAGTTATGATGGAAAATTTGAGACTAGAAGAGCAGTAATATATACTATGACCTTTACTGCTAAAACTTATCTATACGGACCTTCTACAACAGCAGGTATTGTAAGAAAAGTACAATCAGATTTAGGAACTGATTCAGTCAGTAAGGCAAGAGAAGAAAGAATAGTAATTACTCCTAACCCTACAACAGCAAAACCTGGTGATGATTTTGGATTTACAACAACTATATCATTTTTTGAAGATGGTAAAAAATATGACCCTTCAAGTGGAAGTGATACATAATGAGAGGATACAATGGACGATATTTTATACAAAGAAAACTGCCTACCGAGTAATGTCGCAAATAGTTTTCAACACAATATATACAGATTAGGTTATATAATCTCTAAAGATATATTACCAAAACAAATGGACAATCCAGGTATTGTTAAAGATGACAATACATTTAATACCATTCAAATGGTACACCGAGTTTATTCACACATAGACCAAAGACCACAAGTTAACCCAGGATTAGAACCAGTTAAATATGCTTTGAATATAATGGTTGAAGGTTTTGGTTATAAAGTAAAAAATGTATTAAGATTAAAGTTTAATTGTATGCAACCTCATCCAGATTTCAAAGAAGGTATGTATAACACACCACATATTGATGATGAAGAAATGGCACAACATTGGATTTTAATTTACTATCCAATAGATTGTGATGGTGATACTTATTTCTTTAATGAGAAATTTGATAAAACAAAGAAACCAGAAAGACTAACTATACATAAACGAATAACACCAAAAGCAAATAGTTGTGTTATGTTTAGAGGAGATAGATTTCACGCAAGTGCTAACCCAATGAAAAGTGAAATGAGAATTATATTAAATTGTAATTTTTCTTTATTAGAGAATAAGGATGTGTATAATGAAAATAATAGAGATACAAGTAAAGACCCTTTCAAAGGAACTAGTATAGAAGGTAAAGACTAATGGGAAAATTAGAAGATAAAGTAAATGATATTTTAGGTATTAAGGAAGAAAGTACTCCTGTCGCTGAATTAATGGTGCAAGAGAAAAAAGTTCCTGTGCCTAGAAAAGAGGATCCTAAAAAGGACGATATAGATAATGATTACAAATATAGTAGAGAAAACTATTATAATTTAATTGAAAGAGGACAAGACGCTATTCAAGGTATATTAGATGTTGCTAAAGAGGGACAACATCCAAGAGCATATGAAGTTGCAGGTGTATTAATTAAAAATGTAGCTGACACCGTTGATAAATTACAAGACTTACAAACTAAATTATCAAAACTAAAAGAATTACCTAATAAGACTACTGCTAAGATTCAAAATGCTTTATTTGTTGGGAGTACTACAGACTTGCAAAAGATGTTGAAAGATAAAAAAGTTGTTAAAACAACTTCTGAAAAAATGCAAGACGATTTAGAACCGATTGTAGTAAACGACAAAGAGACAAAAGATGATTAATGACGCATATTTAGGAAATCCAAATCTTAAAAAATCAGGTACTAAAACCGAGTTTACGGAAGAACAAGTAAATGAGTTTCAAAAATGTTCTGAAGATCCAATCTATTTTATTAAAAATTATGTAAAGATTGTATCGCTTGATGAAGGTTTGGTTCCTTTCAACACTTATAAGTTCCAAGATAAGATGATTGAGACTATGCACAACGAAAGGTTTTCAATCTACAAACTACCTAGACAAAGTGGTAAATCTACAACTATTATATCTTACTTATTACATTACGCATTATTTAATCCCAATTCAAGTATAGCTATTCTTGCTAATAAATCTTCAACTGCTAGAGATATATTAGGAAGATTACAACTTGCTTATGAAAACTTACCAAAGTGGTTACAACAAGGTGTTATCAATTGGAACAAAGGTAATATAGAATTAGAGAATGGAAGTAAACTAGTGGCGGCCGCAACTTCTTCAAGTGCTGTCCGAGGTGGTTCATATAATATAATATTCCTTGACGAGTTTGCTTTCGTACCTACAACTATTGCCGAACAATTTTTTAGTTCCGTTTATCCTACAATTACTTCTGGTAAATCAACTAAAGTAATTATCGTATCAACTCCCCACGGAATGAATCAATTCTATAAATTGTGGGTTGACGCTGAGAATGGACAAAATGATTATGTACCAATTGAAGTACATTGGTCAGAAGTACCAGGTAGAGACAATAAGTGGAAAGAAGAAACAATTAGAAATACATCGGAAGCACAATTTGCTAGTGAGTTTGAGTGTGAATTTTTAGGTAGTATAGATACATTAATTTCAGCTGCCAAAATAAAGGCGACACCGTATATAACACCATTACAAACAAATGGCAGATTAAGTGTCTTTGAAAAACCTATTAAAGGAAACACATATCTATGTACGGTTGATGTTGCCCGAGGTTCTTTAAAAGATTATTCAGCATTTATTGTTTATGATGTAACCAACTTACCTTATAGAATAGTTGCGACATTTAGAGACAATGAAATTAAACCTATGTTGTTTCCTGAAATGATTTCTAAAGTATGTATGAAATATGAACAGGCACATATACTTGTTGAAGTAAATGATATAGGCGCTCAAATTTCAGATGGTTTACATTTTGAAATTGAGTATCCAAATGTATTAATGACTACACAAAAAGGTCGTGCTGGTCAAATACTTGGTGCGATGTTCAGTCAAAGAGGTTCACAATTAGGTGTTCGTATGACAAAACAGGTAAAGAAAATGGGTACTGCTAATATCAAATCAATTATAGAGAGTGATAAACTGATTATAAATGACTTTAATATTATAACAGAAATGTCCACTTATACCCGAAAAAATCAATCTTGGCAGGCAGAAGAAGGTTGCAATGATGACTATATGTCTTGTTTAGTAATACTTGGTTGGGTTGCAAACCAAAGGTTTTTTAAAGAATTAACAGACAGAAATATAAGAGCAGAAATGTACAAAGAACAAGAAAAGCTAATAGAACAAGATATGGCACCCTTTGGATTTGTAGATGATGGCATAACAAGAGAAGAAGATAAGCCAACCGTAGATGAATATGGAACGGTTTGGCATCCCGTAGTACGCAAAGGACAATAGTATAAATTTGATTAATCATAAATATAAGCGATTGAGAAATTTGAATATGGGCGTATGAATAATACGATTTTTGAACAACAAAGTAAATTATGTATTTAAATTTAAATACAAGAAATAAAATATAATAAAGAGGAGAAAACCTAATGGCATTTCAAGTATCACCAGGAGTTCTCGTACAGGAAAAGGATTTAACTAACATAATCCCAGCTGTCTCAACAAGTATTGGAGCATATGCTATCAATGCAAGTAGAGGTCCAGTTTCAGAAGTTACCTTAATATCTTCTGAGCAAGATTTTGTAAGTACATTTGGAAAACCGACACAAAGTAATTTTGAGGAGTATTTTACTGCTTCATCATTCCTTCAGTATTCCAATGCCTTAAAAGTTGTACGGACTGAAAATACTGGTATAAAAAACGCTGTGACCAACTCGGGAACAGCACTATTGATTCGTAATACGGATCATTACAGCTCAACATACCTAGCTGACGGTGCATATACAGGAATCTCTGGAATAGAGTTTGCTGCTAAATGGGCAGGCGCTTGGGGTAACGGATTAAAAGTATCTGTTTGTCCTTCAGCGAGTGCTTATGAAACAGAAGCGGTTACAACCGTATCTGATTCAGCAATAGCATTAAACGATACAACAATAACGGTAGCAAGTGGAACCAACATAGGTGTTGGTGACATTATATCTTTTTCAACTACGGCTGGAACTAACGACTATGATGACGGCCTAGAATACGAAGTAACCGATGTTTCATCTAACGACTTAACATTTAAGAAAAAAGTAGGTACTGGCGGACTAGGAACAATCTGTCCGAACGGTGCTAATGTAAGACGAAGATGGCAATATTACGATTTCGTAAGTGGAGCACCTGGAACATCTCCAGATATTGCTTCTGCAGGAAGAAGTAATGACGAGCTACATTTAGTTGTTGTCGATTCAGACGGTTCGGTAAATGGTACTAAAGGTGAAGTATTAGAGATATACGAAAAAGTATCAAAAGCAAAAGACGCCAAAGACGCAGGTGGTTCAAACAATTTCTATGCAGAAGTTGTTTTTAGAAAATCATCTTTAGTCTATTGGGGAGACCACAATTCTAACGGAACTAATTGGGGAGATTCAAAATCAGCTGCTACTTCTGCATATACAGATGTTACCGCTCCTATCGCACTAACCTTCGCTGGTGGTGTTGATGGTACGGCAACTGACGGTGCAAGAAAATCGGCATTTGAAAAATTTGAAGATTCTGAAACGGTTGATGTTGGATTGATAATGGCTGGAAACGCTTCCGCTGCTTTAATCGGTGATTTAATTACAATCGCTGAGAAAAGAAAAGATTGTGTAGTGTTCGCTAGTCCTGAAAGGTCCGATGTAGTTAATATAACTTCATCTATCGTACAAACAAATAATGTATTGGCATTTTTCAATACTATACAATCAAGCTCATACATTGTCTTTGATAGTGGTTACAAATATACATACGACAGATATAACGATGTCTATAGATATGTTCCACTAAACGGAGATATGGCTGGCTTATGTGCTAGAACAGACCTTACTAACGACCCTTGGTTTAGTCCTGCTGGATTAAATAGAGGTATAATTAGAGGCGCTGTTAAATTGGCGTATAGTCCTAATAAAACTCAAAGAGACGAACTTTATAGAGCAAGAATCAATCCCGTTGTTTCTTTCCCTGGACAAGGTATCATCTTATTTGGAGATAAAACTGGACTAACTACACCATCAGCATTTGACAGAATAAATGTTAGAAAATTGTTTATTGTTTTAGAGAAGGCAATCGCTACTGCTTCTAAATTCCAACTATTTGAATTCAACGATGAATTCACTAGAGCTGGTTTTAGAAATATGGTAGAACCTTTTTTAAGAGAAGTACAAGGTAGACGAGGTATCACAGACTTTTTAGTAGTGTGTGATGAATCCAACAACACAGGCGAAGTAATTGATAGAAATGAATTCATAGCTGAAATTTATATTAAACCAGCTAGAAGCATTAACTTTATCACATTATCTTTCGTTGCAACAAGAACTGGCGTGGCTTTTGAAGAAGTCGCAGGTTAATAGGTAAAGAGGAGAAATAAAAAATGGCAAATATAAATGACTTCAAAACCAAACTTGCAGGCGGTGGAGCCCGAAAGAATCAGTTTAAGGTAACAATGCCTTTTCCTGGTTACGCACAAGTTGGTGGAGAAACAGAAGAGTTAGCATTCTTATGTACTGCTACATCTATTCCAGCTATGAATATTGGAACGGTCACGGTTAATTTCCGTGGTAGACCAGTTTACTTAGCGGGTGACAGAACATTTGAACCTTGGAAAATTACGGTACTAAATGATACAAACTTTAGATTAAGAGACGCATTTGAAAGATGGCAAAATGGTATTAATAATATGTCAGATAACGAAGGATTAGTAAATCCTGTTGATTATCAAGTTGACGCATTTATTGACCACCTTGACAGAAACGGTGCTGCTATTAAATCATACACTTTAAGAGGTTGTTTCCCAATTGGAATCCAAGAGATTGCATTGGATATGGATCAAGCTACTGAAGTTGAAAAGTTTGATGTAGATTTTAGATACCTAAATTTTGAAGCTAGAACGACTACTTAATAGTTGAATAAATAATTAGTACAAATAAAGTGAGGATATAAAATGGCAGAACTTTTCGGTTTTCAAATAACTAGAGTTAAACAAACTCCAGACCCGAAACAAAGTTTTACACAACCTAAAGCGGATGACGGTACACAAACCGTCGCCGCTGGAGGTTATTTTGGTCAGTACCTGGATATGGAAGGTACGGCGAAAACTGAGCAAGACTTAATTCGTAGGTATAGAGAAATTTCAATACATCCTGAATGTGATATGGCAGTTGAAGATATTGTCAACGAAGCTATTGTTGCAAACGAGATTGAGAAAGATCCAGTTAGAGTAGATTTAAAAGATACAGACTTTTCTGATAACATTAAAAGAAAAGTTGAAGATGAATTTAAAGAAGTTTTAAGACTTCTAAACTTTTCTACGAAAGGACACGACATATTTCGTAGATGGTATGTAGATGGAAGAATTTACTATCATAAAATAATTGATAGAGAATCTCCAATTAAGGGTATTACAGAATTAAGATACATAGACCCGAGAAAAATTAAGAAGATAAGAGAAATTAAAAAAGGTAGACCTGTACCATTAGCAAATATTCAGGTCATACACGATTACAACGAATACTTTTTATATAATGAAAAAGGTGTTGCAGGACCAGGAATGGCAAGTGGTGGATTAAAAATCGCTCCAGACGCCGTAACCTTTACTCCTAGCGGATTAGTTGATTTGAATAAGAATATGGTTATGTCTTATATGCACAAAGCAATTAAACCTGTTAATCAGTTGCGTATGATAGAAGACGCTGTTGTTATTTACAGAATTGCAAGAGCACCTGAAAGAAGAATATTTAAAATTGATGTAGGTAATTTACCTAAAGTAAAAGCAGAACAATATCTCCGTGATGTTATGGCAAGATACAGAAACAAACTTGTCTATGACGCTTCAACAGGAGAGATAAGAGACGATAGAAACTATATGTCTATGCTTGAAGACTTTTGGTTACCTAGTAGAGAAGGTGGAAGAGGAACTGATATAACTACATTACCTGGTGGACAAAACCTAGGTGAAGTTGCAGATATAGAATACTTCCAAAGGAAACTATACCGTTCTCTTAATGTACCGATTAGTAGATTAGAAGCAAGTCAAGGATTCAATCTAGGTAGAAGTACCGAGATTACTAGAGACGAACTTAAATTTACAAAATTTGTACAAAGATTGCGTAAGAAATTTACAGAATTATTTAATGATTTGCTAAGAACACAGCTAGTTTTAAAAGCAATCATAAATGAAGACGATTGGGTTAATGTTAAAGAGAAAATTAAATATGATTTTCTTGCTGACGGACACTTTTCGGAACTAAAAAATGCTGAACTATTGAGAGAAAGAATTGGTTTAGCTAATGATGTTAGAGACTATGTTGGTAAATATTTTTCAGTTAAGTATGTTAGACAAAATATACTTAAACAATCTGAAAGAGAAATGCACGACATTGACAAACAAATTAAAAAAGAAATTAATGATGGTATTATTGCTGCTCCCAATGTTGCGGTAGCTGGCGATGAACCTGATATAATATAATAGGAGAAAATAAAAATGGCTGATAATGAAAATAAAGTAGATACAGGTCAAATGTCACCTAAAGGGTTTTTTGACCAATCAAATAAGACTACTAGTTTTGTTGACAAACTTGCTAGTGGAGATAATAAAGGTGCAGGTGAAGATTTTAAAGACGCATTAAGAAATAAAGTAGGGGACGCTCTGGACGCAAGTAGAAAAGAATACGCTTCTAACTTATTTAATACTGCTAAAAATGTGATGACACAAACACCTGGACAAGCACAACCTCACTCGGACCCAAAACCTAATGTTGCGGACCCGATTGCTCAGACTGCTTCAAGGGATGATGTTCAAAATGCAATGACACCAGAAGCTGAACCTGTTTCTGCACCTGCCGAAGCACCTGCTGAAGCACCTGCTGAAACGGCACCTGATTCTGGCGAAACACAAACAGGAGAATAAAAATGGCATTAACGGTATCAAGTATAGTTGGTAATGTATCAGGTTTTATTGGTAACGACAAATACTTAAATCTATCGCCTTCTATGAAAGAAGCTGTAAAGCAACTAATAGAAAGTTTAGATGGAGTAGATTGGTCACAACCACAAGACTTGGTAAACATTATTGAAACCAAAGTGGCAGAAGTATCGGCGGCAACAGGAGTTGTTGAGTCAGATATTAAAGCATATTTTGAAGAGTAAGAAATATGACTTTGAGTGTCGCAACAAAAGTTGATGACACCAATAAAGCGATAGTAAGCGCTAGTGGTGTCGGAGAAGATAGTGGAACTTTATATAGTTCCGACAAAAGTATATCTTTGGCTAATGTATATTACGAGATAAGAGGAAATGATTATGAAGAAGGAATCTATCCAAAGGTGACTCTTACACTCGGAGACCAAACTTTAGTTTTAGAAGGGTTTGGTAATTGGGGACTCAAAGAAGGAGAAGCAAGAAAAGTTATAGACCAAAAATTAGATACGGCTACAACTTTAGAAGTTTCTGCTGACAAAGAAGTTAGTAAATTTAATTTGGCAGTAGAAGTACAAAAAGAAACTGAAATAGGACCAAAAAGTTAGAGGAATAAAATATGGCAGACGCAATAACAACGCAAATAATATCAGATACAGCAGGAGTTAAGTATGTTGTTAAGAGAACAAACATAAGTGATGGTACTGGTGAAACTGATAGTGTGTTAGTTAATCCAACTACATCAAATTTTATGACTGCTGACGCAACGAAAACTATAGCAAAGGTATGGTATTCAATTAATACAGCAAACTCAAAATCGGCAGTAGAGATATCCTGGGGAGGTTCTTCTGCTAATACAACAGCACTAACATTATCAGGTAATGGAGTTTTTGACTTCAGGACTGCAGGAAATGACATAGCTAATAACGCTACTGGTGCTACTGGTTATGTATATTTGTCAACGAAAAACTTTGCTTTACACGACAATTACACATTGGTTGTAGAATTTAGATAAAAATTATTATAAATATTAAGGAAAGAGAGAGACATATATGAGTTATTTAAAACACAAGCCAGGTAGTCTGGAAGAAAGTGTGATTAAAACATTACAAGAAGGCAATTGGCAAATATATGCTGACGGAGCATATAAACATACAAGTGTCGGAGATAGTGATAAATTTGATTTTGTTATTCAAGCAAATAGTGAACGGGATGCTATAAGAAAAGCAGAAGATATGTTAGACAAAGCAAGAAAACAAGGAAAAATAGGACCAAGAAAAGGCGGTGGTATAGAGGTAACAGATTTAACTGCTGAAAGAACTAGTGCTCGTATAAGTCCAAAAGATCCTTCAAATTGGGTTGAATAGGAGAAACTATGAAACTAATAACAGAAAATATAGACAATGTAGAGTACCTTACAGAAGATAATGGTAAGGGTGGAAAGAATTACAAAATCCGTGGAGTGTTCTTACAATCTGAAATAAAGAACAGAAACGGTAGAATCTATCCTAAAGAAACTTTAGCAAAAGAAGTAGGTAGATATAATAGAGAATTTGTAGAGCAAAAAAGAGCTTTTGGCGAGTTAGGACATCCTGATGGACCAACGGTAAACTTGGAAAGAGTATCGCATATGATAACTAAACTTTATCCTGATGGAAATAACTTCATCGGTGAAGCGAAAGTTATGGATACCCCATACGGAAAGATTGTGAAAAATCTTATAGATGAAGGCGCTAAATTAGGCGTATCTAGTCGTGGTATGGGTTCATTACAAAGAGGTAGAAACGGTGAGGCACAGGTTGGAAACGACTTTTATCTTGCTACTGCCGCTGATATTGTTGCAGATCCGAGCGCTCCAGACGCTTTCGTAGAAGGAATTATGGAAGGTAAAGAGTGGGTTTGGGAAAACGGTGTCATTAAACAAAAAGAGCTAGAAGAGTATAAAGAGTATATCCAAGAGGCAAAACGACTAAAAATAGCGGATGCTAAGGCAAAAGTATTTGAATCGTTCCTTAAAGGAATGTATTAATATAAATATCTAGCAAAGAGAAAAAAATAATTATTTTTTTAAATTAAGGAGAACTTCATATGGCCGAAACAGAAAAAGTGGTTAGTGAAAACACGGTAGCAGACGCTCCCAAAAAGAACGCTGTCCCCGCTGAACCTACGCCGTTGAAAAATGACGCCGAGGATTTAGGAGCAGCTGTAGTTAAACCTACAGATGAAAACCCTAAAGCTAACAAAAGTACTAAAGAAGTTTCTGGACAAGCACCCCAAAAGAATCAAGGTAAAGCTGACGCTATGCCTACTCTTAAAGGTGAAGCGAAAGAAACTGATTCTGATGGCAAGAAGATTTCCGAGGGAGATATGCCTGACGGTCTAAAAAAATTCCTAGATAAGAAAGACGAGAAAAAAGAGTCTAAAGAAGCAGAAGTAAAAGTTTCTAAAGACGATGAAGTCAAGTCTGAAGAGAAGGAAGAAGACCAGAAAGCAAAAGATGTTGATGTTAAAGAACACATTGACGCTTTAACCTCTGGAGAGAAAGACTTGTCGGAAGAATTTAAAGCCAAAGCTGCTACTATATTTGAAGCTGCTATCAAATCTAAAGTTAGAGAGATAGAAGAATCAATGGTTGCAGATTATAATAAGAAATTTGAAACTGAAAGCTCTAAAGCGAAATCAGAACTTGTTGAAAAAGTAGACAATTATTTGAACTATGTTGTCAACGAGTGGATGAAAGAAAACGAACTTGCTATTGAAAAAGGTATCAAGGGCGAAATCGCTGAGGACTTCATTAACGGTCTGAAAAAACTTTTTGAAGACCACTACATTGATGTACCTGATGAAAAATATGATGTGTTAGAAGACCAAGCTTCAAAGATTGAAGAATTGGAAAAGAAACTTAACGAAGAAATCGGAAAAAATGTTGATTTGAATAAGAAAAGCAATATGCTTGAGAGAGCTGACATTTTAGCTGATGTTGCTTCTGACTTAGCAGATACTTCTAAAGAAAAATTTGCTAAACTTACAGAAGAAGTTGAGTATTCCGACGCAGAAACTTTTAAGAAAAAATGTGAAACTATTAAAGAATCATATTTTGGAAATAAAAAAGAAGCGAATTCTGACAGCGAAGTAGATAATGCGGTAGCTGGACAACCTAATGTACAAAATACAGAAGACTTGTCTAATGCAATGGCTGCTTATACTACCGCTATTAGTAAAACTAAAGACATTAAGTTGTCTGTAAAATAATAATAGAGAGAGGAAAAAGATATGTATTTATCTGAAAACTACCAAAAAAAGTGGCAGCCAGTATTAGACCATCCTGATTTACCAAAAATCAGCGATACCTATAAAAGAGCTGTTACCAGTGTTATCCTTGAAAACCAAGAGAGAGCACTAAAAGAAGACGCTCAGTTTATGACTGAAGCGGCTCCTACAAATGCTACTGGTGCTAGTGTTGCAAATTGGGATCCAATCCTAATTTCTCTAGTACGAAGAGCTATGCCAAACCTTATCGCTTACGATATTGCTGGCGTACAACCAATGTCTGGTCCGACTGGACTTATATTTGCTATGAGAAGCAGATACAAAGCTCAAGACGGAACTGAAGCATTATTTGACGAAGCTGAATCAGAATTTTCTGCAAAGAAAACTACAAACAACTTGCCTGGTTCTGCTGGAACATCATCAGCTGGAGAAACTAACCCCGCTGTGCTTAACGACTCTTCACCTGGCGCTTATACTGCTGAAGGTGGAATGGCGACTGCTACGGCAGAAGCACTTGGAGATACTTCTACAAACGCATTTGCTGAAATGGCTTTCTCAATTGAGAAATCTACGGTAACTGCGAAAAGTAGAGCTCTTAAAGCTGAATACACTATGGAATTAGCACAAGACCTTAAAGCTATTCACGGCCTAGACGCTGAAACTGAATTAGCTAACATTCTTTCTGCTGAGATCCTTGCTGAGATTAATAGAGAAGTTGTAAGAACTATCTATGTTAATTCTGAAAAAGGCGCTCAAACTGACACAACTGCTGCTGGTATCTTTGATTTAGATACTGACTCAAACGGTAGATGGTCTGTTGAAAGATTTAAAGGACTTATGTTCCAATTAGAAAGAGACGCTAACGCTATTGCTCAAAGAACAAGAAGAGGCAAAGGGAACATAATCGTTTGTTCTTCTGATGTTGCTTCTGCTCTTCAAATGGCTGGCATCCTTGACTATGCTCCTGCACTTAATAACAATCTAAATGTTGATGACACAGGCAATACTTTTGCTGGTGTTCTTAACGGTAGATTTAAAGTGTATATAGACCCTTACTCAGCAAACCAAGCTGCTAAACAATTTTATGTAGTTGGTTATAAAGGAACTTCTCCTTATGACGCTGGTATGTTCTATTGCCCATATGTACCTTTACAAATGGTTAGAGCTGTTGGACAAGACACTTTCCAACCGAAAATCGGTTTCAAAACTAGATATGGCTTACAGGCAAATCCTTTTGCTGAAGCTTCTTCTAGTACAGACGCTGTAATTGACGGTGCTGGTGCTGCTAACGCTAACAGATACTACAGAAAAGTACAAGTTGTTAACCTTGCGTAATTGCAAATAATAACTTACATTTTTGTAAAGTAATTAGAAAAGGCGAGACCTAAAAAATCTCGCCTTTTTTTTGGTTTAAAAACTCATATAAATAATAGTATGACTGATACAAACGCAATAACACGACAACCTACGCAACTAGACTATGCTAGTCCAGCGCAATTTAAATTTAAAATTACAAAACTTCCTAAAGTAGAATACTTTTGTACCGAGATTAATATACCTGGGATACAAATGACTAGTGCTACACAAACTACTCCTTTGAGAGATATTCCATTACCTGGAATTAAATTTGACTATGGAGATTTAAGTCTTACATATATGGTAGACGAGAAGTTTGAAAATTTTGAAGAAATACACAATTGGTTAAGAGGACTAGGAGTACCTATTGACCATAAAGACTATGCAAATTTAGTGGCAGCTGGTAGAGATAGATTTCCTAATCAAGGAAAAGATGTTAGTCTCATAGGTAAGAAGGAACAACCTGCTACAAATATGGGCGCTGCTTTATCAGACGCTACATTAGCAATTTTATCAGCGAAAAACAATGTAATAAAAGAAGTTAGATTTATAGATGTTTTTCCTGTTTCAATGTCTGGTGCTAGTTTCACACAACAAGCAACGGATATTAACTATATAACTTCCACGGTTACATTTAAATATGCGTATTACCAATTTTCTGAACCTGGAAAATCTGCAAGTCAAGTTCCTACTACATAGGTTATTGACAAAAGACTAGATATAGTATATTATATAATAATATATTACTAGATAATATAATGGAGATATTATGACACTTGAAGAATTACAAGAACTTACTGATAAAAAATTAAAAATAAATGATACGGAGTTAGATGTTGAAGCATTAAAAACTCCACAACTACATAATGAATTTTTAAAACACTACAACAAATTTAGACTTTTACTTAATAGAACTGAAAGCGAATTAGCAATTATCAAATTGCATAAGTGGGAATACTACACAGGAAAAGCTGACCCAGCAGTATATCAAACTAAACCATTCAATTTAAAAATTTTAAAACAAGATGTTGATAAGTACATTGAAGCAGATGAAGATTACATAAAGTTAAAACAAAAAGTTGAGTATCTAAAAACTATATGTGATTACCTAGACAAAACAATCAAACAAATATCTAATAGAGGATTTTTAATAAAAGACACAATTGAATGGCGTAAGTTTACTTCTGGCGCTATTTAATTAATGGTTGAAAATCGTTATATAATAATAGAGAAGAAAGATGAAGTATATCTTTCAATAGAAGCAGACAGCGATATCCGTAGAGAGCTATCAGAATTTTTTACTTTTGAAGTTCCTGGATATAAGTTTATGCCACAATATAGAAGTAGATATTGGGATGGAAAGATAAGACTATTCAAGTATGCAAGTGGCGAAATATACTATGGTCTATTACCTTATATAAAGAAATTTTGTGTTGACAATAATATAACAATTGTATCCAAATTAAAAGTAGAAAAAGAACCATTAGATAAGTTAGAGTGTGCTAAATTTTGTAAAGCATTAAAGATACCTTTAACTATTAGAGACTATCAATTCAATGCGTTTTATCACGCTATACAAGAAGACAGATGTTTATTATTATCTCCTACAGCGTCTGGTAAATCATTAATCGCATATCTGATATTAAGATTTCAACTATTAAGATTAAGAAATAAGAAAGCAAATAAGGTATTGATTATTGTACCTACAACAAATTTAGTAGAACAATTATATAAAGATTTCAAAGACTATGGATATAATACAAGTCATATTCATAGAATATATCAAGGACACGATAAAGATACTCCAAAGAAGATAGTAATATCTACTTGGCAATCAATATACAAACTACCTAAAAAATGGTTTGCTGATTTTGGTTGTATCATTGGAGACGAAGCACACTTATTCAAAAGCCAGTCCCTAACAAGTATAATGACGAAGATGACTAATTGTAAGTATAGAGTAGGTATGACAGGAACTTTAGATGGTAGTAAGACACATAAACTAGTACTAGAAGGATTGTTTGGTGCTGTAAACAAAGTAGCACAAACTACTGACTTGATTGAAAAGAAACAACTAGCGAAGTTTAAAATCAATTGTTTAGTATTATCACACGGTAAGAATAGTAGAGACTTCTTAAAGGATAAAACATATCAGGAAGAAATGGACTTTTTATGTGCTAGTAAGGCAAGAAATAAATATATAAGAAATCTATGTTGTGGTCTATCTGGTAATACACTATGTTTATTCCAATATGTAGAGAAACACGGAAAGGAACTTTATGAATCAATTAAAGCAAAAGCTGTTGACAAACAAGTATTTTATGTCCACGGTGGAGTGGATGCAGACGAAAGAGAAAAGATTAGAGCAATTACAGAAAAATCTGATGGCGCTATTATCGTTGCAAGTTATGGGACTTTCAGTACAGGCATTAATATACGGAACTTGCATAACATTATTTTTGCTAGTCCTAGTAAGTCTAGGATAAGAAATTTACAATCAATAGGTCGTGGTCTCCGACTAGGAGATAACAAGACAAATGCAACTTTATATGATATATCTGATAATGTATCTTATGGAGAAAAAGAAAATTATACCTTACAGCATTTTAGAGAAAGAATAAATATATACAACGAAGAAGGATTTGATTACGAAATCCACAATGTGGAATTAAAGGAGTAATATGGCACCTAAACCTAATGAACTAAATCCTGATGGAACTACAACGGTTAAAGTCGTTAAGATTATTAACGGAACAGATGTTGTATGCGTGATACCTACAAATAAAGATACAGCGAATTCGCCGTTGCTGACACTAGATAAACCATTAGAGATTAAATATGTACCTCAAATAACTAACTTGGGTATTAAAGATTATATTGCCTTGGTTAAATGGGTAGGATACACACAGGATCAATTGGTTACTATTCCAAAAGATAAGATACTTACAATAACAAACGCTAGCGATGATATGATTAAGTCATATAGAGCCGTTGTTGGCGAGTATCATATTGGTGATAAATTACATAGACGAGAAGATAATCCGAGAACACGAAAATTGATGGACCGAGAAATAATGTCCAGAATGGAACAAGATGAATTAAATAATAAACTTGATGATATAATAGATGAATTTACTGATATCCACGATGACGATATTAAGAAGAAAACTATTCATTAATAGTTGCTCTATAGACTCTATCTCTCAGCGGCAACACGCTGAATATATCATATAAAATTAATCCTGTCAATAAGCCATACCAGGGACCGAAAAAATAGTTAGGTTATTGACTCTAACAACAAAATATAGTATAGTGAGAACATAATGACAAAAGAAACAATTTCAGAAAAACCCAAAAGAATTAGAACTCCTGCTAAAAAGGAACACTATGTAAATAACAAAGTGTTTTTAGAAGCAATGATTGAGTATAAAGATAAGTGTAATAAGGCGAAAAAGAGAGGCCGAAAAAATCCTCCTGTGACCAATTACATAGGTGAGTGTTTTTTAAAGATTGCAAACCATTTATCATATAGACCAAACTTTATCAATTATACATTTAGAGACGATATGATAAGTGATGGTATTGAGAATTGTTTACAATATCTAGGAAACTTTAATCCCGAAAAGTCAAACAATCCGTTTGCTTATTTTACACAAATAATCTATTACGCATTTATACGAAGAATACAGAAAGAAAAGAAACAAACAATTATTAAACATAAACTAATCCAGGACGCAAATTATGATGATATGACTTTGCAACCAGGAGACGATAGAGATTTTAAGAATCAATTTACAGAATTTTTACAAAAGAATCTTCCTATGGAAGAACCAACATTAAGTAAGAATAAACCAAAACCAAAACCAACTAAAAAAAGAGTTAGAAAAGCGAAGGCGAATTTAGAAGACTTTATAAAGTAATTATATTATGAAAATAGCTTTGTTGAACGATACCCATTTCGGTGCTAGAAATGATAATCCTGCGTTTGTAAAATACTTTAATAGATTTTATGATGAAATCTTTTTTCCGTATATAATACAACACGACATTAAAACATTAATCCATTTAGGCGATGTTGTTGATAGACGAAAGTTTATTAACTTCAATACTGCTCATAACTTCCAAGAGAACTTTTGGAAAAGATTGTGGAACTTAAAAATAGATACACATATTATACTAGGTAACCACGACACATATTACAAGAATACAAACAAAGTAAATTTCACACACTTAATCAAAACCTTTGATGGTGAAAATGAACCTTGGATATATGATAAACCTGCTACGGTTAACTTTGATGGTTTAGATATATTATTATTACCTTGGATATGTCCTGAAACAGAAGAAGAAAGTATATACGAGATTGATAATTCACACGCCGAAGTTGCTATGGGTCATTTAGAAATTAAAGGTTTTGAAATGCACAAAGGACACTTTCAGGAAGTTGGTTTAGAAATGGACCAGTTTAGAAGATTTGATAAAGTATTGTCTGGTCATTATCATAGAAAATCAGATAACGGAACAATATATTATTTAGGAACTCAATATGAAATAACTTGGTCAGACTATCAATGTCCAAAAGGATTTCATATATTTGATACAGAAACAAGAGAACTAACTAGAATACCAAATCCACTTACTATGTTTGAAAAAATTATATACAATGATACGAAACAAAGTTATACTAATATGGATATAACAGACTATAAAGACAAACATTTAAAAGTTATAGTAGAAGAAAAAACAGACCCAAATCAATTCGGAGAATTTATTGATAGATTGCACAACGAGATTAACACACACGAAGTTAATGTTATAGAAGATAGTTATAATATTAATGCAACAGCAGATAGTACTATATTAGACCAAGGAGAAGATACTTTAACTTTCTTACAAAATTATATTAATAGTTTAGATACTGAATTAGACAAAGGAAAGATGAACTCAATAATGAAAGACTTTTACCAAGAGGTACAAGATAAGTAGTGAAAACAATTATTCACATTAATAAAAATGTTTTACAAAAGAACAATAAAAGAGGAACAAAACTTCCAGTTTGTAGAGTTGAACTAAAAGGAAAGACTTGGTATGGTAGTAAAGTTGATATATTAGGTCCTAGTGAAATGATTTATAGTCCAGATAAACCGAGAAAGTGTGGTGCAAGATTATGGATTGAAACCGATTCCGAGGTTGTTATTCATAATAAAACAACATATAGAGAAATGACAAATGTTTAATATATACGAAAAGATAATTGGTTATGCTTTATTATTATATGCGTGTTATGTATTATTTCATATGATAGTAGGTACTTTTCAATGATAATATTTCATAATATAACTTGGAAGAACTTTTTATCAACAGGTAATACTCCTATAAGTGTTAATCTAGCAGAACAACCAACAACATTAATTATTGGAACTAATGGGTCAGGCAAGTCAACCTTATTAGACGCAATATGTTTTGCTTTGTTTAACAAACCATTTAGAATTATTAAGAAAGAACAAATGGTTAATAGTATTAATAATGCTGATACCCTAGTAGAAATAAACTTTAGTGTAGGTCCTAAAAAGTATAAAATTGTAAGAGGAATTAAACCAAATATATTTGAAATATATAAAGATGGAGTTTTAATTAACCAAGACGCAAGTAGTATAGATTATCAAAAACATTTAGAACAAAATATAATGAAATTGAATTATAGGTCTTTCTGCCAAGTTGTTATATTAGGGTCCTCTCTTTATGAACCATTTATGAAGATGAGGTCAAGGAATCGTAGAGAAGTAATTGAAGAAATATTAGACATTAAAGTATTTCAAAATATGAACTACTTATTAAAGAGTAAACAAAACGATTTAACAAAAGACATTACTACATTAAGACACCAAGTAGATTTGATTGAGAATAAAGTTGAACTACAAGAGAAACATTATAATGAATTACAAGGTAGAGATACAGACGCTATATCTAAAAAGAAAGAAGACATAGAAAAAGCACATAGTCATAAGAGAGATTATATGACTAGAATAGAAAGTCTTAATAAAGAACTTAATGATAATGAACAAAAATTATTAGGCAAGACAAAGACAAAAGATAAGTTTACACAATTACATAAGTTAGAAGCAAAGATAGACCAGAACTTAAAGACACATAAGAAAACATTAAAATTTTTTGAAGACAATACTAATTGTCCTACTTGTACACAGGAGATAGAACAAGGTTTTAGACAGACAAAGGTTAATGAGGAGAAGGATGCTGTAGTTAAATTACAAGATGGTTATAAAAAACTATTAACAGAAATAACTAAAACAGAAGAAGAAGTATTAGGATTTGATAACATTGCAGGTAAGGTTAGAACTATTGAAACTAATGTTGCAAAATTAACTACTTCTATTGATGAGATTAAAAGACATACAGATAGAATACAAGATGAGATAGATAAGTTATCAGTTGAGGATGCTGGCGGCCTAAATATAAAAGAAGAAATCGCTAAATTAAAAAGAGATTTAGTTGACGCAAAAGTACAAAGAGATAATGTTATTGAGGAGAAAAAATATATTGATGTATTGAGACAGATAGTAGATGATAGTGGAGCAAGAGCACAAATTATTAAAAAATATTTACCTGTTATGAATACTTTAATTAATAACTATTTACAAGCTATGGACTTCTTTGTATCATTTAATTTAGATGAGGAGTTTAAAGAGACGGTTAAGAGTCGTCATATGGATTCTTTCAATTACAATAACTTTAGTGAAGGTGAAAAGATGAGAATAGACCTTGCATTGTTATTTACTTGGAGAAGTATTGCGAAGATGAAAAATAGTGTTAATACAAACTTACTAGTATTAGATGAAATATTTGATAGTAGTTTAGATGGACAAGGAACAGATGATTTCTTTAAAATTATTAAGACACTAACAAAAGAAAACATCTTTATAATATCACACAAAGGAGATATAATGTTTGATAAGTTTACTAATATAATTAAATTTGAGAAATACCAAAATTTTACGAGGATAGCAAATGTCTAAAAAAGAAACAAGAAGACCTATGACGGTGAGTGAAGAAGAAAAGTTTAAAGATGATATGATGGCACAAGCAAAGAAACAGATGACAGAAGGTACTCCAGATACTACAGAAGGTCAATGGATAGATACAACTAACATTAAAAAGAAGTTAGAGAAACAAGCAAAAGACAATGGAGGTATTTTAAAAGAAGTACCAGTAGAAGATATTCCTTATGAAGTAAGAGACGGAGTTAATCCTAAAACATTTAATAAACAATTAATAGAACCTGGGAATGGTATATTAAGACGACCTGTTGCACCTTACAAAGATAGTTTACTTAAAGAGTTTGGTATTAAAGATAGAAAAGAATTAACAGAATCAATGTTTGAACTTATGCACAAATATGGTGGTATAGGTTTAAGTGCTATACAAATAGGATTACCATTTAATATGTTTGTTGCAGGTGACCATAAGTCAATTGAAAATGGAATGAAACTTGCAATGTTTAATCCTGTAATATTATCAACAAGTGATGAAAAGGTTATGATGAAAGAAGGTTGTTTAACTTTTCCTTTCTTATTCATTAACATTGTTAGACCTAGAAAATGTGTTATGAAATACGAAGATGAAAATGGCGACTTAAAAGAAGCAAGTTTAGATGGTATGATGAGTAGAGTATGTCAACACGAATACGACCATCAAGCAGGTATACTAATGCCAATGAAAGTTAGTAAAATGAAACTAGACTTGGCGTATAAAAAAGCAGAAAAAGAAATGAAAAAGTGGAGACGATACCAGAAACAAATGGAAAAATCAAAACCACAAAAGGTGAGTAAATAATGGTAGAAATATTAAACGATGTATCAACAATAAAAGATTTTGATTCTTTTAAACACGATGGTTTTGAAACAGGTTTATTAAATGTAGATAATTCAGCGTTTGATGAAGTTTCTTGGCCGCCACAAGATAAAGAAACATTAACAGCAAAAGCAAAAGAAGAAATAGAAAAGATAAAATCTCAATTAGAACCAATCCTTAAAAAGAGATATAAGAACATTAAATTAAATTTTAGTGGTATATGGAAAGGTTATGTAGAAGGTGTAAGAGGTAATGTGATAGTGTACCTAGACAAAGCACACTATACTACAGATAACTATATTGAGGTAACAGCACTAGACAGATGTAAGATATTTCCAGAACAAGGAGAATATGTTTTATTTAACGACAACATAAAATTTCATAAAAGATTTAACAACGATGAGGTGAATAATATAAGGTTTATATACTTTGATTATAAATTAACCAATGACAATGATGAGTGATAAAGACTTGCAAGAGTACGAAGATAATATTAAATTGATGAAAGAAAAAGAAATGAAACCTTGGCAAAAAGGATTTGATTTAGATTATTTAAAAAAACTAGAAAAGATATTTGATAGTTATAACAAATACGCTCAACACGAATTAAGTAAGTTTAAAAAGAACAACATTGCTGACGCATTAAGCAAAGACAATATTCAATTATTAGGCAAAGGTCTAATCCATCAGGAAGAAGTAAAGACTAAAGTAAACATATGGATGTTTCCAGGAGTACTTTTAGGTACGAAGTATCCAGGAGATTTACATATTAAACATTTAGGTTATACAGCAGAACAAGATAGTAGAAATATAATTACTACACTAAAAGAAGATAAACATTATACAGATAAAAATGTATGGTTATTCATTAACGAAGAAAGTCAATCAGACAAAGCAATTGCTGATGAAGCAGGATTTGAAAAGGTAGGTGCCAAATACAATTCAGTTGCAGATTTGATTGGTGTTTATTTTAGAAATGCTAGTCATAGTTTAGAAAATAGACAACACCCAAAAGTTCCTACATATGAAAAGTATACATTGAAACCATTAGAATTAACTTTTTCAGGAATAGTACCAATACTTGCAAAACAATTAGAAGAAAAAACTTTAGAGTTTACTAATCATTATTCAAACTATAATAAAGATAAAGCTTGGAGTGCTATATCATTAAGAGGTTATAGTCCTGATTGGAGATTTATTACCAAACCAATAGAAATGAATAAGAAGTGGCAAGAAGAAAACAAAGATGAAACATTTGAATTACAAGATACAGAATTAAGAAAAGAGTTTCCATTAATTGAAGATATATTAGATTTCTTTCCAACTGAAATACATAGAGTTAGATTTATGAACTTAAAACCAGGTGATGGAGAACTTGAAAGACATACAGACCAAGTTGATCCAGACCTAGGAATATCAAATGGAAGATTAATGAGAATACATATTCCTATTGTAACCAATCCAGGTGTAGAGTTTACAAGTTGGGGTATAACAGGAAGTAAAACAATTGTTAATATGGAAGAAGGACATTGTTGGTATTTGGATATAAGAAAACCACATAGAGCAATCAATGGTGGTAAAACTTGGAGAACTCATTTAGTAATAGATGTAGTTGCTAATGAACAAATTAGAGGATTACTATGCAAATAACACCAGTAGATTATAGAGAAGGTATATATTGGAAACGAGACGACTTATTTAAACCATTTGGAGATTACGAAGTTAATGGTGGTAAAGTAAGACAGGCATTAAAACTATTTGAAACAAAATTAGATGATATAAGAAACAAACATAATAACGGAGTAATAACTGCTGCTTCAGTACACTCTCCACAATCAGCAAACATAGGTAAAGTGGCACAGAAATATGGTGTAAAATGTATTGCCGCTGTGGGTGGAACTAAACCAGCAAATTTAGATAAACTTCCTCAAATGAGATTAACAAAACATTATGGTTGTGAAATTAGAATAGTTGCAGGCCACGGAATGACTGCTGTTATTCACGCAAGGATGAAAGATATAGCTAAAGAAACTGGTTATATGCCTATTGAAATGGGTGAGTTATTAAAAACAAATCCAAAAGAAGTATTTGAAGCAACAGCAGAACAAGTACAAAATATACCAGATGAGTTAGACAATCTTATTATACCAACAGGTGTTGCAATTCAAACTGCTGGAATTTTAATTGGTCTTAAAAGATACAATAAGAAAGTGAAGCGTATTGTATGTGTATGTGTAGGTCCTACAAGAGAAAAGAAACTTGCAGGTTACTTTAAAGATGTTTATGAAGATGATATAAAAAACTATCCTAAATTTGAAATGATTGCTCATAAAGCTCCTTATTCAAAATCTATGAATTTTAAAATTGAAGGAGAATACATTGATGATATTTACGAAGGTAAAGCATACGATTGGTTGTTAAAGAATATAGATTATAAGAAAGAAAAAACTATGATGTGGTTAGTGGGTAAAAGACCAAGAACAGATGAGATAGAACATTTAATATCAGAAAAGAAGAATATTGAAAATGAAACACGCAACACTAGAAGACTTTGATACAATTAAAAATATCTTCAAAGGATATAGAGATATATTTCCTTATTTAAGATTCGATAGTTTAAAGAATAAGATTGAAGAAGGTAAAGTTATATACGATTCGGGTGTAGTTATAACTTATAATAAGTACAAGAGAAAGCAGAAACTTGGTAATGTACAAGCTAATAAAGGTGATATAGTTATACAAGAGATAGTAAAAGAGGAAGCTGGTAATAGCGTAGATGTATTTAAGAGATTTGCAGATTTCGTAAAAGAAGATATTTGGTTAACCGTTAGAAGGGATAATCAAAAAGCTAAAAGGTTTTACGATAAGGTAGGTATGAAGGTAGTAGGTGAGGTTGTATGGTCCAAAGGTACTCTAATGGGTGATGTGTATAAGTACAGCATATTGACAACCTAATAGAAAGCTGATAGTATAGTACTATGATAAAAATAATAGATTACTTAATAGATAAATTAAACAATTTAAGAAATAGACTAGACAGAAATAACTTTGTCTCTATGCCTATAAAAGAAGATACACCACATAACGAGTGGTTAAAAGGATATTGGAAATGGCGAAAACAAAACAAGTAAGAGAAAAGATATACGAAAGGAATCCAAACACAGGAGTTATTCGTTGGAGATATACAGATGAAAGTCCTGATAAATTTGGTTGGCCAAATTATGGAAGGATACTCAAAGATGGAAAAAAACGAAAGATACTTAAAAGCACTTGAAAAGATGAAAAGTAAGAAACAACATAAAGTAGATAAAACAGACTATCAGGATGTAGCAGATTGTATAAGAAGCGACCAAGTACCTGCTCCTGCAATAGTAGAATACTTTAGTGATAAAACATTTTATAAATGGTATTCAGATAAGTACTTTGTATGAGCAACTTTAAAGACAATTGTGGATTAGAAAAGCATAAACCCAAAATGTCTAAAGAAGAATCTGATAGATTAATGAAAGAGTTTTTAGCAAAAGGTGGCAAAGTAAAGAAATTAAAACCAGGTTATCCTACTAATGTAGGAAGTTTAGATAAGTCAAAGAAACCTAGGTACACTAGACAAGAAGTTGAGAGTGGTAAAGATAAAGGCACAGCGCCTATGCCAGACTTAACATCAATTAGAAAACAAGAAGCATATGGAAATATAACCGTAACCTACGGAGATAAAATTCCTGTATATGAACCAGGATACACAGGAGATTATTTAAAGAGAAAAGGTAGATGAAGAAGTTAACAGATATAAAAGGTAGTGCTACTTTAGACGCTTTTGTAGATATTATAGGTGAAGATAATATTACAAGTAAAGGCAATCTAAAAGGAATGGCTACAGATGAAAAAGAATTAGAAAAGAATATAGACGAAGTTTATACATTTTGGCAGACAAGAGGTTTCCCTTATTATAGTACAGATGAGACTTGGAGAAAAGAGAAGATGTCCAAGTTAAGAGCAGTTGATTGTAAGAACTTATTAACTAAAGATGGAGTTATTAAACCACACCAAGAAGGTCTATCACTTGCTTGGTCTTATATGCCACATAGTTTTGCTATTAGATGTGGTAAGATGAAAACTCCTATGGAGATATATGAAAATGAAGAACACTTTAAAAAAGGAATTAAGAAACTATTAACAGGTTCTTTCTTTGGTAAGTGTTCAGTAAACGATTTAAAACCTGTATCATATGATTTAATGGGTAATGAAACATATAGGTCAGAAGAATCGAAACATAAAGCAGAAAGTACAATGAGGTCTTTATTAAGAAGATATACAGGAACTCAATGTGTATCTAATTTCAGACCTACAGCAGCTGCTTGTTTATATCAAAACTTTATGAAACCAGGCGAACTAGTCTGGGATATGTCTATGGGTTATGGTGGTCGTATATTAGGTGCGATTATATCCAATGTTAATTATGTTGGAACAGACCCAGCAAGTTTAACCTTTGCTGGATTAAAACAGATTAAAGAAGACCACGGCAATCCAGATAATCATTACTTCTTAAATAGACAAGGTAGTGAGACATTTAAACCTAAAGAGAATAGTTTAGATTTCGCATTTACAAGTCCACCTTATTTCAATTGGGAACAATATTCAGATGACGCTGAACAATCATTTAAAAACTTCTCAACTAATGAAGATTGGAATAATGGATTTTTAAGAGAGACAATTAAAAATGTTTATAGAGGATTAAAGCCAGGTAAGTATATGGGATTAAATGTAGCGAATATTAAGTCTCACAAAACCTTTGAAGATGACACGGTACGAATTGCTGTTGAAGAAGGATTTGAACATACTGATACATACAAGTTGCAGTTGTCCTCACAAGAATCGGGTGCAAAATACGAACCTGTGTTTATATTGAGAAAGTAAAAACCCTTATAAAACCGTGTTTTTCCTGGTGATGTGTGTATCATCGGACTACGGAAACACCTCTCTCCGCCGTTCCTAGGGCGTTTAAATCGCATAAAATAAGGGAAATAGTCTCATATCTTGGGAAACCCTAGTAAAACCGTATATTAAAGAAATCTCATAAAATAGTCAAAATAGTGCTTGACAATCATTTTGATTGGTGATAGGATAAGTCTATATTATGAATAAAAAAGGACACAAAGACACTATGAATTTTGACCAAAAGTCAAATCTTGCTAAATTACTTGCAACAGAAAACATCACCGTACAACACGACCAAGTTAAAACTGCTTCTTTTAATTTAGAGGACAGAATTTTAACAATCCCAATATTCAAAAATCCAAAAGGTGTAGTATATGATATGCTTGTGGGACACGAAGTTTCACACGCATTACACACTCCACAAAAAGCTTGGATTGACGCATTGAAAAAAGATAACTTAATGGATATTAAAGATTACATTAATGTTATTGAAGATGTTAGAATAGATAAAATGATACAGAAGAAGTATCCTGGATTAGTAAATGATTATAAAGATGGATTCCAAGTATTATGGAATGATAACTTCTTTGGTTGTAAAGATAAAGACTTAAACAAAGAATTAATGTTGATTGATAAAATCAACTTGTATTCTAAATCTTCAAAAACTTTAGATATTAAATTTTCAAAAGAAGATATGTTATTTGTTAACCTTGTTGACAAGTGTAAAACATTTAAAGATGTTATTGCCGCTGCTAAAAAACTTGCTGATTGGCAAAATAAACAAAACGAAAAACTTAAAAAGTTACCAGACTTTGATGAACACCCATTAACTTTACAATATGGGGAGAAACCTAAAGACAAAGAAGGAGAAAATGAAGATGGTTCTTCTGCCGAAATTGATAAAGATGATACGAATTTTGATGAAAAAGAATTAGACGAAAAATCTGATGGTGATAAAAAATCTGATACAGATAAAAAATCAGATGACGAAAAATCAGGAAGTGCTGATAAAGATACCAAAGATGATGGTAAAGATAAAAAAGAATTAGATAGTACACAAGGGAAAAAACAAACAGGAAATCCTGATGGTGCTGGTGGCAAAAATGTTAAAATCAATATGCCATTAAAATCAATTACTCAAAATTATAGTGAAGAAAAAATTAGTAAAAATTATGTTGATATGGGACATAAAGGTTTTACTTACTTAAATATTCCAGATTGTAATTTAAGTAAAATTATATATCCAATGAAGTCTTGGATTAATAGAGGTATGGAATCTGCTAAGAAAAATCCAAAAGAAGATTTTATTGCCAATTGGGATGACTATAAGAAATTTAAAAAAGATAGTGAAAGAACTATTACATATCTTGTTAAAGAATTTGAAATGAAAAAATCTGCTGACGGATATAAAAGAACGACACAGGATAAAACAGGAGTTATTGACCCATTAAAATTACATAGATACAAAACAGATGAAGATATATTTAAAAGATTATCTATTATACCTGACGCTAAAAACCACGGAATGATTTTAGTACTTGATTGGTCAGGTAGTATGGCAAATGTTATTGGTAAGACCGTAGAACAATTATTACAACTAGTTTGGTTCTGCCAAAGAATTAATATTCCATATAAAGTTTATTTCTTTTCAGATAAGGTTGTTGATATGTCTTGGAGTGAAAGACGAGATTTTGCTAAAAAGGAAATGATGACTAATTGGAATTTCAAATCAGGCGATATGGTAGTTGAGGCATTTAATATGGTTGAAATTGCTTCTCATACTGCTAAAAAACAACAATTAGACCAATCATTATTTTTACTTTATAGTTATTCAAAATATTATGATGATAATTATAATTGGAGAAATCAGGAGAAATATATTAATAGATTATATCCTCCGTATGAATTTCAATTATCTAGTACGCCTTTAAATGAAACTTTGGCTGCTATGTATAAAATCGTACCACAATTTAAACAAAAATATCAAGTTGATAAATTGTCTTTAATAACTTTAACAGATGGACATTCTAATAGTTCCAACAAGGCAAAATGGTTAACTAAAGAAGGAAAACTTGATAAATCAGATTCCGATTGGGGTTCTATTCCAGTATTAAAACTTGGAAGTAAATATATTAAAGCTAGTGGTAATGATTATGATAGATGTAGTACTACTGGATTGTTATTAGAAGGATTAAAAAGAAAATTTAATATGACTACTATTGGTTTCTTCTTATTAAAGAGACAAAATAAATATGAATTTGAAAGATATGCTTTTTCTGCAAAACAACAGAATCTTCCTTGGTCTTTAAGAGAAGAATTATACAGAAAGATTAGAGCAGAATTTACAAAAAACAAATCTGCTAGTGTTAAACAAGAAGGATATACAGATTTCTTTTTAGTTAATGCTAAGACTATGAAAGTTGAAAACACCGACCTTAACGAAGTAAAAGATAATAGTAAGAAAGGTGATATTAAAAGAATTTTTGGTAAAAGTATGAAAGCTAGAACGGTTTCCAGAGTACTTTTATCAAAATTTATAAAGAGAGTTGCTTAAGTATGTTAAAAGTGTTGTTAAATAAGGGTAAAAAGTGCTTGACATTAAGTCCCAAAAATGATAGCATATACTTATACAATGAAAAAAATGTTAATTGAAAAAGGAGACTATACTATGATAACATTAAACGAGAAGCAAAAAGACTTTGTTCAAAGTGCATTTAAGATGTACGGCAAAGTTGAGTTGACCGTTAATGAGTTGAAAGCTGCCAATAAGAAATTTGGTTATGCTTATGCACCTCAATGGTTAACAAAAAATAAACACTACAAAATTGGTAGAGGTTTGTTTAAATTGCCTAATATAGATGAGAAGTTAGTACTTGATACTAAATCAGATGTATTAGATGATAAAAACAAGGACAATGTTCCTAGTGATGATACACAAATAAACAATGTTTCTGATACAAAAAAAGAAGCGGCGTATGTGATTTCATCTTTAGAAGGAAATATTGTTCCAAATAAAGATAAAGGTTTCGTATCATTTGGAAATCATCCAGATGTTAGAAACATAATTAAATCTAATAAATTTTATCCTATATTCATCACAGGTCTTTCAGGAAATGGTAAAACTTTTTCTGTTGTTCAGGCGTGTGCCGAGAGTAAAAGGGAAATGATTAGAGTAAACATTACTATTGAGACCGATGAGGATGATTTGCTGGGAGGTTATAGACTTAAAGATGGTCAAACCGTATGGCAAAATGGTCCAGTTATAGAGGCGATGGAGAGAGGTGCTGTATTGCTCCTTGATGAAGTTGACCTTGCGTCTAATAAGATAATGTGTTTACAACCAATCCTTGAAGGTAACGGAGTTTATGTTAAGAAGATTAATAAATTTGTTAAACCAAAGGTTGGATTTAATGTTGTTGCTACTGCCAATACTAAAGGGCAAGGTAGTGATGATGGTAAATTTATTGGAACGAACATACTGAACGAGGCGTTTTTGGAAAGATTTCCAGTAACCTTTGAACAGACTTATCCTTCTGCTAAAACTGAACAGAAGATTTTAAATAATACACTTGCTCTATCGGGTAAAAAAGATGAGAAGTATGTAGAAAAATTATCTACTTGGGCAGATGTAATTAGAAAAACTTACTTTGATGGAGGAGTTGACGAAATTATCTCAACAAGAAGATTAGTCCACATATGTCAGGCGTTTGCAATCTTTGGAAATAAGATGAAGGCGATTGAACTATGTACTAATAGATTTGATGATGATACAAAGAATTCCTTTGTTGACCTGTATGGGAAAGTGGATGCTGGGGCAACTGCCGAAAGTATCGCCGAACAACAAAAAGCTGACGCTTTGAAGGCACAACAAATGGAAACAACCGATGATAATGAGGACGATAAAGATGACGAGGAAGACCTTGTCTAATTATCCAAAACTTATCAAATAGTGTGGTCCTTGGTGGGGAGTGTAGTGGCTCCCTACCTTTTTATAGGACTACAAGGAGAATAAATGAAATATAAAGATGTAGATAAAATAATAAAAGAAATTTCAGATTATATAAAAGGTACTTATGGAGAACATTATAGTACTACAAAGGACGGATTTCAAGTCCAAGATATGTTAAGACACCTTAACATTGATAAACATTTTAGTCAGGCAAATGCTATTAAATATTTGTGTAGATATGGAAAGAAAAATGGAAAAAATCGTAAAGATTTATTAAAGGCAATTCATTATATAATTTTATTAATGGATAGTGAATCTAATGAACCAGACCCTAGTCCATTAAAGGCATTAAAAGAAACATTTACAGGTAAGGTAGTTAATTGAGAAAGAAAAATAAAATATATAAATGGAATAAACCAGAATGTATCAACGATGGTTGTGGAAGTCCTGTACATACCAGAAAGACAAATAAGAACGGTACTTATGATGTTAGAACGGAGTGCTATAAATGTCATATGGGAGGTCGTAATAGACCTGGGGTTACACCACATAAGAAAAAATATTGTGAGAATATAGATGAAAGATTAGGTTTTAAATGTGTTGCTGATATAACGGATAGTTGTATGTTAGAAATGGACCATATAGATGGAGAAAGATGGAACAATGTTCCTGAAAATGTACAAACACTTTGTAGAAATTGCCACGCATATAAAACAAAGTATAATGGTGATAGTAAAAATAATAGGGCAGTACTATATACAGACTTAAATCCAATAGAATTTGAAACTGCCTTAACAAGGTATATGAAATAAATGAGAGGAGGTAAATAAATTGTTAGTAGTTGTAAGAAATAATAATGTGGAACAAGCGATGAGAGTTTTGAAAAAGAAACTTATGAAGGACGGCAGAATAAAAGAACTGCGTCAAAGACAATATTACGAGAAACCTTGCGATAAAAAGAATCGTAAGAAAAAGGAAATGACTAGAGCTTTCTTAAAAAATAAGAAAAAACAAATGGCTCAAAGAGGATATTAAAGATTTTTACGCCGCTTCTGTGAAGTTGTATATATATTATGCTAAGGCAATTCATAAGTCCTGGCAGAGCGTAAAAGGTCGCCGTGACCAGATACAAAATATCAAATACGGTGTCGCTGGAGTTTCGGTGGTTCTCCTCACAGACTATATGTCTATGTAAAAACCACCACTTTTTTATATTAGTACTTGACATTTTTTAAATCGTACTTATATAAATACTAGTGAGACGCCATAAAGGGTCTCATATAAAAATAAACTTTGCTTAACAAAAGGAGGTTCTATTATGACCAATTCAAAAGCAATTCAATTTTTTAATAATTTAAGACCAATAAGTGTAGGTTTTGATAGCGTGTTTGATACATTTGAACATATGCTAGATACAGACTTTAACTTTCCAAAGGTCCCAAATTATCCACCATACAATATCGTTAAGACAGGTAAACTGACTTATGATATAGAATTAGCATTAGCAGGATATTCTAAAGATGATGTTTCTGTTGATTACGCTGATAATGTTCTAACCGTGGTTTCTAAAAAAGATGAGGAAACTAAAGAGGTTGAGGACAATGAAGGTATGTTGCATAAAGGTATAGCTAAAAGAAACTTTAGCAGAACATTTACTATCGCTGACGATGTGGAAGTAAAAGGTGCTGAACTTAAAGACGGTCTTTTAAGAGTATCTTTAGAGAAGATAGTTCCAGAAGGTAAGAAACCTAGAACTATTAAAATTAGATAAGTAATACAGCGGAGTATTGAAATGGCTTCGCTAATTAGCTAAATGTTGATAGGTCGTATTAAACCACGGCCTATTGACTTCTTTTATTGATTATGTTATATTGTATATAAATGAGGATAAATGATTATGAAAAAAGAAATTGAACTCCCAATAGTAAATTTCCGAGTAAGAACTGGAGACGATTACTCTACTGATTCTTCTGGTGGATGTCCTATTGGTGGAGAGTGGATTAATAAATCTACACACGATTATTTCAAAGGTAAACGAGTTGTATTGTTTAGCTTGCCAGGTGCATTTACACCTACTTGTTCAGCAAAACAATTACCAGGTTTTGAAAATAATTATGACAAAATTAAAACTTCAAATATAGATGAGATATATTGTATATCTGTAAATGATTCTTTTGTAATGAACGCTTGGGCACATCATAGTGGTATCAAAAAAGTTAAAATGATAGCAGATGGCACAGGAGAGTTTACAAGAGGTATGGGTATGCTTATTGAGAAACCTTTACAAGGTTTTGGTATGAGAAGTTGGAGATATATGGCAGTTGTTAAAGACGGAGTTATTGAAAACTGGTGGCAAGAACCAGGTATTAACAATGAAAGTAATGACAAAGACCCATACGGAGAAACCACACCAGAGAATATTGTTAATTATCTGACAAGTGGTTATTGACAAAAGGCACACACTAGAATATAATGTTTAAATAATGAAGGAGAAATATTGATATGAACCTATCAAATGACACGATTGCAATGTTAAAAAACTTTGCAAATATAAATCAAAATATTTTAATCAAACCAGGTAAGAAATTAAATACGATTTCTACTATGAAAAATATTTTGGCACAGGCAGATATTAAAGAAGATTTTAGCGAGCAATTTGCTATCTATGATTTGCCTGAATTTTTAAGAACAATAGATTTGTTTGAAGCACCATCTTTAAAATTTAATGGGTCTTCAAGTGTAGCATTATCAGGAAAAGATGGAAGGTCTACTAGTAAGTATACTTTCGCTGATGAATCTGTTATCGTTGCACCAACTAAAACAATTTCTATGCCAGATACAGAAGTTGCTTTTACATTGAAAAAAGCAGATTTTGCTAGACTTCAAAAAGGAGTGGTTACATTAAACTTACCAGATGTCGGAGTTATCGGTGATGGTAAAACAATGAGACTTATTGCTGAAGATAGAAAAAACAAAGCTTCTAATAAGTTTGATATTGAATTAGGGACAACTGATAAGAAATTTAAAGCATTTTTCAAAGCTGAAAACTTTAAAATGTTAGAAGATGATTATGATGTTGCTATCTCTAAACAAAAAATTTCACATTTTGTTAATAGAACAAGACCAGTACAATACTGGATTGCTTTAGAACCTGAATCTGAATTTTAAATTGAGTAATTAAATTATGGAGTATATATTATGGCAGAAGACTTTTTATGGGTGGAGAAATACCGTCCAAAAACTATTGAAGATTGTATCCTTCCCGAGGATATAAAACACACATTTCAATCTTTTTTAAGACAAGGTGAGATAAGCAATCTACTCTTATCAGGTACAGCAGGTACAGGTAAGACAACGGTTGCTCGTGCCTTATGTGAAGAATTGAAGTGTGATTATCTAATTATTAATGGGTCAGACGAAGGTCGTCAAATTGACACATTAAGAACTAAAATAAAATCCTTTGCAAGTACGGTGTCTTTAGATAAGAACGCCAGACATAAAGTTATAATAATTGATGAGGCAGATTATATGAACGCCGATAGTGTTCAACCTGCTTTAAGAAATTTTATTGAGACTTTTTATAAGAATTGTAGATTTATATTTACTTGCAATTTCAAAAATAAAATCATACCAGCATTACATAGTCGTTGTACCGTAGTTGACTTTAAGATACAGAACGGTCAAAAGAAAAAATGTGCTGACGCTATGATGATTAGACTAGGTAAAGTGTTAGATGAAGAAGCAGTACCTTATGATAAGAAAGTATTAGCAGAACTTATAATAAAACACTTTCCAGATTTCAGAAGAACTATTAATGAACTTCAAAGATACTCCGTAAGGGGTAAGATTGATAGTGGTATACTATTCAGTTTATCTGAAACTCATAATAAAGAATTAGTCGCAACATTAAAAGAAAAAAGATTTAATGATATGCGTAAATGGGTTATCCAAAACATAGATAAAGAACCATCATCTATGTTTAGAAATCTATATGAAGTATTGTGGAAGGCGTTAGACCCTAAATCAATACCTCAAGCAGTATTAGTTATAGCAGGTTATCAGTACAAGGCAGGTTTTGTCGCAGACCAAGAAATCAATATGGTCGCTTGTCTAACCGAGATAATGGCTAATTGTAAGTTTAAATAGAATGGCTTACGAACTAAAAGAATATCTTAATAGTATTAACTTTACTAAAACAGATGTAATGGACACTACTGATATAACTTGGGAAAAGAAGTACCCAGCGTTTGTAGTCAATAAGTGTTTGTCTTATCACTATGATACCTTAATCGCTGCCAACGAAATGAATGGGTATCATTTTCTCCCTAACAATATGCAATATCATTTTTTACTAAATATAGTAAGAAAGAAAAAGCGATTTGCTAAATGGTTGAAAGCAGAAAAGCTTAAAGATATAGAGTATGTAAAAGAGTATTATGGATATAGTAATGAAAAAGCCAAGTCCGCTCTCAGCATATTGAATAAACAACAAATTGAAACTATTAAAAAATCCTTGCAAAAGGGTGGGAGATATAAAAGAAAATGACGACAGACACATTAAAATGGTCGCCAGAAGATATGCTAGAGGTAACAATCAAGCAACCTGACGACTTTCTTAAAGTAAGAGAGACTTTAACACGAATAGGCGTTGCGTCTAGGAAAGACAAAACCTTATTCCAATCTTGTCATATATTACACAAACAAGGCAAATACTACATTGTTCACTTCAAAGAACTATTTGCTTTAGATGGCAAGAAAGCAACATTGACCGAAAACGATATACAAAGAAGAAACACAATCGCAGTACTACTAGCTGATTGGAGTTTAATTTCAATTGTAAAAAAAGAGGCGGCGGAAAACAAAGCACCTTTATCTCAAATAAAAGTATTACCATTTAAAGAAAAGAAAGAATGGATACTTTCTGCTAAATATAACATTGGTAAGAAAGTTGATGAGAAGAAGGACGAGGATTCCAAGGAAGCTAAAAATGAAGGTCAATAAATGCAAGTATCTAATTTCAAAGATTTTATAACCGAAACAATAAAAGGTTCTGATAAACCTATACAGATAGCGGTAGTTACCAAAAATCATCCGAACATCAAAAAAAGAAAAGTTGGTGGTAAGGAGAAAAAGGAATTAACCGTTGGTTTAATCAATGATATTTGCGAAGAATTAAAAATCAAGTGTATAGTTATTGAAACTAGACACGCAATCATAACAGGTAAAGACGAAGAAAAGAATACTTTAACCATCTATAACTATGATGGTATGGATACTGAACATACATTTATTGGTAGAGACACCATTTGTATTACTAGAGCAGGTGCAGTTGAAGATGAAGCAGGACTTTCAATCATATCTGCTTTTCAAAACTCTGGTTCGTTTATGATTAATACAAGAAACTCAATGTTAACTTGTAATAATAAATTAACGACAGCATTATTATTTGAGAAGTTTGCAATACCAACACCTAGAACTGCTTTCGTATCTAACGAAAAAAATATAGATGACGCAGTAAAACTAATCGGTGGTAAGTTTCCAGTAGTATTAAAAACATTAACAGGTACGCAAGGTATCGGAGTTGTTAAATGTGATAGTTATGAGTCGCTAGTATCTAGTATTCAGGCATTATGGAAACACGGTGCTGAATTATTGATACAAGAATTTATGCCTGTTAAGTTTGATATAAGAACTTTTGTAGCAGATAATAAGATATTTGCTAGTACAAAAAGAATACAATCATCTTTTGATTTTAGAACTAATACACATAGAGGTGCTAAGGCAGTACCTTATAAATTAAATGATGATGAAATAGAAATTATTTTAAAAGCTAGTAGAGCTAGTAAATCATATGTAGTTGGAGTAGACCATATTATTGTTGATGGTAAGTACTATGTACTTGAAGTCAATGGTTCTCCTGGTACTGGTGCTGATTATGAAGGTTACGCATATAAAGACCTTGAAGGACCAAAACCTGGAGGTGCAATTACGGGGAAACAATTAGTTAAAAACTTTGTTAAATATATTTCCGATAGAAGTAATTGGGATAGACAATCAATTATAGAAACAGGTTGGTTAGAGACAATAGAATTAGAAGATATTGGTAAGGTAAGAGCCAAGTTAGATACAGGTAATGGAGCTAAAGCTTGTTCATTACACGCAGAAGATATCCAAGCGAAGGGTAAGAATATATCTTGGAAGTATGATGGTAAGGTATATACCAAACCAATTCACGGAGAGAGTAAAGTTTTTAGAGCAAACGCTGGTGATGAACCAAGCGAAATAAGAAAAACCGTATTGTTAGATATGACTTTCAATGGGTTTACTTATAAAGATATAGAATTTGGACTAGACCAAAGACCAAGGTCAGGTTCGGATGTATTGTTAAATAGAGATATGATTAGGCAGTTTCACGCTAGCGTAAATCCTAGTAGGACTTTCGTATTAAGTAAGAGATTGCCGCCTATTGACAAAAAGAAGTAAATATAATATAATGGAGTTATTATGGACAAAGTAAAAATAGTAAGACTAATAACAGGTGAAGATATTATTGGAACAATTACAGAAAAGGACGGAAAAACTTCCGTCAAAAATCCTTATATCATTTATCCAACAAGTGCTCCCGAAGCAGGGAAGTCAATGAAATTTGGTATGTTCACTTATATCCCATATGCAGAAACCGATACGGTTACTTTTGCAGATGACAAGATATTAACAAAGGTGGAACCAAAACAAGACTTACTTGCTAGTTATAAACAAAGTGTATCCAAAATCTTAACAGGACCAGGATTAATAACATAATGTCAAATAGTATCCAAGACAAGGATACTTTGACAATATACTTTGTAAGAAAAGACGGCACAAAACAAGAAGTCAAAGTACCGCCAGGTTATACAAATATGGAGGCAGCAAAGAAATTTGCTGAACCTTCTATTGATGAGATACCTGCCGATTGTGGTGGGTGTTGTGCGTGTGGTACTTGTCATATTAATATTAAAGAAGATATTAGTAGAGTAGGAATTGCTGAACACGATAGTTTAGAAACAGAATTAATAGAAATGCAACCTGAATATGACCGTATGTATTCTAGGTTGGCGTGTCAAATTATGTTAGAGAAAAAACATAATGGTTTGATTGTGAGATTAAGAGCGATGGAGAATATATAATGAATTTTTATAAAGATGTAATTGAACATAGAGGTAACCTTTTAATTAGAGGTATACACGAAGGAAAAGAATTTAAAGAAAAGATTAGCTTTAAACCAACATTGTTTTCAATTACACACGAAGATAGTCCACATAAAAATCTTCAAGGTCAAAATCTAAAACCAATCCTATTTAACAGCATACCAAAAGCAAGAGAGTTTAAAAGAAATTATCAGAATTCTAATAGTCCATTGTATGGAAATGAAAGATACCATTTCCAATATATCGCTAAAGAATACCCAGGTGAGATACAATACGATAAGAACTTAATAAAGATTTTCACATTAGATATTGAGGTGACTGCTGAAAACGGTTTCCCAGATGTAGAAAATCCTATTGAGGAAATCTTATGTCTTACTATTAAAAATCAATCCAATAAAAATATCATCACCTGGGGAACCAAACCATATTTTTCAAAGAGAGCAGATGTTACCTATGTAGAATGTAAAAATGAAAAACAATTGTTAATGGAGTTTTTCAAATTTTGGACAAAGAATTATCCAGATGTTATTACAGGTTGGAATACAAAGTTTTTTGATTTACCATATCTATGTAATAGAATTAAAATGATAGTTGGTGATAAAGTTATTAATAAATTATCTCCTTGGGGATTAATTGATAGTGAACAAATAACCGTAAGAGGTAAATCACAAACAGCATACGATATTAAAGGTATTGCTATGTTAGATTACCTTGACATCTATAAGAAGTTTATTCCAGTTAGACAAGAAAGTTATAAACTTGATTACATTGCTAAAGTAGAACTAGGTGGTAATGGTAAAGACGCCAATCCATATGATACTTTTAGAGAGTGGTACAGCAATGACTTTCAAAGTTTTGTAGATTACAATATTAAAGATGTTGAGATAGTTGATGAACTTGAAGATAAATTAAAGTTGATTGAACTAGTTTTAACAATGGCATATGAAGCAAAGATTAATTACCAAGATGTGTTTTCAGAAGTTAGATTATGGGATACATTAATTTATAATCATTTATTAAAAGATAATATTCAGATACCACCAAGAATAGAACAAGCAAAAGATGAGAAATATATAGGTGCGTATGTTAAGACACCACAACTAGGTCAACATAAATGGATAGTTTCATTTGATATTAACTCACTATATCCACATTTGATTATGCAATACAATATAAGTCCTGAAAAAATGATAGGTGTTAAACCTGAAGGCATTAGTATTAGTAATATGATAAAGAAAAAAGTAGAATTAAATTATTTAAAAGATAAAGGTTGTACTATTACTCCAAATGGTGCAATGTTTAAAATAGATAATCAAGGTTTCTTACCGAAGATAATGGAGAAGATGTATAATGACCGAGTAGAATTTAAGAAGTTAGCATTTGAAGCAAAGAAAAATTATCAAAAAACAAAAGATCCAATCTATCAAAAAGAAAATAGTAGATGTCATAATATTCAATGGGCAAAGAAAATATCATTGAATAGTGCTTATGGTGCCATAGGTAATCAATACTTTAGATATTATAATGTTAATCAAGCAACAGCGATTACTACTTCTGGTCAATTTATTATTCAGTATATTGAGAAGAAAGTAAATGAATATATTAATAATATATTAAAAACAAACCAAGATTATATTGTTGCTTCTGATACAGATTCAATTTATTTAAGATTAGATGAACTAGTTAATAAAGTATGTAAGGATAAAACTAAAGAACAAACAATAAACTTTATTAATAGAGTTGTAGATAGTAGAATAGAACCATTTATAGAAAAGTGTTTTAAAGACCTTGCAGATTATACCAATGCGATTGGACAAAAAATGGTTATGAAACGAGAAGTAATTGCCGATAAAGGTATATGGACTGCTAAGAAAAGGTATATGTTAAATGTACTTGATGAAGAAGGTTATAGATATGAAGAACCTAAATTAAAAATTATGGGTATTGAAGCAGTTAAGTCTTCAACGCCAGAAGTATGTAGAGTTGCAATTAGAGAAGCGATTAGATTAATTATGAATAAAGAAGAATCTGATTTACATAATTTTATTGCAGACTTTAAAAAGAAATTTTCAGATTTTGAACCAGAACAAATTGCTTTTCCTAGAAGTTGTAATAATTTAAGAAAGTATTTTAGTGCTAGTACTATATTCATTAAAGGAACACCAATACATATCAAAGGTAGTCTTATATACAATTATCATTTAAAAGATAAAAAATTACATCATAAGTATCCATCAATACAAGAAGGAGATAAGATTAAGTTTATATTATTAAAAGAACCTAATCCATTTAAGTTTAATGTGTGTTCTTATTTGTCCACATTACCTAGAGAGTTTGAATTGAAAGAATATATAAACTATGAATTACAATTTGAGAAAACATTTTTAGACCCAATGAGATTTATATTAGGTTCAATAGGTTGGCACGCTGAACCTCAAGCAAGTTTGGAGGCATTTTTCTAATGGAATTATTTAAAGAGAAATTTAGAAACTTTTATAAGTGGGTTAAAGGAACTGAACTAGTTGAACTAGATGACATAGATGTTGAGGAGGATCCTGTAAGACCTGAACTAACTTTAGGTTGGAGAATAACTAAAGGTAGAAAGATATATGGATTAAAATATGAAGATGAAATTGAAGGTATTATTTGTGTTGCATTTACAAACGATATTCCTCACAATGTAAAAGAATTAGATATGATGAGTGAACTTGCAGATATAAAAGATGAAAAGAATATTGCAATTGCATATACGGTATGGTCTCGTAAGAGAGGTGCAGGTAGAGAAATTATGAATAAAGTAATAGAGTATGCTAAAAAGAATAAGATTAAAAGATTAGTTACCTTATCGCCATTAACACCAATGGCAACACATTATCATATTAGAAATGGTGCAAAACAAATTAGTATAAACAAAGAGACACAAAATTTTGAATATCAAATTTAATGAGGTTAGTAATATACAGAAATGCAGGTCAGGAACAATTGATACACGATTTTCCAGCAAGTCAATGGCCAGAGATAGAACAATTTTTAAAAGATGAAGGAATAATTTGGTATGTCGTTAGTTATTAATGATGAAAGTTTGAAACATTTGAAAACACTTGAAGATAATAAATTTGATTCGTGTGTGACCGACCCACCATATCATTTAGCTTCCATACTTAAACGATTTGGACCTGGACAAAAAGGTATTAATAATAAAGATGAGAAGGAAGGTCGTAATGGTCCTTATCATAGAGCAGCTAAAGGTTTTATGGGACAGACTTGGGATGGTGGAGACATTGCATTTCAAAAAGATTTTTGGAAAGAAGTATATAGAACTTTAAAACCAGGTGCAGTATTATTAGCATTTGCCGCTACTAGAAATTATCATAGAATGGCAGTTGCAGTTGAAGACGCTGGGTTTGAAATATTTGATATGATTAATTGGATATATGGAACTGGTTTTCCTAAAAGAAAAAATTATTTAAAACCTGGACACGAACCTATTGTTATGGCAAGAAAAGGTCTTAATAAAAATTTAAATATAGATGATTGCAGAATAGAATTAGAAGACAAAGAAGATAAAAGACTAGGTGGAAAAGGAACTTTTAAAACAGATAAAATGGCAAAGAACGACTATGGAAAATTTGCAGGTAAAGATATAAAGTCAAGTGAGTTAGGTCGTTATCCTGCTAATGTAATCCACGATGGTTCAGAAGAAGTAATAAATGAATTTGCAAAGTATGGTAATAAAGGTGCATTTGCTCCTGTAAAAAAGAAAGAAGGAGAGTACTTTTTCTACGACCATAAGTATAACAAACAAGGTGATGATGGAGCATCCTTTAGAGACGATACAGGAACGGCAGCTAGATTCTTTTATAGTGCAAAAGCAACGAAGAAAGAAAAAGGAGATACACAACACCCAACGGTTAAACCTGTTTCATTAATGAGATATTTAATTAGATTGGTTACACCAAAAGATGGTTTAGTATTAGACCCATTTGCTGGTACAGGAACAACAGGCGAGGCGTGTATATTAGAAAACAGAAACTATTATTTAATAGAAAGAGAAAAGAAATACTTAAAAGATATTGATAATAGATTAAACAAATATGGAAGACTAGGAATATGAGATTAGATAATGAACTTAAATTAAACTATGATGATGTGTTATTAAAACCTAAAAGGTCAACATTATCATCAAGGCGTGATGTAGAAATGACTAGGTCATTTAAATTTAGACATAGTGGAGAAACATATGAGTGTTGTCCTATTATAGCATCCAATATGGATGGAGTAGGAACATTTAGTATGGCGAAAGTTATACAAGATTATAAGATGATGACCACTATTACAAAGACAACAACATTAGGCGAGTGGCAACAAGCAGTAGGTAGTGGAATAAAATTAAAGTATCTATCAGTATGTACAGGTACTAATAAGTTATGGACAGATGACGCTGAAGATTATATTACAATGCAAAAAGTATTAAAGAGTTTTCCAGATGTTAAGTTTATTACAATAGATGTCGCAAATGGTTATCATACAAACTTTTCAGATTTTATAGCAAGAGTTAGAGACGAGTATCCTGATAAAACTATTATTGCAGGTAATGTGGTGACAGCAGAAATGACAGAAGAATTAATTATAAGAGGTGCAGACATAGTTAAAGTTGGTATAGGACCAGGTAGTGTTTGTACAACAAGAACTATGGCAGGTGTTGGTGTTCCACAATTTAGTGCTGTTATGGAATGTGCTGACGCCGCCAATGGTGTTGGTGGACATATAGTTGCTGATGGTGGTTGTACACAACCAGGTGATGTTGCAAAAGCATTAGGAGCAGGTGCTCATTTTGTTATGTTGGGTGGTATGTTAGCAGGACATAATGAAAGTGAAGTACAAGTAAAAGATGGCAAAAGAGAATTTTATGGTATGTCTTCTGATAGAGCAAGAGAGATACACGGAAAAAGAAAAGATGGTTATAGAGGTAATGAAGGACGATTAGTTATATTACCTGATAGAGGACCAGTTAGAGAAACCGTTGAAGATATATTAGGTGGAGTAAGAAGTGCTTGTACATATATTGGTGCAAGAAGATTTAAAGATATACCTAAATGTGCTAGCTTTGTTAGAGCAAATAATATAATCAATAAAGTATATGAAAGGTACAATGGGTGATTTTAAAATATTAATATTAGCATATCTAATTGGTAATAGTCCAATAGAAACGCAACAAACTTTTCAAATGGAAGGTTGGTTTAAAACAATGGATGAGTGTAAAGAACATTTACTTGAACAAAAACCTGATGGAAGATATGAAGTGATGAACGAGTTTGTTATAGATGGAAACTTTCAATGGGATTGGTTAGTTGCAGGTTGTAAAAGTGATACAACTGGAGAAGAATTTAAAGTGTGGCCTAGTTATCCTAAAGGTAAACCAGATGAACTGATAGGAATAGACTTACATTTAGAGGAATTTAAAAATATATAATGAGGTGCTTGACAAATGATGATACTTTATAGTATAATACTAACAACAGCGATATATTTAATACCTATATCATTATTAATTATGTGGAACAATGAAGACCCTAGACCTTAAACAATTCGCAGACGAAGGTAAATTACCTGTAATGGATTCTATCCAATTTAAAAGTTGGACAGATGAAATAGGTAAAGAAAAATTTAGAGAATTATTATCAGAATATATTGCTGAGGAGAGACCTTGCTTTCCTTTAAATAAAATTTCGTATCAGGAAATGAAAGACAATATAATAAAATTAAGTAATTTTGATACAAGTAAAATATGTACACCTAGAGACCAATCAGATAAAATTGTAGGTGAAAAATATGATGACTATGAGTATCCATATTCAAAATATGGTTTAGGTATTATAGACTCTCCTTCAATATATAATAAGTGCAGTAATTATTTTCATCAACATTTAAGATTAAATTGTTCAAGTTGGAGTTTTAGAGCACCAATTGAAGTTTGGGAAAATGGTAATGCAAAAGATATATGGAAAATTTTAGGTGCATTATGGAGAGGTGTGAATAGTCATAAAGATTTATCGCCAGGTAGTTATAGAGAAGCAATAAGATTAGGTACATATATTGCAACACAATTTAAACCACTTGTTGCAAAAACAATATATGATATGACAGAAGCGAACACCGTATTAGATACCAGTTGTGGTTGGGGAGATAGACTTGCTGGTTTCTTTGCTAGTAATGCAACAGAATATTATGGTAGTGACCCAAACCCAAACACATATAAACAATATATGAAACAGATTGAGGAGTATAGTAAATTTTTTCCTAACAAGAAAGTTAAGATATACAATTGTGGTGCAGAAGATTTACCTTATGATGAACTACCAGATATAGATTGTGCCTTTACAAGTCCACCATATTTTTCTACTGAACAATATAACAAAGGTGGAGAGAAAGAAGAAAATCAATCTTGGTTTAAGTTTAATGAATATGAAAAATGGAGAGACGATTTCTATTTACCAGTTGCAGAAAAAACTTTAAGTAAAAGTAAGTTTATGTTAGTTAACATTATGGATCCTAAAGTTAATAATGTACGATACAAGTCAAGTGATGAATTGATAAATAGACATAGAGATAAGTTTATAGGTCAAATTGGTATGAGAATTATGCAACGACCTAAAAGTGATAAGCTATTTAAAGATGATAAAGAAAAAGCAGACTTTATGGCAAAGACATATATAGAAAATGTCTGGTGTTTTGGACCAAAAGATTATGACTTTTTTAAGTCTAGTAGAAAAGCGACATTGGAGAACTTCTTATGTTAGGAAAAGGAATGCCAATAAACAAAAAAGATTACGAAGAATTAAAACCGTATTACGATTACCAAAGAAAAGTTGCCTATAACAAAGAGCAAGTTATGAATATGGCAATGAATTTTGAAGGTCGTATATTTGACCAATTCGGTCCAGTATCATTACCTGAATTTAGAGTACACTTATGGGATAAGATTCAACCCGAAGAGTATGAAGAACCACCTAGTACTTGGGTACCAGAAGACGAGACAATGAGAATAGAAGGTGAAGTTTATAGACCTGAACAAAAGATAATGTTCAAAGTCAAACATAAACAACAGGTGCTTGACAATTAAGACAAAATAATATAAGATGGAGACAATATGACAAATGATTTTTTAAAAGATATTATAAAAGAGACTGGCAATGAATATGCGACATTAGCAAGTGAAGGCGTTGACGCTGGTGATGTATCAAATTTTGTTGATACAGGTTGCTACTCTCTTAATGCTCTATTATCAGGAAGTATATATGGCGGAATGCCTGGTAATAAAATAACTGCCATAGCTGGTGAAGCGGCAACAGGAAAAACATTTTTTGCTTTAGGTATTTGCAAACACTTTTTAGATGATAACAAAGACGCAGGAGTTATCTACTTTGAAAGTGAAAGTGCTGTATCTAAAAATATGATTGAAGATAGAGGTATTGATAGTAAAAGATTTGTAGTAGTACCAGTTTCAACCGTACAAGAATTTAGAACACAATCAATTAAAATAGTTGACAAGTATCTGGAAAGTCCAGAAGACAAAAGAAAACCTATAATGTTTGTATTAGATAGTTTGGGTATGTTATCCACAACTAAAGAAATGACAGATACAGCAGAAGGTAAAGAGACTAGAGATATGACAAGGTCTCAAATAGTGAAGTCAACCTTTAGAGTATTAACATTGAAACTAGGTAAAGCAAATATACCTATGATTATGACCAATCATACTTACGATGTAATAGGTTCAATGTTCCCACAAAAAGAAATGGGTGGCGGGTCTGGTCTTAAATACGCTGCCTCATCAATAATTTATCTTGGAAAAAGAAAAGTAAAAGACGGCACAGAAGTTGTCGGTAATATTATTCATTGTAAAAATTATAAAAGTAGATTGACAAAAGAAAACGCTATGATTGATGTAATGTTAACTTATCAAAAAGGTTTAGATAAGTACTATGGTTTATTAGACATTGCAGAAGCAGGTGGTATCTTTAAGAAAGTATCTACAAGATATGAAACTCCAGATGGAACAAAAGCATTTGGTAAATCTATTAATGAAAATCCAGAAAAGTATTTTACAAAGGAAGTATTAGACAAGATAGATGAGCAAGCAAAAAAACAATTCCTCTACGGATAAAAGATATGTCTTTGCACAAAGGCCTGGAGACGATTTTAGTTGTATAAAACTCGTTGAAGGTAAGTACAAAGATGTTATTTACAGATATGGTAAGGTACAATTTAGTAAGGAACCATTAGACAATGGCAAAATGCCATTGCAATTTGAATGGACTTTATTAAAGAAACCAGAAGAACTAGATTTAGATTTAGACCAACCAGGTTTTATTAATTATATTGGTGATATATTGATAGAGATTATGGAAGAAAAACTGAAAGACGGAACATTATTAGATGACAAATAGAATAGAAGACACAATATTAACAAATTTAATTTTCAAAGAAGAGTTTACAAGAAAAGCATTACCTTTTTTAAAAGATGATTACTTTGGTACAAGGTCTGACAAAATTATATTTGCTTGTATAGATGAGTTTGTAAATAAATATAATAATCTTCCGACCAAAGAGACCTTGATAATAGAATTAAATGCTCGTAAAGATATTAATGAGGAAGAATTTAAAGCAATTAAGACAACAATTAACGGATTAACTCCAACAGAAGTTGATTTACAATGGTTACTTGATACTACGGAGCGATTCTGTAAAGACAAGGCGGTTAACAATGCAGTACTTAACGGCATTAAAATCTTGGATGGAAAAGACAAGAAAAGAACTCCAGAGGCCATTCCTAGCATTTTATCTGAAGCTCTTGCTGTATCTTTTGATAATCATATTGGGCACGATTATTTGGATGACGCAGACGCAAGATTTGATTACTACCATCGTAAGGAATTAAGACTTCCTTTTGACTTACAATATTTTAATAGAATAACTAAAGGTGGTGTTCCACAGAAGACTCTTAATGTTTGTCTTGCTGGAACTGGTGTAGGTAAATCTTTGTTTATGTGCCATCTTGCTTCTTCAAGTTTATTAGAAGGTAAAAATGTTTTATACATTACTTTAGAAATGGCAGAAGAAAGAATTGCTGAAAGAATAGATTCAAATTTATTAGATGTAACCACAGATGATTTACACGCATTACCAAAACAAATGTATGATGACCGATTAGAAAGATTGAATAAAAGAAGTCCAGGTAAATTAATTATTAAAGAATATCCAACAGCGTCTGCTCATAGTGGACACTTCAAAGCATTATTAAATGAACTTGCATTAAAGAAAAGTTTTAAACCAGATGTATTGTTTATAGATTATTTAAACATATGTGCTTCAAGTAGATTTAAAGGTGGTAATATATCATCTTATTTCTATATCAAAGCAATCGCAGAAGAATTAAGAGGTCTTGCTGTTGAGTTTAAATTACCTATATTCACAGCAACACAAACAACAAGGTCTGGTTTTGTATCAACTGACATAGGTTTGGAAGATACTTCTGAAAGTTTTGGTCTACCTGCTACTGCTGACTTTATGTTTGCGTTAATGACTAGTGAAGAACTAGACGCATTAAATCAAATGAAAGTTAAGCAATTAAAGAATAGATATAGCGACCCAGCAATCAATCGTAGTTTTATTATCGGCGTTGATAGAAGTAAGATGAGATTGTATGATGTAGAGCAAAAGGCACAAAACATAGTAGACGCCAACCAGGAGAAAGCAGTTGAAGTGGATCCTTACGACAAGTTTTCTGACTTCAAAGTTTAATATGCCAAGAAAAAATAACCAACCTCTCAAACAAATACAATCCAGACCTTTAGAAAAAGGTGAGAAACTACATTACATCAAAAGTATGATTAAGAAAAAAGGTAAGATATACTGGAGAGTAACCGAGAAACCCACCAATGTTATAGTAAAAGATTTCTTTTTTGAAAAGGATGCTAGAGCACTAGTTAGATTTCAAAATAAAGAACGAGTATGGGAACCAAACGGAGGTATTCCACACTTCCTTTGTGATATACAGAAATAAGCCGACGGCACAATGAAGTGATAAGGGACTTTGACACTCCGTTTGGGGACCTATATAAATATTGTTAGGAGAAACAATATATGGCAAAAATTGGAGTAGAACCATCAGAAGTAATGACATCCGTAGCGATGTTAATGACTAATACTAACTTAAAAAAATATTCTAAAGACGCTAACGGATTAAAAAAATTTATACAAGAAGGTAAAAAGATAGCTAAAAGTAATAAAGTTGTCTATGCTACTGGTACAAAAGAAAAATTTTTAAAAGCATTTGATAGTAATGATAAAGATTTTTTAATAGCAGCTGCTCAAGGCATTTCTGCTGCCAATGCTATTAAAGAATGGGCACCAGTAAGGTCAAGGGAATCTGGTACACCTATTGCTGCTTCAGATATTCCTATAAAAGTTTTCTTAACAGGAGATAGTTGGCCTGATGAAGTTAAAAAATTTCAAATAGCGGCATATGGATTTAAATCTTACAACTCATCCGATTTAATTGTTCAATGGAGAAATCCTAAAGGACTATCCTTTTATGGAGTTTCTTTAAAGAAAAAACCATCACCAACCGCACCAAATCCAACATTAATTAATAAAGCATTTGATAGTGTATTAGAAGGTGAGAGTGCTAAAGAGATAGAGCAATTAAATAAAATTAAAAAAGATATTGAAGAAGCAAGAATAAAATATTTTGCTAAAGTTTTTAGGGAAGCAGTAAGCGCTGGATATTTAAAAATTAAAGGAAGTATTCCTGCTTCTGATAAAGCAATTTGGGATACTAAAGTTTATGGTGAAGTACAAGGAAAGAATGGTTGGAAAGCAAAAGAAAAAATACCATTAATAAATTTAAAAGGTAGAGGCACACTTGATTTAAGTAATCCTTTAAAACAAAAAGATCCAAATATTTTTCAAATTTATGATAAAGGAAGTAAAAAATATAGAGAATTTCAAAGAGGTGAATTGAGAGATAAAAAATTAAGTATGAGAGCATTTGTTAATGGTAAATTAGGTAGTAATGATTCTATTTTTAATGCTATGGTTAAAGTTATGAACAAATATAGTGATAAGTTTGCCGTTGCTTTATTAAATTTAGTTTTAAAAACAAAATTATATAATGAGTTAGATGAAAATACTTTTGCTTTTTCTTTGGTTGAAGGTGTAGGAGATGTAGATAAAGATGGCAATCCTAAAATAGGTCGTACACCAGCAAAAGGATTATATACCGTATTGTGTGGATTGAGTGCATTGAATAAAGGTAATACAAAATATGAAATGGTTTTAAATACTGCTAGAAATAGAAAAGAAGATGGTGAAGAAGGTGCTGCTAAAGTATGGCTAATACTTAAAAAAGGAACGATGAAAATTTTAGATTTACAACTAAAATATAAGGGTAATTTTTTAGGACAACCTCAATTTGGTGCCACAATGACAGACGAGTTTAAAGAGGTATTAAAAGAACAATGGGGTAAGAAATGCAAAGTATATTAGGTATAAATATAAGAGACGAAGTGAAGTAGTATATTAATGGATAGTTTATTTGTGTATGGACAAAATGAAGGGAACAAATGTTTAGTTTTAAAGGTTATTCTAGCTCTGGAACAAATACACACCTAGAGCATTTAGAAGATAGTATAATAAATGACGGTGCCAAAGGTGGCAGAAACGCTGTAGCGTTTTTAAAATCTTTGCAAAAAATGTTATCTGCTAGCACTAGCAAGAAAGTTAATGTAACCGTTAAGTGGGATGGTGCACCTGCTATTATATGTGGAATCAATCCTGAAAATGGCAAATTCTTTGTCGGTACCAAATCCGTATTCAATAAAACTCCTAAAATAAATTACACTTCATCGGACATAAACAGAAACCATCCTGGTGGTGTTGGTTCTAAATTGCAAGTTGCTTTAAGAGAATTAAAGAAACTTGGTATTAGAGGCATACTACAAGGTGATTGTTTGTTCACAGGAGAAGATAAAAAACTTACAACTATAGATGGACAAGCTATGATTGCTTTTACTCCTAATACAATTACATATGCAATGCCTGTTGATAGTCCTGTGGGAAGACAGATTGCAAAAGCAAGAATGGGAATAGTTTTTCATACATCTTATAGTGGTAAAGATATGAAAAGTTTAAGTGCGTCTTATGGATATGTAAGAGGTGTTAGAAGTGGGTCAGTATGGATACCATCGGCACAATATAAAGACGCTAGTGGTAGTGCTAGTTTTAGTAAAGGTGAGATTGCTAGATTTAATGCAATGTTAAGAATGGCAGAAGGTAGTTTAGGAAAAGCTGCTCCATTATTAAATGAGTTTGATAGTAGAGACCAATTATCAGTAGGGTTTAGATTAAAAAGTTATTTCAATTCTATCATAAGAAGTAGTAGAGCTTCAATAGGTAGTGTTAAAGTACTACAACAAAATTTTAGAAGTTATTACGAAAACTTTATAGACGCAGAAATAGATAGTAAGAAAACTGAAAAAGGTAAAGAGAAATATAAACAAGCAAAAGAAATAAACTTAAAGTTTATTGATAGAAATAATAGAGCATTATATATGGCAATAGCAAGTTATATAACATTACAAAATTGTAAGAATATATTATTACAAAAGTTAGCACAGATACAAAGTGTTGGACATTTTATTAGAACGAATAATGGTTACAAGGTTACAGCACCAGAAGGATTTGTTGCTACTGATAGAATAGGTAATGTAGTTAAGTTAGTAGATAGATTAGAATTTAGTAGAGCAAACTTTACTATCGCTAAAGATTGGGTAAAAGGATAATGAAGTGTAAAGATTGTCACCACGATTGTCATTGCAACGAAGAACTACACGCAGATGAATATGGCGTGTGTGTATGTGATGATTGTAAATGTGAGAAAAAAAATGATTAAAGAATATTTAAAAGTTATTGGTTTAGGTTTAATTGCAATTCTATTTCATTGGAAGACAATTGCATTTTATCTTTTTATGGCAGGTGCTTTTGTACTAATGATGTTAGAACAAGGTTTTGGTCCTGCTCTTATGGTTATACCAATATGTTATTTGCTGAGATTTGCAGGTAAACTACTATGAAGACATTTAGAAATTTTTATGAGGCACAAATACTTGAAGCAAAACAAGTAAGAATTATTATTATGGGTGGACCTGGAAGTGGTAAGTCAACCTATTCAGAATATTTGATTAGACGATATGGAATAAAACATATTTATCCAGGTGGTTTATTAAGAAAAGAGATTGACAAAGGTGGTGCAGAAGGACAAAAGATTAAGAACTTATTAGATAAAGGACAATTTGCACCAAACGAAATAGTTTTGAAACTTGTTAAAGAAGCATTGTTAGAACCTGACGCTAAGAAAGGTTATATTATGGATGGTTATCCTAGATATATGCAACAAGTTAGAGATATGGAACGAGAAGGTATTGGTTATGATGTAGTTGTATACCTAGATGTTTCAAAAGAAGAAGTGATAAGAAGATTATCAAAGAGAGGAAGAAAAGATGATACACCAAAGATTATATCAGATAGGATTGCTCTCTATAAAAAAGAAACTGGTCCAGCGATAGACCACTTTAGAAAGAAACCTGGTTTTATTTCTATTAAAGCAGAAGGAAAAGAAGCAGGAGATATAGCTAAAGATATAATGAAAGAGATTGATGGAACAATATAAACCATTACCAGATGGATTAAGAATTGACGAGAGTAAAATAGAAGGTCAAGGTTTATTCACAACAAAGAAGTTTGATAAGATGGACGATTTAGGTATAAGTCATATCAAAGTTGGAAGAGAATTATATAGAACTCCATTAGGAGGTTTTATTAATCATAGTGAGAAACCAAATTGTCAAAAGATTGAAGTAGATAATAAATGGTATCTACAAACATTAAGAGATATTAAAAAGGGAGAAGAGATAACATTAAAGTACACTTTTTATAAAGTATGAAAAAGTTTAAACAATTAATACAAGAAGGTGTTTACGACCCAGGTATATTCAAGGCATTTTTCCTTGCAGGAGGACCTGGTAGTGGTAAGACTTATGTAACCAACAGGTCAACTGGTGGTATGGGACTAAAATTAGTTAATTCAGATGTTAGATTTGAAAGATATTTAACAAAGGCAGGATTAGATTTAAAAATGCCTGACAAAGAAAGTGCTTTAAGAGACCCATTGAGAGCAAGAGCAAAAAAAATTACAGGTGACGCAATGGATATCTATATTAGAGGTAGACTAGGTTTAGTTATAGACGCAACAGGAAGAGATTATAATATTATCAGTAAACAAAAATCATTATTAAGTATGTTAGGTTATGATTGTTATATGATATTTGTTAATACAAGTTTAGAAGTTGCGTTAGAAAGAAATAGAACTAGAACTAGAAGAGTGCCAGAAGATATTACAAGAAAGTCTTGGCAAGCAGTACAAAATAATATTGGAAAATTTCAAACTACATTTAGCAGAAGTAATTTTATTGTAGTAGATAATAATAATGCAAGTGAAGATATATTAAATAAATTATGGACTAGAGTTAGAGGATTAGTAAGAGCACCTGTTAGAAGTATTATAGCAAAAAGATGGATGCAAATACAATTGGATATTAAGAAACAAGACAAACTGGCACAACTTACAAGGGATGCTATTAAACAACTTGACAAAGATATTAAAGGTAGAAAAGATATGAAAACTCCTTATAGTTTAAATCCGTTTTTATATCAATTAAAACAACAAGACCCAAAAGCATTTATGCAACTTATAAAACAACGAGGACTTAATGTTAAGTAGATTTAAAAATTTTATAAAAGAAAGTATCATAGATATACCAAGACGAATTTATGCGCCTGGTGTATTTGATAATGCAGATACAGATAATCCAAAACTAAAACAAAAAGTTTTAGATATTATTAAAAAAGATTTAAAAACTTTTGAGAAGTTTGGTCCTGTTGTGTCAGTAAAATTGATAGGTTCTATTCTAGGAAAAAGATATAGAAATGACGCAGATTTAGACATTGATGTATTAATAGATTTACCACCAGAAGATAGAGAAACAATTGGATTAGAAGCAAGAAAATCTGTATCACTTATAAATGGTAGAAATATTCCAGGTACAAAACATCCAATTAACTATTATGTTCAATCGGACCCTGCTGTTAATGACGCTCATTTGGAAACTGCTGATGGTATTTTTGATGTGTTCAAACAAAAATTTGAAAAGAGACCTAAAGACCATAAGTTTGACCCTAAAGTATATCAAGCAGAATTTGAAAAGAAAGTATCAGAAATAGATGTAGTCAAAGGAGAATTAAAAAGAGATATAATTGACTATGAAGAATTAAAAGAATTATCTCCAAAAGATATTGAAGGTTTACAAAAAAGGATTAGTGAAAAGTTAAAAGAAATAGAAGACGCTATTGAAAAGTTTTCCAAAATGGGAGACGAACTTATGCAGGCAAGAAGGGATTTATTTAATAGACCTATGACACCAGAAGAAATTAAAAAATATGGTGTTGCCCATAAGTTACCTAAAAATGTAATCTTCAAATATTTGGAGAAGTATCATTACATAACCTTTATGAAAAAATGTAAAGAGATATTGGATGATGGTAAGGTTACAGACGCCGAAATTGATTCATTAAAAACTGAATCAGTTGATTCAGATAAAGCATTACATATAAGATTAATTGCTAAAGCTTTGAAAACTATGCCTGGTTCTCAAAGACAAAAAGAATTCAAACAACAAATAAATGTTGTTAGAAAAAGACTTGGTTTAAAACCAATCAAAGAACAAGACGAAATTGATAGTCTTAAAGAGGCAACAGGTTCGCCTAGAAAACATATAGCATTTACATTTGGTAGATTTAATCCACCTACGATAGGACACGAAAAACTTATCAACAAAGTGGCAAGTGTTAGAGCTAATGAGTATCTAATTATACCTACAAAAACAACAGACGCAAAGAAAAACCCATTAAAGATTACTGACAAGTTGAGAATAATGAAACAGATGTTTCCTAGACACTCAGCGAAGATAAAACAAATCCCAGGTGCTAGAACAGCAATGGAAGTTTTAAATAATCTAAATGGAAAAGCAAACGAAATAACAATGGTAGTTGGTTCAGATAGAGTAAGAGAATTTGAAACACTACTTAACAAATATAACGGAATTAAAGCAAGAGGAACTAATTACAAATTTGATAAAATTAATGTAGTAAGTGCTGGTGAAAGAGATCCAGACGCTGAAGGTGCTATGGGAATGTCGGCAAGTAAAATGCGAGACGCCGCTAGCAAAAACGATTTAGTAAGTTTTAAAAGAGGTCTACCAATCTCATATAGAGATAAAGATGGACTATTTAAATTAGTTAGAAAAGGAATGAACCTGGAAAATACAACAGGTGCAGGACTTGGAACATATGCTCCAAGTGCTGATATTAATCCTACAGCAAAGAGAAAAGTTATCGTTGAGAAATTTACTCAATGGCAAATTAGAGACTTGTATATCCGTGAACAACTATTTAACACAAATGATATTGTTAATGACATAGAACAAGAGGTTACAGGTAAAGTAATTCGTAGAAGTACAAATTATATTGTATTAGAAGACAATCAATCCAACTTACATAAGTGCTGGATATGGAATTGTCTACCAGTTAGTAATGTAGATGAAGTTAAACTACACGAACACAACCTAAATGTTGACTATGGTTTTGAAGCAGTATCGGAAACGGAAGTCAAAATGACAAAACAGAAAACATATGAAGATGTAAAAAAACGAGAAGAATCGTATGAAATAGGCAAAGATTATGCTAATCATACTAAAGAAATAACGCCTGGAGAGACACCAAGCGAGCAACCAATAGATAGTAAGACTAGAGCTGAACAATCAGCAGAAAAAATAAATGTAGAAGATATACAAAATTGGGCAAGTTCAAGTGAGACTATTGATAAATATAAGACAAGATACGGAGAAGATTGGGAGAAGGAACTAGAGGAGGCAACCGATAAGATGGAAGAACGCCTAAAGGTTCAGTCTTTTAAGCAATTTAATAATTCGCAAGGGGATTAAATAATATGACAAGATATACAAAATCAATGCGAGAAGCAATGGAAGAAGTTTGGGCTAACGATATAACATTATCGGAAGGCAAAATGAAAACTATCGCTACTATGTTCGCTGATGGAAAAACAGCACAAGAAATAGCGAAGAAAATGAAACTTCCAGTCGCAACGGTTAAAACTATACTTGGAGAAGATGACATACAAGAAGCTATGTTATGGGAGTTTTCAGACGCCCAAATTACACACCTTCAAAAAGAATATGCAGGTTTGAAAGGTGCTAAGATTTCACTTGCGAGAGCTAATCAATTAAGAAATATCTTTGACAAGATAACAAACTCTCAACTACCAAAATTATACAAAGCAGATATTCCATTCCTTTCTACTATGGCATTAAGTCGTATGATTAAGAAAGGTATACAAGTACCTAAAGGTGTTAGATTAAGTTCCTTTAGAGAAGAAACTAAAGAGAAGAATGCTAATGCTGCTGTACAAGTTGAAGAAGGAACAGGAACTATTAGAGGTTTCCAAAATGCTAAAGAGAAATCTAATATGGTTTCTTTAGCTAAACAACACGGATTAAAAGTAAAAGATATTCCAGATGGTATTGAACTATCAGGTAATATGAGAAAAATTTTAGATATGCAATTAGCAACAAGGTCTCACTTAAAAACTGAAAGTAGAGATTATTTGTTTGTAGAATATGCTGAGTACATAGAATATATGGCAAAGAATTCTAGTCAAGCAAAAGCTATTGCTAATATGTTTAAAGGTAAAACTGGTGGTGGAGAATCTAAATCAGATGGTTCAGAAGTAAGAATTGATAGTGCAAAAGATGTAGAGAGTATCCACAAACAAGTTGTTGCTAAGTATGGCGATGATGTAAGAGTTTTAACAAAAGAACAAGACGAGAACGCTATTAATATTTCAGGAGTAGAAACTTCAGGTGAAAGAACTATACAAGAAAAAATCCAAGCATATATGATTTCATATAGTCAGTATGGAAAACATTATGGATTTGAAGGTGGAGATAGTTTATCAGATATTCAAAACAAGGCACAGAAATTAAGAGCAAAAGGTTTCACTATAGATAAAATGGGAAGATACAATCCACCTTTGGATGCTAAATTAAGAACAGGTAAAACTGGTGTGGTTGAGGAGAAAGAAGAAGTGAAGAAAGAAGAACCTAAAAAATCTTTAGCAGATATGAAAAAGAAAACATCAACAGAAACTAAAGAAACAGATATTGATAAAATTGCTCTTGCAAAAGAAAAAGATACAGACGCATTAGAAAAACAATTAGTTGTTGCTACAGGTCAATTAGCTTTAACAAAACAAAAGTTAGAAAACGAAAAGAACAAAGCAGTTAAACCACAACCTAACAAAGAGACAGGTGAAGTACCTTTAACGATTGGTTTAGCACACAAACTTATAAGAGACAAAGAAGAAAAGAACGAGAAAATTAAAGAAAACTTTTCTGTACAGATAACTAAAACAGATGGCGGTAAATTTATACACGGTACATATAAAACTAAAGCAGAAGCAGAAAAATTTATCAAATGGTATAAAACTGGTGATTTAAGAAAAACTAAAAACATAGAAGTTGTTAAAGAAAAAAATGAAGAAGTAATAGGTGAAGCAAAATATAAGTATGAGATTAAAATATCATCGGATTCTGGTGCTGATGGTCCTGATAAAGAAGATGAAGGAACACTACAAGCTTCTAGTCAACAGGATGCTGAAAATAAAGCAGAAAAGAAAGCAATACAATTTACAGCTATGTGGAATAAACGAAAGAGTCCTGGCAACTTTTCTCCAGAAAACATAGATGTATATAAAGAAGATATTATTAGAAGAAGCTTTAAATCTTTAAGAAAAAAATTACAAGAAGCAACACCTGACCCTATAACATATGGTCCTGATAAAGTTAATAA